>OIYO01000019.1_pt1 | contig 181128 bp, 163 predicted proteins | sample 1588191 | NCBI WGS metagenome assembly OIYO01 (sample SAMN03283275) | human gut metagenome | biome: human-associated habitat; material: feces | host: Homo sapiens | place: Peru | collected 2012 | reverse complement strand
GTCAACGCTTTTAGGGGTGGGTCTGTTATTAAATATTCGTCCTTTGTCATTTTTATATTCTCCTGAACTTTGCTTGAATTATTTCTGTATAAGTTTTACTGAAATCACATCAAAAAACAATTATATTATCAAAAAGCCGAACAGATGCTGCTATCTCAGTCTGCACCCTGTTCGGCTTTTGCTTTTTACTGAACAATCTCTCCCTGAACAAACGTTAAAATTATATCATTGGTATAAATGAAAGTCAATGAAAAGTAAACAAAGTATTCATTGAGCAGATTGTATGTTTATTAACCTGCAAGCCTATAACCATAAAAAAGGTGCTTGGATAGGAGCATGAAAACAGAATTTTTATTGAAACGCAAATACTCCTTATTGCCTATTGACTTAGTAGGCTTTGAGTGGTATAATTCATTCATCAGAAATAAAAAGTAAGGTGAAAAAATGAAACAGCTGCTATGCTTTGGTGACTCAAACACTTGGGGGCTTGTACCAAAAAGCACTGAGAGATATTCTTGGGGCGTAAGATGGACAAGTATCCTTCAGGAAAAATTAAACGACAATAATATACGAATAATAGAAGAAGGATTGTGCGGAAGAACGACAATATATGATGATTCTTACAGGGCAAATCGTAACGGTTTGGAGTCACTGTCGGAGACATTAGAAACCAACTATCCAATCGACGGAGCTATAATAATGCTGGGCACAAACGATTGCAAGTCTTATTACAAATCTAATCCATACAAAATAGCTAAGGGGATCGGAATGTGTATAGACGAGCTGACAAAATATGTTTCACCGGAAAAGGTTTTGCTTGTCTCCCCTATTCTTTTGGGAGAAAATGTTTGGAAAGACGAATACGACCCTGAATTTGATACCGTATCGGTAAAAACTGCAAAGGGTTTATATTCTGAATACAGAAAGATTGCTGAGAGCAGAGGCACAAATGTCATATCTGCTGCCGAATACGCTCAGCCAAGCGATGCAGACCAAGAGCACCTAACCGCTGAGGGTCACAAAAAACTTGCATACGCAATATTAAATACACTGGTAAAAACAAGAATTGTGTGATAGGAAGGTATAATGATATGGAAGCAAATATAACAAGAAACCAAGCACTTAAGTTACTGCAGAAATACAACAAAGAACCGTTTCACATATATCATGGTTTGACTGTTGAGGGAGTTATGAAATGGTTTGCCGATGAACTTGGATACAGTAATGACAAAGAATTTTGGGGTATTGTAGGCTTGCTACACGATATAGATTTTGAACAATATCCCGATGAGCACTGCATAAAAGCTCCGGAAATATTAGGGGATGCAGGTGTAAGTGATGAAGTTATTCATGGCGTATGCTCACACGGATACAATCTAACAGTAAATGTAGAACCTACTCACCAAATGGAAAAGGTATTATATGCAGTAGATGAACTCACCGGCTTAATCGGTGCAGCTATAAGAATGAGACCGAGCAAAAGCACAAGTGATTTTGAGGTAAAAAGTTTGAAGAAAAAGTTTAAAGATAAAAAATTTGCTGCAGGATGCTCAAGAGATGTAATTAAATTCGGTGCACAACTGCTCGAATTGGATTTGGACAAGCTATTTGAAGAAACAATACTCGCAATGCGTTCTTGTGAAAGCAGCGTAACTGATGAATTAAAAGAATTAGGATTGCAGGTTTAATTATAAACAGAAAAAGTTTAAATCCTTCATTATTTTCTGCGGCAGCTATGAAACCTACTAATTTAATATCTTTTTATGATAGAGATAATAGGTATGGTTATGATTGGAATTTTTGCATTTACATTAGACAGCGGCAAAGCTAAGTCCAACTGGATAGAACAAATTACTAATGCAATAGTGCAGTGCTCACTGATGATAGGAATAATTTTAAGTCTAAAATAAAGGCTCGCATATGCGAGCCTTTATTTGTTGAACTATTTAGTCTGTAAGTCCTGTAAAATTTCAATACACTTTTGCAGTCGTTCATCGCTTTTTTGGAGACCGTCTCTGGAAATATTATTACAAATCAAATTATCAATAATGTCCTCTACTCTCGAAAGAGATGCAATGTATTCTGTCTTCTCTTCTAATCGTTCTTCACGATTCTCAACAACATTATTGTTAGCAAAAAGCGAGGAGGAATGATTAGTATTGAAAGTATTAACGATAGTAGAATTCTTTTCTATTATAATAGAATCTATACATTCGGAAGGTCTGCGTGCGATGCGACGGAGCTTGTTAAAAATATATGTAGCATCGAACTGACTGGAGAATGTAAGACTCTCAACACCTGTATCACGATTTATGTAGAGAATTATTTTTTCATTGGTATTATCGAGAACTACTTGATTTACTTTCTTTAAAAAAGGAGCATCAGCAACAGCAAGCTGTTCAGGCGTAAATGTGTAAAGCAGATTATGATCCTCATCAAAAACGAGGGTATCGCCTCTCATGGCCAAATAGTAGGATGTTCCCTCAAATCTGAATGGAATAAAGTTTGTTTTTGAATTTTTTATGTCACTGATTTTAAGGTTACTCTTGTTGTTCAAGCTGCGGTCCAAAAGATTTTTAAGTTTGCCGGGCATTATATCACTCCTAAAAATTTTGACACAATTATACACCATAACCTACATTAACACAACAAAAATTTTTAATATAAACAATAATTTATATCTACGAAACTGAAATTTTCCTTCTATATGCGGTTGGTGTCATATGTTTTTGGCGTTTAAACATTCTATTAAAATAGCTGAGATCATTAAATCCGCATGACAAAGCTATATCGGTAACAGATAAGTCTCTGATGGCAAGCTGTTCGGCCACGCACTCTATTCTGTAGTAGTTCAAATAATCAATAGGAGTTTTGCCCGTAACTTCTCTGAATGCTTTGCAAAAATATTGTGGGTTCAGCTTAGCTTCGGCTGCAAGTTCATCTAATGTAAGTTTTTGGGAGTATTCATTTCTTATCTTAGACAGAACATTCTTTATTTGTTTATTCTTTTTTAGGAAAGCGGTATCGACTGTATCGGTACGATCGGAAGATATTGCGAGTATAGCACCTACCAACTGCCACAAAAGGCCCGTAGTTGTAAAAGTGTAATAGTCATTTTCCTTTTCCATGCTTTCAAAAACTGCATCAACAATTTTTGCCGGATATGAAGTATCATTAAACACAGTTTCAAAAATCTTGCCCTGTTCCAAGGATCGATTATACTTTTCGATACACTGCGGAGACTGCTGTAAGAAGTTCTCCATCTGAAACACTATACATTCGTATATACAATTATCCGGTGTACCGCCGTGTATAAACTCACCGGGAATAAATGCACTCTCCCCTTTTTTCAAATCATAGTTATTTCCGTTCACGGACAGATGAAAGATTCCGTCCAAAACAAGTATCAGCTCACACTCCATATGCCAATGAAACGGCATCTCATACTGCGAATGATTATAATCTACATAATAGAGCTGAATAGGAAATCCAAAAGTACCACGCACCTGATTTTCCTGATAGCCTAAATAACGCATAGTTGCCTCCTAAAAAAGTGAATATTGTCCTATCAGATATCATTATATACATAGATAAAGAGAAAAATCAACAGTATAATGTAAATATAAGAAAAATTAGGAAAGGAATTTTTAAAATGGATATTGAAACAATTAAAGACCAAATATGTGACGTTTGTCACAAAATGTGGCAACTCGGATGGGTAGCCGCAAATGACGGAAATGTCAGTGCGAAACTGGAGGACGGAACGATTCTCTGTACACCTACGGGAATGAGCAAGTCATTTATCACACCCGATAAGCTCATAAGAATCGATAGCGACGGTAATGTTCTTGAGGCAGCTGAAGGATTAAGACCATCGAGTGAAATCAAGATGCATCTGCGTTGCTATGAAAAGAGAGAGGATGTATTCAGTGTAATCCATGCTCACCCACCGGGAGCAACAGGCTTTGCAGTAGCTCACAAGGCTATGGATATGTACAATATGATTGAAGATGTAGCCGCTATCGGAGCAGTACCGCTTACACCATACGGAACACCGTCCACAAAAGAGGTACCCGATGCAATAGAGCCATATTTGGAAGAACACGATGTAATGCTTTTAGAAAATCATGGTGCATTGGCAGTTGGCAGTGATGTAATTACAGCGTTTTATAGAATGGAAAGTCTTGAACTTTGGGCTAAAATCACAATCAATGCCGTTATCTTAGGTGGCAGCTTTGATATAAGCGATGATAATATCCAAAAGCTCATTGACTTGAGAAGTTATTACAGAATCACAGGTCGTCATCCGGGATACAAGATGTATAATCCCGAAGATGAAATGCTCCACAAAAAGGAGGATTGATTATGCTCAAAGGAATAAATCCAATTGTTTCACCGGAGCTGCTCAAGGCGCTGTCTGAAATGGGCCACGGAGATGAACTCGTTATTGCCGATGGAAATTTTCCCTGCGAAAGTGTAGGAAAGGATGCATTGGTAATTAGAGCTGACGGACACTCTACCACAGATATTTTGGATGCTGTTCTGTCTCTCATACCGTTAGACACATATACAGAAAAGCCTATAGCACTGATGGAGGTAGTTAAGGGCGATAACACCCCTACCCCAACTATTTGGGCTGAATACGACAAGCTGTTTAATAAATATGAACCTGAACATCACGATATAGAAATGACCGAAAGATTTGCTTTTTATGAAAGAGCAAAAAAAGCATATTTAATTATAGCTACAGGTGAAACAGCTATATATGCTAATGTTCTACTGAAAAAAGGAGTCGTAAAGAAATGAGCAAGGTGTTAGCCTTCGATTTTGGTGCATCAACTGGCAGAGCAATATTAGCCGACTACAGTAATGGCAAGCTGACCTACAGCGAGGTGCACAGATTCGACAATAATTTGACAGAACAAAACGGCAAACTTTGCTGGGATTTCAAATATCTCTTAGGCGAGGTCAAAAAAGCCATTGGAATGGTTAGTGATGCAGATTCTTTAGCATTCGACACCTGGGGTGTGGATTACGGCATTTTGGATAAGAACGGAAAACTGATTTCACTCCCTGTCTGCTACAGAGATGAACGAACGAAAAATATTCCCGAAGAAATATACAAGCATATCACTCCAGAAAAGTTGTATGAAAAAACCGGCAATCAAATTATGCCTATCAACACATTATTTCAGCTGAAAGCAGAAACAGAAGTCAACGGTGATATTTTTCTGTTTATGCCCGACTTATTTGCATACTGCCTGTGCGGAGCAAAAACTGTTGAACAAACAATTGCATCTACTTCTCAAATGCTTGATTTGGAAAATGTCAAATGGCAGAAAGATATTTTTGCACTTAGCGAAAAAGATGAAAAACTACTGCCGGAGATAGTTAAAAGTGCTACTGTGGCAGGAGAATATAACGGTATAAAGGTAATTAAGGTTGCCGGTCACGACACGCAGTGCGCAGTCTGTGCAATGCCAAGCACAAATGACAAAATATCTGCATTTCTTTCTTGCGGCACTTGGTCTCTGATTGGCTGTGAAAACGACAAACCAATACTTACAGATAAAAGTATGAATGACGAACTGTCAAACGAACTGGGTGCGAACGGCAAAATCAATTATCTGAAAAACATAAGCGGACTTTGGCTCATTCAGGAAATAAGAAGAAATTTCAAAGCAGAAGACAAAGAATATTCGTATAACGATATGGAACAGCTTGCAAGAAAAGAAAAGCCATTTGGCTTCTTCATTGATCCTGATGATCCGAACTTTGCAACTCCCGGCGGTATGCCTGAAAAAATCAGAGATTTTTGCAAAAAGACCGGTCAGAAAATTCCGAACGCAGACGGCGAGCTAATCAGATGTATCTATGAAAGTTTGGCAATGAAATACAAATATGCTATAGAACAAATTGAAAGCAACACCGAAAAGAAATTTGAAGTACTGCATCTGCTCGGAGGCGGAACAAAAGATACCTTTTTGTGTCAAATGGCGGCAGACAGTCTTAACATTCCTGTAATCGCAGGGCCTACTGAGGCTACAGCATTGGGCAATATAATGCTCCAACTCATTGCTCTCGGTGACATAAAGAGTGTAGATGAAGGCAGAAAAATAATCAGAGAACAAGAAAAAACTGTTACTTATTATCCCGAAAATGCAAAATCATTTTCGGATGGATACAAAAAATTCAAACAAATTATAAAATAAGAAAGGGGTTTTATTGTTATGAATTATCCAAAAATCGGTATCCGTCCTACAATAGACGGAAGATGGGGCGGCGTTCGTGAAAGCCTTGAAGATCAAACTATGGGAATGGCAAAGGCAGCGGCAGAGCTTATTGCAAAAAATGTGTGCTACCCTGATGGTACTCCCGTACAATGTGTAATCAGCAATACAACAATCGGCGGCGGTGCAGAAGCAGCAAAATGTGCAGAACAGTTTTCTACCGAAAATGTTGTCGCTACTCTCACTGTAACACCGTGTTGGTGCTATGGCTCGGAAACATTCGATATGGACCCAAAGACCATCAAGGCTGTTTGGGGCTTTAACGGAACCGAAAGACCGGGTGCAGTATATCTCGCCGCAGTAATGGCTGCTTATGCTCAAAAGGGTATGCCAGCATTCTCCATCTACGGACACGATGTTCAAGATATGGACGACAGATCAATTCCCGATGATGTAGCAAAAAAGATTATAACTTTTGCTAAATGTGCTGTGTCAGTCGGATGGATGAAAAACAAGTCTTATGTCAATGTCGGCGGTGTGGCAATGGGTATTGCCGGTGCATATTGCAACGCTACAGTATTCCAAAAATATTTTGGCATTCGTCCTGAATGGGTTGATATGTCGGAAATCATTCGCAGAATTACTCTTGAGATTTACGACCACGATGAATATAACAAAGCAATCGCTTGGGTAAAAGCTAACTGCAAAGAGGGATTTGACAAAAACGCAGGAAAGAATCTTCCTGATGTCATCACAAAGTCAAAGGTAGTAAATCCCGATGAGGACTGGGAATTCATTACTAAAATGACATTGATTATTCGAGACATTCTCTTTGGCAACAAAAAGCTCGACGAAATGGGATGGCATGAAGAAGCTCTCGGCAAGAATGCCGTAGCAGGCGGTTTTCAGGGACAGCGGAACTGGACAGACTGGCTGCCTAATGCTGACTTTACAGAGGCAATAATGGCATCGAGCTTTGACTGGAACGGTAAAAAAATGCCTACTCCATTCGCTACAGAAAATGATACACTCAACGGTGTATCGATGATGCTCGGCACATTAGTGTCTGACAGTGCTCCATGTTTCCATGATGTTCGCACATATTGGAGCCCGAAGGCTTGTGAAAGAGTAACGGGTATGAAACCTGACGGTGTAGCAAAAGACGGATTTATCCACCTTATCAACTCAGGTGCAACAGCTCTCGACGGAACCGGTGCCGCAAAGAACGACAAAGGTGAAGGCTGTATGAAACCGTTCTGGAAACTCACTGACGATGACATTAAGTCTTGTCTCGATGCTACAGATTGGTGCAGAGCTGACTATGAATACTTTAGAGGCGGCGGATTTTCTTCTCACTTCCGTTGTAATGCAGAAATGCCTATAACAATGCTCAGAGTAAATATTGTTGAGGGAATCGGCCCTGTAATTCAAATTGCAGAAGGCTACACAGTAAAACTCCCTGACCAAATCCATAACACTATCGATAAGCGTACTGACCCAACATGGCCTACTACATGGTTCGCTCCTAAGCTTACCGGTAAAGGTGCATTTAAGGATGTTTACAGCGTTATGGCTAATTGGGGTGCAAATCACGGTGTTACTGTTTACGGTCATGTAGGTGCGGAGCTTATTACTCTCGCATCAATGCTGAGAATTCCTGTAAATATGCACAATGTAGACGCTGACAGAATTTTCCGTCCGCAATGCTGGAGTGCATTTGGTACTGACGATACACAAGCAGCAGATTACAGTGCTTGCAAGACTTACGGTCCATTGTATAAATAATAGAATACATAAATTAAGGCGTTCTCATTGAGAACGCCATTTTTCTTATAATTTGTTATATCTTACCATCTACCAACCATAGATTTTTTATTTGGTCTTTTATGTCATCAAATTCCCACAATTTTTGGGAGTTCTTTTTGCTGTTGCAGTCATTTATTTTTATTTTGCCGTCCTTAGTACCTACCATGGCAATGTAATGTCCACCATCGGTAAAATCTCCGGGCCCCATAATACATACAATCGGTTTCCCCATCTTTAGATTACTCATAACAGCATCTTTGTTTAGCGGTAATTCCTTAACATTCATGCCAAGGTCTTTGCCGCCTTTGCTTATCAGTGTCCACAATGAACCGTGACCGGGAGAGCAATATCCATGCTTTATTGAATATTTCAGCATATAATCAGGTGTATATTTTGGATTTTGGAGTACATAAATAGCAACCATGGACAGTGTTGTCGGTCCGCAACCGGTAATTCCTGCAACATCATTGCCATACTTTATGTATCCCCATCGCTTGTCCCACTGCATCAACAAAGGGACAGACTTGACATTTTTGTATTCGCTGTGGTCAATAATATGTTTAGCATCCTTTTCTACAGGATACGAAAGAACAAAATCTCTTGTTTCATCATTTTTCTTGAGTAGTTCAACCATACTGTCAGGGTATTCGGAAATGTCGATATCATTTTCCTTAGCATATCCGCTAATCAATTCGTCAACCGAGGTTACTTTAGTAACCGAATTAAATACTTGAACCGTATCATTGTTTTTGTTATTTGAATTTTTAATTGTAACCGATATAATTATTGCAACGAGCAGCAATACTATAGTAAAAGTGGCTACAATCACATACCTTCTTTTTACCATTTTGTGTACCCCCCAGCACAAATTTATTATACTACAACATTGAGCTATTAGATTAAGATAAATGTATAAATTTGGTGAAAAAATGATGAACGAATATATTTTGTTCATTATATGGCAATCTAATAGTAATGCGACTATTAAATATTAAAAATTTATTGACAATCTATACACTATTTATTATAATATTTATGTTGAAAAAAGGGAGTAGTTTGCGTCGCATATGTGATGTGTGTCCGGTCGTCATTACGGGAAACCCGGTCGGCACTATACTGATTTTCAGTTATTACGAGACTTTTATCGCACAGGCGGTAAAAGTCTTTTTTATAAAGGAGTAAAAATATGACAGAAAGTTTATTACTGAGCAGTTCTGTTTTGTCTGATTTCTTAGCCCTATTTGAGAATATCGGCAACACAGACTGGAGAATGGTTTTGATGTGGGTAATCGGTGGTGTGCTGATATATCTCGCAATCAAAAAAGAAATGGAACCTACACTGCTTTTGCCTATGGGCTTCGGTACAATTCTCGTAAATCTGCCTATGTCAGGTGCAATCGGTCACGATGGTCCGCTGACAGCACTGTTTAATGCAGGTATTGCAAACGAATTGTTCCCTTTGCTTTTATTCATCGGCATTGGTGCAATGATTGACTTTGGTCCGTTGCTCAAAAATCCGTGGCTTATGCTCTTTGGTGCAGCAGCACAGTTTGGTATATTCTTTACATTCTTTGCTGCTCGTTTCTTCTTTGATGTAAACGATGCGGCTTCTATCGCAATAATCGGTGCCGCTGACGGTCCTACATCTATATTCGTAGCAAATGTACTTCATTCTAAATATTTAGGTGCAATTATGGTTGCAGCTTATTCTTACATGGCACTGGTTCCAATAGTACAGCCGCCTGTAATCAAGGCAGTAACCACTAAAAAAGAGCGTCTCATAAGAATGAAATATACAGCAGGCGAAGTATCTAAGACTACAAAGATTATGTTCCCTATTATTGTAACAATTATTGCCGGTCTTGTTGCGCCTAAGTCTGTTGCTCTTGTGGGTTTCTTAATGTTCGGTAACTTAATTAGAGAATGTGGTGTACTGAACAACCTCAGCGAAACAGCACAAAACTCATTCGCAAACATACTTACAATACTCTTAGGTATCACCGTTGCATCACAGATGTACTACGAAGATTTCGTAAAAGTAGATACACTTATGATTCTTTTACTCGGTCTTGTTGCATTCGTATTTGATACTGTAGGCGGTGTTTTGTTCGCTAAATTCCTTAACCTGTTCCGCAAGCCCGGCAACAAGATTAATCCAATGATCGGTGCGGCAGGTATATCTGCATTCCCAATGAGCGGTCGTGTAGTAAACCAAATGGGACTTAAGGAAGACAACCAAAACTTCCTGCTTATGCAATCAATCAGCGTAAATGTTTCGGGTCAGATTGCATCTGTAATTGCAGGTGGTCTTATCCTTACACTCGTAAGTAAATAAGGAGGAATAAATAATGAAAGACTTTTTGATGCCTATATTACTTATAGCAATCAACGGAGACAGTTGGAAAGAATCACTCCCTGTTATGTTCTTTGGAATGTTAGGAATTTTCTTAGTAATCGGAGTAATTGTACTGGTAACATATCTACTCAACAAAGCTACCTCTAAGAAGCCTAAAGACAAGGACGACGATAAAAAATAAACAGGCACTTGGTGCCACAGATAACAACAGCCGTACAAATTGTACGGCTGTTGTTTTTTATGCACTTTTCTTCTGTACAAAATACTTTGCTGTCTCAAGCAGAAATATAAGAGCGATGCCTATAATAAAAAATACAAAATTAAAATTTTTCCTATTTAGTGTATCATTCATATCTGAAACTATGGCAGGTCCTGTAACAATAGTATACAAAGAACCGATAATCATACCTATAATCAGCATAACTGTCTGTCCTCTAAACTTTTCAGGACATTTTTGGATTTCCTTTACAGACAACAAAGCTCCGGCAATGATTTCTAATCTTAACTTTATATCCTCACTGCCATGTTCAAAGACCTCATACATTTTTCGAACACAGCCAGACTAGTATTATAAAATTCTCAGCTGCTCTCAAAACCCAATCCGTTAGAGTTATTAAGCGTCAAATAAACCGCACCGAGACAAATTGGACCTATCAGCAAAGTAATTATTACAGGTGCAATAATCATAATTATATTAGAAATTGCTAGGCGTTTTTTTACAGTCGTATCACTAACCAAATATGTATTACATTCTCTGCTGAATATTGTAAAGTAAAATTATAAACTCAAAATAAACTGAAAAAAGAAAAAGACGACTAAATTAAATTCAGTCGTCCTAAATAAAACTTATTCATACAAATCTGCTATGGAGATGGCCTTTTGTTTTACGGCGGCGGCTAAGTCTTCGGGCTCTAAAACCTTTATCCTGGAGCCAAAGTTCATAATCCAAGAAACGAATCCGTCGGATATTGCTACGTTCGCCTGTGTTTCGAAGTGGTTGCTGTCAACAGCAGTCAAAGGAATCCTCGAACCAAAGCGGTCTATAATTTCTTCTCTCAAATCCATATCACAAAGAAGTCTTACTTTTCCGGTGGTACCGGAATACATATTGAACATCTTAGATGTGTAGTCTGCGACATCAAGAGACTCCTTGTATTCACTAACCTCGCTCACAGGACGAATATCATCATCGAGAGTTTCAATTTTTTTCATTCTGTCTAGGCGCAAATTGAGCAAATTATCGTATTTCTGGTTGTTGCAGACAAGGTAGTAATGGTCATCCTTCCATATAAGAGCATATGGCGAAACGACAAATGTTTTTTCTGTATAAGATTTTCTGTTGCGGACGTCGATATTACGGCGTTTGTATACAAATTTTACTTTTTTCTTAGACAGAACCGCCTCATGGAGAGCATCAATAACGTAATAAATTTCTTCGTTGTCACATTTTGTATCAGAATCAATATAAACCTGAGATACCAATTCTTTGGCTTGATTTTTTGAAACAAGGGACTCTAATTTTTTAAGCAAGTCCTCTGTCTTTTTTGGTGTAATAAAACCTGCAGAAGAAACAGCGTCTATAAGCAATCTTACCTGAGCGAGCTCAAAATCTCTGCCTGCCATAAAAAAGCCTTTTTTGGGGGAAGTGGCTGTAACTATATCAAATCCGACCTCATTAAGTGTCTGAATATCAGCATAGATAGATTTTCTCTCACACTTTACTCCGTTTTGCCTAAGCATTTCTATAAGCTCTGTTGTGGAAATCGGGTGGCTCTCATCAGAATTTTCTGCCAATAATTTGTAAATCCATAATGTTTTTATTTTTGTGCTTGCCATAAAATCAACTCCTATGACAATAATAACATATTTGTCAAAGGTTTTCAACAATGGTCCTAAAAATCGGACAGCAATCCTTTGAGCCGCTTGTCCCCCTCTCTGTCATAACAACAATGGCATATTTTGGGCTATCATACGGATACAAACCTCCGAACCATGTATTTAGCAATTCTTTTCCGTCTTCAAACTGACCGGTCTGTGCTGTGGCAGTTTTTCCGGAGGACAAGTGGTCAGAGGATTCAGCCAATCTACCGGTACCGTCTGTAACAACATATCGTAAATAAGACAGCAATTTTTTTGCATTTTCTTTGTTTACAACACGATTACTATCGATAGAATACATACTCTTTTTACCATTGCTGTCCACAGTACCCTGAACTAAAAACGGCTGAGTACGCAATCCGTAATTTCCTATTGTACAGAGTGTACTGCACATTTGAAGCGGAGAAACAGTCAGCTTACCCTGTCCAAAGCCAAATAGTGAAAGTTGTCCGGATGAATTCAAATCAGAATGAGTCGGCAGACTTGCATTTTTAATAATCCATCCATCGAACAGTTCGGTTGTTTCATTAAATCCTAATTGTTTCGCTGTATGGAGTAACTTTTTCTCGCCCAAATGCAGAGCCAAATTTATAAAATAGCAGTTACAAGAATTTGCAAGTCCTTCTTTTAGGTGTTCGTAACCGTGCTTAATTTTATTTGAGCAAGAAAACTCTGTGTCACCCACTTTGATATTTCCGTTACATTTGTATTTTAGGTCAACATTATTTTCTATCGCACACAATGCGACAATAATCTTGAATATAGAACCGACAGCATAGTTAGAGAGCGGTTTGTTTAGGTATGAATATCCCGGCTTAGTTACGCAGGACAAAATTTTTCCGCTATTCACCTCCATAACTATGGCGCAACCTGAGGTCATATTCTTACAGGCCAACTCAGTCACTCTCTGCACTTTTTTATCAATTGTCAAAATATATCCGTCAGCATCGTGATAACTATTATATTTTATTTCTCCCTGATCACCGCTCAACATTCTGCCGAGCGCATCAATACTGTAATCGGCGGTGATTTTTCCCACTTCATTTTTCATGTATTTTTGCAACCCGGAAGATTGAGAAGAAATAATTTGGAGCTTATTGATGTCCGTTGCGCACACCTTTATTATTTTGATATATTTTGTCTTAGGATTTGTATCAATAATTTTTACAACAGGGTAGCCGGATTTTAATTCTTCGCTGATTGAGTTTATTTCCGCCGTGGTGAATAGTTTTGGCAGCTCAGCAATGCAGTTAGCTGTAGGCTTAATAACTGCGGCATATCTTGATACATTATTAGTCAATCGTGAACAATCACTGTAGTACAAGGTGGGGTAGTCGGCAGCTACAGTAACAGAATAGGAATTATATCCCTCAGATGCTGTATAATTATCACTAAGTACAATATAGCCTAATCTACCTATTATTGCAGTGAAAATAAAAACAGTAACCGAAACAAAAGAAATAATACGCTTTTTCATAAAACAAAACCCTTTTGTATTATTGACAAAAGGGTTTTGAAATATAATATTATCTTTTTACTCTAAATATAGCATCAGGCGAAACGGGAATATCACAACTAAAGGAATAAGTATCCGTAGCTTTGTTAGCGACCTCAACAAACTCGCCGTCATTTTCATTATATAATTCTTTGACTACAATTTTGTAGGGCTTTTTATTAGGTTCAACTACTTCTAATTCATCACCTTGATAAAATCTGTTTCTTTGTGACACGGTGAGCCTACCGTTTTTATACGACTTAAACAATGCACAGACATCCCAATGTCTGATATATCCGCCGGAATCAAGTACCTGACCGTTTTTGATTGGTCCAAAATTAAAGCCGGTAGTATATTCTCTGTGACTCATTTTTTCCATCTCATCGAGTATCCATTGAGATGGCTTAAAATTCTCCGGTCTGCCTGCGGCTATATATTCGTCAATGGCATTACGGTAAGCATATGTAACGATAGCTGTGTAATACTCACTCTTGGCTCTGCCCTCAATCTTAAACGAATCAATACCTGCTCTGTCGAGCTCTGATATATGCTCTATCATACAGAGGTCACGGGAATTAAAGATATAAGTGCCGTTTTCATCCTGATTGATAGGAAAATACTGACCGGGACGAGTTTCTTCAACAAGGTGATATTTCCACCTGCAAGGTTGAGCACAGTCGCCTCGATTTGCATCCCTGCCAACCATATAATCTGACAAAATACATCTGCCACTAAAAGACATACACATAGCACCGTGAACAAAAACCTCAATTTCCAAATTGCTGTTTGTCTTGTCACGAATAGTCTTTATTTCATCAAGTGATAACTCGCGAGCAGTAACTATTCTTTTTGCGCCTAACTCATACAGTGCATTAGCAGCCTGATAATTTACTATTCCAACCTGTGTGGACATATGAATATCAACATCCGGTGCGTATTTTTTTGCTAAGCTCAAAACACCCATATCGGCAATAATAAGAGCATCGACACCTAAGTCTGCAACATACCTAAGATATTCGGGTAAAACATCAATTTCGTTATTTCTGGGCAGAGTGTTACAGGTAAGGTATAACTTTTTGCCGGCTGAATGAACAAGCTCAACCGCAGTTTTAAGTTCGTCCGCCTTGAAATTAGACGGATTTGTGCGCATACCAAACTGCTCACCGCCCACATATATAGCGTCGGCACCGAATTTCAGCGCCAACTTTAATCTTTCCATATCTCCCGAAGGAGACAATAGTTCTAAAAATTGTTCACTCATAATCAATATTCCAAATAAGGTGCATACGCAGCAACTTTTGACTTAAACTCCGAATAGGTTTTTGCAGTATAAAGATTTCCGTCAGTATCGTGGAAGAAGAACTTTGCACTGGAATCAGAGGGATACAATGCGGCCTTTATTGCAGCCATACCGGGATTACAAATTGGTCCGGCCGGAAGTCCAACCACTGTAGAGGTAGTATTTGTGTTGTAATAAGCCATATAATAATCGGCAGTGTGAGATGAAGTAGATGACAATGCCGGACTAACCTTATTGGTGATATAGTCAGAGGTTGACTGGCATCCGAGAGACGGATAGTTGACTGTATCCTTTAGTCTGTTATGGATAACAGCGGAAATATCTTTCATTTGGTCATTATTTGCCGCTTCTTTTTGGATAATGGAGGCAATAGTAAATACCTCATAATCTGTGTATCCAAGCTCTTTTGCACGCTTACGGTACTTCCGCTTATATTTCTTGTCACCGTTCTCTAAGAATTTTTTGATAGTGCTTGCGGAACTTTCGCCAACATAAAATTCATAGGTATCGGGGAACATAAAGCCCTCAAGTCTGTAAGGAACCGAGTCCGATGCCTTCAAGTTAGATACAAGAGAATAAGTAAACTCTGTAGATTGAATAACCGAAAGCAAAGCCGATTTGTCGCATACATCATTTTCGGATAATTTTTCAACAATTTCCGGAACAGTATAGCCCTCTGGAAAAGTAAGAGAAATTGTCTCTTTGGCTGTAGTATCACCCTGTAATGTGACGAGCATACCCTCAAGTCCCATTTTTCCGTTAAGATAATAAACACCTGCGGCATACGGTCCGCCCAAACGAGACGATGTGATAACCTTATCTCTGAATTTTACAAAAAACTTGCAGAAATTTTTACATTTAATAAGACCTTTATCGGCAAGCATATCAACGGCATCTGAACTGTCCTTAATCTCTTGAGTGAATGAAACCGTAACATTCGATTTAGTTTTGGTAATAGCCAAAATATCATTCATACAAAAAATTGCATATACAGATACAATCATAGACACAACTATTACTACAATAAAGAAAACATATGTAGAGCCTGCACCCTTCTTCTTTTTCTTTTTTGTTTGAATAGCAGCGGCTGTACGATTTGTGTTTCTGTTAGCAGAAACATCGGATATTTCATTAGAAAAATAAATATCCTTTGTGTCACTCTTATTTTCGTTGGTATTAAAATCGAAATTATCCATTTTTACCTCCGTTGTTATAACTGATTATATTATCTTCTGTGATAAGGTAATTTACTTTTTTATCATATCTGCCCACAGGCAGTTTTTCTTCAATAAGGGTATTATAACACAAACCCACGGAAATAAAAGTAAATTTTTCTAAAACTCTGTCATAATAGCCTTTTCCGTAACCGAGACGATATCCAAAACGGTCGAAAGATAATCCGGGAACTATAATGAGCGTGTTATCATCCGGCACGGCTATTTTACATTTGGTTATATCCGGCTCACGAATACCGAAAGAGCCGGTAATTAAGTCATCAAATGAATTGATATAATAAAAACTCATATTACCGTCTTTGTCGGTGCAGTACGGTAATGCAATTTTTTTATTATCATCGAGTGCAGTTGATATAATCAGGTCGGTATTTATTTCATTATTCAAAGCTGCATAAGCAAAAATACAACTTGCATTCTTATACAATTCGGTATGTAAAAACGACATACATATCCGGCGATCAAGATTACATTTTTGCTTAATTTCTTTTCGCCTTGATTTTAATATTTTTCTATATTCTGCTTTGGATAGTGCGTTTGATTTCATCAGCCAGTTCTTCACTCCTAAGCTTTTTGACTATCTCAAGTCCAAATTCGATACATACGCCGGCACCTTTTGCCGTTATAAAGTTACCGTCGGAAACAACATAATTTTCGGATATTTTTGCTCCGGAAAGGGCGTCTTCAAAACCGGGAAAGCATATAGCCTCTTTGCCATCAAGAAGTCCCTTATGTCCGAGAATTGACGGGGCGGCACAAATAGCACACACCGGCACATTAACAGAAACCGCATTATCTATTGCCGACTGTACCTTTTCGTTGTTTTCAAGGTTGATGGTACCCGGCATACCGCCCGGCAAAACCACAGCCTCAACATCATAAAAATCAAACTCATCAATAGTTATATCGGCTGTAACAGTAACACCACAGGAGGACTTTACGGTTTTACCTGTAACGCCGACTGTTTTTGTGTCAACTTTTGCTCTGCGGAGTACATCAACAGGAGCAAGTGCCTCAATAATTTCAAATCCGTCTGCTAAAAAAACATAAACCATAACTATAATTCTCCTTCATAAATAAGTGCAATAGGTCGCTCTAATTCGCAACCTTCAAATAAATACTCTGTTATTTCTTCCGTTTGATTAAAACATATTTCATCTACGCTTATGGCAAATCGGAAACCTCGCTTTTTATAATACTCTATAAGCCATTCCTCTGCCGGAATCAAACAAAGCCTCTGAAAGTTTTTCTTGGCATAATCGAGCAGTTCTGTCATACAGCCTTGTTTTCTGTAATCGGCATTGGTACAAGCAGCATAAATATACCGAGCCGGTTTGCCGACCACAGTACAGCTTACAAGAAACATCATAGAAACAAGGTGTCCGTCGGCATACACGCCCACACACTGTGAATCATTACAATTTTCGAGGAAGTATTTTATTTCCTTTTCAGAGTCTCCGAAAGTATCTTTCCATAAAGAAACAATGTCGTTTTGTTCAACGTTTGTACTAACCATTATAGACTGCCAATCCTTTTTTCAGCCATATCTCAGGATAATAGGACTGCTTTGCCTTTCGTAATCCTTCAAGGCCTAAGTCCTCTTCCCTATTCACCCATTCATAAGACATTAAACAATTCTTAGTAAATTCTTGGTTAATTATTGTATAAGCCCCATTCATTTCCGGTGGAGCCTTTTCAAAATGAGTTACGAAGCACTTTCCGTTTTTCATGCCCTCGCCGACAGTATATGCCACTACATCGCCGTCCACACGAATCACTCCGCCGACAAGCTCAAGCTCCTTAAAATACTGAAAAGAATTTAGTACAGCCTCAAATTCAAAGGAATAATCGGAATCGTTTTCATCCTTTTCCTCAATCCACTTTGTATGCAAAGCAATACACTCATCAATATTTGATTCATCTATGGTCTCAAATGACCAATCCGGATATGTGCGCTTAAAGTTGGAAATATGATTTCGTTTTGAATGATATTTTTTTCCGCTCAATGACGCCATTTTTTCTACAGAATAGATATAATCAAAATTGCCGTCATCAAATGTAAAAGTAAACTTATCGTCATCATAACAAGACTTAATCTTAGCAACATACGACTCTGTTATGCCGTAAATTCGAAAAGGGTGTCCTTCGTCAATACAAGTGGCAATTATGGCGTCCAATGCTTCTCTAAAATCTCCCTGACCGATAGGTACCGAATATGAATAATCCTCAGGTTCTCTGCCCCATCTGATAATCAAAAAATCTTTGTAATGGCAAATGCGTGTAAAATACGAAGTAGACCAAATAAACAAATTTCCGAATGTGTACTCGCAATTATAGCTCTCGCAATGCAAAAGACATTCGTCAACCCACATTTTGTCGGCTAATTCTGCCTTTTTAAATTCAAGCATTTTGTAATTCCTCTTTTACTAATTCAATAACGGTATTGTGTATTTGCTCAATAGAGAGCGGTTGGCTGCCGGAAGCACAAGGTACTATCTTCCAGCCCTGTCTCTCAGCTGCATAAATAGCAGCACGGCGACAGTTCTGCAAATATGTTACATCAGCCTCGTGTACATCTTTTTTGTTTTCATCTCCGTTATAACGAGAAGTCATCAGTCGTTGAGAAATTTCAACCGGCATATCCAAAAAGATAACCAAATCCGGTTTAGGAATACCAATCTTGTTATATTCAAAATCTGCACTCCAATCAAGATACTCGTCCCACTTTGATTTTTCAATCTTTTCCATTTGATAAATAGAATTGGAAGTTGCATAGCGGTCAGCCAAAATCAAAGTACCGCTGTCATAATCTGATTTCCAGCCTAATTTGTATGACGCAAAGCGATCGACAGCATAAAAAGCTCCTGCCGCATAAGCATTAACATCATCTGCACTACTGCCGAATTCTCCACCGAGATACATCTTTACCAGTGTACTGGAAGGGCTGTCATAATCCGGCAATTTTATCTTTTTATATTTAATATTTTCTGAAGAAAAATACTCTTCGAGCAAGGCAGTTTGCGTTGATTTCCCGCAACCGTCAAGTCCCTCAATAATTATCAATCTTGACATTTATCTCTTTTCTCCAACTTTTTCTTTGAGCCATCCGGCTCAACAATATATGTGTTTTCGAGCTGACCGACCAAACTTGCTTTTACGCTGTCGATATATTCTCGACGAAGCATAGCCTGCTCAATTCTTTCTTCTTTTGTCAATCCTTCCGGTGATTTTTCTTTATGTGCAAGTTCATTTATCCTTGCAAGTTTTTCTTTATTCATCAGTCTAAAAAGTCCTTCAATTTTTTACTTCTGCTGGGATGGCGGAGCTTTCTAAGTGCCTTAGCCTCAATCTGTCTGATACGCTCACGGGTAACATTAAACTCTTTTCCAACTTCTTCGAGAGTCTTTGGATTTCCATCATCGAGGCCGAAACGCAGTCTCAATACCTTTTCTTCTCTCGGTGTAAGTGTTTTTAGCACATCGGTAAGCTGTTCTTTGAGTAAGCTCATAGATGCTGCATCTGCCGGAGCAAGAGCATCATCATCGGGGATAAAGTCACCGAGATGTGAATCCTCCTCCTCACCGATAGGAGTCTCGAGAGATACCGGCTCTTGTGCTACTCTAAGTATCTCACGCACCTTGTCCACAGGCATATCGAGCAATTCTCCGATTTCTTCCGGAGTGGGTTCTCTGCCGTTTTGATGCAAAAGCTGAGAGTTTGCTTTTTTTACTTTATTTATAGTTTCTACCATATGAACAGGAATACGAATTGTTCTCGCTTGATCCGCAATGGCACGAGTGATAGCTTGTCTAATCCACCATGTAGCATAGGTAGAGAACTTAAAGCCCTTTGTATAGTCAAACTTATCTACAGCTTTAATAAGACCGAGATTGCCCTCTTGGATAAGATCAAGGAATTGCATGCCTCTGCCTACATATCTTTTAGCGATACTGACAACAAGACGCAGGTTAGCCTCAGCAAGACGTTTCTTAGCAACAGGGTCATTATCGGCGATTTTTATAGCAAGCTCAATTTCTTCTTCAGCACTAAGAAGCGGGATTCTGCCGATTTCCTTAAGATAAACCTTAACAGGATCATCCATTGCGGCATTATCATTTACTGCAACAGTTTCTGCGGCGTCGGTCTCCTTAGGGAGATCTACCTCAAGGGTGATACCGTCCAAAGTTTCTGCTGAAAAGTCATCAATAATATTGATATTTGCCGCATCAATCATATCATTGAGTTTTTCAAGTTCATCTACATCCAAATCAAGCTCAACAATAAGATTATCTATTTCCTGAGCTGTCAAATGTCCGGATGCCTTACCTTTTTCTATTACCTTTTTGAAGGCATTTTGCTTTTTTTCTTCAGCAGGAGAAAGTGTCTGCTGCTCTTTTGGTTGTTCTTTTTTTTCCATAGGTTATTCTCCTCATCTATGTATTTTGTTTGAACAGATTTCTAAAGTCATCGTCACTCATGTTCTCAGCATTAGTGAGTTGACTCTTTTTATATTCTTCATTAAGCGTTTTCACACAGTCCGAAAACTCCTTTTTTGGATCCGCACTGTTTGATGAAAGCGCAGTAATACCGGATAATCGTCCCATTTCTTCATCAGAAAGGACTTGTCCGAATGTAATAAGGTCTATACTTTCGTTATCATTCAGCTTTGTAATAATTTCGTGATAAACCTTTCGTATAAATCCCTCGGATAAAATATTTTCGTCCAAATCGGTACAAAGTTCTGCACAATCCGGATATAGCATTAGGAGTCCGATTAGCCTGTCCTGTGCCTTGATTTTGCGTATTGACGCAGAAGCATCATAGCTCATCTTTCGTGTAGTCTTTATACTGTCGTCAACAATTTTTGAATACTGCCGACGCTGCTTTGTCCTGAATGTTCGCCTGTGGTAATCCTGAAGCTGAGATTTGATACTCTGCTTTTCGACTCCCAATTCTTCGGCAAGCCTTGAAATGTAAAGGTCTTGCTCTATTGGTGTAACCTCGTCGAGTACTTTTATACTGTCATTAAGAAAATCAATCTTTCCTTGGGTAGTGGCAAGATTATACTTGTTTCTAAGATTTACAAGGGCATACTCAATTTCATTAGCCGAGCCCTCGAGCATAGCCCTAAATTTTTCAACGCCATATGTTTTGATGATTTCATCAGGGTCTTTGCCGCCCATAAGTCCTGGTATTCTGACCTTCAAATCGGTTTGGTTAAACAAAGCAATAGCCTTATTGAGAGCTTTTTGGCCTGCCTCATCAGCATCGTACGCCAATATAACCTCTTTAGCATAGCGAGAAATAAGCTTGACCTGCTCGGGAGTAAGTGCAGTTCCGCATCCGCCTACGGCATTGGTAATGCCTGCCTGATGCATAGCCATCACATCCATATATCCCTCGCAGAGTATCAAAGCGTCGCTGCCGCTATCCTTTGCATAATTCAGACCGAACAAAACATTGGTTTTCTTATATACCAATGTATCCGATGTATTCATATACTTAGGCTTACTATTATCGAGAACTCTGCCGCCAAAAGCTATTACATTACCTCTCACATCAATAATAGGAGTCATAACCTTATTTCTGAAATAATCGTAATAACTTTTTTTACCTTTTCCGACAACACCTGCATCAAGCATATCACCGAGTGAATAACCTTTTGACTTTAGATGCCTTATCAAAGCATCCCAAGAATCAGGCGCATAACCCAAACCAAAATGGTTTATTGTTTTTTTAGTAAATCCTCTGCCGAGAAGATAGTTGAGTCCCTGTTTACCCTCTGGTGATATTAGGCAATTATGAAAATATCTTGCCGTCTCACGATTGATTTCTAATATAATTCTGCGTTTTTTTGCCAATGAGTCGTCGAAACCTTCATCCGGCATTTGCATACCTGCACGCTGAGCAAGCATTTTGACGGCATCCAAATAATCGAGATTTTCGATTCTCTTTACAAAATTTATGACATCTCCGCCGGCACCGCAGCCAAAGCAATAATAACTTTCTGTCTCCGGATAAACAGTGAACGACGGTGTTTTTTCGTTATGAAACGGACAAAGTCCTACAAACGTTCTTCCTCGTTTTTTTAGTGAGACATATGATGAAATTATGTCTTCAATATCTGATTTTTGTTTCAGTTCCTGCAAAAAGCTGTCTGATAACGGCATAACTTCATCTCCTCTCTCATTCTACCCAAAACATAGGTACATAAAGCTGATTAAAAATCTTAAGCGAATAATTATCGCTCATACCTGCTATATAGTCACATACGGCACGCTCATTGCCGTCACGCTCAGCAATAATCTTATATTCTGACGGGAGGTCATCGGGATTTTTTATGTAATATTCGTACAGCTTTTCAAGCATCGCTACAGCCTTGACTTCCTCACCTTTACAAACAGGATTTTTGTATACAGCGACAAACATAAAATCATGTAAGTCATTAAAGAACTGCCAATAATCATCACTCATAAGGATCTTGTCGCCGTCGGTACTGTTTTGGATAACATTGAGTACCATATTATTTATTCTTTCGCTTTTGCTCATACCGAGAGCCATACGCAGTTCGATAGGGATATCTTCTTCTGCCATAACGCCGGCACGAATGGCATCGTCAATATCGTGATTGATATAAGCAATTTTGTCTGCAACACGAATTATCTGCCCTTCTAAAGTGTAGGCATCTTCCCCACAAGTGTGGCACAAAATTCCGTTTCTTACCTCATCGGTAAGATTCAACCCTTTGCCGTCTTTTTCGATATAATCCACTACACGCACACTTTGTTCATAATGCTTAAAGCCCGTTGAGCAGAGTTTGTCTAATGCACGCTCTCCTGCATGTCCGAATGGCGTATGTCCTAAATCATGACCAAGTGCAATAGCCTCGGTCAAATCTTCGTTAAGACGAAGTGCTCTGGCAATAGTGCGTGAAATCTGTGCAACCTCAAGGGTATGAGTAAGCCTCGTTCTGTAATGGTCACCGGTGGGAGCCAAAAAAACCTGGGTTTTGTGCTTAAGTCGACGAAAGGACTGGCAATGAATAATTCTGTCTCTGTCACGCTGAAAACAGGTACGAATATCGCACTCTTTTTCCGTAGCTTTTCTGCCCTTGCTAAACGCCGACGGACAGGCTCTGTCACATAAAATCTTCATCTCATTTTCTTCTGTAATCTCCCTGATAGTACGGTCCATAAAAACTCCTTTCGTCACAAAATTATTGCTTGCATTATATTTTACAAAAAAACTTCAAAAAACCCTTTATTTTTTATCCTTGACTTAGAAAGAATAAAAATGTATCATCAATAGTGAGGTGAACATATGTATCCTACTATAGTCGCAATATTGATTTTGTTTATTATTGCAACATTCTTATACTACGAAAACAATAAGCTTGACATCACAAAGTACGAGCTGAACAGCAATGACATAGTAAATCCGGTGAAAATGGTACAACTCAGTGACCTACACTCTAAACCGGCAAAAAATGTGCTCAAGACGGTAAAGAAACTAAATCCCGATATTATTTTCATTACGGGTGACTATATAAACGATCACGAAAAAAACAAGGAAAAGATGCTGTCTTACGGTAAAGAATTAGTTAAAACAGCCCCGGTATTTTATATAACCGGGAATCACGAAAGAAGGCTCGAAAATTTTTACGAGTTAATGTCAGAACTGAAAGGTATCGGATTCATCGTACTTTTGGATAAATCAGATGATATTGTAATAAATGGGAATAAAATAAATATTCTCGGTCTTGACGAAAACCAAGCGGGATTTGATGACTACAAAGCACGAAAGAACGGTACATTCAAGTATAAGGACGAGTCCCCTTTATTTAAAGAACTGTCTAAAAAAAGCGGATACAAAATTGTACTGTCACATTATCCCGAAAACTTTATGGCAGTAAGTGAAAACGACTATTCACAATATGACTTTGATATACAATTATCGGGACATGCACACGGAGGACAATTTATCCTGCCAATGATAGGACCTGTATTTTCGCCCGGTCAAGGCATACGGCCGAAATATGCAAAAGGTTCTTTCGGCGAAAGACCAATGCTCATAATTTCACGAGGTATAGGCAATGCCGAATTTCCATTTAGGCTATTCAACCATCCTGAAATAAATGTTATTGATATAAAAAGCAAGGCATAACAACGCAGCCTTGCTTTTAAATTTTTGCAAATTCAGACCTAAGATAATTCAGTGAATATTTGCCGTTACTAATGTCGGTCAATTTATCTTTAAGTAATTCGGAAGCATCTTCTTTTATAGAAAATTCAACACTGACAGATGCCGAAAAATCACTTTTAATAACATTTGCACCGAAGTCGTAAAGTAAAACATTCAGACGGTCATAAAAAGAATAGTCGACAATAACCGAATATATTTGGCAATTTGCCATGGTAATGATATGAGCAGCATCAAGAGCAATCTTGGAAGTATGTGAATATGCACGAACAAGTCCGCCTGCGCCTAACAAAGTTCCGCCAAAATATCTCGTAGCGACGACACATACATCGGTAACACTCTCTTTCAATATAACATCCAAAACAGGAACGCCGGCTGTTCCGCTCGGCTCACCGTCATCACTGTAGCGCTGAGTATTATTCTCTCTCAGAACATACGCATAAACATTATGAGTAGCATCCCAATGCTTACTTTTTATTGAATTTATAAATTCTACTGCCTCATCCTGAGTGGAAACAGGCTTGGCATAACCGATAAATTTTGATTTCTTTTCAACAAAATAATCGGAGGATTCAAGTTCTACAGTTTTATATTCTCTCATACAATACCATTAAAAAACAAGGCAACAGTAAAAACTGTTGCCTTAATTTTTAGTTAAGCCTTTTTAGCAAATCTCTTGTTAAATCTGTCAACACGTCCGCCTGTATCAACAAGTTTTTGTTTACCTGTATAGAATGGGTGGCATTTTGAACAGATATCAACTTTCATATCACCTTTTGTGCTTTTTGTTTCGTAAGTAGCACCACAAGCGCATCTTACTGTACAAGTGTCATAATTTGGATGAATTCCGTCCTTCATTATCTTTCACCTCGCTTAATCTCATAACGCACTGTATTATAACAAACAAGCGGCAAAAAAGCAAGTGTTTTTTGAAAATTATTTGTAAACACAGCATTTATCAAGATAAAAGGAATAAAGCATCGCTTCTTTAACCGGTTTATTCAGTGTTTTGGATACCGACCTGCGATAAAATGCAATTTGATTTTTATATTTATCAAGCAGCTCATTTTCTGACGAAACGACATCTGTCTTATAGTCCACCAGAACAAGCTCACCGTCTTCCTCAAATACGCAGTCTGCAATACCCTGTATCAGCACATCATCATCAAATTCGGTATTCTCTATACTGCTGACCGGAACAAAGTCCGCAACCTTTATTTCTCGGTAAATACCGTCACCGGAAAACATTCTTTCGGCAAAATCTGAACTAAACAGGTTTTTCAGTTTTGAGCGATTGATGGATTCTGCCTGGCGAGAAGAAATATATCCCGATGACACAAGCCTGTTTATTTCATTTTCGAGATCATTACGGGAATTTTTATAATCGCAATATTGCATAAATGCGTGCATAGCCGTTCCTTTTTCTGCAGAGGTCATACCGCCCTTTTGCATAAACGAAGGCTTTTTCTTGGCAAAATATGTATAATCTTGTTCTTTTTCATCAAGTGATGAGGCCGTACGCTTTGAAGAAAGATAAGACAACTCCTTTCGTGGATAAGAAAAAGAAAGTCTGTCCTCAATTTCGTCTACAATGTCCGAGTTGTACGGCACAAGCACTTTTTCCTGTTCTTGAACCTCTTCGTGTTCTTCGATAACATTCAACGACAATGTGAAATTTGATTCTCTGTCATATTCGATGCTGTTCTCACACCATTCTCTCAAAACGGAAGAATTCTTATGCAATAAAGCAGTAACCAAAAGCAAATCGCCGTCATTATTTATTTGTCGAACTGCAAAAGGTAAAATTCTGCCCTTATAAATTTTTTCTGACAGTCTGTTCACACGACTTCTAAAGGACTTATCAGATATAAATGCAACAAACTTTTCTTTTGCCCTTGTCATAGCAACATACAAAACTCTGAGGTTTTCACTCATAGCGGCAGTATCATTTATATTTCTGATAAAGTCGAACTGAATGGAATTATAACGATACATACCGTCGCTGTTATACCCTTTAAGTCCGACACCCCAACTGTCATTGATACAATAAGGCTCACGGTCATTATTGTATTTGTGAGAGGCATCGGCAAGAATACATATAGGAAACTCAAGGCCCTTTGACTTATGAACTGTCATAAGTTGGACGCAATCATTATTACTGTTAGCAACACTCTCCCCCTCTACATTAAGTCCTAATTCAGTAATAGAATCGATATAGCGAATAAAAGCTGTAAGTCCAACGCTGTCGCCGCTGTCAAACGCCTTAGCCATATTAACAAATTTCATAACATTAAGGCGGTGCTGTTCGGCATTACCCATAACAGACACTACAGATAAATATGAAGTATCAGCCAATATTTGCCTAATCAATGACTCAACACTCATAGAGGCGGAATATTCTCTGTATTTCTTTAAGTCATCAACAATCTTTGAAAAACGGTTGTCGCTCAATATCGAAGAATAAAGGTTTTTTGCCGGGTGATTGAGCTTTGCCAAAGAAATATCGTCAGGCGTATAGCCGTAAAATACCGACATCAATGTAGCAAGTAAAGGTATATCCTGCATCGGATTATCAATAATCTTAAGCAATGATACAAGTATGATTATTTCGCTGTTATCAAACAGTCCTGATTTGTTTTCGGAATAAACAGGGATACCATATTCCTTAAATACTCTTGAATAAACAGGTATATTATTTTTACCCGCTCTGAAAAGAACTGCAAAATCGCCGTAACCAACACTGCGAGCATTGCCATCGGAGCCGTTAATTTGTTCTTCGTTTCTGACACTGTTGATTATATATTGAGCAACCTCTTTTGCCTCATATACAGCTTTATCCTCATCGGTTGGCAAATATGTCAGCACTAACTCGGCAGATGAATACGGCTTTGTTTCATAACTTGCGCCATAATTTAGGTATTCGGTCTCGTTATAATCGACATCCCCTACCTCTTTTGACATCAAGTGGGAGAAAACGAAATTGACAAAATCGCAAACACCCTTTTGGGAACGGAAATTTTTGTTGAGCACAATTTTTTCGCTTCCATATAATTGCGACTTTGAAAAATCATTATATTCTTCACGCTTATTATTAAATATTTGCGGCATCGCTAATCTAAAGCCATATATACTCTGCTTAACATCTCCTACCATAAAGAGATTATTACCGTTAGATATAACTTCAAACAGAGTATCCTGAGCTGAGTTAGTATCCTGATACTCGTCTACCAATATCTCATAATATCTCTTCCTATATTCATCGGCAAGCTCGGTATAGGTGATATTGCCATCCTGATCTAATTTGAAAAGCAAGTCGATGGCGAAGTGCATAACATCGGAAAAAGAAAATTTGTTAATGTCTCTCTTGGCTGCATCAAGTTCATCCATAAAACGAGTAAGAATATCAATGATTTCGCACACAACGGGATAGAGCTTTTCGCAGTCCTGCTTATATTCTTCTGATGATGCAGAATACATTGGGATTATTTCGGAATTCAAAATTTTCTTATACAAATTACGGCGTGCCATTACAGCCGACTTAAGTGTTCCGTCATAATTCTTAGAAGTCCGAGGCAGTCTCGAAAGCTTCAAATTCTTGACCATAACACGCTCGTCGTCCCAGGTCATATCAGTTCGTGCGTCTATTGCCTCAAAAATGCTCAAATCTTCTTGCAGTGTTTCACAGTATTTATCGTACATTTCGTCATATGGATCTGCATTGTCAATCAAATCAACAATCATATCAATAGCCTGTTGAGCACTGTGCATAACCTTTTCATTCACATATTTTTTCAGCTTAGAATCGTCAAGTGAAACGGCAGGGTCATACATATTTTTGAGCGAATTGAGCCACTGAGTAGGAAATGGCTGTACCATTGCATAATCATACAATCTAAGCAAAAAATCGGAAAGGCCACGGTCATTTTTGGGATTAGACATAAGCTCAATAAGCCGTATAAACGACTGACTCGGATTTTCGTGCTTTTCATCAAAAATTCTCGAAAGTATATTCTGCTTAATAATATTATCTTCGGACGGATCAAGAACTTTAAAATCCTGACTGATATTGAGCTTAAAAAAATTTTCCTTGACTATATTCATACAAAATGCGTCTATAGTGCATATCTGTGCACCCGACAACATGGATAATTGTCTTTTTATATTAGAATCATTAGGATTAAGTTTTTGTTTATCATACAAAGCTTTGGATATTCTGCTGCGCATTTCGGCAGCAGCTGCTTTTGTAAAAGTTACTATCAAAAGGCGGTTAACATCTACAGGGTCGGAGCCGGTAATCAAACTTATAACACGCTCAACAAGAACAGCTGTTTTGCCTGAACCTGCAGCTGCACTGACCAAAATATTGTTGTCTCTCGCATCGATAGCATTTTTTTGATCATTTGTCCAATGCTTTTCCATTACCGTTCTCCTTTCTTATAGCACTCAACGCCTCACTGTCAGTCATAGGTACAATCACTCGAGGCTCAACAGACAACCTGTTGGCACATACGGCAGCATAGTCGCAAAATTCGCAGGTCTTGTCATGATTCTTTCCGTCCACAGGGTTTTGGTTAATTATACCGGAGTGGAGATTAGCGCCCATTGTGCCTACAAGCTCATCCACCTTTTTAGCCATTGCACCCAAATCAGAAAGAGACACTATGTTTCCGGTCATAATTTCACCCTTACATTTTACGGGGATAAACTTTCCGTTTAGGTCGTGCTCCATATGAATCGCCAGCTCATTGTTCTCATCATTTAGCACAACGCCTTGCATTTGGAACTCGTCATTTTCGGCTGACTCAATGTCATCAGAAGTAGAATTTCGGGAAAGATTGTAGACATTGCGGGCTGAGTGCATATACAAAACGCCGCCGGCAATTCCCGCATATTTGCTGTCACTGCGGCACACATTAAAGAGATAAACAAACATCTGTAGATTAAGTCCATACAGAATATCACTGAGTGAAAAGTCCTTTGTTCCGCTCTTATAATCGACAACACGCACATACTGTTTTCCGTTTTCGGTGTATGTGTCAACTCTGTCGACAGAGCCTTTAATCCTTATTGTACCGCCGTCAGGCAATTCTAACACTTGGGAGCGAACGGGCTCGTTATCACTGCCGTCACCGATTTTAAGCTCAAAAGCCTCTGCATTAAAGTCACTGTTTTCAAATTCTTCTTTCAGTCTGATAACCACACGAGTGAGCATACCCGATATGCGCATAAACTGATATTTGAACCTTTGGCTGAATACAGCAGAATTGCCCATCTTAGTTTCGAGATAAGAAGATAGGATTGAATCCACTTTTATCCCTATTTCTTTATTACTCAACTCAGTAAGCCCTTTTGAGCCCGTGTCGGAAATAATTTTTTCCAGCACATAGTGTATAGCAGTACCGGTCTGCATTGGGTCAAGAGCAGCCTTTCTTCTCGGTCTTGCGCCGATTCCATATTTACAAAAATATCTAAAAGAACAATTATAGTAATCTTCAATTCGAGAGGCAGACAAATACATATCATTTTTAAATAACTTTTGTGCAATATCGGTATCGGATATTCTGTAATCGCTGTTATTGAGCAGCTTGTTAACTGCATTAAGGCGAAAAGCATATTCTTCTTTATGTGAAAAATACTCCTTCAGCGAAGAAATAAGCTCTGATTCTTCACTGTAATTTGCAGTCATAATTTCAAAAGCGTTGTCGTCACTGAACAAATCATCTATCGTTGGTTTGTCGCTGTTTTCTTCTGTCTTAATTAACGGTACTGTGAGTAAAAGATTATTAACAATTTCGGATGGAACACTTGTTCCACCGACATAGGACACAAACAACTTGTCCGACGGAGCAGAAACAGCCATATACGCAAAGTATTTTTCTTGAGCTATCAAGGTTTCGCCATAAGAATAAAGCTTAAAGTCATTGTTTATCAGTTCTTCACGGTCGCTCTCACTGAGCAGTCCGGCAGATGTAACACTTCTCGGAAACTCGCCGTCATTCGCACCGACAACAAAAACTGCCTTAGGATTATTACAGCGTATTCTGTCGGCGGAGCCTATCTGCACATTGTCGAGACCGGATGGCAGTACACCCAAGTCTTCATTGGAAATCATAAGGACAAACATTGTATAAAACTCTTTGTACGATACAGGCGCACTTCCTCCCACGAGAGCAAGTTTATCCAAAATATCCATCATAAGATCCCAAATTCTGCCCTGCTCTTTTGCCAAAGCGGATTTGCCGTTTCTGTCTAAGCTGATTGCCAAATTCTTCAGACTCTTATCTGCACCGAAGTCTATCAGTGCATCATACATTGCCGCACAAATCTCAGATGGAGAATTATTTTTGCTGTGAGAAACAAATTTATTCAGCTTTTCTACGATCAGTTTTCGTGTATTGTTTATTGATTCAAGCCGAGCAGTATCGACATCGGACATCGTTTCTACTATACCGGACGGCGAACCTAAAAATTCGTCCTTCCACTGAGAACCGTTTATACCCCACATATAAACATAATTTTCTAACTCACTGATTTTGTTATCACTAAGAAAAGTCATTCCCGTTTTGAGCAATGACAATATATCCTCACTGCGAAAAGAATACATTGCGATACGGAGCAAGAAAAACAAAAACATAACTACCGGCTCGGAAGATATATTTTGTCTTTCATCATTAAAAAACGGAACGCCATACTTTACAAACGAAAATTTAAGCTCATTTTCATACTTGTCGAGGTCACGGCATATAACTGCTATATCATTTGCTTTCATACCATTTTTGAGCAAATTGATAATGTTAGCCGAAACAAAATCGCATTCATCCTGCACATTCTTGGCACAGAACAAACGGACATTATTACAACTATCCTCAAGCGGAGATTTTACAGAGGAAAAAATGTTCTTTTCTAAAGTCTTAAGTTCATCGTTATGGCTCCTATAATTTTCGGACAAAATAATCGGAGACACAACTGCGACATTGATTTTTTTTGCTACACCGGTCAGTATGGATATGTTACTATTTACATATGAGAATAAATCATACTTATCAGAGTTGCTGTACGAATCTGAGCAAAAAGTAATATATACTTCATTTGCTTGTGCCAATATGGTCTCGATAATCTTATATTCTTGTGCAACAAAGCCATTAAAGCCGTCTATGTAGACTATTGAATCTCTGAAATAATCTACCTCAATAAGCTCCTTGTACAATCTCGTAAGCTCATTTGCGGGGTCGTAATACTCCCCTTCTATCAAAGCGTCATATGCCTCTGTAATAAGGGCAATATCCGAAAGCTTATCACTAAGAGCACCGCTGTCGGTATTTTCAGCGGCTGACTCCAAATCATCATAGGTAACACGGCAGGACTTTAGTTCATCATAAATCTTTACAAAAGAGTTGATGAAAGAAGTATTGGAAACATTCTCCCGAAAAGTATATAAGTCGTCCTGAACGGATTCCATAGCCTTTTTCATTAAGACTGCTTTTGCACCTTTTGACAAAACAGGCAAATCAGTGCCACCGTATACCTTTTTTATTTCATTTGTTAAACGAGAAAAGGAGAGATTGGTAACAGAGTTAACCTTATCAACCCCGAGATCAAAAAGCAGTCTCCTTTCTGCAACAAAAGAAAACTGCTCGGGAATAATAAGGACGATATTATCTTCGCCCTGCTCTACCCTCTTTTTTATGTTAGAAAATACATATTCAGTTTTGCCGTATCCTGCCCTGCCTAAGATAAGCTGAAGCATATAATCATTCCTCCGGTTTGATGAAACCCTGGTCCATCATTCGCTGGTGTGCCTCAATAAAGAAATCGTACATAGGTCTCGCAATATCAAATGCCAAACGCATCTCGTCAATAATTGCAGTGGTACCTATTCTTTCCATATCAAAGCCATTATAATAAAAGCTCATATTTTTTGCTGCCAAAAAAGGTTTCAGTTCCTTTGGTGCATCGGGATATCTGTCTTTTTTGTAGGTATCACGGCATTCAAAGGTGAATCCGGCATCGGCGCAAGCCTTAACGCATTTCATAAATCTCTTTGGCTGCTCCAAAATCATTTGGTGCACAACCTGAAATGCAGAGGCTCTCCAAGTCCAAAAAACGAGGCCGAATCCGTAGCTGTTTGGAAATATCTCAAAATAATAAAACGGTGCACTCGGATACTCTTTTTTGTATCGTCTGAAAAATATCCACATATTCTCTCTGTACTTTATTTTGGAACGGTTTCCTCTGGTGTCTCTGTAGATACGAGACACTACACGGGTAGGCTCGAGATACATCTTATCATCAATATCATACAGTACATCGGACATATCCAGTACAATTTGGCGAAGAGGTACGGTTATACCGTTTTTTAATTCTTCCTTGTGTCCCTCATAAAACTCTTTTGAGTCATTAAATCTGTTAAGACACAAAAGTTCAATACTTTCGGGCTTTATTCCCGAATAATTATATTCCATCTTTCAACAATCCTTTATTTAACATTGACTGAGCAGCAAGTAGTGCACAAATTTTAGCACTGTGGAAATTAAGTCCGCCTTGAATCCAAGCATAAAACGGCTCACGAATAGGAGCATCGGCAGAAAGCTCAATAGATGAACCGAGAGTAAATGCGCCTGCCGCCATAACAACCTTGCTGTCATAGCCCGGCATATCCCAGGGCTCAGGAAGCACAAAGCTGTCTATGGGGCTTCCACTCTGAATACCCTGACAAAAGGCTACCAGACTCTCTTCGTTTTCAAGTCCAAGGGATTGAACAATATCTCCACGCTTTGCATTATACTTTGGCGTAACATCATAGCCGAAATGTTCAAAGAGAGCGGAAATAAAGACAGCACTCTTAAGTGCCTCTCCTACAACATGAGGTGCAAAGTACAATCCCATATACAACTCTCTGTTGTGACCTAACGATGCACCCACCTCTTTGCCTAATCCGGGCGTAGTGAGTCTGTATGCACACTTTTCTACCAAATCATGTCTGCCGGCTATGTAACCGCCTGTGGTAGCAATTCCGCCGCCTGCGTTCTTAATGAGTGAGCCGGCAATCAAATCTGCTCCCACCTGCGTAGGCTCTTGTTTTTCTACAAATTCACCATAGCAGTTGTCCACCATAACAATGACATCACTACGAACGGATTTTACGGTATCAACAATAGCTTTAATATCGTCTATTGTCAGAGATGGTCTAAGCTCATAGCCACGACTGCGCTGAATATATACCATTGTGACCGAGTCGTCAACAGCCGCCTTGATCGCATCTAAGTCAGGTCTTTCTTCCTTAAGTGCTACTTCATCATAAAGGACTCCGAAATCCTTAAGGGAACCCATATTTTCGCCACTGATACCAATAACATTGTGTATAGTATCATACGGTGTACCTGTAACACAAAGCATCTTGTCACCGGGTCTAAGGACACCGAACAATGCGGTAGCCAATGTATGAGTGCCACAAGTAAAATTGTGACGAACGAGTGCATCTTCGGCACCGAAAACCTGTGCCCAAACCTTGTCCAAAGTGTCACGACCTCTGTCACCATAGCCATATCCTGTGGAAGAAAAGAAATGCGACTCACTGATTTGGTTATCAATAAAAGCCTTTTGCACTTTCAACTGATTATATTCGGTAGTTTCATCTATATTTTTGAACTGCTCCTTACACATATCAAGTGCAATATCGGCAGCATCTTCTATCTTCTTATCAATATTAAAAAAAGGAATCATCTATACATTCTCCATATTCCGGTATTTTCGAATCCGAGATTTTTATAAAAGCTCTCGTTAAGCTCCTTGTCTCTCATAAGAAACACCGTACCCTTTACATCACTGCAAATGTGAGATACAAGACTTCCGCCGTATCCCATATTTCTAAACTCATCGGCGGTTCGCACAGCAGTAAGGACTGCGTTGCCGCAATATATTGAGGACAAAATACCGCTGGAAATAATTTCGCCGGAAACATTGAGAGTATATGCTTTTGCAGTTTTGTGGCGTACTCTGTGACTTATGTCCACATACCAGGATTTGAAATCCTGATTGTCATAATCAACAAAATTAAACAAATCCATTAGCTTTGGATATTCGTCAATAACGGCATTCTGCATAGGTTTGTCCTGCTTTTTTGATGAGGACATAACTACGCCTTCCTCATAGCGTGAGCTCATCTCAAAACGGTCATCACAGAGAATAGATGTATAACCGGTAACACAAAAAAAGCGTACAAGCTCATCTCTGTCGTAATCGTCCGTAAGAGACATAGTAAAATCGCCGTCAAGCTTTGACATCACGGCAGTTATTTTGCCGTCAACGACTTGACGATAAAATGATGCGAAATTATAAGCAGTGCCATAGGACTGAAGGAGAGCAAAAATTCTCACAGTAAATATGTCATTTTCTTTCCAATCGGAAAGCTGTTCTTTATTTTCAATTTTTTCTATCATAAAACATTAAATTCAATAACTTTCTTGTATTTTCTATATCTGATTTTTTAACCACACTTGCGGCAGAATGGATATATCTCGACGGGATTGATATTGCAATAACCCGTGCACCTTTTCCTCCGGTTTGAATTGAGCCCGCATCATTGCCGCCGGCAACGGCCGTCTTAGTTTGGCACGGAATATTGTTTTTGACAGCTAAATCTCTGACCGCTCTGTAATATTCTTTGTCATAAATCGTTCTGCCATCCATAAACGAGACAACAGGACCGTCGCCGAGAACACAAACTCGGTCAAGACCGCTGACGCCGTCTAAATCTGCGGCAGTAGTGGATTCGAGAACAACAGCAACATCAGCACCGACTATATACGAAGTACAAGCAGAACCTCTAAGCCCTACCTCCTCCTGCACATTGAAGCAAAAGGTCATATCGTACTTTAGGTCACTCTTAATCATGTCAATCATAAGCATACAGCCTATTCTGTCATCAAGAGCTTTAGATTTAATATAACCGTTGCCGAACTCGTAATAATCGCTGTCAAAATAAGCAAAGTCTCCAATGCTGACCAAAGATTCCGCCTCTTTTTTAGAGGTAGCACCGATATCAATAAGCATTTTGTCAAAGTCGGGACAAGTGTCACGCTCTGACTTTTCGAGCAAATGAAATGCTTTATCAGCTATTACACCGGAAACGGAATTATCTCCCACCGTCACAACACGGTCAAGGCAAACATTAGGGTTAATTCCGCCCACAGTCGAAAATCTAAGATAGCCGTCTTCGGTAATACCTGTAATAATAAAACCGACCTCATCCATATGAGCGTTTATGCTAATCTTTTTATTTGGGGTAATTCTGCCCTTTTTTGTGGCAATAATTGAGCCTAACGAGTCAACAGTGTATTCACAATAATCCTTAATCTCGGAGATAATATAATCCCTAACCTTGTTCTCATCGCCAGAAGTACCGTTCAGCAAGCACAAAGTCTTAAGCATCTTTTTCACCAACCTTTGACAGAATGTATTTTGCAATTAAATCAGCAGTATTTTCTACATCGCTGACATCTACCACTTCTACCGGAGAGTGCATATATTTTTCGGGAATAGACACAAGTCCTGTTTTTACTCCTCCATATGCAGTGGTAATAACATCGGCATTAGTGCCCGTATGTCCTCCGCCCATAACCTCACGCTGATAAGGTATGTTGTTTGTTTCGGCTACATCACAAAGTTCTTTGCTCATTATATGAGAAAGTATGGGAGAAAAACCTACCATTGGTCCCTTGCCTATTTCGCCGCAATCCGATGGCTTACAAAAAGGAGTGTAACCAAATGACACATCAACAGAAATTGCTTCGTCAATATCCTTGCTCCATGTACCGATTTTCGCACCTCTTGTGCCGACTTCTTCTTGAGTTGAAAACATAAGTGTGATTTTTGCATTAGCATTTTTTAGCTTTTCTGCAGCAAGAATAACAGCGCACACTCCGCTCCTGTCGTCAAGGACAGATGATGTAATCATATTGCCGGCAAGTTGCATAAAGTTGTGCTTAAATATAATACGGTCTCCGGAATGAATAATTTTTTCGGCATCTGTTTTAGGCATACCGATATCAATGGAAATATCGTCAAGCTCAGGAACTTTTTTAGCATTATCGCCTTTTTGGAGATGAGGCGGCAACGTAGAAATAACACCCGGAACTCTTTCATCACCCAAAACAACAACTTCTGAGGCCGCCAGCATACGACGGTCAATACCTCCGCATTTATCGACCTTAACAAATCCGTCGTCGCTGATGCCCTTTACAATCATACCGATTTCATCCATATGGGCATCAAGCAAAAAGTGAGTTCCCTCTCCAAAGGTACAGTAAACATTGTTCATATTGTCGGTCGTAACATCACCCATAGACGAAACAATATCAATAATAGTTTTTTGTATTTCTTCTTCTGCACCGCTGACACCGGCAGCGGAAGTAAGTTTCTTCAATAATTCTACAGTATCCATAAAAACCTCTGACTAAAATTTATTTACTAAATCCTTAAACGCCCGTCCTCTGTACTCAAATGTTTTGAATTGGTCGAACGCAGGGCAAGCAGGACAGAGAGAAACAATATCGCCGCTTTGTGCAGCATTCTTTGCCTCAATCAAAGCCTCCGGCATTGTATCCTTCATAATAATCTTTAGACCGCTGTCCTTATAGTTTCCATCCGCTACAACAGTGTCATATATTTTTTTGGCTGTCGCTCCGTTAAGGACAAGCACCTTAACATACTTCAAGATATATGGCACCATTTCACTCATATCATTGCCTTTATCGGAGCCGCCCATAATGACTACAATTTTTTTGCCAAAAGCCTTCAGTCCGCTGATGACACGGGACGGAGAGGTAGCGATTGAATCATTGTAGTATCTTACGCCGTCAAATTCTCTGACAAATTCTATTCTGTGCTCAACACCGCCGAAGGTGTCGGCAACATAACGGATAGTATCTACATCTACCATATCCCAAATTGCAGAAATGGCAGTACAATAATTTTCGATATTATGGTCGCCGGGGATTTTGATATGACTCTTATTCATAACAAAAGTTTTTGTTCCGTTTTCGACAAAATATATATCGCCATTATCGTCCATAAAGGCACCATTATCCACCGGGTGTTTAATGCTGAACTGATAAAAATGCCCTCTGACATCATATCGCATATCGTGGTATACCCTGTGACCGATTGAATAATCACAATCTGCATTGAGTACAGTACGCTGATTTGAATTTTGATAAATAAGAATATTACGCTTTGCATCTACATATTCATCAAGATTTACATGGTGGTCCTGATGAGTACACTCAATATTGGTGACCACAGCCACATCAGGCTTTGACACCAAATTGCCCATAGTCAAAAGCTGGAAAGAACTGAGTTCAACCACTGCAATATCATTTTCTGTTATCTCATCCAAAGCCGGCATCAAGGCTTTGCCTATATTACCGCCAAGGAAAACATTATATCCCTGCTTTTTAAGCATTTCGGAAATCAAGGTCGTGGTAGTTGTTTTTCCGTTAGAACCGGTAACAGCTATAATCTTAGACGGACAGTAATTGAAGAAAACTTCCATTTCTGTGGTTACGATCTGTCCCCTGCCGATACACTCACCAATCCACGGATTTTGGAAAGGAAGTATTCCGTGGGAGCGGAATACTATATCCATATCCGGTAATATATCGAGATAATTTTCGCCAAAAGAAAACTTAACACCCAAGTTATCCAATTCATTGCATTTATCTGCACCGATATATTCCTTGTCTCTTTTGTCACAAGCATAAACCTCTATGCCGTGCTTTGCCAAAAACTTTGCACATGGCAAATTGGCAACACCCATTCCGACAAAAGCAACTTTTTTACCTTTGATTCTACTCAAATATTTTTCTGCTGGAGTCATAATAATCCGCCTTTCAATATAGTATTATAACGCTATCAATGTGCGTAAAATGTGCCATCCTTAAAATCTTTAAGATTAAAGTCCTTCATATGCTCGGCAAGCTCGCTTTGGAAGGGCAGCTTTTCGGTGCCTATGTATTTTTCATCAATAGGGATATTGCAATTCATAGCATAGTTTGCAATCATCTGCTGACACTTTGTAGGTTTATTTCCCAGGCAATAGCATCTGCCGGTAGACAATTCGACTATTGCGTTAGCAAACTTTACCTGCTCCTTTTTGCCAAGCGGTGTAATCGCTTTAGAAAGCGAAACAGCACCCTCCTCTGCTTGATTACAAACATAGAGAAGAACACAATTAGCACGGCGCTTTATGTTGATATTGACAATATCATAAATCGCAGACTGTAGGTATGCTATCACATCATTTTTGTCCACAACATCCTCAGCAAGAATATAAACTACCTCGTTCTTTTTTTGAGCGACAGCAGTAAATTCAAGCTCGTCAATCTCAACCTTTTCGTCGACTTTGTATCCATCATTGCGCAAATCGGTTATGACAGCATTTTTATAAGACTCAATGTCTTTTTCATCACGAGCAGTAATATAATAGCCTGTGTCATCAAGCTCATCTTCAACGCTCTGCAAAAACTTATCGCTCTTGCTGTATTTTGAATAATAGATAAAAAGAACAATAAGGGCTGCAATAATCAGTCCGTCACAAAGATAGCCTAAAATTATTGTGACAATATCTGCACAAGCCTTAGCGATAATAGGCTCAATGCCTATATATACAAACAGATAAACGGTAGTGAATATCAAAAGGATATTCATTATTTTCTTCAGTTTCTTTTGTTTTTTTCTAAATTCATTCATATTACTTAATCATTTCCTCAAATTCTTTTTCGTCTATAACCGGTATTCCAAGAGAATTAGCTTTGTCGAGCTTAGAACCCGACGCCTCGCCGGAAAGTACGAAGGAGGTTTTTTTGCTTACGGAGGAGGAGGTCTTTCCGCCATAGCTTTCTATAATTTTTGAAGCCTCGCTGCGTTTATAATTAGGCAAAGTACCGGTCAGCACGAATACCATATTTTCAAAACGATTGTCTTTTATTACCGTTTTTGATTTCATATTTACGCCTACGGACTTCAGCTCATTGACCATCTCAACAGCGCTGTCTGAATCAAAAAATTCTCTGACAGACACAGCCATAATTTCGCCAAAGCCGTCTATGGCAAGTATGTCATCTACAGAAGCGTTCATTACAGCATCAATGTCTTTGAAATGGTCAGACAAAAACTTTGCTGCTTTCGCACCGATATGTCTGATTCCGAACGCAAAAATCAGCTTGCCCAAATCATTGTCCTTGCTCTTTTCAACAGACTGCACAATATTGTTTGCGCTTGTATCCTTAAAGCCGTCAAGGAGGGCAATTTTTGATTTGTCAAGGTGGAAAATATCCGTTACCTTGCTAATCATTTTTTCGTTTACAAGAGTTTCGATAATACTCGGACCAAGTCCCTCTATATCCATAGCATCACGGGAGCAAAAATGTATCAGATTGCGTAAAAGCTGTGCCGGACATTCGGGATTTATACACCTGATAGCCGACTCGCCTTCTTCTCTTACTACCTTTTCGCCGCAAGACGGACAAAATTCGGGATAAACGAAACTACCATCGGATTCTTTGGATGAAACACACAAAACCTCAGGTATAATGTCTCCGGCTTTTCGCACGGTAACTACATCGCCGATATTTATATTTTTTTCTGCAATATAATCCTGATTATGAAGGGTTGCTCTGGACACTGTGGTACCTGCCAGGTGAACAGGGTCAAACACGGCTGTCGGAGTGAGAACGCCTGTTCTGCCTACTGTAATCTCAATATCATTGATTTTTGACTGCTTTTCTTCCGGTGGGTATTTAAAGGCAATAGCCCATTTTGGAAACTTTGCAGTAGAACCGAGCTCCTCTCTGTGAGAAAACTCATCAACTTTGATAACAGCACCATCTATATCAAACTCAAGATTGCCTCTTTGTTCGCCGATATATTCTACCTTTTTGAAAGCTTCCTCGATATTATCAACTCTTTCATAAAACGGAATGGTATGGAATCCGAGTTCTTTCAAATAATCAAGGCTCTGTTTATGGGTAGTGAGAGTAACACCTTCAATCTGCTGAATATTGAATACAAATATATCAAGACCTCTGGTAGCGGCAACTTCACTGTCCTTTTGGCGCAATGATCCTGCAGCGGCATTTCGTGGATTTTTGAATGGCTTTTCACCGTTAATAAGCTGTCGGTCAACTGCACGGTTAAAGCTCTTTTTGGGCATATAGACCTCGCCACGAACCTCGATAAACGGTACGCTTTTATTGAGCTTAAGCGGAATATTATGAATAACTCTAAGATTGCCGGAAACATCCTCACCGACATCACCGTCACCACGGGTAGAACCTCTGACAAAAACTCCATCTCTGTACTCAAGGCTGACGGAGAGTCCGTCGATCTTAGGTTCCACAACATAATGGACATCAGAAACGGTATCCTCTACCCTCTTTGCAAACTCATAAATCTCCCCTTCTGAAAATGCATCCTGAAGGCTCTCCATACGAACTGTATGCTCTACGCTGTCAAAGGAATTATCTGCTTTTCCGCCGACGCGCTTTGTGGGAGAATCGGGAGTATCATACTGCGGATACTCCTCCTCGAGCTTTTTCAAATCGCGCATCATCATATCGTACTCGTAATCCTCGATTTCGGGCGAATCGAGATTATAGTATCTGTCCGAATGATAGCGCAGCGTTGCTCTTAAATCTTCAATTTTTTTCTGTATTTCGTCCATATGATCACCATAAAATTAAATATAATTATTATAACATCATAGTGCAATATTATCAATAAAAATGAACATAAAAAATACCGTTTCACTTGAGTAAAACGGTATTTGAAGCACTATTTGGTTTTGGTTTTGAAATTATCTGTATTTTGGTCGTAATCCATAGCTGTCAAAAGCTCATTGATTTTGCCTTTTGAATCCTCTTTTGACTGTGCGATAACAACAGTATTTGACACACGGACTATCTCGGAATAATAATCGTTTTCCAAATGATAGGTCATGCTTGTGTAGTTATTATAAAAAGATTCGCCGATGACGGTATTGTATATATGTCTGTCCCAAAACTGCTTGTGAAGTGAGGCAAACAATGATTTTGCACTTTCGGTTGAATCCATTTCAAGAAAAGTAAATTCAATAAACGGATCATTACTCGTGCACTCCATACTTTGCTTTATTGATGTATTTTGCAAGCGCATTGCTTCCGTATTGTCAATTGCTTCGTAACCGTAGGTTTCCATAACCTCTGCCACTTGCACCGCGGTGTAAGGCGTTTTGTTTCCGCCGCAGAGGATCATAACTGTAAACATAGCCACAAAAAATACAATAACGAATACAACTGTAAATATAGGACCTGCTTTGCTGTAAATAAAGAATCTTTCAAACAGGCTTGCATTTTTCGGTATATCCGACTTTTTTAAGCCGTATTCCTCATTAATGTGCTGTTCATGATCGTAAACATAGTAGCCTTGCAGTCTTTCAACCAAATAATCGGCAAAATCATATTTTGCAGGCGGTATAAGAAGTTTGCCTTTTCTGCCGTCTTTTGTGACATAATTAAAATAGCAACCGACAGTTCCTTTTGCGTTTTTCCTTTGGTTAATCCACGCATCATCAACCTCATAATCGTTTATGATAACATCTTTGAACGGCGATTTCGTATGAATGAAATAATCATCGTAAATACAGATTTTATTAAACAAGGTTCTGTAAAGGCTTATAAGGAACAAAACAGTAACGAATCCGCCAAAAACGGCAAAAGGGATAAAAACGGCAGTACCCTGCCTATACATAAAATAAGCCGCTGTATCAAACAATAATGCAACAATTGCGACTATGATATTATCCTTTATCCCAAACGAAATAATATATTTGTATTTGATGCCTTTCATATTGATCACCATTGATAATTATATTTCAACTTTATAATGTATTCATGATATCATAAATCAATCGTTTTATAAATTAAAAGAGAGATTCAAAAGAACCTCTCTTAAATGAATTATACAAGTGTGAATTTACGGAACACCTTTTTGCCCTTTTTAACGATAATTCCTTTTTCGAGCTGTTCTGCTGTTACTGCGTGGAACACATCACTGATTTTTTCATCGTCAACGCTGACGCCACCCTGCTGAATAAGTCGTCTGCCTTCTCCATTAGACTTAATCATTCCTGCCTTTGTCATAATAGATAGGAGAGTGATTTTTCCGTCCTCAAGGTCAGCTTTGTCGATAACGGTAGACGGCATATTAGAGTCATCTGCGCCACCTGCGAACAATGCTTTTGCGGCAGCCTGTGCCTTAGCAGCCTCTTCTTCACCGTGAACAAGAGTAGTAAGAGAATAAGCAAGTGCTTCCTTAGCCTTATTAAGCTCTGCACCTTCAAGCTTAGCATATTCGTTGATTTCTTCCATAGGAATAAAGGTAAGCAATTTCATACATTTGATAACATCGCCATCATCAACATTACGCCAATACTGATAGAACTCATAAGGAGTTGTCTTTTCGGCGTCAAGCCAAACTGCACCCTTTTGGGTTTTACCCATTTTCTTACCCTCTGAGTTAGTAAGAAGTGTAATTGTCATGGCATTAGCTTCCTTGCCGAGCTTGCGACGGATAAGCTCCATACCACCTATCATATTGCTCCACTGGTCGTCACCGCCGAACTGTAAATTACAGCCGTATTTTTGGTACAAAGCGTAAAAGTCATAGGACTGCATAATCATATAGTTGAACTCAAGGAACGAAAGTCCCTTTTCCATACGCTGTTTGTAGCACTCGGCATTTAACATTCTGTTTACGCTAAAGCAAGCGCCGACCTCTCTAAGTACATTTATGTAGTTAAGGTCCAAAAGCCAATCAGCATTATTAACCATCATAGCCTTGCCCTCGCCAAAGTCAATGAAACGAGACATCTGCTTTTTGAAACAATCACAGTTATGCTGAATTGTCTCCTGTGTCATCATCTGACGCATATCTGTTCTGCCGGAGGGATCGCCTATCATAGCAGTACCGCCGCCTATAAGTGCGATGGGCTTATTGCCTGCCTCCTGCAATCTCTTCATAAGTGTAAGTGCCATAAAGTGACCTACATGGAGAGAGTCGGCAGTGGGGTCAAAGCCGATATAAAATACAGCCTTACCGTTATTAACCAAATCTCTGATTTTTTCTTCATCTGTAACTTGAGCTATCAAACCACGCTCAACAAGTTCTTCATAAACTCCCATTTGTTTTTCCTCCAAAATAAGTATATTAGTTATCGGTACAGAGAGTACAAGTGCCGTTTTTTATTTGTTGTTCTACATTTTTTCCCATTATTCGTTCAGCATCTCCTCGGCAGATTTGAGCAGAGCGTCTGTAATTTCCATACCGCCCATAATTCGTGCGAGCTCACGCTTGCGCTGTTCAAAGTCAAGGTGAATAACCTTTGTATATGTTTTGTCATTCTTAAATTCTTTTTGAATCAAAAGATGATTGTCGGCAGCAGAAGCAATCTGTGCAGAGTGAGTGACACAAATAACCTGACACACCTCGCCTACACTTTTCAGCTTCAGTCCGATTTTGCGGCTTGCTCTACCGCTTACGCCTGCGTCTACCTCATCAAAAATTAAGGTATCAACGGTATCCTTAGCTGCCAAAATATTCTTAATTGCAAGCATAATTCGTGAAAGCTCACCGCCGGAAGCTATTTTAGCTAAAGGTTTGGGCGGTTCGCCGGGGTTAGTGGAAATAAGAAATTCAATCTTATCATAACCGGTTGAGGACAAATTGCCCTGCTTAAAATCAACAAGAAATTTTACCTTTGGAATATCAAGAAATTCAAGCTGTTCTTTTATTTCATTTTCGAGTTGCTTTGCGGACTCAGAGCGTGCAAGGCTGAGAGCCTTTGCGGCGTCCACAGTCGATGAATAAACCTCGTCGTACTGAACATTAAGTCGCTCAAACTCCTCGTCATAATCTGCAATAGCATTCTGCTTTGACAAAGCGTCATTAAGATAATCTATCATTTCCTGCTCTGTTACGCCGTACTTGTTTGATAGATGATAATACATATCAAGCCGCTCGTCAATAGCATTAAGCTCATTTTCGTTATACTCTATAGAATTAAGCTTGTCCCCTGCAAAACTTTTTATCTCCGCTATACTATCGGAAAGTGAAAGCAAGCGTGACTGAATGGCAGTAATTTCGCTGTCATCTTCGCCGAGTGCTTCGCCCTGCGAATACAATGAAGCAATATTATTCTCCGCACCTGCATTGTTTTCATCGTCGCCATTAAAAAATGTCAAAATGGAAGTGAGGTAATCGCTTATGTTTTGGGAATTAAGAATGATATTCTTTCTATTATGGAGCTGTTCTATTTCGCCGACTTTTATGTCAGCCTGTGTAAGCTCGTTAATTTCGTAAGCAAGTATCTCCGACTGTTTATCGTTGTTCTCTGCGTCGGCAGTAAGACTTTTTAGTTTTTTGCGTACCTCAAGCAACTTTTTGAAATTTTTTGAATACTCCGAAACAAGCTCTTTATCATCCGCAAACATATCGAGAAAACTGTAGTGCGTATCCGGATTAAGCAGTGCCTGCGAGTCGTGCTGTCCGTGAATATTAACGAGCTGTTCCCCAAGTTGTCTAAGCATAGAAACAGTACATGGCACACCGTTGATTCTGCAATAAGATTTACCCCTATCAGAAATTTTGCGCATCAAAACAAGGGTATCATCATCTTCGATACCAAACTCATCAAGTTTCTCACGAACAGAAGAATTTATATCATCAAAAACCGCTGTGACCTGAGCCTCATTAGCACCGTTTCTGACAAGCTCACGAGATGTACGCTCGCCTAAAACGGCATTTATGGAATCGACAACAATAGACTTACCTGCACCGGTTTCACCTGTGAGCACATTAAGTCCCGGAGAAAACTCTATATCCGCTTTTTCTATTACTGCAATATTTTCGATATTCAGTGATTTAAGCATCTAATATATTCCTCAATTTTGATGTAAAGATTTTTGCAGTTTCTTCCGATCTGCAAAGGATAAATATGGTATCGTCACCCGCAATGGTACCCACAATCTCATCCAAATTCATAGAGTCAATAGTGGCACAAGCGGCATTAGCCATACCTGTAAAGCATTTTATAACAACGGTATTTAGAGCATAATCAATGCGAATTATTGACTCATTAAATATACCGCCGGTTCTTTTGGTTATACTGTCATTATTTTTTTGACCGGTGGAATAAACATATCTTCCGTTAGAGGACAACTCTTTTACCAAACGCAGTTCTTTTATATCTCTCGAAATTGTGGCTTGAGTGACCTCATATCCACTGCTGAGGAGCATACTTTGGAGCTGCTCCTGAGTTTCAATATCATTGGAGGAAATTATCTCTAAAATCTTAGCCTGTCTTCTTTTTTTCATCAATATCTCCTCTCAATCAATTTCTTATTAAGTATTTCATAAAAATTATCCGGTTTGAGCTTAATGAGCTTCGCAACATACTGTGAACGACGAATGGTAATGGAAGTGTCTGAGTCAATTTTGATTGACTCTTCGCCGTCGATAGAAAGAAAAGCACTGTTATTTTTATCGTTGCCGACCGAAAGGGTGATAATATTCTTCGACGGAAAAACAATGCTTCTGTTCACAAGAGAGTGCGGACATATCGGAGTAACAACAAAGCATGAATTGTCAGGACTGAGAACGGGACCTCCCGCTGCCATAGAATATGCGGTAGAACCGGTTGGTGTTGAGACAATCATACCGTCAGCTCTGTTGGAGGTAACAAGTCTGCCCTCGCAAGAAACCTTTATGTCAATCAAGCGAGCCAAATCGCCCCTCGAAACCACGGCGTCATTTAGGCAATGGTATGTACCCACAATTTCGTTATGGCTGAGCACATCTGCCCTAATCATCATTCGACTTTCTACATCATATTTACCGCTGACAAGGTTTTTGAGCAAATCGAGTTCATCTCTTTCGAGTCCGCTCATAAAGCCTACACGGCCTGCATTTATACCTAATGTTGCTTTGCTCTCAAATGAGGCTAGCTTTGCAATATTCAAGGTAGTTCCGTCGCCGCCGATGGATATAGCAATATCGCATTTTGAAATATTCTCTTTTACATCCAAAAAACCGTTGTCGGCATACTGAACTATATTGGTTCTAACGCCCAATTTGGACAAAATTCTGTCGGTTTCATCTGCAATATCCATTGCACCGGCGTTTTTTGAATTAGGAAAAATTGAAACAACCATAAAACGACCTCGTTGTTTTATTTGTCAAGCTCGAGATGAGAACGACTGACGAGTGCATCATCGTCAACGTCATCACTGATTTTAGGATCATTGCTCTTTTTGAGAAAAATAAGGTATTCAATATTGCCCTCGGGACCTTTTATCGGTGAAAATTCAAGACCAAGCACATCAAAACCATTATCAAGAGCCAAGCCAATAACTTTTTTTACTACCTCAAGATGAACATTTAGGTCTCTTACTACGCCCTTTTTGCCTACCTTTTCTTTGCCGGCCTCAAATTGCGGCTTAATAAGACAAACGGCTTCGCCGGTATCATTAAGAAGTGTGCTCAAAACCGGCAAAATATGCGACAATGATATAAAAGAAACATCGACAGAAGAAAAATCTATCTTATCCTTAACAACAGTATTGTCAACATATCGAAAATTGGTACGCTCAAGATTGACTACTCTGTCATCGGTACGCAATTTCCAAGCAAGCTGACCGTAGCCAACATCAATGGAATACACCTTTTTTGCTCCATTTTGTAGCATACAGTCAGTAAATCCGCCTGTAGAGGCACCTACATCCATACATATTTTATCTGCCAGGGTGATAGGAAAGCATTCCATTGCTTTTTCTAATTTCAAGCCGCCTCTTGAGACATATTTTAGGGTTTTGCCTCTGACCTCGAGGACATCGCCCTCCTTTAGATCAAAGCCGGCTTTGTCAACCTTTTGGTTATTAACATAAACCAGACCGGCCATAATGATGGCCTTGGCCTTTTCTCTGCTTGGGGCATATCCGCCCTCAAAAACAGCTACATCGAGTCTTGTCTTTTTTTGCATATCTTTAACAATCGCTAACCGTCTTTATAACGGACTCCTTATCGAGATGATATTTTTTTATTTGAGACGATACACAGGCCTGCTTTACAAATTCGTCATTAATAGCTGTGTGGTGATACTCGGCTTTGACACCGTGCTCCTCCAACAACTCAGCAAAGCATTCGCCTACACCGCCTGATTTTATTCCTTCTTCAAAGAAAAATATTTTTTCAGTATTTTTAACTAAATCCGCTACTTCCGGATTTATCGGTTTAATTCTGTTCAATTTAATAACAAATGTATTATCAAGCTCACTGAGAGCTTTGTAACATTCGGAAAATTCTCTGCCGTAAGTCACAATACATTTTTCAGCGGAACTGTCTCCGAAAACAGTAAAGTCTTTTTTGTCCCACTCATAATCAGTGGGGAGATATCCTTCGCCGCCTCGTGGATAACGAATGGCTACTGCATTTTTCTCTTTGTATGCAGCAACATAGAGCATTGAAGAAAGCTCACTGAATGATGCCGGAGCAAACACAGCCAAATTTGGAACACTCATTAGAAATGCTGTGTCGAATACGCCTTGATGACTTTCGCCATCCTCACCTACAAATCCGGCTCTGTCTATGCAGAAAATAACTTTTAATTCCTGCATAGCAACATCGTGCACAAGCTGATCATATGAACGCTGCAAAAACGAGGAATATACGGCAAACACAGGCACCATACCATTTTTAGCTAAACCAGATGCAAAGGTAACTGCGTGCTGTTCGGCAATGCCTACATCGAAAAATCTGTTAGGAAAATTATTGGCGAATTCGGTAAGTCCCGTACCCGATTCCATAGCGGCTGTAATTGCACAGATGCGCTTGTCTTTGGCCGCAAGGTTATTAATGGAGTTACCGAAAACCGATGAAAATGTATCGCCGCAGCTGAGCGGTTCACCGGTATTCACATTAAATTTTCCTATTCCATGGAATTTGCAAGGATTCTTTTCTGCAAAATCATAACCCTTGCCCTTTATGGTATTTATATGAATAAGAACACTGCGGTTGTGTGCCTTAGCAACATTAAGTGCATCTATCAAATCCTCAAGATTATGGCCATCTATAGGTCCGTAATATCTAAATCCCAAATCTTCGAAAAAGGTATTCTTATACACACGCTTTCTTATCTTTGAATTTATAGAAGTTATGGCACGGGTAATTTGTGTGCCGAACTTTGGAATGCGGGCTATTGCCTTTTCGACCTTGGAGCGAAGATGAAAATACTTCGGATTGGTACGAATGGTAGTAAGATTCTTGGCAAGAGAGCCTACATTTTCACTGATTGACATATTGTTATCATTAAGAATTACAACAAGATTGTTATTCTCGTTGCCGCTGTTATTGAGCGCCTCATATGCTAAACCACCGGTAAGAGCACCATCACCGATAACTGCTATAACCTTGCCCTTATCTCCTTTAAGTGTCTTAGCCTTTGCAAGTCCGATAGCGGCAGAAATAGAGGTAGATGCATGTCCTGACGAAAAGATATCATGCTTACTCTCAAAATGGCGGGTAAAGCCGCTGATACCGTCCTCCGTACGCAGAGTTTCAAATCTGTCCTTTCTGCCTGTAAGTATCTTGTGGGTATAGGCTTGATGACCTACATCAAAAACTATCTGGTCATTAGGTGAATTGAACACTTTATGTAAAGCGACAGTAAGCTCAACTACGCCTAAATTGGACGAAAGATGGCCACCGTTTTTTGACACAGTCTTTATCATCAAATCTCTGATTTCGTCACAGAGACAGTATAGCTCGTCGATATTAAGTTTTTTTATATCTTTCGGTGAATTGACCTCATCGAGATATGACATAAACTCAACTCTTTTCTAAATAATCATTTTAACATAGAATGAATAATAATGCAACGACTGTATAAATATTATTTTTCTCGTCTTGTGAGATACTCAGCCAAAGAGGAAACAAACTCGTTATTTTCAAAAACTGACAGAGATTCTATGGCGGCTTGAGTTAGTTTTTCGACATCCTCCTGAGCCTTGTTCAAACCGACAATATCTACATAGGTCGTTTTTTCATTATCCTTATCGGAGCCGACAGGCTTGCCTAACTTTTCTTCGTCGCCTGTTACATCGAGTATGTCGTCTTTAATTTGGAACGCAATACCGAGATAGTATGCAAACTTGGACGCTGCGAGAACTTGCGACTCTGTAGCGTCACCTGCAATACAGCCCAAAAGGCAGGCGGCAGAAATCATTGCACCGGTCTTGAGTTTATGTACGGTGAGAAGCTGTGACATAGATGGACTTGCCGCCTCATATTTTAGGTCAAGAACCTGACCGCCTATCATACCGCATACACCGGAATTTTGTGCAAGGAGACTGACTGCATCGGCATTCTTTGCTCCGTCAAATTCAGCAGTAGAAGCAATTTCAAATGCGTGAGTCAAAAGTGCATCACCTGCCAACAGAGCAGTAGCCTCGCCATACATTTTGTGACATGATGGTTTGCCTCTCCTGAGGTCATCGTTGTCCATACACGGTAAATCATCGTGAATGAGAGAATAAGTATGCACATATTCTACTGCGCAAGCATAATCCATTGCCTTTTCGGTATCGCCGCCACACATTTTGCAAAACTCTAAAACAAGAATCGGTCTAAGTCTTTTTCCTCCGTTAGTTAAGGAATATTTCATAGCCTTAACGACACTCTTTTGACCGTCATTAGCAACAGGTAAATGTTCAATAAGAGCTTTGCTGATACGCTCGGAATAATCCTCAATACTTTTGTCTATATCAAGCATGAACATCAGTTCTTCTCCTTATCTATTTCAGTAATTTTAGCCTTTGCTGCCTCTATCTTTTTGTTGCAAACAGCAGTAAGCTTTGTTCCCTCCTCAAATAATGCAAGAGCTTCGTCGAGAGAAACATCATTATTTTCGAGGACAGTAACAATTTCTTCTATTCTGTTAAGTGCCTGTTCGTATTTAATTTCATCACTCATATTTTTTTACCTCCGAAACAACAGCGTTTACTTCGCCGTCGGAAAAATCAATCTGTATCGTTTCACCCTTTTTGAGCAAAATTGCAGAATCGACTGTACTTTTATCTTTGCTGACGATAGCGTAGCCTCTGCTCATAATTGCAAGAGGACTGAGAGCATTAAGCATAGAAGCTAATTGTAAAAGCCGACTTTCTTTTTTAGTCACTACAGATGACACTGCTGTTTTCATCTTATAGTCATACTCATTCAGTTTAGCTGAAATGTTATCGAAAAATTTGTCGGAATCCATCAAAGCTGAATTTTTTATCAACGAATCAAGCTCCGCTTTTTTAGACACAATAATATTGTTAATCAGACTTTCTAATGTAATCTCAAAATTGTTTATGTTCATTCGCTCACTCGTTATGTCGGGAACAGCAAGCTCTGCGGCAGCACTGGGTGTAGGTGCTCTCAAATCAGCCACAAAATCACATATGGTATAATCCGTCTCGTGACCTACAGCAGAAATAATCGGGGTATTACACTCAAACACAGCTCGTGCAACCTCCTCGGTATTAAATGCCCACAGTTCCTCGATAGAACCGCCGCCCCTGCCGACAATTATTATGTCAACGCCCATTTTGTCAAGTCTGCGAATGGAATCGGCTATATCCGCCGGAGCATTTTCGCCTTGTACAATCGTGTGGAGAGAGATAACCTCACACAGTGGAAAACGACGGGAAATAACGCTTTTCATATCTTCTTTGGCTGCACCCATATTTGAGGAGGCAATGCCGATTTTTTCGGGATATTTAGGTATATGCTTTTTATGTTTTCCATCAAACAGTCCTTCTGCCTCTAACTTTTGTTTGAGTTGTTCAAAGGCTATCTGAAGCTCGCCGGTACCCTTAGGCTGCATATCACGAACATACAACTGATAAACACCGTCTCGTTCGTAGACGCCCAGTTTGCCGAAGCAGATAACTTTCATTCCGTTTTGCGGTTCAAAACGGAGACGGCTGTTATCTGAAGAAAACATTACACATTTCAGCTGTGACTTTTCGTCTTTAATAGTGAAATACATATGTCCGCTCTGGTAGTAATGCTTAAAATTCGATATTTCACCGCTGATATATATGCTTTGAACAAGCTGCACCTCGTCGATAAGTGCTTTGATGTACATATTAACTTGTGTTACGGTATAGATATTCATAGCTATGATTGCTTGGCTTTTAGGTAGCCGTAAATCGCAACGCCTGCCGCATTGTCAAGTGAAAATTCGGGATCGGCAAACAGTGCGTCATATTTTGTTCTTATAATCTGTCTAAGCAGTGAATTGGAGGACACGCCTCCGGAAAACACTACAGGCAGTTTTCCGTACTCGGAAGTAATGCCGTCAAGCATAGAAAGAACAGTCTTTGATACATATGTGAGGACAAACCGTGATATATTCTCTTTTGATTCACCGGTGTCGAGCATCTTTTTAGCTTTATTTTCAACGCCGCTGAGAGAGCAGTCAATGCCTTTCATAGACGGTTTGACATTATATTCGGTATCACTCAACTGTGAGAGTCTGTCAAGCTCTTTTCCGCAAGGAAAGTCCAAACCAAGCATAACTCCGGTGCGGTCTATAGCCTGTCCTGCTTTTAGGTCAGTGCTTTGGGCTATTTTTTCTGTCTTGACTATTTCTTCTTTGTGGGGAGTAACCAACAAAGCCTCTGTGGTTCCGCCGCTGAGATGAAAAGCAATAAACTTTTCATTTATCAAATCAAGTCGGCCCGTAGAATACAGTGCTGCAAGAATGTGTCCCACCTGATGAGATGTCTCAAACATAGGCGCACGACTAAACTGTGCGGCAGAAGCAGCTGCACATATACCCACAAGAAAACAAGGCATATAGCTGCCATCCACATTGCGTGGTCGTGTACTGACCGATACAGCATCAACCGACGGACAATCAAGTTTTTTTATCAGTGCCGGCAAATTGACTGTATGCTGAAAAACAGCGTCACTTTGTCGCAAGCCCTTTTCGCCTTTTTTTACAGTAAGCAGTTTCTTCTTTTGAACGATACGCTCTCCGTCAAACATAGCGATGGATGTAGTATAATTGCTCGTGTCAAAGCCTATGTACATTATCTGTCACTCCTGGAAACAGAGCCAAGTATACCGTTAATAAAAGATGCATCTTCCTTACCGGAGTATTTTTTTGCAAGTTCAACTGCTTCGTTAATTGCAACGCTTACAGGCACCTCATTCTCATACTTCATCTCATAAATGGCAAGACGAAGTATAGCTACATTTACCTTTGGAATACGCTTAATTTTCCAGCCGTTCGAAAATTCTGAGATATATTCGTCAAGCTCCTCTGTTTTTTCGGTAACATTAGAAAACAAGTGATTTGCGTACTCACCGATTTCGCCGTTCACCTCGCTGTAGAGCGCAAGGCTCTCCTCGTCTACTCCATCGGCAAACATACTTTGGAAAACCAAAATAAAAGCCTGTTCTCTTTGTTCACTTCTGTTCATATAAAATTCCTCTCATAATAAAAAACGCCGACCAAAAAAGGTCGGCGAATGAATGAAAAATCAGTTTTCACTTTTGGTAGGTTCATTTGAGTCGCCGTTCTCATTAAAATCAATGCCTGCGATAATGACATTAACCTTAGATACTGTTCGTCCGGTCATATTCTCTATTGCCTCACGGACATTGTGCTGAACGCCCTCGGCAACAGTTTGAATTTTTTTATTCGGTTCGATATTAAGGTAGATGCTGACATTTATTTTATCGTCATCAGGTATAATTCTGACGGGGCTCATTACCTTAAGGCTACCTCGTTTGATAGTGCTGACTACATCAACAGGTCTGTTAGAAAAACTGCTAACGCCGTCTACATCGTGTGCGGCATTGGTGGCGATTGAAGAAAGGACTTCCTCTGACACAATGAGGCTGTCTTTGTTATTCTCTGTCTTAATTTCCATATCAGTGCCTCCTTTAATGATAGTATTATATCATAAGGAGTAAAAATATACAAGCATTATTTAGCTGATTTGGACTGAATAATTGAAACATCCTCAAATGAACAACCTACCTGCTCCATTGCTATCTCTTTTATCTGCATGATCAGGTTGTCGGTAAGGTCATCGGTATCCACGATTATATCTACCTTTGTTCCGTCGCTGCTTATGACTGCAAGGCAATTATCCACACCTTTTGCCGTAACAAGAGTTTCAATTTTGTTCTCGGTAGAAATATAGGAAGACATTTCGGCGATCTTGCTGGTTGCTTCTGCTTTTGCATCTTTGGACTCATTTGCACTGTCGACTACGGCTTGCAATTTTTCGAGTGAAGAATCACGGGCTGATTGTCTGTCCACACGAGCGGAGGAAAAATATTCGCTTTCTGTCTTTTTGGCGGAAGTAGTGGTTGTTGCATCTACAAGCTCAGCCTTGCCCAATGTCTTTGACGAACTGATAAGCGGTTTTATCGTCTTTGACAAATCGGTATTTTCATAGTACCAATTTCCTGCAACTCCCACACCCAAAAGCAAAACGAAGATTGCAACTGCCGCCCTTGTCTTTTTGGACTTTTTAACCTTTTTCTGCTTTGTTTTGGCAGATGACTTTTGAGCAGTGGAAGTTTCCTTTTCATGCTTAATTTGCTCTTTTTCGGCCGGCTTTGCGTCCTTGGTTTCCTTCGGCTTAAAATGATAGCCGGACTTATTCTTTTCTTCGTTCATAATATCACCCTTTTATTTTTGATACAGTAATTTTGTTAGCCGGAACATCGAACAGAGACGAAATTCCGGCTATGATTTTTTCACGCACAACCTTATTGTCTCCGCCGTCACAAACAACGACTACTCCCTGAATTTTAGGAAAATACTGTTTTATTAAAACAGGCGTGTCGCCGTCTGCTCCGTCATATAATACATATTCGTCTGTGTTAGAATAATTACCGTTTCCGCCGCTTTCTTCTTTATTTTTTGCATAAACACTTTCGTTAGTGTCGCTAATGGTAATCATTACCTTACATTTTCCTACGCCTTCAATAGACGAAATGATGTTTTCGGTACGCTTTTCGGTAGCTTCTATATATTCGGAATAATTTTGGTCTGATGATGAATCGGTCTGCTTTTCACTTTTGGCAGGGATAACATCAGACAGCACTATCAGCCCAATTCCGAGTACACCGAGAAGAACAAACGCCTTAATTTTTTTGTCGGATTTAAGAAGCTTAGTCAATGCATCGCTTATTTTAGTCGCCAATATGTATCACCTCGGCATTAACTGAAAGATTTTTGTTAAGAATTGATTTTACCTCCGCTATATCGTACTCATCAGGAACAGCCACAGTGAGTCTGTTTACTGTTATCTCATCATTTTCTACAGTTACATCACTGGTAACTGCTGCGCCGATTATTTTGTGGTCTGTAAGGCACTGCTTTACCTTAGTATTTATGAGTGACGATGCAGTTTCACTGCTCTTGTCATAAATCTGTGATGAAGATATTTTATCCTTTACGCTGAATTCAGCCTTTGTATAGTGAGTAAAAGGCATAAGAAACGAAATAAAAATGAAAAGAGATATGATGACTTTATAGAAAGATGAAAGTCGTCCTTTGGGTGCAAAAACAGAAAAAATCACAGAGATAATAAGCGTTATACAAACGCCGAATGTCCATTGTTTTAGGAAGTCCATAGTTCACCCCGTTTTTGCCGCAACAAGAATACCGATGGAAATAATCGTGGTAACACCAGACAAAATCAAAATTACATTTATCAGCAGCATTGTGTCTCTGAATGCAGACAACACCATAGAAACACTGCGGTCATCAAAAATGTCCGACACAAGACAACACAGTGTGAGAATAAACCGCCAAATAACTACCTGTATAATAGCAGGTAAGAACACAAGTGCCACTGCAACAATGCCTACTACCCCGACACTGCTTTTTATCAAAGATGAATAGCTTTGAATGGAGAGTAAACCCTCGCTGATTGAACTGCCGATTACCGGTACCACGGTATTTATAGCAAATCGTATTGACCTGAGTCCGAGCATATCCGCCCTTGCAGCTACCGCTGTCTTAATAGACAGAACAGAAACAAAAGCGGCGCAAACGAAGGAAATAACCGTTGTGATAACAGCCTTTGCTGTGCTAATCAGCTTTTGGAGATGCATCTGCCATCTGAGCGAACTGCATATACCCAACGCTAAAAAGCAATTCAGCAACGGAACAAACACATTTGATGAAACAAATGAAAGCCCTTGCGAAAGCATAAGAAGTGTTGCATTTGTGGAAAAGGTTGTGGTTATTCCTCCGCCTGCTGCAACAATAACGCAAAAAGCCGGAACAAAGGCATAAATGAAATCAGAAACCACTCCGATAGTCCCTGCCGACAATGCTATGGTGTCAGAAATTTTTACCATAAGCAGTACGGAAATAATCAGCGCAGAAACTGTAGAATAAAGTTCATCAAAAGAATCGCCTGAGGTTTTGAAATTTTTGAAAAAAGCCGACAAAATTATAAATGCAAGCACGAGCAATGCGGATTTCAGCGGTGTATCCAACTTGTCCGCCAAAATATTCTTGATTACAGTCACCACATCATCAAAACTGAGTGAGGTGATAGAGTCATACTTAAAATCAAAAAGTCCCAAATCTTTTAGTATTTTCTTTGTATCCTTGTCCAATTCATCAAAGGCGGAAAAGTCAAAAGAATTAAGATATGTATCATACTCTGCATCATTTTTATCTGCTGCAAAAGCCGTAAAAGGAAGCATAAGGATAACGAGTAAAACTATAATAAATCTTTTCATTTTACCAGCTCCGTGACAATTTTTATAACCGAATCAAACAGCGGCAGAACAAGCGTTATGACTATCACTTTTGCGGCGATTTCACACACCGAGGCGATAGTACCCTCTCCGTTATCTCGGCAAATATCGGACAAAAACTGTGACACGAGTATAATTCCGAGTACCTTAAGCATAAGCTGTATATATTCACTGCTGCCGCTGAGTGCGGAGGTTATGTTATCGACATAAGAAACGACCGAACCTGCCTGCCTCGCTACTGTCAAAAAAAGAACTGCAGCACCGCAAACAGTAACAATAAGAGCAAAGGTGAGATTGTATTGTCTGAGAACAAATACACACACAAGAAGTGCAACGCATATTCCTGCAATCTTAAACATAACTACTACAGCTTAAACAATGATTTTACGGACTCGAAAAGCTCCGTAATCTTTGGTATAAGCATCATCAGTACCACTATAACACCGGCGAGAGTAGTCAGCATGGCCTGGTCGTCTCTGCCCGAGCGGACTAACAATGTGTTCAGCACTGCAACAATAATGCCTATGGCGGCAATTTTGAAAATAAAATTAACGTCCATTTTTCACCTCATACAAGTATCAGCGACAGTACCAATCCTAATGAAAATCCCATAGCCAAATACACCTTTGACTTTGAGGTGTACATATCGCTGTATTTTGTTTTAACCTCTTTTATATACTCACAGAACGAATTGACCGTGTTCACCTGCGACTTCAAATCTGATTTTCCTAAAGAGTGAATAAATATGGCAAGTTCGTTGTTTTCATCTTTTGACAAAGGCGTGTCCGGAACCTTTACGCTATAAAAGTATTCATCATCAATGAAACTTATGCTATCGAGACTGCATCTTTTTATTATATTTTTCACAGCTTCAATAATAGGTGGCTGTCTGAAAGAAAATTCAACGAGGAGCATTTCGCACAACTTAATCAGCTGATTGCAAATTTTAATTTTTCGCTTTATGTCAGCGCATAATGTCAGACCTAGCAATATTCCCGATAAGGTCAGAACCGATACACCTGCCAATTTCATTAGTTATCTCCGATACTTCTATTACTTCCGGTTTATATGTATATTCATCCAGTAAAATTATGTATTCAAATTCGCCCGTTGAGAGAAGTTCTCTTATGATTGGTTTTGTAAACAAATCGGATTTATCGCCTATATGCACGGATAAGGCAAATTTTATACCTGATGAAAAAGCAAACTTTATTGAGTCAAGTTCATTTTGCGTTGATATTTCATCACAAACAATCATCTCGGGCGATAAAGTTCTGGCGGCTATCTCTATTCCCTTTGCTTTTTCAAAACCGGTGAGCACATCTGTATTGACTCCTACATCAAGCAGAAAATCATTTTGATACTTTCCGCCGAACTCATTTCGTTCGTCAACTATGCAAATTTTTCTGTACTTATAATTAAACCCATCGGACAGACGATACGCCATATCACGAAGCAAGGTAGTCTTGCCTGAATTAGGCTTGCCTGCCACTATAACGGACGGGAATGAATTTATGTACAAAAAGTTTAATATACCGTTACTGCATCCTTTTGAGCGTGATGGAATACGAACATTAAGAGAAGTCACTTCCTTGATTGACACAGGACCTGTATCATCACATACCACTGTGGAAGCAACTCCCATCCTTGCGCCGTAGGGCAAGGTTATGAAGCCGTTTTTTAGACTTTCCATATTGCTGTAGAGTGAAAAATTGCATAGTGTCATAAATGTATTTTCAAACACTTTTTCGTCTGTTATCACGCAATTTCGGGACAGGGAGTCATATATATCTCCGTTGTAATCTATGAAATATGATGTGTTTTTTATTACAATCACTATGGGCTTATTTCTGCGGAGTCGTATCTCGCTGAGTCTGTCCAACACGGAGGAATCAATCATGTTAAATACGCAGTGTAATTCTTCCGGAAACAGAGACAGTATGTTTTTTATTTCTTTCACATTATCACCTATGGAAAAATATGAGCAATATGAAAAGTTTATTACAAAAATGTCGACTTTTCTTTTTTCGGTTGAACTATTAAGATGTTTATGTTATATTATTTATGCTATATTATGAGAGGTCTGTTTTTATGGATATAACAAAATCTACAAACAAAATTTTCACTACAAAATTCATTAACGGTGAAACAGTAAATTACTCTGCCTGCTACTCGGTATGTGTACTGCTGTTTTTAGTACTGAAACAAATTTTCAAGTTAGCATTCGGAATTTCTGCTAACATTGCGGTAGGTGTATCTTTTGGCATCGCCGCAATAGTTTTGTACTTCCTTGAGAAAAAATATGTATTCACTCACAATGCTAAGACAAAAACGCCGTTACAAATCGTACTGTACTTGTTTAGGTGTTTTGTGGATGTTGGATTTTTCTTAATTTGCAGATTTTTTATGTGTTCGTTTTTGGACCTAAAGTCTTTTGTACCGTTTTTTGTATCAATTTTTCTTTTTGCGTTTTTTAATTACTTCTTCGACAGATTGATTGTATTTAACTGCGGTAACAAAGCAATCGACAATAAAAACGGAAAACTGTACAAGCTGTTTTTCAACAACAGATTTGTGCTTTTGTCATCTGTTACAGCAGTTATATCGATGCTGTTTATTTATTTTTTATACCACCTGTTCCCATTTGGTGACACAACGGTTATGCGTATGGACCTATATCACCAATACGGACCGCTGTTCTCCGAGCTTTATGACAGAGTTTTGGAGCACAAAAGCTTTTTGTATTCCTGGCAGTCAGGTGGCGGCAGCAGCTTTTTGGGTAACTATTTCAACTACCTGTCAAGCCCACTGTCTGCAATAATCTTTTTGTTCGGCAGGAAGCACATTGACTATGCTATCACCACTTTGGTTCTTCTTAAAGGTGTAATCAGTGCCGGCACATTTGCATACTATCTCAAAAAAAGCGTAAACAGACATTCTTATGCATCGGCAGGTTTCGGCGTATTCTACGCATTTTGCTCATATTTTCTTGCGTACTACTGGAACATTATGTGGATAGACGGTATGATGCTGTTGCCTCTCATTATACTTGGCATCGAGAGAATAATGAAAAAAGGCAAAGCCGGGCTATATATCGCCACCCTCACTCTGTTGTTGTACTCAAGTTACTATATGGGATATATGGTCTGCATATTCTCGGTACTGTATTTCATCGCATATTACTTTATCTCCAATGTACCGTCCAAAATCAACAGTGAATTGCCAAAAAAGAAAAACATATTAATAAAAGCATACAACAATACATTTATCAACCGTGGAATTACATTTGCATTTTCTTCCGTTCTGTGTGCTATGCTGTGTGCCTGTGCACTGATACCGGTTTATATGCTGCTGCAATCAAGCAGTGCAACATCGGGAACATTCCCTTCTGCGGTAGAATTTAATTTTGACCTTTTGGATTTCATCAAATCGCACATTGCCAACTTGGAAACTACAATAAGGTCATCTGGAGACGATGTACTGCCTAATGTTTACAGCGGAATGCTTGCAGCTATTCTTTTACCGTTATATTTTCTCAACAAAGACATAAGACTGAAGGAAAAAGCTTCCTATCTTGTGTTGATGCTGTTCTTAGTATTCAGCTTTGATATAAATATGCTGGACTACATTTGGCACGCAATGCACTTCCCTAATGACCTTCCGTTTAGATACTCATTTATCTATTCATTCATATACTTAGTGCTGGGCTACAGAGCCTTGATGCACATAAAGGCTCTGAGATACCAAGACATAGCAGGTGCTGGTCTGTTTTGGGTTTTCTTGATTATGCTGTTCCAAAAGAACACGACAACAAAAATGCAGACAAACACAATCTATGTTACTCTCGCATTTATTATCATTTGGACCGGCGTACTGCTGTTGATAAAAAAGCAAAAATTCAACAAGTTTGTAATCGGTATAACAATTATTGCAATGACATTCTGTGAGGTTATTGTGGCTGACAGCGGTTCTTTTGTATTTGATGTAAAGGATGCAGGATATGTGCAGAACTACGACTTTTACAGAGAGAGCACAAAGTACCTAAAACAAAAGGATAACTCATTCTACAGAAGTGAATTGTGCTACCTTGACACAAGAATGGATCCTTGCACATACGGCTATGACGGAATATCGGTATTCTCCTCAATGGCATATGAGGACTACAGCCAAAATCAATACTCACTGGGTATGATGAGCAACAGAATAAACTCCTACACATACAACACTCAAACACCTGTGTACAATATGATGTATGCGATAAAATACCTGACTCAATACAACAACTCCATTGAGCTGAACACAGATATTTACAAGCACATATACACCACAAAAGACAGTAATGCTAAAATTTATGAAAACAAGTATTACTTGCCTATCGGTTATATGACTCAATCCGATATTAAGAATTGGGACAATGACGAGGGCAATCCGTTTGAAGTGCAAGAGGACTTTATAAACAAATCGACAGGAGTAAGCAATGTGTTCATTCCGGCTGAATATGTAACTACAGAAGCCACAAACGCAGAATGCGACGAAGTGACAGAAAACGGAACGTATTTTGTACAAAAGAACAGCTCCGAGAGTAACACAGGAAGTGTTGATATAACCATAAGAGCTGTAAGCGACGGTAATCTGTATATCTATGTGTCATCAAGTGACATAAACAACATAAATTACTATTGGAACAACCGTGAAGACACACATTATCAAAGTTCAGATGAACCGTACATTATGGATTTAGGCAAGCACAAAGCAGGTGATGAAGTAGTTGTATCATTAGACTTGTCGTCAATGGAAAATACAGATGCTAACTTCGACATATACGCTTATGGCATAGACAGTCAGGTTTTAGACAAAGCTTACAATATACTTTCGGGCTCTGTATTCAATGTAACGAAACACAGCGACACCGCTCTGGAAGGCACTGTAGACGCATCATACGACGGATATCTGTACACCTCTATCCCATATGACGAGGGATGGTCAGTATATGTTGACGGTCAAAAGCAAAAGACATTCAAAATCGGTGACTCACAACTTGGTATAACAATGAAGAAAGGCAAGCACACAGTTAAGCTCAAATACACACCTAAGGGACTGTATATCGGTCTCGCAGGCACAGGAGCAGGCTGGATTTGCCTGGCAGGTTATTTGATAATCAAGAAAAAAATTCTGAAAAACCGTAAGTTAAAATCTTAATTTGGTGAAAGTGTCCAAAAAAATTCAATTTAAATCTGTAAAATTTAACTCTAAATTTACAATATGTTGTTTATTTTTTGAGTGAATTGTTGTAAAATGAAAGCACATAATTGCGAACCGTGATATTCGCAAACGGCTAAAATGAGAGGAGCAATAAAATGCCAAGAATTACAGCACAAGAAGTTCAAACTATTCCATACGGACCATTAGGTATCATCGCATTACCGGGCTGTGAGGAGCTCGCAAGCAAAATTGACGCCTATCTGGTAAAATGGAGAAAGGAACAGGCAGACGAGCACAAGGACACCATAGCTTTTTACGGCTATCAGAGAGACACCTATATGATTGACACTACCATCGCAAGATTTGGCAGTGGCGAGGGCAAGGCTGTTATCAACGATACTATCAGAGGCTACGACCTGTACATTGTAGTTGACTGCTTCAACTACAGCGTGAAGTACAATATGTACGGTATGGATGTACCAAAATCTCCCGATGACCACTTTGCAGATTTGAAGCGTGTTATCTCAGCTGCATCAAGCAAGGCTAAGAGAATCAATGTTATTATGCCGATGCTGTACGAGGGCAGACAGCATAAGCGTTCCTCTCGTGAATCACTTGACTGCGCTATGGCTTTGCAGGAGCTGACCGTTTTGGGCGTTGAAAACATAATCACCTTTGATGCTCACGACCAAAGAGTACAGAACTCCATTCCGCATAAGTCATTTGAGAATGTTATGCCTACATATCAGATGATTAAGGCACTTGTCAGAGCAGAAAACGATCTTCAAATCGATCCGGATCACCTTATGGTCATCTCCCCTGACGAGGGTGCAATGCACAGATGTATCTATTTTGCTACACAGCTGGGCGTAAACCTCGGCATGTTCTACAAGAGAAGAGACTATACAAGAGTAGTAAACGGCAGAAATCCAATCGTTGCACACCAATATCTCGGCGACAGCGTAGAGGGTAAAGATATTATCATAGTAGACGATATGATTTCTTCCGGCGAAAGTATGCTTGAGGTTGCCAAGAGACTTAAAGAACTTAAAGCAAAGAGAATTTTTGTCTGCACAACATTCGGTCTCTTCTGCAATGGTCTCGATGTATTCGACAAGGCTCATGAGGAGGGTGTATTTGAAAAGGTATTCACCACAAACGGTGTATATCAGTCACAGGAACTTCTTTCAAGAGATTGGTACGAGAGCGTAGAGCTGTCGAAATACTTGGCATATTTTCTCGACACAATTAACCACGATTTGTCTGTATCGAGTCTCCTCGACACATCTAACAAAATCGAAAACTTACTTAAGAAAAAGGGATTGAAATAATGGCTAACGAAGATAACAAGGATTTACTCAATTTTGACTCTGCCGAAAAAAAGAACAATGAGGCAGAAGAAAAAGAAAACGAAGTAAAAGAAACCAAAAAAGACAAAAAATCTAAGACAGCAATCGACAAGAAAAAACTAATAACAATTATCGTTGCAGTTGTTCTTGTGGTAATTATTCTGCCATCGGGTATCTATTGTATAGTGCACAAAGAAAATCCCATACAAATGCTGACGGATACATTCTCATCATCCGAAAGTCAACTTGTCGGCAAATGGCAAGGTGCCAGCGGTGTGTCTGCATATGAGTTCAATGAGGACGGCACTTACAAGAGTTACATCTCCTCTTTTGATTTCAGCGGCACATATACTGTTGATGGCAAAAAGCTCACACTCTACAATACAGCCACAAGCGGCAGTGTAGAATACAAGATAAATGTCACTGCCAAGAAACTAACACTGACTCTCACAAAAGAAAACGGTGTTGCTACAAAGGGCGACGAAAAAGACAAGATTGAGTTTGACAGAGTTGACAGCATAAAGACAAAGAGTATATCGGACATCATTGACCAATATACCACTACAGCAAAATCTGCATCAACCACCACAACTTCAGCACAATAACATTAAGCACAAACCCCCGCACTCGTTATGAGTGTGGGGGTTGATTTTATATTTATCGTTTTTTCAAACAGATAATAATATATAAGTTATCCAATATTTAATCTCTTTTTTAATTCGGATGCGGAGAGGCAGTGGGCGGTACGGAGGAGATTTTTGTATCTATCCATATTGTACTGGGAATGCTCGGTTTCTTTGCTCCAAAGATGGATTGTCCAACTGCTTTCACCGAAATATGTATTTACAAGAACGCCTACCACAGCCATCTTGATTTTGCTGAGGGGATCAGAATCATATACTGCCTGCAAAAGATATTTGTATACAAAATACATTGCGATATTTTCGTTGGAAAATGAGGTTTCTACCGCCTTAACAGTATGATGATTCACCTTATCCTGCCACTGTGGGTTGATAAGCTCAGGGTTACGAAATACATCAAAAAAGTCAATTCCGTCATCACCTTCTGTATAAGAGTTTAGCTCAGCCTGAAGCCCAATTCCCAAATCGAGCAGGTCACAAAGTCTGTCCGGCAACGATTTAGTATCATCTTGTAGGATTGAATATGCTTTTTTTCGTGCGGCACAAAGTTCGAAATAAAGCTGTGCATCAATATCATTTAGAGTAGGAAGCTCATCTGTAGTATGAGAAGAAAATGTCATATGTTCGCCGAGATTATACATCATATCGGAAGCAACAGGACACGAAAAGGACACGCCGATTTCTCTTGTGCCGCCGAAGTCATAAATAAATCTCGGAAAAGTGCGACAGGTAAACGGAGTATGCTCACCGCCTATGGCAATATGCATATCACAAAGGTTTTCGGAATTAAGAAAAGGGCATCTCTTTTTTTCTGCCAACGAAAAGATTGTGTTACCGAACTCGTCCTTGTCGAGAACACGGTCAATGCGTTGTTTTATTTCAAGAGAGTCCGACAAAGTTTTGTAATAATCCAAAGAATCGGAATCTGCGTCGACCTCCCATCCCTGACAGCAACTGTCTGGACACTCCCCTGCTATGCACTTAAAATCTTTATAAAACGATGGATAAACTATCTTCATAAATCAATACCTGCCAAATAATTATTCTTATAGTGCTTGTCCTCGGAAACATCTTTGATTACCTCAATTTCCGGTGGTAAGACGAACTGTTCGCTGATATATTTTATCTCAAGCTCAACAAATGCTTTGTCATTCCAAAACGGGAATATATCAAGCTCAAAATATTTTCCTTCGTACAGAAAACAATAGCGCTTTTTCTTAATAGGATGCTTGTCAGTGTCGGCATCAGCCAAAAGCTCGTTATACCTTTCTTCGCTGATTACGGACTCAAACTCGTTACATGAAAAATCGTTTATTCTTATCTTAAGCGTTTCAAAATAAACATAGACACCATTAGCACCTCTTTTTCTTATGCGATGACTGCCTATATCAGACTTTAGGTAAACCTGCTCAATCTCGCACATAAAGGGTTTATACTTTTTTAGTTCAGCCATATCGGGATATTCGATAAGAAACTTCTTTTCGGTTTCGGTTGAGCTGAGAATACAATTTATCTCCCCTACTACTCGGCTGAACTTATCATCAAGTGAGCAAGCTGACGGAACATATCTAAGATGCGGGTGACCTACATAGTCATCAATATTGGCAGATTGTGGGCTGTCAACATAAATAACGGCATCATATCTGCTCCAAATACGGACAATCTGGGGATTGCTGTATTTTTTGTATTTATCCACTGCACAACCATTAAAGAGTAAAATGGTTTTTGAGTCGGCATCGGAATGTTCTGAAACAAAGGAATCCTCTGCCTCAATATTGCTGTCAACAGAGGCATCACAGTCATAATCGTGGCAGTAAATCGAATATCCGTTATCGGAGTAATGCTTTTCAACAGAAGATATAACATTCTGCTTTAACTCATCAGCGGCACCAGCCAGGACTATTTTTGTTATCTTATTCATAAAATCACCGGAAAGTATTATATCACAACTATTTACATATGAAAAGATATAATATATAATTGCATCGGTGATAAATATGGAAAAGATAATCCAATTTGGCGAGGGCAACTTTTTGAGAGCCTTTGCAGAGGAGTACATACAAGAGCTTGGCAAAAAGGTTGTGGTATGTCAGCCGAGAAAAAATGATAAAATCATCAATAAGCTCAAGGCACAAAATTGCGAATATGATATTATTAAGCGGGGCAGACTGAACGGTAAAGTGATAAATGAACGAGTACACATTACCTGCGTCAGCCGTGCTATAAATTCTGTTACGGAGCAAAAAAAGATAGAAGAACTGTTCTGTTCAAATGACTTAGAATATGTAATATCGAACACAACAGAAGCAGGAATTACATTCTGTGACAAAGATAACGAGGGAGATTATACAAATATATCATTTCCCGGGAAAATTGCTTATTTGCTGAACAAGAGGCAAAAAAGCAACTGCAAGCCTCTAATTTTTCTGCCGGCTGAGCTGATAGAAAACAATGGTCCCGAACTGAAAAGGTGTGTACTGTGCTACGGTGAGTTGTGGGGATACGGCAAGGATTTCAGCGACTATGTGGAGAAAAACCATTTTTGCTCTACTCTCGTAGACAGAATTGTAACAGGACACATTGATGGCGATGAAGACCCTTGCAGTGTAGCCTGCGAGCCATACAGGAATCTTGTAATTGAGGCAGACGAATACGCTGAAAGCAAGTTGCCTAAGCGGGATACGATAACATACACCAAATCACTGCAGAGATACAGAGAGCGAAAAGTAAAAATACTAAACGGCGGTCACACCTCCACCGTACTCGCTGCACTGATGAACAGACACGATATAGTCAGAGATACTGTTCAGGACGAAGCTTACGACAAATTTATGTCACAATGCTTTGATGAAATTAGGCAAACTATCGATATGGATGAAAACGAACTGACCGATTTCATAAATGCAGTAAAAGAAAGATTCGACAATCCGTACATTGACCACAAACTTTCGGACATATCCCTTAACTCAGTGGCAAAATTCAAGACAAGGGTACTACCGTCAATATTGGAGTACAAAAAAGTAAAGGGAGAATACCCCAAGAGCCTTATGTTCTCTTTTGCAACTCTGATAGCGTTCTACTCTCACTGCGGAACTTTAAGAAACTATACTGTTCGTGATGACGAAAAAGTTACTGACTTTTTTACAAACAAAGACAATATAGTGGAACGAGTACTGGCAAACACAGAATTTTGGGGAACTGATTTAAGTACGGACAAGATATTTGTGAGTGAAATATCCGCTATGTACAATGACATAAGCGAACACGAAATACGAAAGGCAATCGAAACAATAATAAATGAATAAGATATACAAAATTAACGAAAATGATAATGTGGCTGTTGCACTGACCGACATAAAAAAGGGCGATGTAATAGGAGATTTGACGGCTAAGAGCGACATACCGTTCGGTCACAAAATACTGCTGAGTGATGTCAAACAAAGTGACAACATAATCAAATACGGATATCCAATAGGACACGCAAAATGCGATATTTCGGCAGGAGACTATGTACACGAGCATAATCTGAAAACAAACCTAGAGGGTAAGATACAGGGTATCCACACAAACGGAAATGTCTATGCTCCGAAAAGTGACGGAAAGACCTTTTTAGGTTACAAAAGAAGAGACGGCGAGGTCGGAATACGCAATGAGATATGGATTATACCCACTGTAGGCTGTGTAAACAAGACTGCCGTGGCTCTGGAAAAAATCGGAGCCAACATAATCGGAGACGGATGTGACGGAATACACGCCTACACCCATCCCTACGGATGCAGTCAGATGGATGACGACCAGGAGAACACAAGAAAACTACTTGCTAATATCGTGCACCACCCAAATGCAGGCGGTGTACTCGTGCTGTCGTTAGGCTGTGAAAATACAAACATAAATGTATTCAAAAAATATCTCGGAAATATTGACGAAAAGCGAATAAAATTCTTAACCACACAAGATGTGGGAGACGAAATTGCCGCCGGCAAAGAGTTAATTCGGGAGATATACGACGAAATCAAAAATGACTGCAAAGAAGTATGTCCGATAAGCGAGTTGACAATAGGATACAAGTGCGGCGGCTCAGATGCATTTTCAGGAATAACGGCAAATAGGCTATGCGGCAAGGTCAATAAAATACTGACCGACAGCGGAGCAACCACCATATTGACAGAGGTTCCTGAGATGTTCGGTGCAGAGGACATTTTGTTTAAGCGGTGCGAAAACAAAGATGTGCTAAACAAGTGCGTAGCTATGCTGAACAATTTTAGGCAATATTTTTATGATAACGGACAGGAATGCAGCGAGAATCCGTCACCCGGCAACCACGACGGAGGAATAACAACGCTGGAAGAAAAATCTTTAGGCTGTGTACAAAAGGGCGGAGACAGTATAATCACCGATATTCTCGAATACGGAGACAGAGCTGAAAAGAGCGGACTGAACCTACTGACCGGACCCGGTAACGACATAGTATCAGTCACTAATCTAACTGCCGCGGGAGCGCAAATAATACTGTTCACTACCGGCAGAGGCACTCCCTTAGGTGCACCTGTACCTACAATAAAGATTTCTTCTAACACATCACTTTACAAAAGAAAACCCGGATGGATAGATTTTGATGCCGGCAGAATGTTAGATGGTAACTCTGACGAGCTGACAGATGAACTGGAAAAACTAATCATATCCGTAGCAAACGGTCAAAAAACAAAAAATGAGCAAAACGGATACCGAGAAATATCCATATTCAAAAACGGGCTTATAATGTAATGAGAAAACAACATTGAGCAATGCAAAACTCAATGTTGTTTTTTGTTATAATCATAATTATATTATTTTTTGAGACACTTCCTTGCCCTGTGCGGCAAGAAGTGCAGTGGAAAGAACCTTAGTAAAATCACAGACCATTGATTTTGGCTTATTTATACAATCATCCATACCGAGAGGCACAAAGTAATAATTTTTATAATTTCGGAGAATACCGATATTCTTAGCGGCGGCTCCGAGAGCGTCATTAGTAGAAACACCGATAACTACCGGCTTGGAATTGCGCAAATGAGATTTGACAGCCATAGTGACGGAAGTATCGGTAATACCCGAGGCTAATTTGGCAAGAGTGTTGCCTGTGCAAGGCGCCACTATAAGTACATCGAACATTTTTTTAGGTCCTATAGGCTCAGCGGCAGAAATAGTATGAATTATTGAATTACCTGTAATTTGGATAAGCTGTTCCTGTATATCTTTAGCATCGCCGAAACGAGTGTCGGTAGAATACGCATTTTCGCTCATTATAGGCACTACGGAGTGACCGGCGGACACAATTTTTTTCAGCTCCTCTATTGATTTTGAAAATGTACAAAATGAGCCGGTAAAACAATAGCCTATTTTCATTTGAATACCCCCTTTTGCTCAATCATCTTGATCACGGTCTTGGCTACAACTACGCCTGCGGAATTTGGTGAATACTTGGCGGGCAATCCCCTCGCCTCAATCAGTCTGATACTCAAAGCGCCTGCAATGTGTTTATCCACTCCGCCCGGAAAAGACGCTAAATCAATTACTATTGTACCCTTTGGCAAGGCAGAAAGCTCTTTTTCGTTAAGTACGGGATGAGGTACGGTATTAAACACAATATCATACGAATTTTTAATAGCCAAATTTTCAAAATTGAGCGTGCTTATACCTCCCATAGAAGCATCGAGTCTTTGGAGACCGCTTCTTGCACAGACGGAAATATCAGGTGTATATGGCCTTAGCAAAGCACAAAGTGCTTTTGCAATTCTGCCATAGCCTATTATGAGAATACTCGAATTAAAAAGTGAAAAATCCGTTTCATCTACAACCAACGCCACTGCCGCCTCTGCGGTGAGATAAGCATTCTCCAAAGCAAAGGACTCCTCCTTTGTGTAATCATAAATATTATTACCGCTGATATTACCGGCAAAGGTAGGAATATCGCTACTGATTGTGCTTATATCCGGATTGATTCCATACAGCTGAAAATCTGCAAATTTTTTATCTTTTCGCAGCTCGAAGCCGTGATCAACTAAGTATTTTGCCGCATAGATAATACGCATATCATCTGAATCGGGCATATAAAATCCTATCATCAATATCACCTTTTATATTTTATGACTCAAAGTAAAAAAGGGTGTTTATTTTTGGTCATAAAAGTAGTATAATATGAATGTTAAGTAAGTGATAATAATACGGAGGAAATCCATGAAAGATATAGATACATTGCTCAAAGAAGCAAAAAGAGTACATTTTATAGGTATAGGCGGCGCAGGTATGTGCCCTATAGCAGAAATTTTAATCAGTTTGGGATACGATGTCAGCGGCTCTGACAACAATGATACAGAGACATTTAGACGAGTAGAAAAAGAGGGTGCAAAGGTATATCTCGGACAGGTAAAAGAAAATATTACCGACGATGTAGAGCTTGTAATATACACCAATGCAATCCTCGCCGGCAATGAAGAATTGGAATATGCTAAGGCTAATTTTCCCTGCTTTGAGCGTGCAGAAGCATTGGGCGCAATCAGCAGAATATTCTCTAACTGCATAGGTATTTGCGGTACACATGGCAAAACAACTACCACATCAATGACAACACAAATACTGATGGAAGCAGGTCTTGACCCATCTGCTGTAATCGGCGGAAAGCTGCCGCTCATCAACGCATACGGCAGATACGGTCACAGCCAAAACTTTGTATGCGAAAGCTGTGAGTTTAACAACACATTTTTGCATATGAATCCGGATATAGCTGTTATTCTTAACATAGATGAAGACCATCTTGATTTCTTTAAGAATCTCGACAACATAAAAAAATCCTTCAGAAAATTTGCGGAGCTGACAACAAAGACTGTTATATATAACGGTGATGACGAAAACACCGTAGACACCCTCAAGGGATTAGAAGGCAAGAAAATGATTAGTGTCGGTCGAAAAGACGGCAACGAATGGGTTGCTAAGAATGTGTCTGTGCCCGGTGGTTTTCACAGCGAATATGACGCATATCATAACAGTGAGTTCGTAGCTCATGTCGAGTTGTCCGTACCGGGTGAGCACAATATTCTCAACTCCCTATGCGCATTTGTGGCGTCTTATGAGAGCGGAGCAGATGTAGAACATATCAAGACAGGACTGAAACACTTTGGCGGTGCGGCAAGACGCTTTGAGCTTCTCGGCAAATACAACGGAGTCACATTTGCCGATGACTATGCACACCATCCAAAAGAGATAAAGGTTACTCTTGAGGCGGCCAAAAAGATGGGATACAATCATGTATGGGCGGTGCATCAGCCGTTCACCTATACAAGAACATCGCTGCTGCTGAATGATTTTGCAAATGTACTGCAAATTGCAGACAAATGCGTAATCAGCAAAATTATGGGCTCACGGGAAGTGAACACAATCGGAATCAAGGCAAAGGATTTGGCAGACAAGGTACCCGGATCTGTTCAGCTCGACAGCTTTGAAGAAATCTGCGACTATGTATGCGACAATGCTGAGGACGGAGATTTGGTTATCACACTGGGATGCGGTGATGTATATAAGGTAGCCCGTATGATGTGCAAAAAGATGAAGGAAAAAGAAGAAAATGGAATATAAAGTTTTTGACTCACTGCCCGACGACGCAAGAAATATCAGATTAAAGGTATTCGTTGAAGAACAACATTTTCAAAACGAATTTGACAACAATGAAAACAAATCAAAGCACATAGTATTGTATGAAAACGGCAATCCTGTGGCAACTGCGAGATTTTTTGAGGAAGAACCTAAAGTCTATAAACCCGGCAGAATAGCTGTCCTAAAGGAATACAGAAAAGGCGGCTACGGCAAAGCTGTGCTCACGGCGGCAGAAAAGGAAATAAAAGCGTTGGGCGGGAAAAAAGTCCATATTTTAGGACAAAAGAGAGTTCAGGGCTTTTATGAAAAAATGGGATATGTGCCATACGGTGATATAGAATATGACGAAGGCGTAGAGCACATAAATCTGTACAAAGAGATATAACAAAAAATGACCTCATTGACAAAAATCAATGAGGTCTGATTTATTATGTATTACTTCCAAGATTGAATAACTTCCGGATGGGCAAAAATCTCATCAAGTTTTTGGAAGAAAGGAACTACATCGCCGTAATCAAGTGCCTTATGGTCGATAGCTACTGTAATAGGCATAACATATCCGATTTTGATAATATCATTGCCGTTTTCATCTTGAGCAACAACCGGCATTTTTTGAGCAGCGTTGACAGCAAAAGCTGAAACCTGCGGCGGAATAATCTCAAGAAGAGTGCAAGCACCTTTATAACCACGATATACAGAACCGAGATTGGAAATTGTAACAGTTCCCTGCTCTATATCGTGCTTTGTGAGTCTGTCTGTAGTAGGAATAGAATAATAATTTTTCTTAGCTTGGCCCTTGAGAGTCTTAACCTTATGCTTGCCCGTTTTTGAACCTACAAGGCGGTTAATAGTCTGAAGCACTTTACCGTGTTTAAGGTTATTAAGAGTATTATCGAGAGAAACCTCGAACATAACCTCATTCATATCAGTATTCTTTGCACGACGGATCGTGTCATTGATAGCGTCTGTCATTTCTGTAAGCGACTTAGAACCCATATCGTGCATATTGACTGTCATCATCTCACCGCTCGGCAAAATCATCGGCATAGAAATATTCATATGGTCATAGGTCTTGAGGCAGCCCCTGACAAGCTTTCGGTTAAACTGTAAGTGTGCATTGAGCTTAGGTGCAGCTTTCATACCCTCACAAATCACTTTGAGCATAACGGTGTTGATAGTTATTTTTTTTGAGGGGTCTGTGTTGCCGTCGTTGAGCTTTTTGCACTCCTTCATAAATTCTGTTACTTCCGGCTCGTAGGTCATACAAGCGTGTGGAATTGTCTCCCAGCTCTCTGCTGTCATATTTGAAACAATCTTCCTTGCGATGCCGAAATGTTCTGTTGATGTTAATGCCATATTATTCTCCTTATAGTTTGTTATATTACATAAAAGGCAGAGCCTGATATATCAATTTTTCAGTGCGTGCTTTAGTTTGTCCGCAATTTCACGCCTGTCCTGCTTAATCTTTTCTTTGACCTCGTCTATGACAACAGAAGTAAATGAACGCTGTTCTTCGGCAGTAAACGGTACCTCTCCGAATCTCTTCTTATATTCCATCATAAGAAACGGTCTGAATTTAGGATGAGTAATCTTTATAAGTTCCTTAGCCCTCTCCTTTAGTGTCTTGCCTTTTAGCTGAGCGATACCGTACTCGGTAACGACATAATTCACATCATTACGAGGAGTAGTGATGGCACTGCCCTCGGTGATGAGAGGAACTATTCTGCTGACCGTACCGTGCTTAGCAGTAGAAGGCATAGCAATAATGGAACGACCGCCCTTTGACATAGTAGCACCACGAACGAAATCCACCTGACCGCCGACTGCAGAAAACTGTGAAAGGCCTATAGTGTCTGATACGACCTGACCGAGCAAATCGACTTGGAGGCACGAATTTATGGAAACCATATTATCATTCTTGGCAATCTCCACAGGATTGTTTACATAGTCTATATGATGAAGCTCAACAGAAGGGTTATTATTTATGTAATCATTAAGAATTTTTGAGCCGAAAGCGGCACCGAGTACCGTTCTGCCGTTCTTAATATTTTTACGCTTATTGTTGATTATTCCTTCCTCAAGCAATTCGACAACACCGTCGCCGACAAGCTCACTGTGGAGGCCCAAATCTTTTTTGCTCTTGAGTTGCTGACACACGGCATTAGGGATTCCGCCGATACCGAGCTGAATACAGTCACCATCATTAATAAGAGAGGCACAATATTCGCCTATTTTCATCTCAACGGCACTTATCTTGCCGCTCTTAACCTCCGGCAAAGGCTCATCATACTCTACAAAGCAAGTAAAATCACGAACATGTTTAATGCTTTTGCCGAAAGTACGGGGCATATATTTGTTTACCTGTGCGATAACTACCTCGCAATAGTCGGTAGTACCCTTAGTGTAATCCACGTTAGTACCGAAAGAAACATAGCCGTGCTCATCGGGAGGTGATACCATAACTATTGACACACGAGGACAAATATAATTTTGTATAACTTCAGGTATCTCATAAAAATGAGAGGTAGTAAATTCTGAATCACCATTGGCTATAGCCTCTCTGTTGGACTGAGATGCAAACAAGGTATTAAGTTTAATATGTCCTTTCATCTTAGGATCAGTCCACGGTGACGAACCGAGAGTAAGCATATTTATCAATTCTATATTCTTATATTCAAGGTAATGAGCCTCGAGAGCACGCTCAATACCGTAAGGTTCGCCGCAACCGAAACCCGTAACTACCTTATCTCCGTTATGAATAAGCTTGATAGCTTCTTCTACAGTGGTAAGCTTTGATTTATATATTTCCTGCCATGTCATATACGATATCCCCCCATTATCCGTGAATAAACATCACATATACAAAATATACAATAACTGTCCTAATTAGTCAATAGACTTGATTTATTTTAATTAAATTGTTATTATTAGTATACATCTGTATGAACAACAAAAGGAGAGCTAATATGAACATATATGTCGACAAATACGGAACACCGAATAACTTTGCTGTAGCAATGAAAGAGGCAATAAATGACCTGAACGACGGTGACACGCTTGTTCTCGAAAACAAAGAGTACAATATCCACAGGGATTTTTGCCAATCTAAAATAATACATATGACCAACACAGATTCTTTTAAGAATCCCACAAAATATTTTGGCGTCCTTTTAGAAAACAAAAATAACATTACGATAGACGGCAACGGAGCTACTCTTTTGTTCCACGGAGATATGTGTGCACTCGCAATTTTGGGATGTAATAATGTTAAGCTCAAAAATTTCAGCATCAGATACCAATGCCCATCAAATGCAGAAATGAAAGTAGCAGAAAAAAAGGGCAAAAAGGTTAAATTCATTATGCCCGAAACGCAAACCTGGTACACTGACGGAAAGGATATTACTTTCTTTGAGCAAAGTCCGTTTACAAAAAAGAACTACTGGGAATTCAAGAACGATGAAAACTCGTACAACGGAGTTCTGCACAGTGGAAAAGAAGTATACAGAACAAGACATTCTTGGGGACCGTTTAAAGGAGTTAAGTCGATAAAAAGGCTGTCCGAAAACGAAGTAGAAATCACCTACAAAAGTAAAAAGAAATTCAAGGTTGGAGATGTATATACATTTTCACAAAACAAAAATCGTCACACCTGCGGTGTACTTGTTAACGAAAGTAGTAATGTGAGTGCAGAAAATATCAATGTACACTACCTGCCGGGGTTTGGTTGGCTGTCGCAGATGAGCGAAAACGTCAGCTTTGATAATGTAAACTTCAGCGCATACGGCGACAGAGTTGTATCTGCATTTGCGGACTTGATTCATGTATGCGGCTGCAAAGGCAAGGTAAGCATAACAAACTGCCATTTTGAGCACGCACATGACGATGCAATAAACATTCACGGCTCTTTCATAAGATTCAAAGAAAAGATTGACGAACATACCGCTGTGTTTGAGTTCATTCATCATCAACAAGGCGGACACATTGCATTTAATCCCGGCGACAAGGCACAGCTTTACTACAGAAGCAATCTCCAAGAGGACGGCGGTCTGTTGACAGTCAAAAAGTGCGAGGACGATATAGAAAACAAAACGGCTAAGGTTACATTTGAAGAAAAGCTGCCTGATGATATTGAATGTAAATATATGAAACAACCAAATATAGTGGTAGAAAACAAGACATACTGCCCCGATGTAGAAATCAGCGATTGCACATTCGAGGCAATACCCACAAGAGGCGTACTGTGCACCTCATCGGGCAAGGTAAGAATCCACAACAACAAGTTTTCAAACTGCTCCATGGCACATATATTCATCTCTAATGACGCATACCTGTGGTACGAAAGCGGACCGGTCAGAGATGTAGAGATATACTCAAACACATTCGTTATGCAAGATGTGCCTAAGATGAATCAGAGAGAGTGCTCCGGTGTGCTTATTAAACCGTATATGCTTGGTGTAGCAAGAAAACCGGTGCACAAAAATATTTCTATCTACGGAAACTACTTCAATGTATGCAGAGACAGAGCGGTTACCGCTTATCTGGTGGACGGACTGAATATATGCGGAAATTACTGTGACGGCTCATCATCCATAAAGACACGCAAATGCAGAAAGGTATATATACAAAAATAATGAAAAACCTATATTTCACGAGACATGGCGAAACATTTTGGAATGTAGAAAACAAAATATGCGGAATCACTGACATAGACCTGACCGAAAAAGGTCACCGCCAGGCTATAGATTTAGGCAACAAAATAAAAGAAGAAGATTTAGGCATAGATTTGATACTATACTCTCCCCTGCTCCGTGCAGCTAATACTGCGAAGCACATTTCCGAAATTACAGGTATTCCCTGCAAAGAGGAACCGAGGCTGAAAGAGCAGGCTTTCGGCAAATGGGAGGGCACTGCAAGAGACGGCAAGGAATTTTATTATGACAAAATGCAATTTGTTACCTCTTACGACGGCGGCGAATCTATGCTGAGGCTTGCACAAAGGATATACAATCTTTTGGATGATATTAAGAAAGATGACAAAACATATCTTTTGGTAGCCCACAACGGTATATCGAGAGTAATCAACTCATACTTCTGCGATATGACCAACGAGGAATATTCTAAATTCGGCATAAAGAACTGTGACATACTGAAATACAGGATATAGCAAAATGACAGAAAAAGAACTGAGAAAAAAAGCAATGGCTTTGCCGCTTAATCCAGGCGTTTATAAAATGTTGGACAAGGACAAGCATATCATATATATCGGCAAGGCAAAGGCATTAAAAAACAGAGTATCGTCATATTTTGGCTCACATACCAATCATTCGCTCAAGGTAATACGGATGGTTGAACACGTAGACGATTTTGAGTATATACTCTGTGACACGGAGTTTGAGGCTCTTGTGCTGGAATGTTCGCTGATAAAGCAGCATCAACCTAAGTATAATATCTTGTTAAAGGACGACAAGGGATACAACTATATTAAGATAACAAAAGAGGAATTTCCGAGAATATCGGAATGTAAACAAATGGCAGATGACGGTTCGACATATATCGGACCGTTTGTATCTAACTTCTCCGTAAAAAATGCAGTGGAGGAGACGCTTAAAATATTCAAACTGCCACGCTGCAACAAAAAATTCCCGAGAGACTACGGCAAGTCTCGCCCATGTCTGAACGGCTTTATGGGACTCTGCTCAGCTCCCTGTGCCGGAAAAATAACCGGAGAGGAATATGTGGCTAATGTTAAAGATGCAATATCTTTTCTGAAATGCGGCGGTGCAAATGCCATAAAGGAAATGGAAGAAAAGATGTCAGAATATTCTGATAATCTTGAATTTGAAAAAGCGGCAAAAATGCGTGACAGAATCAGAGCGATACGAAATCTCGAAGAAAAGCAAAAAGTTGTATCAATCAATGTGCCGGAGGAAGATGTATTCGCTTTGGTAAACACTCAAAAGAAAGCCTGCTTTGAGGTTATCAGATTCAAAAACGGAAAGCTCACCGACAGTGAACACTGGATAATAGACAGCGTAGACAATCTCAGTAATGCACGATTTGAGCTGATTGAGCGTTACTATTCTATGAGGGATTATATTCCGTCGAGGATAGCGGTGGACGGAGAAATTGAGGACGAGGAACTGCTGAAAGAGTGGCTCGAGTCTAAGCGTGAAAAAAAGGTAGAAATATTGCATCCGCAAAAAGGTGAACATTTGGCAATAGTAAATCTGTGCACAAAAAATGCAAACGAGCATTTGGCACAGCTGCAAGGCAGATTAGGCAAGGAACTTGCCGCTCTGGAAGAATTGGGTGAACTGTTGGGATTGCCAAAACCGCCTGAATACATCGAATCCTATGATATATCTCACACCTTTGGTGCAGACAATGTAGCCGGTATGGTAGTATTTCACAATGGCAGACCTATGAAAAGTGCCTACAAGCGTTTCGCAATCAAAGGATTTGACGGTCAAAACGATGTGGGCTCAATGAACGAGGTGCTCACAAGACGATTCAAACATTACTATGAGGATGGCGAAACAAGCACATTCAAGCAATTACCGGATTTAATACTGCTTGACGGCGGTCAGCCTCAGGTCAACGCAGTTCTGCCTGTAATAAGGCAGATGAAAATAAATGTGCCCGTATTCGGTATGGTGAAGGATACAAAGCACAGGACAAGAGCAATAGCCTATGACGGCGGTGAAATAGAAATCAACTCACACAGAGCATCATTTACTCTTGTATCAACCATTCAAGAGGAGGTTCACCGCTTTGCAATAACCTATCACCACAAGAAGCACCAAAAATCGTCATTCTCCTCAAGTTTGACAAATATAGACGGAATAGGCAAAAAAAAGGCAAAGGCTTTGCTGAAGCATTTTAAGACTATATCGGCAATAAAAAATGCGTCTGCAGAGGAGCTGCAGCAGATACAGTCTATAACAAAAAAGAATGCACAAGATATAGTAGAATATTATTACAAAAAGTAAAATTTCCGATTTATTCTTGACTTAATAATAATCTATTAGTATAATATTATAAATTAGATTGGAAAAGTATCAATCTGAGCAAAAGGATTATTTTTATGAAAGTAATAACAGGAACTGCGAGAGGACGCAAGTTGGCTACTCTTGAGGGCGAGTACATTACACGACCCACCACGCAGAGCACAAAAGAAGCCTTGTTCAGCTCAATCCAATTTGAAATAGAGGACAGCAGAGTACTCGATTTGTTCGCAGGCTGCGGTCAGTTAGGAATAGAGGCACTGTCGAGAGGTGCGAGATTTTGCACATTTGTTGAATGTAACAAGTCCGCATACAAGATAGTGGAAGAAAATATTAAGAGATGTAAGATGGACGACACTGCACTTTGTGTTATGTCCGATGCCCGTACATTTTTGCAGAGGCACAACACATTTGATATTGCATTCTTAGACCCACCGTATAACTCCGGACTGATAGAACAATGCTTGCCGCCGCTGACAGATAAAATGAGCGCTACAGGCGTGATAATTTGCGAAACGGCAAAGGATGAGGATGTTCCGAGCACAGTAGGCGAATGGTCAATTTCCAAACAAAAAAAATACGGAAAGACAAAAATCACCTACTACAGAAGGGACTGTGCAGAATAATATGAAAACAGCTATTTGTCCCGGTAGCTTTGACCCGGTTACATTAGGTCACATTGATATTATAGCAAGGGCTACCGGTATTTTTGACAAAGTCATTGTGCTCGTAATGAGTAATAAATCGAAGAAAAACTCAATGTTCTCCATAGAAGAAAGAATCGATTTACTAAAAAGAAGCATTGACTTTGATAATGTAGAAATCGATACATACGACGGACTGCTCGTGGACTATGCAAAAGAACACGGCGCCATCGCTATAGTAAAAGGTTTGAGAGCTATGTCTGACTTTGAATATGAGTTTCAGCAGGCACTCACAAACAGGTCTCTTAACCCTGATGTTGAGACAGTTTTCCTCACAACGGAAGGAAAGAATATGTATCTCAGCAGCAGTATGGTAAAAGAGGTATGTTCACTCGGCGGAGACATAAACGCATTTGTTCCTGCAGCTATTGCAGATGATATTTATAAAAGGTGTAAAGGAGACGCATAATATGACTAATACAGATATTTTACTTGAGGACCTCGAAGATGTTTTGGACGATGCTACAAGCATTCCCCTTTCTAAAAAGTGTGCTGTAGATGTAGACAAAATTAAGACTATTATTGAGGATATCAGACTTAACACTCCACAGGAAACAAAGCAGGCTAAGGCTATTGTTGACTCAAGAAATTCTATCCTTGAGGAAGCAAAGAAAGAAGCTGCCGAAATCATCAAGAAAGCACAGGCTGAGGCAAGAGACCTTGTTGCTCGTGACGAAATAACAAAGACAGCACAGGCTGAGGCTGCCGAAATCCGTGCAAAAGCAGCAGAAGAAGGCAAACAGCTTTTGACTGACGCTCAAAACGAAGCAGCAGAGCTCAGAAACAACGCTACTGCACAGGCTAACGAATATGTTACCTCTGCGCAGAACAAATCGAGAGAAATGCTCTCTGCCGTAAACAACTATGCAGATGACACTCTTCTTTCTATTGACGACGCACTGTACAAGGCATTGACCGATGTACGCCGCATCCGTCAGGGCATCTCAAACGCTCAAAAGAAAGACCAGCAATAATAAGTACAAATTCAGAGCAAAAAAGGAGCATCAAATGATGCTCCTTTTTATATTGCCTCGGTATTTATGTTTGTAAAAGAATTAAATCCGTTTGCACTCTCTACGGTATAAATAAGAGGGTCGATATGGGTGGAGGTAAGGCTTTCTAAGCGCATAGGTTCGCCGTATGTTGAGGCTAAAGAATAGACATCAAAGATTTTATCATCTGCCATAATTTTTGAACATTATCATATCTGACTCTTTGTACATTATAGAATATAGCATCGTTATCACAAGTGATCCAATTGGAATAATCGGTCATTGTAATAAATATTGAAATATTCATATCTCGGGCAAATGATGAAAGTGCTGACAACAATTCTTTTTGCTTATCGAAAGAAAAACATTTAAGATAACACTCTATGTGCGGCAAATATAACATTTCAATTTCTAATTCTTTTATTTTATCTTTTTGCAAAAACAAAGTCTCAGCAAATTGTTCGTCACTGATTTTTATCATATACAGAGGCAAAGTATTTATCAAATTTTCGACATAATCGCCGTCGGCATACTCCTCACATTGCTTATATTGGAGCATTGTTAGTGAGAGACTATCAGTAACAGTAAGGATTTTTGTTCCTGCTACAGCACAGCCAAAAGCAATTTTATCAGATAAATTATTAAAATCATCTGCTATGTTACGATAAGTGTCGTCATAAATCAAAAATGTAACTTTTTTTCGTTCAAAAAATAATGTGTCGTCAAATTCCTTAATGCCTGATTTTACTAAAGAATTTTGCTTTTCAATATTTTTAGCGTTCTCAAGCTCACTGATATACTCGGAGCACAAAATAATTTCTGAATTTGCATTTGTAATATTCATATTATCCACCTATTCTTTAATTTTTTTGTATTATATAGCAAATGCAATACGCTTTTTCGGACATCAAATGAGAAAACAAAAAAACCGTAGGCAAAGCCTACGGTAGGGTGATGCTGAATTATTCGTTAAAGCCACTTCTAACCAAAGCAACAAGACCTTCTACAGCCTCTTCTTCGTCGGAGCCATCAGCGATGATGCGAATGCTTGTTCCGCCCATAATGCCGAGTGAAAGAACACCGAGCAAAGATTTTGCATTAACTCTTCTTTCTTCCTTTTCTACCCAAATGGATGACTTAAATTCATTAGCTTTTTGGATAAAAAATGTTGCAGGACGAGCATGAAGTCCTACCTGATTTTCTACAGTAACATCTTTTACAAACATATCTAATACCTCTCATTAAAACGAAATACACACTTACAGTATTTTCATTACTTATGTTATTATATCACTAATTTTGAAAAGGTCAACGAACTTTTCAAAACTTCGTATGACTAATAAATTATTTACAAAAACCCAACCGGTTATTTGTGCAATTTGACAAGTTTTTTATTCTTCGGACGAAGATAGTATTTTTTTGTCATCCTTTGACAATTCGTATTTTTCAAACATATCGGGACGACGCTCACGAGTGCGAATGAGCGATTGGCGACGACGCCATTTGTCAACATTTGCATGGTGTCCGCTGAGCAGGACATCGGGCACTTCTCTGTCACGCCACACAGCCGGATGGGTATACTGCGGATACTCCAAAAGACCGCTGAAATGGCTTTCTTCCTCAAAACATTCATCATCCGACAGTACACCCGGCAGCATACGAGAAATGCTGTCTGCCACTATCAAAGCCGGTAATTCGCCGCCTGTAAGTACATAGTCGCCTACAGAGATTTCTTCCGGTCGAAGTTCCTCAATAACTCTCTCATCTATGCCCTCATAATGACCGCAAAGGATTGCGATATTGTCGAGCTTTGCGAGTTCCTTTACTCTATCTTGGGTAAGAGTTTTGCCCTGCGGCGTCATATAAAGCAAATGAGGCCTTGTGCCTGTTTCGTCACAAAGGGACCGGTAGCAATCGAAAATAGGCTGCGCTTGCATAATCATACCCATTCCTCCGCCATAAGGCTTATCGTCCACCCTGCGATGCTTGTCCTCGGTATAATCTCTTATGTCACGGCAGTTAATCTCTACCTTCCCTGTCGCTCTGGCTCTGCCTATAATACTTTCACCTAACACGCTGTTGCACATATCGCAAAACAGTGTCATAATTTCAATTCTCATCAAATAATCCTTTCATCGGTACAATAGTGATAATGCCTTTTGCTGTATCTACAGTATCAATAATATCGGGAATGGCAGGAATGAGAATATGATTGCCGTTTACAAGAGTATCATATATATCGCAGGAGCCGTAATTAGTGACATCAACCACCTTGCCGTACTCGTGGCCGTCGTTTTTGTCAACCACGGTACAACCGATAACATCTGCTATGTAGAATGCGTCATCATCTATCTCTGCATCATCTCTGTTGCAATAGAGCATTTTGTTTTTTAGTTTTTCGGCAGAATCTATATCCGTTATCTCTGCGAATTTAAGTATGCCTATATTCTTTTGTGGGCGGGCAGAAAGAAGCGTAAGCCTTTCCCTGCCCTCATCATCGAGATATACATACTTGAGCTGCTTTACATAAGATATATCGTCACACCACAGTGTACATTTCACTTCACCACGGAGGCCGTGGGTGTTGTTCACTTTTCCTAACTCTAAATACTGCTTCATAAATTATTTCCTCGTAAGCATATATTTTCCGGCGAAGTCAGAGGATCCGCCGTTACTTGTTCCATTATATATTTTTACATAAGGTTCATCAACATTTTTTCCGGAATAATAATTATTTTTCGCATAAGACTGATACTCTTTATCGGTTATGCGATTATAGGTTATATCATATCCCTTATTTTCGCAAGGGAAAAATCTCATACACTCATATGTGTTTTTGAATACATTGTCGGAAATTTTAATATCAGAACTGCCGGTGACAAAAATTCCTCTGACATGAGTAACATAATTTTTGTTGGTGATATTACCCTTTGTGTCCTTGCCTACTCCGTCGAATAAGTTGTTTGTTATAGTTGAGTTTTTCCAATTCATAACGCCGAGGGCGCCGTTGTAACAATTCTTAAAGGTGCAATTACTGATTGTAATATTGTTGTGATACTTATTCTGACTGTACTGGTGAGTACCTATTGCACGCTGAACATTGCTAAAGGTACAGTCGGAGAAAGTAATATATGAATTAGGCGTCTTGTCGTATGATGACCACTCTTGATGAAAGCCACCGGTCACTTTGTCGGGTGTATCGATATTTATTGCCTCGGTAGACGCACTGTAGCTGTCCTGGATTTGATTAGAAAATTTGCAATTTCTGAATGAGACATTCTTAGATGCGTCAATTTCGGCAAAATGGCCAAATTTTAAATCAGAAAACTGTATTCCGCTGACGGACACATTTTTGCAATGAGCAATGACAAGGGACACGCCAATACTCTTTTTCGGAGAAGATTTCATATCAATTCTTACTTTACCGCTGCCTACAAATTTTACATCGTGGGTACCGTTATAACCTTTGATTGCACCATTCTTTGATGAAACTGTAGGATTGCAAAGAATAAACATAGAGCCTGCCGGTTCATTGGAACATCCTGTTTTGTCTGTCTTTTGGAGTATCGTGCCATCACTGAGTTGAATAGTAGTATTGCTGGGAACATAAAGGGCGTTGCAGATGGGATATGTTCCCTTTTTGAACACTAATGTACCGCCTTTTACATTTTCAAAATATTCCAAAAATGACCTGATAGTATAATGAACTGCATTTTTTGAATTATAGGTACTGAAGTTTAGGAATTTTCCGTTAAGTGGTGCTGTATTTGGATTGATATAAAACTTCTTACTGTCATATACAGTTATTTTAATTTTCCTGTACATTTTTGAATTGCTTTTCAATTTTACGGTAATATAGCAAGAGCCTTTTTTCTTAGCAGAAAGTGAACCTGAAGAAGAAACAGAAGCAATGTTTTTATCATCCGAAGAAAAAGAAACAGTACCTCCGCCTGCCCTTTTGCCCTTATAGTAGATTACTAAATTATTTTTGCAACCCTTTGCAAAAGGAATGTCAGTGGAAGGAGTAGTAATATAATTCTTATAAACGGTAATTTTTACACTCTTTTTCTTTTTTGAATTTTTCTTTAGCTTTACGGTAACAGTGGCTGAGCCTGCTTTTTTCGCACTGACGGTTCCCGATTTTGAAACCGAAAGAATCTTTTTGTCTGAAACAGAAAAACTACACTTTTCGGCAGAAATCTTTTTCCCCGAAGATTTGATTTTCATTTTTGTGGTACAGTCTGCGTAAATCTTAGTGCCACAGCTGACCGACAATCCACCTGCAAAGGCATCGGACGGCACAACAAAAACAGAAGTGACAACTATAACAAGTGTAATAGCAAAGCTCAAAAATTTTTTCATACTTATCTCCCTAACAAACAAAAAACTCCACATTTATGGTGTGGAGTTTTTGGCTGATTAGTCAATCTCAACTGATATTTTTTCATCATTTCGGGTAGCTGCGGCACGCATAACGACTCTGATTGCTTTTGCAATTCTGCCCTGCTTGCCGATAACTCTGCCCATATCGCTGTCTGCAACGTGCAAATGATAAACAATGACGCCTTCTTCGTTAGGCTCATTAACATCAACTGAAACTTCATCAGGATTGTCTACCAATCCTTTAGTAATGGATATCAATAATTCCTCCAAAGAAAACACCTCCTAAGTATATCCTCAATAAAGTTCGGATTAAAGGATGCCTTCTTTTTTGAGAATAGCCTTTACTGTGTCAGTAGGCTGTGCGCCGTTTGAGATCCATTTCTTTGCTTTTTCTGCATCGATTTTTACTTCAGCAGGGTCTACCATTGTGTTATAAGTGCCGATTTCTTCGATGAAACGACCATCACGAGGGTATCTTGAGTCTGCTACAACTACACGATAATAAGGAGCTTTCTTAGCGCCCATTCTGCGAAGTCTGATTTTTACTGCCATTTTTCTTACCTCCAAGTAAATATAGTAAAATTAAAATATAATTACCAATATAAATATTGGGTATTAACTAAAATCCAAAGGGATTATTTCCCTTTTGTCCCATCATTTTTTCTGCCATTTCGGGATGCTGTTGCATCATACGGCGCATCTTTTTGCTCATTTTTGGGCCCTTGTTTCCGCCGAACTGCTTTACCATCTTTTGCATCTGCTTAAACTGAGACAAAAGCTTGTTTACATCTTCTACCTGCTTTCCGCAGCCTGCGGCAATACGACGCTTACGAGACGGATTGATTATCTCGGGATGGGTACGCTCCTCAATAGTCATAGAGTAAATAACCGCCCTGAATTTGTCAAATGCCTTATCGTCTATATCCTCGTCCTTAATTTGCTTTCCGATACCGGGAATCATCTTGATGGTATCTTTCAGCGAGCCCATACGCTCTATCTGGTCGAACTGGTCAAGAAGGTCATTAAGATCAAATTTGTTCTTAGCAAGCTTCTTTTCGAGCTGTGCGGCTTTCTTTTCGTCGAGGGCAAGTTCAGCCTTTTCGATAAATGAAAGGACATCGCCCATACCGAGAATACGAGATGCCATACGGCTGGGGTGGAAAGTCTCAAGATTGTCGAGCTTTTCACCGGTGCCGACAAATTTTATCGGTTTGCCTGTAACGGCTCTGACTGACAATGCAGCACCGCCACGAGTATCACCGTCGAGCTTAGTAAGAATAACACCGTCGATACCGAGAGTTTCGTTAAAGCTCTTGGCTACATTAACGGCATCCTGACCGGTCATTGCATCAATAACCAAAAGGATTTCGTGCGGGTGGACAGTAGCACGAATCTCAGTAAGCTCTGCCATAAGTGCTTCGTCAACATGAAGTCTGCCGGCTGTATCCAGAATCACATAGTCATTGCCGTGATCCTTTGCATACTTAACGGCTTCTTGAGCGATAGTTACAGGATTTTCTGTTCCCATCTCAAAAACCTCTGCGCCGACCTGTGAGCCGACAACTTGAAGCTGTTTTATAGCTGCCGGACGATAAACGTCACAGGCAACAAGAAGAGGTCTGTGCCCCTCTTTCTTTAACTTTAGAGCAAGCTTTGCGGAATGGGTGGTTTTACCGCTACCCTGAAGACCGCACATCATAACTATTGTGGGTGGATGATTGGCGATAGCAAGTCTTGCCTCATTGCCTCCCATAAGTTCGGTAAGCTCTTCGTTTACTATTTTGATGACCATTTGACCGGGAGTAAGAGACTCCATTACATCTGCACCTATAGCACGGTCTGTCACTTTTTTTGTAAATTCTTTTGCAACCTTATAGTTTACGTCTGCCTCAAGCAAAGCAAGACGAACTTCTCTCATTGCTTCTTTTACATCTGCCTCGGTGAGTTTACCCTTGGCACGCAATTTTTTGAATGAGTTTTCGAGGCGGTCGCTGAGTCCTTCGAATGCCAAGCAATCACTCCCTATTCACTGAGAAATTCTGCAATAGATTTTATCTTAGTGATATTATCATTTATTTCTCTGGACAAGCTGTGGTCCAAATTATACTCATAAATCTTATCGGCACAATCAATAATTTCGCCGAGATTCTTTTTTAGCTCGCCGAACTTGGCGGCAAGTCCGAGTTTTTCTTCCATATCATAGAGCTGCTGCTCAGCTCTCTTTATGGAATCACGAACACCCTGTCGGGTGATACCTTCGTTCTCTGCTATTTCTGAAAGAGAAAGGTCATCATCGTAGTAATAAATTAAGAAATCATGCTGTTTTTTTGTGAGCATTTCGCCATAAAAATCAAGCAAATATGAAATTTCTAAATTCTTTGCCACTGACTCTCCCTCCCTGTAAAGCAAATTCCTTTGTAAAGCATTTTATCTTTACAACAGTAAGCATTATACTAAATAGGAACTGCCTTGTCAAGTGAAAAATTCAACAAATTATTTTAATTTTGCGATAGTAACGCCATCCCCACCCTCGCCGTATTTTCCGAGGCGAAATTCTGCAATATTAGGATGATGTTTAAGCTCATCTGTAACGGCAGCTCGCAGAACACCTGTACCCTTTCCGTGAATAATACGAACTTCGCTCATACCGTTAAGCACGCACTTATCGATAAACAAACCAAGATTTCCGATGGCCTCATCAACAGTTTGTCCCCGCAGATCAAGCTCAGTCTTTACATCGGCATCTGCACGAGAGGTGGTGCGGTACAAGCTCTTGCCGGTGGGGACTTTTTTCTTCTTTTTTTCGGTGAGCATAATATCGGAAAGTTTTACTCTCGTTTTTATCAATCCTGCTTTTACAAAAATTTGGTCATTCTTTATATCGACAATTTCGCCCTCGCCGAGTCCTTTTATAATTACGGAGTCGCCTATTTTTGGCTCTCTGGGGAGCTTATAATCATAGTCCCAATTTTCCGCAAGTTCACGTGGATTAACCAAATCATCCATTTCACCCAGTTGAGATTTGATAACACGGCGAGTCTTTCGAGCAATTTCGGTAGCATTTGTTGCAGTTTGTTCTTTTTTTAGTTTTTCAAGCTGAAGCAGAAAATCCGATGACTGTCGTTTTGCCTGCTCAATAAGCTTTTCGGCATTTCGCTTAGCTTTTTCCATCTCGTTGTCTGTAAGAACCTTAATTTTGTCCTTTTCGGACTGTGCCTTTGATTCCATCTTTTTGGCACGCTGAGTGGCAAGCTCAGCCTGTTTGCGTTCTTCTTCTAACTCAAGACGAGTTTCTTCGAGTTTTTCGAGAACTGCCTCAAAATCTCGGTTGCCTGAATTAACCAAACTCTTGGCGTGTTCCACAACGGAACTGTCCATACCTAATTTTTGGGAAATAGCAAAGGCGTTTGAACGGCCCGGAACACCTATAAGCAGTCTGTATGTAGGACTGAGTGTGTCCACATCAAACTCACAGCATCCGTTAGTTACCCCGTCTGTGTCGAGGGCATATGCCTTCAGTTCGGCATAATGAGTGGTTGCTGCAATTTTTGCACCTTTTTTTCGTAAAAACTCAATGATAGATACGGCAAGTGCGGCGCCCTCAACAGGATCCGTACCTGCACCCAGCTCGTCAATAAGGACTAAAGTATTTTCGTCGGCTTTGGACATAATATCAATAGTATTGACCATATGGGATGAGAAGGTAGAAAGATTTTGGGCGATACTTTGCTCGTCACCTATATCCACAAGCACCTTATCGAAAATAGAAATCTTTGAGCTTTCGCTCACAGGTATGAGAAGTCCGCACATAGTCATAAGTGTCAGCAAGCCGATTGTTTTGATAGAAACAGTCTTTCCGCCGGTATTGGGTCCGGTAATAACAAGCGTATCAAAATCGCCGCCTAAGGAAATGTCTATGGGAACGACTCTGTTTTTGTCAATAAGCGGATGTCTCGCTTTCTTCAAATCAATCACGCCGTCGGTATTTACAATCGGCTTTGCGGCTTTCATCTTATATGCAAGGTGTGCTTTTGCAAAAATAAGATTAAGCTGAACACAAGCCTCGTAGCTGCTCTTAATTGACTCTGCAAAATTGCCTGCTTCTACAGACAACTCAAAGAGAATACGATTTATTTCATCTCGCTCCTTGCCCTGCAACATCTTGATATCATTGTTGGCATCAACTACGCTGACTGGTTCGATGAATACTGTTGCACCGCTGGAGGAAGTATCGTGGACAAGTCCCGGGACATTGGCTCTGCATTCACTCTTTACCGGAACGACAAATCTGCCATTACGCTGAGTGACAATAGCCTCCTGTAAAAATTTTGTATAATGAGCAGAATGTATCATTTCGTCCAATTTTTCACGGACAGAAGATGACTTAGCCTTTATTTTTCTTCTTATCTCAGACAAAAGTTCAGAGGCTTTGTCAGAAATTTCGTCTTCGCTGATAATGCAGGAAAAAATCTTATCTTCAAGATACTTGTTTACTGTTATTGACTCAAAAAGATAATCAAGAGATGTATTAACGCCGCTGCAATGATTTCGCCATTCGTACACAGTGCGGATAGAACGGAGAGTACAGCCGATTGTCAACAGTTCCCTTTGATTCAAAGCTCCGCCTGCCGCTGCTCTGGCGAGAGCGTTGTTCACATTCTTTAAACCAGTGAAGGACGGTCCGCCAAAACGAGCAAGCAGAGAAAAAGCATCCTCTGTCTGCTTGAGCAAATTGCATACAGTAATAAAATCCGAAGACGGTTTTATTTCCGTAGCGAGTTCTGCGGCATCATCACAGGTTGTCTCATTCTTAAGAAGGTCAAGAATTTTATTGAGCTCTAAAGTTTCGTAGTGTTTGTTCATCCAAATAATCCTTTATAAAAATCAAGTGTCGTAAGTTTACCATCTATTCTGGACAGCAAATATTTTTCGCAAACGGCAGACAACAAGTCCAAATTTTCGTCTGCTAAAGAAAAAGAAAACACCTTTTGAATATCGACAAGGCAAATATATCTCATGGCAGAAATCACTGACATAGGTACAACTATAGCATTGTTGCGATAGCAGTCTTTGCAATAGATACAAGCCTCCTCCACATCAAACGACATGGTTTCGCTTTCATAGGTACCGCATCTGTAGCAAGCCAAAAGATTAGGCATAAATCCGGCTAAGGACATTAACCTAAGCTCAACGACTGCTTTAATCAGTTTTGGATTCTTTTTGCCGGTGCACAAAAGGTGAAGTGCATTCAGCAACAAACGGAGCATCTCAGGGGCAGGCTGCTCCTCGGCAGCAAGGAAATATGTAATCTGTGCAAAATATTGTGCAAGTGCGAGCCGTTCTATATCTGTCCTTAAATCAAAAAAGACCTCAATGGGAACAGCGTTGTCTATTACAAAAGCATCCTTGCCTCTATAGAGCGTAAACTCACTGTAGGCAAACAGAGATGTAGATGAGCCGTTATTGCTCTTGATTGCCTTTGCACGACGCACAAATGCTTTTACTAAGCCAAAATCAGCAGTAAGGAGGGTGACAAGTTTGTCACTCTCCCCTATCGTTTGTTCTCGTATTATCAAGCCTTTGGTTTTGGTCTGCATTGTTTACACCATTAATTTGAAATTCATTTTGTTTCTTATATTGCAAATAGTCGTCAATCTTGCCTGAAGAACAAAACTGCTGCCACAAATCCATAATATCGCCTCCACAGTTATATTTTATCCTATGGAGATAATAAGATTTGTGCCAATTTAATCCAAGCCGAAGTTATGGATGAGTCCTTCACGATTGCGCCAATCTTCTTTCACCTTAACCCAGGTTTGCAAATTGACCTTTATGCCAAAGAATTTTTCTAAATCCTGGCGGGCAAAGGTGGATATTTTTTTAAGCATGGCTCCCTTTTTGCCGATTACCATACCCTTATGAGTTTCTCGCTCGCAGTAAATCGTTGCCTCTATATCCATAATCGGAGCATTGTCACGCTCACGCATTTTTTCGATAGACACAGCTATACCGTGCGGTACCTCTTTGTCCATAAGGCGAAGAATTTTTTCTCTGATTATTTCTGCAGCAAGAACCCTCTCGGGCTGGTCGGTGAGAGTATCATCAGGAAAATAATGGGGCGACTCAAATGACAGCTTTTTCATCTCGTCTATAAGCTCGTCAATGTGCTCGCCTGTAGCGGCACATACGGGTACTATCGCCTCAAAGTCATAAAGTGAATTAAGCTGTACTATTCTTTGGAGAAGCTCCTCCTTATCGGAAAGCATATCAATTTTGTTTATTGCGAGGATAACGGGCATCTTCATTTTTTTGAATTTTTCAAGTAGCTCGTGCTCGCCCTTTTTTATTTCACCCTTAGCCTCGGTAACGAACAGGCAGGCATCAACTCCGCCTATGGAGTCACCGACAGCCTGATTCATCTTTTCACCCAATTTGTTATGAGGCTTATGGTAGCCGGGGGTATCGGTAAAAACCAGCTGTATTTCGCCCTCGGTCAAAACACCCATAATCTTCGTGCGGGTGGTCTGCGGTTTAGACGAAACTATAGCGATTTTTTGTCCGAGCATTTTATTAAGTATTGAGGATTTACCCACATTGGGGCATCCGACTATAGCGATAAATGCGGTTTTAGTCATTAAGCGTCTCCCATATAATAGCTGTTATCTCTCTTAAGTCCGAGTTTGGTAAGTACCGTTTCTTCCTTTTCTCTCATATGTACCTGTTGCAAGCCACCGTCAACATGGTCATAGCCCAACAAGTGAAGCATTGAGTGAACGGTCAAAAAGCCTATTTCTCTTTGTAATGAGTGATTATATTCCTCTGCCTGCTCCATAGCCTTTGGGATACTGATTACAATATCGCCAAGGAGCTTTGCACCGGTATCGAGATCAACATCATAGACGCCGTTCTCACCGAGAGGGAAAGAAAGTACATCTGTCTCTCTGTCTATATTTCTGTGCTTTAGGTTAAGCTCGTGAATCTTTTCGTTATCTACAAAAGTTACGCTAACCTCTGCATTGCCGTCAAAATTTTCTTCATCCAATACTGCGTGGCAACAGCGGCGAACTAACAATCTCGTGCCACGAGGTATTTTGACCGTCTTTTGATCATTTGAGATTATTACTTTTACTGTTCTCATTTTCTTTTATGCTCCTCATCATATTTTTCATACGCCGTGATTATGTCTTGTACCAATCGGTGTCTGACAACATCCTTTTGGCTAAAGCGTATTATCTGTATATCATTCACATCTCTTAGGATGTTCAAAACCGTTTTAAGTCCCGAGCGCTTGCCGTCCGGCAAATCTATTTGGGTAATGTCTCCGGTAACAACCATCTTTGACCTAAAGCCAAGACGGGTAAGAAACATTTTCATCTGCTCGGGGGTAGTATTTTGTGCCTCATCGAGAATGATAAAGCTGTCGTCGAGAGTTCTGCCACGCATATAAGCGAGCGGTGCAACCTCGATAGCACCTCGCTCCTGATACTTTGTAAAATTCTCCGCACCAAGCATATCGAATAAAGCATCATAAAGCGGTCGCAAATACGGATCAACCTTGCTCTGAAGGTCGCCGGGCAAAAAGCCAAGCTTCTCACCGGCTTCTACCGCAGGACGAGTCAATATGATGCGATTGACCTCTTTTGCTCTGAAAGCTGTAACAGCCTTTGCCACAGCCAAATAGGTTTTGCCTGTTCCTGCTGGACCGACACCGAAAGTGATAGTGTTTTCATCAATGGCTTTTGTGTACTTACGCTGACCGAGTGTTTTAGGCTTAACCGGTCTGCCCTTTGACGTAATGCAAATGGAATCGGTGGTAATCTGCGGAATCTTGTCCTCGTTGCCCTCATTGGTGAGAGAAATCACATAGCGGATATTTTGGTCCGTAAGTGTTTCGCCTTTGTTGATAAGCACAAGCAATGAATTTATTGCCCTGACGGCTTTGTCTGTATTTTCAGGCTCGCCGATAATTTTCAAATCAGAGCCTCTCGACACAATGGATACACCAAATTCACGCTCTATCATGCGAATATTCTCGTCGAATGCGCCGAACAAGGCCGCCGCATAGTCCATATTCTCAAGTGTTATCGTCTGTTCTGTCATTTATCTCTACCTTAATTTTGTCTATCCTCTGCTCTTTAACCTTAAGAACTGTGAGGGCAATATTGTTATACTCAAATTTTTGTCCCGAAGATCCGTCATCCGGAAGATAGCCCATTAGACTGATAACAAAGCCTGCAAGAGTATCATAATCACCCTCGGGTATTTCCCGGGAAATTATCTCTGACACATCCTCTATATCTGTAGTGCCGTCAAAAATGAAGGTGTTATCGCTGAGCTTAACAAATTCTCGCTCGGGAGCGTCATATTCGTCTTCAATATCGCCTACAACCTCTTCTACAATATCTTCTAAAGTGACGATACCTGCAGTGCCGCCGTATTCGTCCACCACAACGGCAAGCTGAATTTGGTCAGCCTGCATTTTTGCAAGCAGCTTTGCACAAGGTAATGTCTCCGGCACAAGCATAGGCTTTCGGGTATAATCTATTATCTTTTCGTTGCCGGTCAATGTCTTGCCTACAAACACAAGCAAATCTTTAGCATAAGCTATGCCGATAATGTTGTCCAAATTTTCGTGATAAATAGGAATACGGGAATAACCGTACTTTATAGCGGCAGCGGCTACATCGGTCAATGATACGGTATCTTCTGCGGCAACAACCTCGCTGCGATGCGTCATTATGTCGCCGACCTCTGTATTTTTAAAATCAAGAACATTCTCAATAATTTCTTTTATTCCCGGTTCAATAACGCTGTCGTCACTGTTCAATAGCTCTTTTATTTCGGACTCGGTACTGCTCACTCTTTTGAACAATCCCAACAAGCCTCCGTTAGCCATAAAATATACACACTCCAAAGTATTTTCATTGACTTATTATTATATAATATTTTTATCACAAAGTAAAGTATTATGTTAATTGAAAAAGGTTAAATTTTGTGTTATATTATACTCACAAACTAAAGCGAGGCAAGATAATGATAGAAAAAATAAATGAAAAAGATGTATGGGAGCAGTTGACCGTTGCGGACAAGCCCATATTTCTGTACGGAATGGGACTCGGAGCAGAAAAAATACTGTCCCAATTCGAGCAAAACGGCATAAAAGCTGAGGGAATATTTGCAAGTGACGAATTTGTAAGAGGTCATTCCTTTAAGGGCTATAAGGTAAAAAAATACAGTGAGGTATGTGAGGAATACAATGATTTTATTGTAGTTCTGTGCTTTGCAACAAGGCTGGACAATGTACTGAAGAACATTGAGAAAATTGCAAAAGAGCGAACTGTATACGCACCTGATGTGCCGGTAGCAGGCGGAGGGCTGTTCACAAGAGAATTTGTAAAAGAAAACGATGAAAAATTCGAATATGTTTACAGTCATTTGGCAGATGATGAAAGCAAGAGAGTCTATCTCTCAATCATAAACTACAAAATCAGCGGAAAAATCGACTATTTACTAAACACCTTTGCCGACAAAGATAAGATATACAGCGACATATTACGGTTGAACGGAAATGAAAACATAATGGACTTGGGGGCTTATGACGGCGACACAATAGAAGAATTTTTAAATGCAACAGGCGGCAAATACAAAAGCATTATCGCTCTCGAGCCGGACGCTAAAAACTACAAAAAATTAGTGCGCAACACCGAGAAATCAGAAAACATTACCTGTCTTAATATGGGTGCCTGGGACAAAAAAGACACCCTGATATTTTCAGCCAAAGCAGGTAGAAATTCAAAGCTCTCAGCCGAAGGAAATTCAGTAAAGGTGACGGATATAGACTCGCTGAACTTTTCTGCCGATTTCATCAAAATGGATGTTGAGGGAAGCGAAATGAAGGCGCTGTGCGGCGGTGAAAAAACAATCACGGAGCAAAAACCTAAGCTATATGTATGTGCATACCACAGAAACGAGGATTTGTATGCTCTGCCGCTGAAAATATGGGAAATGAACAAAGACTACAAAATCTACTTTAGGCACAGTAAATATATACCGGCATGGGAAAGTAATTTTTACTGTCTGCCATAAATAAATACGAATATGAGAAAAAACAAGGTGCACAGCGACACCTTGTTTTTTATTTTCAGTCTTTGTAATTTTGTTGGTGGGAATCGAGATGGGATATATCCAGATAAGCCGGCAAGCCGGCAATATACGGAAGCATAGGTACTCCGTTCACAAGAGGCTTGAGGTACTCTACCATTTCGGTGGTTACATCGTTACCGGCATCATTTATCCATTCTCTCGGAACAATTTTTTCCTGATTGGCAACCACGGCAATATCCTGAGTAGTGTAATCCACAACATAAGGTTCATTAGATTTTCTAACAAGGGTGGAGAAAACACCCGTTTCGCCGTTAAGTGCAGCTTTTACTGCATAGACGCCGAGATTGTAGGCCTCGTCAACATCCGTAAGAGAGGCTGTATGTCCGGCACTTCTCTGCAAAACGCTGAGCTCTAAGGCACGGACTTTACATCCGACTTTCGTCTCAACGAGCGACTTTAAATACGCGCCTGCACCGCTGAGCATAGAGTGACCGAATTTGTCCACAACGGAATTATTTGCACTGATATAATTGCCATTTTTATCCTTTATTCCCTCACTGACAACAGCAATAACGGAGTTATAACAGGACAGCTTTTCCTTTATATCGCTGATAAATTGTTCTGTGCTGAAAGGCACCTCAGGTAAATAGATAAGGTGCGGTGCCAGATTTTTTCCGTCACGTGCCAGCACTGAAGATGCGGCAAGCCAGCCTGCATCTCTGCCCATAGTCTCTATGATATGAACACTCTTTATGCTATAAATACTTGTATCATAACTTACATTTTTTACTGCAAGGGATATATACTTTGCGGCACTACCGAATCCGGGTGAATGGTCAATACCGACAAGGTCATTGTCTATAGTCTTAGGTATGCCGACAACTTTTATGTCCTCGCCGTGCTCTTTGGCGTAGCCTGCAAGTTTGTACACGGTGTCCATAGAGTCGTTTCCACCGATATAGAAGAAATAACCGATGTCATATTTTTTTAGCTTTTCTACAATAAGCGCAAGCTCGTCATCACCTGAAAGCTTATATCGGCATGAACCGAGGAACATAGCAGGAGTAACCATAAGTCTCTTGATGTCGGCATGATTACCGTTAAAGCGCTCTGTAAGGTCATAGAGGTTATCCTCTAAAAGTCCTTGGATACCGTTAATCATACCATAAACTTTGCCTATTTCATCCTGTTTGAATGCATATTCTATTGCTCCGGCGAGGCTTGAATTTATAACAGCCGTAGGTCCGCCGGACTGACCTATAATCATATTGCGTTTGTTCATCTTAATCTCCATTCATTATCCGAAACGGATTATATCACAGATATAGACAAATAGCAAGGAAAACAAAACACTCCCGCCGGAGAGCAGGAGTGTTTTGCGGATAAATTATGAGTTTTGTAGTAAGGAGATGTCGGAGTATAACAAAAAAACTCCGACAGAATGTGAAACCAATCAATCCACTATCATAGTAGCATAAGCGGTAGAAAAAATCTATAAGCCGACGGCTGATTTTTTATATGATTATTTGCTTTTAATGTTTGACATTGTATATGCGGCAAGGTATAATTAAAAAAGGTGTCTGCGCTAAACTAAAATGAAATTATTTCGGAAAAGAACTTTTTGTATACAGCGCAGTAATCAAAATCGACACGGTTACGCTTACAGCCGCCTCCACGGCAAAGCGAAAAATACGAGCAAGTCTTGCATTTTTCATCGTGCACAAAAGAAGATTTTATGAAAGAAGTGTATATGTCACTCTTTTTCAGCTGTGAAAAATTCTTGTCATTGATATTACCCAGGTAATAGTCATTTGTGCAATAAAAGTCACAGGGATAGACAGAGCCGTCTCCCTCCACCACGAACTGCTCGGAACAAAACCCGTTCATTCCGCACTGCTCGGCAGGATGACCTCGCAGAAGCAGTCTGTAGTTATCAAATTGTCTGACAGACAGCGGAACACCTCGCATAATCTCGTTATAGTAGAGCTTATAGCCATTGGTAAGATAATAAGCATAATCGTCGCAGGACATAGAAAAAGGACTGCTTGAGTCGCCAAACTCACTGAGACACGGAATATACTGGAGATAATGCAAATCTAAGCTCTTAAAAAATCTGTATGACCGCTTAAAATTTTGTGCAAGCTCAGATGTGAGAACGCTGAGAATGTTGAAAGAAACCTTATATTTTTTCAAAAGCTCTATTCCCTGCACAACATCGTCAAATGACGGAGTTCCGTCTTTATACATACGATGAGAATTAAGCTCATGGTCGCCGTCTAACGACACACCGACGAGAATATTATTTTTTGAAAAGAACTCACACCACTGCTCATTTATTAAAGTACCATTGGTTTGGATACAGTTTGTTATTTTTGAGTTTTTTGTATTGTACTGTTCGACAAGAGCCAAAAAGTTTTCAAAAAAATCCATACCGCTGAGCAAAGGCTCACCGCCCTGGAATGTAAAATACACATCGGTACCGTTAGCATATGACAAAGCACTTTTGATAACATTTTCAGCTGTATGGGTGGTCATCATACCCTTAAAGGCTTCATCACGATGCTCGGACAACGAGGCATAAAAGCAATATTCACATTTTAGGTTACAAGCCGATGATGACGGCTTGAGCATAACAGATATCGGCATGGGACTACCACCTTTCCACAAGAAATTATACCAACGGTGAGTCCTTGTGTCAACGGAGACATAAAAAAGGAGCAAAAATGATTTTTTCTGTCATATACGGAATAGTAATATTCGCCGCAACATTTTTAGGTGCATTCGTAGGACTCGGCGGTGGAGTAATAATAAAACCGCTTTTGGACCTAATCGGTCACGACACAGTTCAGGTAGTAAACTTCATCTCCACCTGTGCGGTATTCAGTATGAGCATCAGCTCCACAATCAAGCACATCAGAGCAAAAACAAAAATCGATTTTAAAATAATAATATCACTGTCTGCAGGTGCTGTGGTAGGAGGAATACTCGGCTCTAAGCTGTTTGACTATCTGCTGACAATATTCAATAATTCGATGCTCAAGAGCATACAAGGACTTATACTCGGTCTGTTGCTGGTAGCATCGGTAGTGTACATAAATGTAAAAAACGCAAAGAGCTTTAGGCTGACTAATCCTGCTGCCATAATTGCTGTAGGATTGACACTTGGATTCATCGCCTCATTCTTAGGTGTTGGCGGCGGCCCTATCAATGTCGCATTTCTTGTACTGTTTTTTTCAATGACGGTAAAAGAGGCGGCAGTGTACAGTGTGGGCACAATCTTTTTCAGCCAACTTTCTAAGCTCGTTACTCTCGGTGTTATGCACGCCATACCAAAATTTGACATAATAACTCTCATAGTAGCAATCGTCTGTGCCGCAATAGGCGGAATTGTGGGAGCTAAGATGAATAAAAAAGTAAATGAAAAAGCAATAAAAACTGTATTCACTGTCGTTGTAGCCTCAATCGCATTAGTTAATTTTTACAATGCAGGAGCAGGCTTTTTCGGCTAAAGCAAGCAGTTTAATATAAAGGGGGAATTTTGTGGACAAGAAGAATATTATTTTCTACTTTTCCGACCAGCAGCGTTGGGACACAGTGAATGAAGAAATCACGCCTAACCTGACTGCACTGGCAGAGGACGGCGTTCTGTTTGAAAACAACTTCACCTGTCAGCCTGTATGCGGACCTGCAAGGGCCTGCCTGCAATCGGGACTGTATGCCACACAAATAGGATGCTATTGGAACGGAATACCTCTGCCCGAGGACACACCGAGTTTGGCTCACTACTTTAATGAAGCCGGATACCAAACAGCATACATAGGAAAATGGCATTTGGCATCCGACAGACTGCCGGGAATAGGTCTTCATTGTGAGGCTACGGCAATACCGAAGAAAAAATTAGGCGAGTATCAATATTTCAGAGGTGCAGATGTACTCGAATTTACATCTCACGGTTACGACGGATTTATCTTTGATGAAAACGGAAACAAGCTCGATTTTAAGGGATACAGAGCCGACTGTATCAATGACTATGCTACAGAATATATAGAGAAACGAGACAAGACGAAGCCGTTCTTTATGTTTGTGAGCCAGTTGGAGCCGCACCATCAAAATGATCATCACTGCTATGAGGGTTATAAGGAAACCGTAGCAGACTACAAGGACTATCCTATACCGGATGACCTGTCATTCCTGACCGGTGATTATAAGGAAATGTATCCTGACTATATTTCGGCAATAAACAGGCTGGACTACAATGTAGGCAAACTGGTACAAAAGCTGAAAGACGAGGGTATCTATGATGACACAATCATAATCTATACCTCCGACCACGGAAGTCATTTCAAAACAAGAAATTTGGAATACAAGCGCAGTTGTCACGAAAGTGCAACACACACGCCTCTGATAATAAGAGGCGGAAAATTCGTAGGCGGTAAAAGAGAATCCGAGCTCACATCTCTGATTGACATGCCCCCTACTCTTATGTCAATGGCAGGCATAGATATACCATCGCAGTATATGGGTATCGACCTGACTAAGCAAATCACAAAGGAAGAGCCTCCGAGAAAAAATGTATTTATGCAAATCAGTGAGGCATCGAACTCCAGAGCGATAAGAACAGACAGGTACAAATATGCCGTCCGTGACGCTGCCCCATGCGGATACGCTCACGCAAAATCGGATATATATTTCGAGGACTATCTCTACGACTTGGAGAAAGACCCAATCGAAAAGCACAACCTAATCAAAGACAAAAAGTATCAAGCAATTCGCAAAGAACTGAAGGAACAGCTGATTGAGCAGATGCTGATGGTCGGAGAGAAAAAGCCGATAATTTTGCCGGCATATAAAGTGAGGAAAAAGTAATGGAACAAAAGAAATATTTAACAATGAAAGAGCGTATCTGCTTTACCGTAGGTGCGTTCGGACGAAGCGGAATATATACACTGATGTCAATGTTTACTCTTGTATTTTTCCAAAACGGTGCCGGTCTTACGCTTAAGCAAGGCACAACAATCATACTAATCGGCAGAATATTCGACGCACTGAATGACCCGGTTATGGGTATGATAGTAGACAGAACAAAATCAAGATGGGGCAAAATGAGACCGTATCTCCTGTTTGCACCGATACCGATTGCAATATGCACAATAGCACTGTTCACCGCTCCGTTTGCAGAGGGCTCAAAGGCAGCATTTGTTTGGGCTTTGGTGACCTACATACTTTGGGGTGTAGCATTCACTATTCAGGATGTACCGTTTTGGGGACTGTCATCTGTTATCACTCCGCTCGAGAGTGAAAGAACTTCATTCATCTCCACTGCAAGACTCGGTTCAACATTCGGCGGTATACTCCCTGCTCTTTTGGTGCCTATTCTTTATCAGAGCAACATGGGCTACACAAAAGGTTTCTTTGTAAGCGGTTTAATATTTGCTGTTTTGGGATGTACACTTTCAATTTTGATATTCTTTGTATCAAAAGAGAGAGTACCAAAGATGGACCACACACCATCATTCAAAGAGACATTCGTTGTTCTCGGCAAAAACAAACTGCTTATCATAGTAATTTTTGCCGCAGTATTAGGCTCTACAATGGTAACTGCTAACCAATGCGCAGACTATATCGGCAACTATGTAATCATACAAAACTACACAGATTTCACACAGATATTCAAAGACTTCCTGCCAGGTGCTCAAAAGATTCTTATTGATAATGTTGACGCAGCAAAGGCATATGATTTTTGGATTCCTCGTGGAACAATCGTAACTACTCTCACAGTAGCTATCGGTGTGGGTATGGTACCGGCAATGGCTATATTCCCTATGCTGAGAAAGAAATTTTCACTCAAGCAAATTTATATCGGCTCTGCTCTGTTCGGTATGGTAGTACACGCACTGTGCTATGTAGTAATGGCTCACGATGTAACTAAGGCTAATATCTATGTACTGTGGGTATTGCTGTTCCTTATGGGTCTTCCACTGGGTATATACAATGTTATCACCTATGCACTCATTGCGGATGCAGTAGACTATCTGGAATGGAAAACAGGAGAGAGACAGGAGGGCGTATGCTTTGCGTTCCAGACATTCCTCTCAAAAGTTAATGCGGCTGTGGCTACATTCGTATTCGGTCAAATTTTGGACCGCTCAGACTTCAAGGCAGTAGACAAATCCCTCGTTGATGTGGCAGGGCGCCAAATCTTTTTCCAGCAGTCACAAGAAACACAAAAGATGCTCATTGCTCTCGTAACAATAGTACCGGCTATCGGATTTTTGCTCACAATCATCCCTATGTTCTTCAATGACTACACTGGAAAGACAAAGGAAAAGGCTCAGAAGGAGCTGGAGGAAAGACGAGAAGAAAAAATGCGTAACGAAGCAAACGCATAAACAGATAAGAAACATAAAAAGCCCGACGCTGTCGGGCTTTTTTATATACATATCAGTATTATAACATTGCATGAAAGAAATATCTATAAGCTGTCGGCTGACTTTTTTTATTTTTTTAATTCACTTTACAAGATATTATTTATCTACTATAATATAAGTTGTATATTTATTAGTAAACAGAAACTGTCATTAGAGGAATAGTTAATGAGCGAAAAGAAGTGTCCCCACTGTAACAGTGCGATACCGGAGGAATCCCCATATTGTATGCACTGCGGAAAATATGTGACCGGACTGAGAACCACAAAGTCACAACCTACCGATACTAAATCGAAAAAGAAAAAAACAGCAGCGGCTCTGCTCATTGCCTTAGCGGCGATTATACTCATATCAAGCAGCACGATAATATTTGCATCTCAGCAGAAAACAAAGCCACAGCCAACAACAACTGCAAAAATCGTTACTACTAAAAAAACGAGTACCGCCACAACATTAAAACCAACAACTAAGAAAAAAGAAAAAGTAACAACTACAGAAAGCACAACTGTTCCTACTACTACGACAACGACTACCGAGCCTACTACCACAACAACCACAACGGCTCCTACGACAAAAGCGACGACTGCAAAGCCAACAAAAAAGAAAACCACAACCGAGGTGCTTACACCGACAATAAGCGGTTCGGTACTAAAAAAATATCCTACTGACAAAAAGGACAGCACCTACGAAATTCCTTACAAGGTAAAGAAAATATCTCGTGGAGCTTTTGACAACAAATACATTACCACGCTTAAATTCAGTTCGAGAGAAGATGTGGAGTGTGATTATAACGAGCTGTTTCGCAGTATGCCCAACCTAAAGACAATATATATCTATGCAGGCACTACGGCGGATTTGGACGGAAAACAATATTTTCACGGCAAAATAATATATCGCTGAGAAACAAGGTGAAATGATGATAACAGAGAAAATAACAGAGCAGGAAGTGCTGACCGAAGGCGAAAAAAAAGACTCAAAGGAACTCGAAAAGGCTACAGATGACCTGATGAAAGAGCTTACAAAAAAGCGAGTAAACATTGAGTCGTACATAAAGAAAAACAAAAACTCTCTCATTGAGGTAAATCTGAGCAAGTTTTGGTCAAGAATGATAAAGAAGTCAGAAATGACAAACTCTAACATTATCAACAAGGCGCAACTATCATACTATTATTTTTATGAAATAATCAATGGAAAGAAAATTCCCAGCACGGACAAGATAGTATGTCTGACACTAGCAATGCATCTTACACTTGAGGACTGCCAGACGGCACTGAAATATTGCGGCAAAGCCTCGCTCTATCCTAAGCTCAAGAGAGACAGCATATTGATATATGCGATATCACACGATTTGACAATTTTGGAAACAAATGAATTGTTAGACAAAGCGGGAGAACCGATACTGCAATGAACGAACTTGTTAATTATATATTTAGCTCACTTGACGACGACTTTGAGTTTGAAAAAAAGCTGTCGCAAAATGCAATAAGTGAGCTATCGTTATACAAGCATAAAAGAAAGAAGCAGAGCATACTGCTGTTAAAAACCTTTAACAGAAACGACGATGTTTTCAGAAAACTGAATACAGTAGATATGCACGGTTATCTGCCGCAAATGTACATTGTGGCGTCTGACGATGAGGCACTGTATGTTTTGGAGGAATATATAGATGGCACTGCCGCAAACGAATACATAGGCGACAGCGACCTAAACCAAAATGATGTGATTCGTTGGTCAGTAGATATATGCAACGCATTGGAAATACTGCACAACAACAATATCATCCACAGGGACATTAAGCCAGCCAATGTAATAGTGAAAAGTGACGGACACGCAACGCTGATTGACCTAAGCATAGCGACGCTGCTGTCGGTTCATAAGGACAATGACACCCAAAATCTCGGAACAATCGGATATGCCGCACCGGAGCAATTCGGATTGTCTCAAAGCAGACCGGAGACCGACATATATGCTCTGGGAATTATGATGAACATTATGCTGACAGGGGTACACCCTACTATTGAAATACCAAAAGGCAAAATAGGAAAAATCATCAAAAAATGCACCGCAATCAGCATCGGCGACAGATACAAAAATATAGAAGAACTGAAAAAAGACTTAGAAAAGATAAAATAAATAACTCACTGTACAGATACAGTGAGTTATTTATTTTTATTCTACACCTTTTAGAGATTCGACCATATTAAGTTTTCTTATCTTTTTGTTCATCATAAGGCTGACGAGAGCAGAAACACCTATAGTCATAGCCATACTGAATATGAATGACGGAACGCTCAGCTTAGCCATCATATCAAAGGACTCACCGGCACTGTCAATCATAATTTGAACGAGCCACATGCCTGCAGGTGCACCGAGAATTACGCCGATAACAGCAAACATTAGATTTTGGTACAGAGTGCTTTTCATAATTTTTGTGGTAGAGAAACCCAACACCTTAAGTGTCGCATTCTCTCGCTGTCTCTCGGTAAATGTCAACTGGCCGAGGTTGTGGAGAACTACCACAGCCATAAGAATCGCCATAAATATCAATATGCCTACCATCATATTCATAGACTCCATATAGTTTGCCATAAAGTTGTGCATTTCCTCAGAAGTCATCAGATTTGCAACACCTTTTTTGTTGTAATCCTTAAGCACCTTTTTTGTGTCGGCATAATTCGGCTTAAAATCATAGCCTGCCTTTTCGAGCGTGCTTCGAGTGATGACAATACCCTGCGTCATAGGATTGCGGCAGACGAGTGTGACAGTGGAGGTAGTCCATTTATCAGAGGTATATATATGCCAATCCACCTTGTCCCCCTCTTTTATGCCGAGAGAGTCCGCAACCTTCTTTGTTACAGCAAAGGTATCGTCTGTGGGTGTAACCTGCTGTCGTTTTGTATCGGTAATAAAATATGTACCGCTGCCGTCGGTAATTGTGGCCTGTGAGGTTTTACGGACATTATTAGCCTTAATTTCGATGGCGTTGGACATAATCAGTTCGCCGTCTATATCGTCTTTTATCTTTTCGGCGTCCTTAATTTTTACATCACTGTCAAGCACAAGGCGTGTCTGCTGAGTTTCTATCTCATTATAGTTCCACTTTTCCAAATCGGTAATAGAATCATAGCAGGACATTGAACCAATCAGCAGTGCCATACAGCTGAGTGTACCTAGAATACCCATCAGCGTTTTTGCTCTGCCACGAATCGTACTGCGCCAGCTCCAACGGAAGTTGAAATTCAGTTTTTTCCAATTTTTGCTTTTCTCAAGAGGAGTGAGCTTATATGATTTTGGCGGTTTTGGGCGGAGCGCCTCCGCCGGTGTTCCGCCCAAAAGTCCAAGGGCGCTAAACAATGTAGCCAATGTACACGCCGCTACTGTGATAAGTATTACATAGAGGAATGAAATATCAAAGCCCGGAGTCCATTTTGGCAATGAATAATACGATTTCATTGTGCCATAGAACAAATACGGCAATGTGAGCGGCCCTACTACTGCGCCAAGTACAGCGCCTGCAAGACTGAGCCACAATCCATAATTAACATAATGCCAAATGATTCTGCCCTTGCTGAATCCCAAAGCCTTGAGCGTACCAATCTGCACACGCTGATTGTTTATCAAACGATTCATACAAGTGATGATAGCAAGAACAGCAATAGCCACAAAGACTACAGGAAAGATAGAGCCGAGCATCTTATGCTGTTCCATCTCCGAGTCGAGCATAACGATACCTGAGGTTTCAGCACGAGTTGTGTAGGCAGCATATCTGCCCTTGAGAACAGAATCTATCTTATCATTAAGAGTAGAAGCATCTACTGACGACTTAAATATAATCTGAGTATACGGCACCATCTCATTAAATTCGGAGACATCAGCCTTTTTTAGCTGTTTTACAATAAAATCCTTTGACAAGCCGTCCAGCATTTTTCTGTTTTTAGCTATCTCATCATTTTCATTTGCAAACTGGTCCACAAGCTCGGATACGGATTTATTACTGTTCTGTATGTAATTGATTATATAGTCTTTTATAGGAATACTCGATACCGGTGCATAAACAAAGCCTACCTTGTTATAATCCGGCCACATATCAGTATCGTTGCAATAATACTGATACTCGGAGGAGTAAACCAATCCGGCTACCTTTAAGGTAAAATCAGTAGAGTCAAAAGAAAAAGTGTAGCTATCCCCTACCTTTAGGTTTTTCTTTTCTGCAAATTTTTGGTCTACCCACATTTTGCCTGTAGCAGATGGGTCAAAGTCCTCACCTTCAACAACATAGGGTTTGCATATCTCATTTTTATCGAGGCCGTAAAAATACACTGTGGGGGCGTAGCTGTCTTTACCTGTGACCTGAAGATAGCAACGCTTTTCTACACTGTCGATACCGTCTATATTTTCTACTTTTTTTAAGTCGTCATCGGTAAAGCCTTCGCCCCAAATCCAACCGTCAGCAAGATTGGTTTCTTCGTAATAATGCTCACGATAATGATTTACGCCTGCCCACTCTCCGCCGATACCGGCAAAGATATATACACCGATAAAAGCCATAAGGAATATGGATATAAACTGGAGCTTATGCTCTTTCATATCCTGAAACATTTTTGTTCTAAGCATTACCAAACCACCTCGCTGACTGCCTTTGGATTTTTGGCTATAGTAACACTCTTAATTTTTCCGTTTTTTACTCGTACAACCTTATCGGCAGCTTCTGCCAATGCTGAGTTATGAGTAACAATGACAACCGTCTTTTCGTGCTGACGAGAAAGATTTTGGAGCAGAGTCAAAATTTGGACACCTGTATCACTGTCCAATGCGCCTGTAGGTTCGTCACAAAGCAGCATTTTCGGATTTTTTGACACTGCACGAGCTATAGACACACGCTGCTGCTCACCACCCGACAGCTGAGACGGAAACTGCAATTTGTGGTCAAGGAGTCCCACCTGCTCCAACACCTCGGTGGGACTCAGCGCATTTTTGCATATATCCGACACAAGCTCAATATTTTCATACGCCGTAAGTGTCGGAATAAGGTTATAAAACTGAAACACAAAACCAACATCCTGTGCTCTGTATTTTGTAAGCTGTTTTTCGTTATACGATGCAATATTCTTTCCATCAACAATAATTTCACCGGAAGTCACGGAATCCATACCGCCTAAGAGGTTCAGCAGTGTTGATTTTCCTGCGCCCGAAGGACCGAGAATAACAACGAACTCGCCCTTTTCTATAGAAAAGCTCGCATTATCCAAAGCCTTTAGCTGATGGAAACCGGTTAGATATTCTTTTGTCACATTTTTGAATTCTATCAAAGCCATAGTGTTCTCCTGTCGGTTAGCGTTCGCTAACTATTGTTTCTAAATTAAATGGTTAGCTGTTGCTAACTGCTACTACAAATATATACTTGTTTTTATCATTTGTCAAGAGGCTGATTTTCACAAATTATTTTTACGGTCATAGTATACTTTAGAAACAGGAAAGGAGGTTTCGCTATGGGTTGCTGTAATAACGGTTGCGGTTGTAACGGTTCTTCTTGGATAATCATTTTGATAATCATTCTCCTGCTCTGCGGAGGCTTTGGCAACTGTGGTGACTGCGGTTGCTGCGGTTAATCGTGCAACATAGATAAAAGGCGGCAGCGGACTAAGTTCGCTGTCGTTTTTGTTATAAGATACATTTCTCCTCTTTTTGTTAATTTTCACAAAACAAAAAATATCAATTTGTCGATAGTGGTCTGTTATTCGTCACATTGCATAAATTTATTTTTGGGTATTGATTTTTTCTGTGGAAGTGTTATAGTAAAATTGAAAATATGAGTGAGTCGTTACTCACTGATAAGGGGGATTATGTATGAATGAATACATAGAAAACGTAATAAAAACCGTAGAACGCAGAGATTGCTCAAAGCCGGAGTATATTCAGTGCGTAAAAGAAGTATTCAGGTCACTTGAAAAAGTAATCGAACAGCATCCCGAATATGTTGAGGACGATTTGCTGACAAGAATGGCAGAGCCGGACAGACTGATTACATTTAGGGTTGCATGGGTAGACGATGCCGGCAAGACTCAAATCAACCGTGGATATCGTGTACAGTTCAACTCCTCTATCGGTCCGTACAAAGGCGGATTGAGATTCCATCCGAGTGTAAACTCATCTATTATGTACTTCCTTGGATTTGAGCAAACCTTTAAGAACTCACTTACAGGATTACCTATGGGCGGTGCGAAGGGTGGTTCCGACTTTGACCCAAGAGGCAGAAGTAAAGGCGAGATTATGAGATTTTGTCAGGCGTTTATGACAGAGCTTTATCGTCATATCGGACCTAATGTAGACGTTCCTGCCGGAGATATCGGTGTAGGTTCAAGAGAAATCGGATTTTTGTTCGGTCAATATAAAAGAATTTCTGACGCATTTGAAAACGGTGTTATCACAGGTAAGGGCTTGTCCTACGGAGGTTCTTTGATTAGACCTGAGGCTACAGGATACGGCGCTGTATACTATACCTGCGAGGTTCTCAAACACGAAAATGATACTATCAAGGGCAAGACCTTTGCTATATCGGGATTCGGTAATGTTGCTTGGGGAGCTTGTAAGAAAATTGCTGCGTTGGGTGGCATTCCTGTTACTATCTCAGGTCCTGACGGCTATGTATATGATAAGGACGGTATTATTACAGAAGAAAAGCTGAACTATCTTCTTGAAATGAGAGCATCCGGCAGAGACAGATGTGAGGACTATGCCGACAAGTTCGGTGTACCGTTCTACAAAGGCGAGAAACCTTGGGGCGTAAAAGTTGATATTGCTATGCCTTGTGCTACACAGAACGAGGTAGGAATAAAAGAGGCTAATGAAATTATCGCTAACGGTACAAAGTATTATATAGAAGTTGCCAATATGCCTACTACAGAGGAGGCACTCAACCTGCTCATAGACACAGACGGCATTATTGTGGCTCCGTCTAAGGCAGTAAATGCAGGCGGTGTTTGTGTATCAGGTCTCGAAATGAGCCAGAACAGTCAGCGTCTCTCATGGACAGCAGAAGAAGTAGACACAAAGCTCCACAACGCTATGAAGAACATATATCATAACTCGGTTGCAGCAGCAGAAAAATACGGACTTGGTTACAATCTCGTTGCAGGTGCTAACATCGCAGGCTTTGAAAAAGTTGCAGAGGCTATGATGGAGCAAGGTATTTACTAAACAACTGAATTAACGGCAATAAAAGCCGATAAGAAAAGCAGTGCAAGGGAAAATCCTTTGCACTGCTTTGTTTTAATATTCTGTATTATAATGGATTTTTGCTTTTTTCAGATCATCATTGCCCTTTGAAATTTTTACTGACTCCCACTGTTTCTTTGAGCCGGCATAATAGACATCAGTCAAAAATTTACCGCTGTTAAAATTATCTTTTTCGATTTTATTTATTGATTTCGGCAAATAGATTGATTCAAAACAAGATGCAGTCAATATTGAATCATTTATTGTTTTGATTCCATCGTTTATTTTCAATGTCTTTTCAAAAGCATAATCACGCTTGCCGGAGTAGAGATGGCTGTCCATCAAATTCCACATAACAGAATCCGGCGAATCGTATGGCGAAGTCGGCTTAAATATTTTGTCAACATCACCGAAGCCGCTGATTGTAACCTCCCCTGTAAAATAGTCAGCCTCTATGAATATTTTGCCTTCTTTCAAATGACGCGTTTTATATCTGTATTTTTCGTAACCAGTAGAATTGACTTTTTTTGTGTCGCCTGTAAACTGAATATTTTTACAGTTAAGCAATGCTTCGTTGCCGTTCCTGTCGATTTTGATATTGTTCCATTCTGCCTCTGTACCGTCAAAAATTATTGTATCAAGCTTCATAATACGAGGAAAACAATTTCTCAGTATTCGGCGGGTGGATTTCGGAAAAGTGACCTTTTTAAGATTTTTAAAATAACAGAATGGATTTTCTCCGATAACAGTAACACCGTCATTGAATACCACAGACTGAACATTATTTCCGTTCAATTCTTCTTGACCGTCATAATGCAAATAGGAAACCTTATCATCATATTCAAAAGCGGAAGCCGATAATAAATTTCCCTTGCAGTCAACGGTAAATTGACCGTTTCTTTTGTCAAAAACAAATACCGCATTATTATCTATTGAGCCTGTGATTGTATCTTTTGTAGCCTTTTGGGGCTCTATTGTGTCTTTCTCAGGACTTTTTTCATTATCAGAATAAGTGGCATGGTGTTGCAGTTTTCCGCTCTTTGCAGAATATACAGCAATTGAACCGGCAACTAACATCACTGCTAAGAGTATCGAAAGTATGACCTTTATCGATTTGTTCATATAATCACCCTATAAGTTATAACAATAATAATCAAAAATCGTATGCGTATGTGGGCTTATATCACTAAATATCACATGTGAAATATATTGTCAATATAAAAATGACAAAAGAGAGATAGAAAATAAAAAAAGAAAGGCACTGTTATGTGCCTTTCTGAACAATAAAAAATAATTATACAGGTTTTATAACAATAGTTCGCTTTTGACCTTTTATCCTATGGAGTCGGTGTGAGGAGGTAGGAATAGGTCCGCAGGCATTACTGCCGGCACCGAGCATATACGCATCAAGGTGAACTACTGTAGTGTCACAACGATGGAGAGCCTCAATATGAGACGCCTTTGCACACATCTGGGAGGTATAGTGGTCTGCGCCGAAGATAAACGGCTCTGCGGCGGCAATAAACTCTAATCCCCTGCCCTCGTCGTCAACTACCTTTGCGTGATAAACATCGGTACGCATAGAAGATTCCTGCGGCATAATATAATTCTCGTGCATCTCGTCAACGGTCATAGAATACTCACCGAGCATAGCGTGAGCCTTAAAGTCGGAAGTATTAGCTCGGTCGCCTCTGCCAAAATATGTTACATTATTGTACTCGGCAGGCATTTCGACTGTCAAACCAAAACGAGGAACATATGGAAAAATAAAGCTACAGAGTCCCTCGTATGCCACCTTGACAGTGCCGTCGCCGTATATTGATACAGTAATCTTCAGCTTTGCTATGCCCTTTTTCTTTACTGTATCGAGACGATAGAAGTTTTCAAATACAACTTTGTTGTCATCAACAGTATATGCGCCCTTCTTTTTTGTAGTACAAACAGGATATTCGGTAGACAGAGCACTGCTGTCCCACACCCTCTTAAAATTCATATCGTTATCAATAGGGGCACGAAAAATTGTGGGGCAAAAGCCCGGTGCACTGCCAAACGGAGCAGGATTAAGGTACTGCCTGCCGTCTTTTTCGTAGCTCTCGAAAAAGCCTGTTTTTGTATTATAAATCATTTTTCCGCCGTCAAAAGAAATGACAAGCTTCTTTTCGTTCTTATTTACAACAGGTGCGTGGTCACACTTTATGCTGTAAATCTTTTCGGACGCAGAAAGTGTAAGCTGCTCTGCACAACGCTCAGTGCCATCGTTATCATAATATCTGAACACAACATCCAGTGAGCCGTTTTCTGTAGCGGTGTAATCGAGGGTGACTGTCTTTTTTTCACCCGGTGCCAGCTTCAGCAATTCTTCGCCGGCGGCAATTTCTTCTGCATCAGAAAATGCAACCCATTTGACTACATATTCTACCGGAGCAAAAAGGTTAATATTCTTAAATAAGAAAGATTTACCGCCATCATGAGCAGCCCTGACGCTGCGGTAGCAATTTCGCATTGCGATAGCGCCGGCGTGCGGATTACGCTCAGGGTCAAACAATCCATCTACGCAGAAATTACTGTCATGCTTTTCTTCGCAATGGTCACCGCCGTAGGTATAGCGATACTCGCCGTCTTCGTGATAAACTGCATGGTCACAAAATTCCCAAATACAGCCGCCCATCATATTTGATGCCTTAAGGAAATAATCTACATATGTATCAAGCTCACCTGCACCTAAGCCCATGGCATGAGCATACTCACACATAAAATACGGTTTTGAATAAAACTTATTGGATAAGCCTCGGCCCTCAGAAATTTTGCTGACAACTTGGAACCACGGATACATCTGCGAAATCACATCGTATGCCCATCTCTTAGTGCGGCATACACCCTCATAGTGAACAGGTATATCCGTATATTTTTTAAGCTCGGCATAGCAGGCATCTTGATTAAGGTAGCCGTGTGCCTCGTTGCCCAAAGACCACATGGTAACGGAAGGGTGATTTTTGTCACGCTGATACATACGCATCACACGGTCCAAATATCGTGACTGCCAAATATGATTGCCGGAAACAATGCCCGGCTTGTGCATCTCGACCTCACAGCCGTGAGTCTCTATATCTGCCTCATCCACAACATAAACGCCGTATTCATCGCACAAATCGAGGAACAACGGGTCAGGCGGATAGTGAGAGGTACGGACACAGTTGACATTATACTCCTTAAATATACGGACATCTCTCTCCATCTCATAAGGTGTCATTGCATAGCCGTTGTGGGCTGAGGTATCGTGATGATTGACGCCCAAGAGCTTAATTGCCTTGTTATTAAAAGTAAAAACATTGCCGTTAATCTTAATATGCTTAAAGCCGACAGGACGTTTTATGTACTGATAAATCTCCTTGCCGTCAGAAATACCGAGGGTAAAGGTGTAAAGAAACGGAATTTCTGCACTCCACTCTTTAACAGAAAGGTTCTTAAATTCAAAGCTGCACTTTTTGTCTTTTGTGTCTGACTCAGACTCGGCAATGATAATTTTATCGTCTGCAAGCTTTGCAAGAACTGTACAATCCTCAGTTACATCACAGGAAACAGTCATATTATATGTGCCATCGGAATTAAACTCTGTTTTGACATTCATATCCCACAGTGCCGGTCCCTGAGCAGAAGTCAGCAAAACATCACGGAATATGCCGTTGCATCTGAACATATCCTGACACTCAAGATAGGTGGCATTGCTCCATTTATGATTAAGGACCAAAATCTCATTAGTCCCCTCTTTTACCTTGCCGGTAAGGGAATACTCGGCAGTGTTGTGACTGCACTCGCTGTAGCCTACATACTCACCGTTAAAATACACCTCTATCGCTCCGGCAACGCCTAGAAATGTAAGAATATAGTCACGCTCTGCATCTTCTGCCGAAACATCAAAAGTCTTGCGATACAATGCAGCTGAGCAGTGCTCGGGTATTTCGGGCGGATTAGGCGAAAACTGATAGCGTGCATTGACATAATACGGCTCCTCATATCCGGTGAACTGCCACACGGACGGAACGGAAACAGTATCGAATTCCACCGATTTGGTATCAAGCTCACGAGGAATATCGGTCTCATCGGAATAGTAGCGAAAATCCCAGTCACCGCTAAGCACGGTAACTGCGTCAGATGTATATCTCTCGTTTCTTATATCACTGTCACTAAATAAATTTTCATCTGCAAAGGGGATAAAATACGCCCTGCCGTCGAGAACATTATCAGCCATAACGCTGAAATCTCTGTGCAAATTGCCTTTTATCTTATAAATCATTTAGGCACCTCCAAACACAATATAAATTTATCATAAAATGGCGAAAAGGTCAACATATTGTGACAAAGCAATACAAATATGATATAATATACAGGGTGATATTTATGACTGAGTACATTAAAAAATACGGCAACAAAACTTTTGGAGAAAAAGAATTCAACGCTGTAGACAATCTCGTATTTTCCCAGCTTGCATATACCGACTTTGGCGGTATAGTGGGACTGAATAGTTCAATAAAGCTAAAAAACGCATCGAAAGAATTTTTCGGCACTCACAGCGAGGAAGAAATAGACGATATGATAGGCATAAGCAAAAAGTCGGCGGCACTGCTGAAAGCCTGTGCCGACACAAAACGCTTCGGCGAAGTAATGCTATGCCACTATGTGAACAACATAAACGACGGGATAGACAAACAATTTTCCGCAATATCGTTTATCTTAGATGACGGCAGCTTTTTGACGGCATTCAGAGGAACCGACATAACTGTAACGGGCACAAAGGAGTCGGCAATGCTGTCATATATGTTCCCTGTGCCTGCACAGATAGAATCACTGTATTATTTTCAGGAGTGTGCAATGATGCACAGCGGTGACATAAGAATCGTAGGTCACTCAAAAGGCGGAAATCTGGCGGTATTTGCGGCGGTGAACTGCTCAAACAGCTTAAAAAAGAGAATCAAGGCAGTGTACGAAGACGACGCACCGGGATTTCCAAAATGGTTTTTCGACAGATACGATTATAAACAAATCGAGGATAAAATACATCTGTACACACCACAGGGTTCGATAATAGGCAGAATGTTGTACCACGACAAAAAGCCGATAATAGTAAAGAGCACAAACACAGGTCTAAAACAGCATCAGGTATCCTCCTGGGTGATAGAGGACGATCATCCCATAACCGAGGAAAAATACGATGCAATGAGCGATTTCACCGAGGACTACATCAATACACTGATAGATTATGTAGGCGACGATGATTTGGCACTGTTTTTTGATACACTGGAGTATTTGGCTGAAAGCATAGGTATAGATGACTTTTACGACATAAAAACTATCGACATCAAAAAAGGCATTAGCCTGATAGATAATTTTTCAAAGCTGGATGAAAAACAAAAGGACAGATTCAAGCAGATAATAAAAAAAGTCAGTGCCGATTTTGCAAAAGAATACATATCTGAAAAGGCAGAAGGAATATTTAAGACAAAAATATTGAAGCCGGATGAAGATAAAAAATAATATTACTGCAAAAAAACGACAACACCGAACGGTGTTGTCGCCTTTTTAGATATTTTGTCATTATCAAAACAAATCAATACCACTTTGATACCCAACCGCTTGGGTCAGTGCCGATTTTGGTAGTCGCCCTTGTGGTGGTAGTTTTAGTGGGGTTGGTTTGTTTTTTTGTTGTGGTGTGCTTTTTGGTAGTAGCGGTACTATGCTTTGCAGTAGTTGTTTTGCGATGAGCAGTCGTATTTGTAGTACAAGGAGCAGTCTTCTTTGTTACTCTGTGAGAAGTTGACTTTTTCTTAGCAGTAGTCTTTGGAGACTTAGGGGCAGAAAAAGTAACATTATTGTCTGCACTGCGAGAGATCGCCGAATGTGCAGCAGAAGAATATTTTGTCGTACCGCTTGTTTTCGCAGCAGAGGTTGAGCCGGAAGCAGAACTCTCCGCAGGTGTCTCTGAGCTCTGCGGCTCCGTCGTAGTTTCGGGAACTGAAGCAGTACCCGCAGTCGTTGATGTCGGAGAAGTTGTATCCGGAACATCAATAGCATCGTTATTTGAGCAACCGACAAGTACAAGTGCCGCAATAATAATTGTAACTGAGATTGCAATTATAATCTTTTTATTCAAGCTCTATCACCAAAAATCTTATTTATTCTGTAGCTGTCCATAAACGGATTAAACGGACGGTCATTATCATCTGAACTTGTGGTGAAAACAGAAGTATTAAAATCAAACTTTCTTACATTCACCGATGGTTTATTATATTTTTTCATCCTATAGTTTTTCCTTTCTGAGTAAATTAGTTAGGCATCAATACTGCCTGAGTCGAGCATCTTTTGGATAGCATCCTTAGTATCCTGCTCTACATCCGGGTCAGAAAGGATATTGTTGGCAACTTCCTTAAAGGAGCGAACCTTTACATCTGAATAGTGAACTACATCGTCATTAGTAACAACATATGAACGAGCAGACACTTTCATATCATAATACTGTGAAGTAATGCCGGTGAACACAAGATTAAATGTGGTATAGTCACCGTGGTTTATATAGTTATAAGCGGTTGTTTTGATTACTCCGGTGGCATCCTCAGTAAGCGTAGCCGCATTACGCTCATCATAGGAATAGAGGAAACCGTACTCCTTAATGTTATCCTCGCTCTCAGTGGTCTGAAAGCCAAAACGGAGGCCGGAAATATTTTTGTTAGAAGAATTGGCAACACGAATTGAGCCGCCCATAGCGTCCATCTTTTCATCAAGAACTATGAGCTGGAAGCCGGAGATTGTACCCTCATACTCGTGAGCAGTGCTCCAACGATAAGCTGGGAACCCGCCTTTCTTTTTGAGCTGATATTTGAAATCAAGAGAAAGATTATAAGTCTTAGCCTCAAGACTTGTGGTATCAATGGTAAATGTAGTTTGAATAGATGTGTTATTTTGGCTGCCACCGTAGTTGCTGTTACCACTATAAGTAGTTGAACCAAATCCACCAGCTGTAGCGGTAACGCCATCTCCACCTAATGTAAAGACTTTATCAGTAGAAATACAATAGTTTGCATTATCACCATAGTGGTAAATACCGGTTGTTTTATCGGACCAAGTAATTTTTCCGTAAGCTTCATCCCAATTATTTACGCCATATGTCAAGGTTACTTTTTCGCCTTTTTTGACAACGATAGTCTTGTCCTTATTTACTCCTTGAAAAAGTGAAGCAACATAGTCATCACCTTTATATATAATATTGGAGTAATAATCGGAATTAAGTCCCGCATCCTCTTGAAGCGTCATATCATTTGCAAAAGCAGTAATCTGAACAGAAGTCATAATTGCAGTCAATGCAAGAAGTGCCGCAAATATTTTTGTAATGCATTTTTTCATACAAATATCCTCACTCTGTATAATTTTTAAATCACACAGCTTTGTATTATAAAGATGTAGATATACAAAGTCAAGGATATTTTTAAAACAAATTGTTAATTCTTGCCGAGAAAAAATCGTGCCAAAAAAAATCGACAAAAACTATGCACCGAGCATCATAATTATGAGCACAATCACCAACAAAACAGCAATAACTCCCATTGCTTTTGCAACACGCATAACAGCATCAAAAGTGTTAGTTGGGCAAAGCTGAAGAAAGGCATACTTGATTGGGTGGTCAACCTTTTTCCCTACTATATTTTTATATCTAAGGTCAAAGGTATCGAGATGTCCGTCAGGGAACAAATCGATGACACGCACTCCCCTGTCGAGTCCGGGACCGTAGACATTAAATCCACAGCCCTGGGTGTAGCCAACATCTATTCCATCAACGTCACCGTGAAAAGAATTGTTATGGTCGTGGCCAAAGTAGATGCCTCGAACATCGCCCTTTTCTTTCATAGCGGCAAACTCGCCTCCGTTTTCTTGTGGGTCGGCAGGAGACTCTTTCATAAATCCGTCAGGATTAACTCTGCCCTTTGTGAGCATAAAATACTCGCCGTCATGGGTGCGGAATCCACGAACTGAGCCACGCTTAGTAAATTTGACACGGTGCATAAGGTCAAATACCTCACACACGGGGATATGCTGAATCACTACAGAGGGTACTACAGAGCCTAACTTTGACTCATAGCGGTCACGGATTTTCCTGTACCACTCAATCTGGTTGTCGTGGACTCTGTCATAGCCTACCTTAAGGTTAGAGTGACTGTCGATAGTATAAAGAAGATACTTAATCTCGTCGCCGTCTTTTATCTCAAAGCAATGATTACCTACGCCGTCTGCGTCATCATCGCTTTCGCCGATGAAGCCGTCAAATGTTTTGTAAATATCAAACTGCTCGGCATTAGAAAGACCTACTTGTCTGTCGTGGTTACCAAAGCAGACAGCAAAAGGTATTTTTCTGTCAATCACAGGCTGAACAAGCTCGCCGAGGACACGCCGAACTACAGCCTTGTCTCCCTTAAAGTTACGCTTGCCCCAAATTTGATCACCGCTGAATACCACCAAATCCGGCTGACTGCGGTCAAGTCCCGCTACGATAAGTTTTATTGTATCGGAACTGACAGACTTCCCCTCCTGTGTGTCCGCAATCATAAGTATTCTGAATTTTCCGTTTTTGAATTTAAGTTCCATTTTATCACCAAATACATAATACCATAATAGAACCGGCAAAGCAACAAAATAGATGACCGAGACTGCAAAAAATACAGCCTCGGTCAAATGGAAAATAAGGGAAAGGTAATTTTGAGTTATCATTGGCTAACCGTTTAGGGTTAAAAGAAACCGAACACAGTCGGAGAAAATGGCAAGTTCGCGGTTAGCCATTGCTAACTTGTTTACATATTACCATATAATTCCGACCTTGTCAATAGGAATTTGAAATTATTTTTTAAAACTGAAAAGAACTTTGGCAACCAATCTCCCTACTATTAAAAATAAGGAAAAAAAGAGGCGGTCAATGACCGCCTCATATGGATACGAATATGTATTACTTATTCTTTTTTGCTGCTTTTTTAGCTGCTTTTTCTGCCTTACGGCGTTCAAGCTCTTCTTTTTCTTCAGCAATGCGCTTAGCCTCTGCTTCTGCCTCGAGTCTATCAGACTCTTCAACATTAGTCTTAGCAACATCGTACTGTGCGGCAATCTCATCGAAGTGGGAGAAGTTCTCCTGCTGAGTGAGAAGTTTTTTAGCGTCGACATATGGCTTTGCAGCTCTGTTGAACTTAGCGTGCTTATCCATTTCTTCCTTAGTGAGTTTATTAAGCTCTTTACGCTCGGAAGTAAGCTTTTTGATTTCTGCCTTAATGCGAGATACCTCTTGGGAATCCTTATCCTTTTTAGCAATATGGAGTTCTTTTGTGAGAGTATTTACGAGATCATCAATCTCATCCTCTCTGTCATAATACTTTTCGATAGTATCAAAAGTAAGCTCAACAAAATCATTTACACTGCCAAAATACTTGTTGTAAGACTTAACAGCAGAAATTCTGTTCTTTGCAAGCTCAATATCAAACTTTCTAAACTCTTTTTCGTCATTTGTATTCTTAGGCAAAGCCTTAGCCTTTTTGAGATCAGCCTTTGCTTCGGACAATGTAGTATTCTTTATGCCGTCGAGACCTGCTGCGGCAATTTCGGAATAAACAGCAACCTGATGTCTGCCGAGGTCGGAATCGAACTTATTAAGTTCATCAACAACAAATTTTGAGATTTCGATTTCTTCATTATATTCTATATCGGCTCTGTACTGTTTTTTAGCTGCTTTACGCTCTGCTTCGTCACTGACATTCCTATAAGAAGCCTTATCAATAACCTTTGGAGTAGCGACTGCCATCTCTTTTGCGTTATTAACGAGGTCAATCATTTCTACAATGTCCTTGTCCTTAAGGGCTTTGTTGCCATAGTCCTCAAATACTGCACGAACCTTAAGCACACGAACATAGCACTTTTGCTTTTTCTCTGTGAGGTCATAGAAGAAGAAAGGAATAACATTAAGTGTAGCACCGATAGCCGAAACTATAATAAGTACACGAAGAAGCGGAATAAGAACTCCGTTTACATCGTACAAAGCATTAGACGCATTGTAGAGGTCCTGACCGTTCGCAGCTTGTTCCTGAAGCATTTGACCTATAGTCTGCTTTGCACCCGGAAGAACACGGGACATAAGTATCGGGTCGCTGACTACTCTCTTTGCATTAGCTACAGTCATACCGAGCTTTTCCTGCAAAGCAGGGATAACGCTGGAGGTAATGAGAGTGATAACGCTACCGATAGTAGCAACTGCAGCGAACATACCATCGATACGCTCACCCGTTCTGTACTGCTGATAGTCACGAATATCTGCCTGAATAGACGGATTAAGGATATGAGCAAAAGCGCCTACTATACCGTTTGCGTACAGACAAGCAAGGACTGCCCAAATAACATAGCTGTACATATTGCCGTCTGCACCGGAGCTGTTAATTACGAACGGCAGCATTAGCAAAATGAACATAATATTGAACAAGTTTGTAACAATCTGTACTTTCTTTTTTCCCCACTTACGGATGCAGAACGGAGCAAGGAGCATTCCCCACAGAGCTGCGTTACCGTTCAGGGTAACGACAATACTGTAGACATTACCGGATATTGAGCCACCGTAGTTATAAATCCAGAACAGGATATTGGTATAAGCTGTTTCCAAAAATCCAATCCACGAAGCGAGTGAAATAATCCAAAAGTACTTATTCTTAGCAACAGCACGAAGTGCGTCGGTAAACTTGATTTGAATAGTGTGAGTCTTAGCCTGAATAATCTTTTCTTGTGTATTGGCATAAACAAGAACAAGAAGAGCAGAACCTATAATACCAAGAATTGGGAATACAAGTCTGTAAACACGAACATCGGTCGAGTTAGTCTTAAATACATTCTGCGCAACGATAGGCATAATGAGATTTACGATAGACGGACCGAGAGAATATACGATACTCTTTACCGAAGCAACATCGGCACGCTCCTGTGAATTAGGTGAAAGAACGTGAATAAGATTTTCGTATGCGTCGTAGAAGAACATATAAACGAACTGTAATACGACATTGAACAAAAGTAAAACAGCACATTTTGCTATATAATCAGCAGTTTTGTCGCCGATAACAACAGAATTGCCGACAAGAAGTTTAAGCTTATCGTACGGGAACCAAACCATACCGATAAACAACAGTGCGGACGGAATACCCATCATAAGTATGTACGGTCTGTACTTACCTGCTTTGTTACGGGTATTATCTACGATACTTGCACGCAAGCCGGTGAGCGGAATACTCGATACAACCGCAAGTACATAGAGAATGTACATATCTGTAGGAGTAATACCTATCGTGCCAGTGATAAATGTGTTTGTAGTAGCGAGCATACAGATGTAACTCATACTAACAATAAGGTATGCACCTATACCGCCGAATGAGTATGATGCAATTTCTTTAAAGGACATATATCTGCCCTTTGGCGGTTTTTTCCAGTTATACTTGACTTGGTCAATCAAACCGGTAACCTTCGCCTTTAGCGATTCTTCTGCCATATTCATAACCCCTTTATTGTGCAGTCACGCCACAGAAAAGCGCAAAAGCACACAAAATTAACATTGCTATTCTAACATAAAACAAAACGGTTTACAATACTAAATTTTATTAAGTTTGCACAAAAAAGAACAAGCTTAATCAAAAAGGAAGTTGCCGGCTTGATATCAAACCAAACCGACAACGTGATTATCTCTCTGTACCGAAGTACAAATTACTTATTCTTTTTTGCTGCTTTTTTAGCGGCTTTTTCTGCTTTACGGCGTTCAAGCTCTGCTTTTTCTTCCTCAATGCGTTTTGCATCAGCCTCTGCCTCAAGTTTTTCTGCCTCTGCGACATTAGCTTTTGCTATATCGTACTGAGCGGCAATCTCATCGAAGTGGGAGAAATTCTCCTGCTGAGTGAGAAGTTTTTTAGCGTCAACATATGGCTTTGCAGCTCTGTTGAACTTAGCGTGCTTATCCATTTCTTCCTTGGACAGCTTACGAACCAGCTTGCGTTCTTCACTGAGTTCTTTAATTTGTGCCTTAATTTTAGCAACTTCTTCGGTGTCTTTGTCCTTTTTAGCAATATGGCTGAGCTTTGCGAGCTCTGCAATCTTATCATCGAGCTTATCCTCACGGTCAAAGTACTCATCAATGGTGTCAAAGCTGAGCTCCTTGAACTCATCTGTGGATGAATAATACTTATGATAAGATTTTATAGCAGAAATTTTCTTCTTAGCTATTTCGATTTCAAACTTTCTAAACTCTTTTTCGTCGTGAGTATTCTTTGGTAAAGTCTTTGCTTTTTTCAATTCTGCTTTAGCAGAAGCCAAAGAGGTATTTTGAATTTCATCTAATCCGGCGTTGAAAATATCGGTGTATACTGCTACCTGATGCTTTCCCAAATCAGAATTAAATTTATTCAGTTCATCCACAACGAATTTGGAAATCTCTATTTCTTCGTTATACTGAACATCGTCTCTGTACTGTTTTTTTGCCGCCTTACGCTCTGCCTTATCACTGATATTCTTGTAGGAAGACTTATCCAATGTTTTTGGAGTGGCTACTGCCATTTCCTGTGCATTGCGGACAAGGTCAATCATTTCTACAACATCCTTATCCTTAAGGGCTTTGTTTCCGTAATCCTCAAACACAGCACGAACCTTAAGCACACGAACATAAGACTTTTGTTTCATCTCGGTAAGGTCGTAGAAGAAGAACGGAATAACATTAAGAGTAGCACCTACAGCTGCAACAATAACAAGAATTCTGAGAAGCGGGAGAAGTATATTGTTTACATCATACAATGCAGATGAGGGATTGACGAAGTTGTTTTGGCCGTTCGCCAACTGGTCAGAAAGCATCTGACCGATAGTTTGACCTGTACCGGGCAGCATTCTGGACATAAGAGATGAATCGGAAGTAACTCTCTCGGCAACAACTTTTGTCATACCGTATTTTTCCTGAAGGGCAGGAAGAACGCCGGCAGTAATAAGCGTGATGACACTGCCGATAGTAGCAACTGCGGCAAACATACCGTCGATACGCTCACCGGTCTTGTACTGCTGATAGTCACGAATGTCAGCTTGGATAGAAGGATTAAGAATATGTGCAAAAGCACCTACAACTGCATTAAGATACAGACATGCCATAACAGCCCATATTACATAATTTTTTATATTTCCGTCTGCACCTGCACTGCCGGTAAAGAACGGGAACATACACAGAATAAATAAAATATTGAACAAATTGGTTACAATCTGAACATTCTTTTTTCCCCATTTTCTGATACAGAACGGAGCGAGGAGCATACCCCAAAGAGAAGCATTGCCATAAACCGTGGTAATGACAACATATGTACCTTGAGAGCAAGCACCACCGTAGTTGCACAGCCAATAAAGAATGTTAGCATATGCTGTCTCAAGGAAGCCTATCCACGATGCAAGTGAGATTATCCAGAAGTATTTATTCTTAGCAACCTCACGGAAAGCATCGGTAAACTTAATTTGAATAACGTGTGTCTTTGCCTGAATAATTTTTTCTTGAGTATTGGCATAAACTACAAAAACGAGCAAGGTACCTATAACTCCGATAACCGGAAAAGCAATACGGTACACACGGATATCGGTCTGATTTACACCGATAAGGGCGGCAATCAAAGGAATAATAATATTATAAACCGTAGGACCGAATGAATAGATGATACTCTTTACGGAAGCAACATCCGCACGCTCCTGTGAATTAGGCGAAAGAACATGGATAAGGTTCTCATAAGCATCATAAAAGAAATAATAGAAAAACTGAAGTGCAATATTGAAGGCGAGCACAACGGCACACTTTGCAACATATTCACTGCTCTTTCCGAACATCTCGCCGTTGCCGACGATGAGATGGAGCTTATCATACGGGAACCAAACCATTGCTACAAAAATAACAGAGCACGGTATGCCCATACGAAGAAGATACGGCCTATATTTACCTGCTTTGTTACGGGTATTATCTACAATATTAGCACGGACACCGGTAAGCGGAATACCTACCAAAACGCCAATGACATACATAATGTACATATCCGTAAGTCCGATACCGATGGTACCCGACAGGAACACGTTAGTAGCACCTAATATACAAGGAATACTCATACAAACAATGAGATAGGCGCCGATACCGCCAAAAGCATAAGACGCTACCTCTTTGAATGACATATACCTGCCCTTAGGCGGTTTTTTCCAATAATACTTTACATTGTCAACAAGGTTGCTGACTTTAGCTTTTAATGATTCTTCTGCCATTAAACTATACCCCTTTAGTCGCAAAAATAGTCGCAAAAACTGCGACAGTAATCTAATGAGCACATTATACCATACTGTCGCAGTTTTTACAATATTCAAAAGTCATTTTAGATATATTTTGTCAAGAGTGTACAAATATACACCTATATTATTGTATCCGAAAGCACTTTACCGACGCTATCGTGAATAACAAGGTCGGCATATTTGTCAGCCGGAGTAACATCTCTGTTAATGAGGACAAAATATTTTCCACGGAAATATCGGATAAAGCCCGCTGCAGGATAAACATTGAGAGAAGTACCGGCTACTATAAGACAGTCTGCAGATGAAATTGCGTCTACGGCACCGGTGACCGTTGCATCATCTAAGCCCTCCTCATAGAGTACAACATCCGGCTTTATTATACCACCGCATTCACAAGTTGGAACACCCACACTGTTTGCAATAAAATCAGCATCAAAAAATTTATGACATTGGGTACAATAATTACGGTGGATGCTGCCGTGAAGTTCGAACACATTTTTGCTGCCTGCCTTTTGGTGCAAGCCATCTATATTTTGGGTAACTACAGCAGAGAGCTTTCCTTTCTGCTCTAACTCGGCGAGCTTTTTGTGTGCAGCATTAGGCTCGGCGGTGAGACAAAGCATTTTGTCACGATAGAAGCCATAAAATGCCTCTGTATGAGAAACAAAAAATGTGTGGCTCAAAATTTCTTCGGGCGGATAATCATACTCTTGGTTATATAGTCCGTCGGTGCTCCTAAAATCAGGAATACCGCTCTCAGTAGAAACACCTGCTCCTCCGAAAAAGACAATATTTTTGCTGTGGTCTATTATTTCTTGAAGCGTCATACTAAAAATTCATATTGTTCCAGCCCCATTGGGTAGTACCGCTGTACTTGACATAAACTTTGTCTGCCGGTATGGACAAAACCCTATTCAGCACGGAACAAATCTCCTTTGTCATATTTTCGCAACCTTCATCGGTGGATTTGCCAAACACGGAAACATCCACGAATGCTATGGGAGAGGACGACTCCCCCTTAAAATACATTTTGCAATCATCCTCAAAATTAAGCATAAGCCAGCTTTCGCTTTTGCCAACAAGCTCTATGGCTTTGCCGAACTCCGACTTTAGTGTTTCACGGTCTGCATCGGTGATTTTTACATTGGTTTTTGTGTTAATAAAAGGCATAAATACAACTCCTTATGTAGTATATATACATTATATAGTTGCGCTCTTTCGGTGTCAACTGTTACACTTATTTTAATTGACGAACAGAGGTAGTTATGATATTATGAAAATAAAGAATAATAAAGTGCAATACGGAGGTAATATTATGAACATATGGCACGATATATCACCTAAGAGAATAAAAAAAGACAGATTTTATGCTGTAATAGAAATCTCCAAAGGCGGAAAAAATAAATATGAGTTAGATAAAGAAACAGGTATGCTAAAACTGGACAGAGTATTGTTCACCTCTACACACTATCCGGCTAACTACGGCTTTATTCCACGCACATACGCCAGTGACAAGGATCCACTGGACGTTCTCGTGCTGTGCAGTGAAACCATCAGACCTATGACGCTGGTAGAATGTAAGCCAATAGGTGTACTGATTATGGAGGACAGCGGAGCACAGGATGAAAAAATAATTGCTGTACCGGTAAATGACCCTAACTACAACGGTTACAACGACATTGACCAGCTGCCGAGTCACAGATTTGATGAAATCAAGCACTTCTTTGAAGTGTACAAAACTCTCGAGCATAACAAGGCCACATCCGTTACAGAGGTTAAGCCGAGAAATGTGGCAGAAGAAGTTATCCAAAACTGCATAGACGATTATATTCAAAATTTTCAAATGTAAAGGAGAAAGAGAATGAAAACAGCAATAATAATCATTGTGGTAATAGTTGTACTGTTACTGCTGTATATTGCAGGAACATACAATGCTCTCGTAAAAGGACGCAACAAAGTTGAGGAAGCTTTTGCGACAATGGACGTTTATCTCAAAAAGCGTTGGGATTTGATACCTAACCTGGTAGAAAGTGTCAAGGGCTATGCAAAGCATGAGGCAGAAACCTTACAAAATGTTATCTCGGCAAGAAACAGCGGCTACCAAAATATGACCGCAGAAGAAAAAATTGAGGCAAACCGTGAATTGTCAAAGGGGCTCGCAGCAATAAATGTTGTGGCAGAGCAATATCCGAACCTAAAGGCTAACGAAAACTTTATTAACCTGAATAATCAACTGCAAAAAGTGGAAGAAGATATAGCTAACGCACGCAAATTCTACAATGCAGTAGTCAGAGAATACAACAACAAGACAGAAATGTTCCCTTCATCAATTGTTGCATCTATGTTCAAGTTTGGCAAAAAGCAAATGTTTGCTGTAGATGACGAGGCAGAAAGACAGGCTGTACAGGTGAAGTTTTGATGAAAAAAATCATGCGAGCTACTGTATGTGCCATAATGCTTGCAGTTGTACTTCTCCCCTGCTTTTCGGCATATGCAGAAGATGATGTGCCGGTTTATGATTATTACATTAAAAATTATGATGTAAATATTGATGTAGGCGAAGATAACACTCTGCACGTAACAGAAAGCATTGACGCTAAGTTCAATATAGAAAAGCACGGCATATACAGATATATACCAACAAATTTTTATATCAATCGTGCAGACGGAAGCAGTGAGTATGTAAGAATAAAGCTAAGAAACATAGATTGCAGCGACCCGTACGAAAAATATACCGAAGGAAACAACACTGTCCTGCAAATAGGTGACGAGGACAACACCTACACAGGTGACAAATCCTACAAAATCTCCTATGACTACGCAATCGGTCCCGACACTGTAAAGAATGCAGATGAGCTGTACTACAACATAATAGGTGACGGATGGGACACGGTTATACAAAATGTGACCTTCAGCATCAAGATGCCTAAAAATTTTGATGAGAGCAAAATCGGATTTTCATCCGGAACATATGGAACCGAGGGCACGGATATAATCAAATTCAGTGTGAAAGACAATGTTATCAGCGGAAAAACTACAGCTCCGTTGAATGAAAACGAGGCACTGACAATCAGAATTGAGCTCGAGGACAACTACTTCACATTCAACTGGTCCGGTCAGTACATAATGTACGGACTGATGGTAGCTGTTCCGTTGTTACTGCTGATACTGACAATCATTATTTGGTACAAACACGGCAGGGACAAAAAGCCGGTAGAGACCATTGAATTTTATCCGCCCGAAAATATGAGCTGTGTAGACGTATCATATTGGGAAAACGGCAAGGTAACTAACGAGGATGTTGTTCCCCTGCTGATTGAACTCGCTAACGAGGGATATGTGGAGATAGACGAAAAGGATAAGAAAAATACAGTTATCAAAAGAATCAAACCATACAACGGCAAAGACGGAGCAAAATCAATATTTATGTCCGGTTTGTTTAGCGGCAGAGGAAACGAGGTAACGCTAAAAGAACTGAAACGAGACTTTTATCCGTATATTGAAAGAATCGTCAACAAATACAGATCACCGTCCGGCTCTAAGCACGATGAGGTGTTCACATCAAAATCAATACTAATGAGACTGCTTTGCTGGTTCGGTGCGGCTCTGTCTGTAGCATTTGTATTATTCTTACAAAACAGAGCGTACCCCATTGAAAACGGTGAAGTATTTGTTATCGCCGGAATCATAATATCAGTTATTGCGGCAATAATGGCATGCTTTGTACGCAAGCGCTCGAACAAAGGCGTAGAGATACTCGGCAAAATAAAAGGATTTAAGACATTCTTAGAGACTGCGGAAAAAGACAGACTTGAGGCTCTGGTAGAGGAAAATCCATCATACTTTTATGACATACTGCCCTATGCTTATGTTTTGGGCGTATCTGACAAATGGACAAAAAAGTTTGAGTCAATAGCTATGGAGCCTCCGAGATGGTACTACGGTTACAACCCGTACAGCAGTATGTGGGCATACTCATTTATGCACGGCTCGTTCAGAGATATGAACAGAGTTATGATTACACCTCCCGAGCATAACAACTCTACCGGTGGTTTTTCGGGTGGAAGCTTTGGCGGTGGCGGAGGCTTCTCCGGCGGCGGTTTCGGCGGCGGTGGCGGCGGAAGCTGGTAAAATAATATACTAAATACCCCTTTTGGTTAAGCCGAGAGGGGTATCGTTTTGTTAACAAAAAAGAGTATTTTTGCTAACTATAGGAGGTAAAGCTGTTGACAAGGCAGATATGAATGTATGATGGATGATAGAATGTTCTATCTCGGTGTCAATGAAGCAGAGGCAAACAAACTCAGAGTGGACAGAGTAAATCCCGAATTTCCTCTGGGACATTATGAAGGAATAGAGATACTGATAGATGTCAAGGTGGCGACTGATTTGCTAAAGCCTCATAAGGCAGTAACTTAAAAATTATAAGAATACAACTTTATAGGGCATTGTAAAGAAGAGATATAGTTCTGTTAGACAAGGCAACAGCCTCACTTGATGTAAAAAACGAAACAGCTATTTAGTCGGCGGTTTGAAAGCTGATACAGAACAAAACAGTTCTTGTGATTGCTCACCGAATAAAAAAACCTGCTAACGCTTAGGCATTAGCAGGTTTTTTATACTCAATTTACTTGATATTTTTCTTTATAAAGGATAACAGCTTAGGTACTACCTGATTGTCATAGTCGCCGAACAAAGAGTAATTGTCCGAATTAAAGCCATGCATAGCTCCGATGATTTTTATAAGCTCAGCGTGCTTATATGTATCCACTGCTTTTTGGGAATAGCTGATAGGAACGGTGTTATCCATTGTTCCGTGGAAAATTATGACATTGTTGGTGTAGCCCTTAATATTTTTAAACACATCATAGTCGATAAGCGTTTTAATATAATTCTTACCGAGAGTTCCCATACCCATAGGGAGACTGATTGTGTCGGGAATGTCCTTGCCCTTATATGTCTTGGTGGCATCGTCCGCAGCATTAAGGCCCGGATACATAAGTATCAATCCCCTAATCTGAGATGATTTGTTGTTGGCTGACAAAGCAGAGACAAGTCCGCCTTGGCTCGTGCCTAAGAGAAATACATTGTTAGAGTCAACTGTAGACAAAGTGCGTATTTTCTTTATGATACAGTCCAAATCGGACTTTTCGGTAAACACGGTCATCTTTGTCATCGAGCCGTCGCTCTTACTGTTTTTGCTTCCGCCCCTAAAGTCCATAGCATATGCATTATAGCCTGCCTCGGCAATAGCTGTTGAATATGCGTTCAAAGACTCACCGTTCATGGCACAGCTGTGGGAAAGAATGACGGTAGGTCGTTTGCCTTTTTTGTTGGTCTGATAGAACCTGCCGAAAATCTTTTGACTGCCGTTGTAAATATAATAATCTTTTACGGAGTAGGAAATCTTTTTTGGCTTTTTGTTATTCTTATACTTAACGGTCTTTGCGGCAGGAGAATAATACTTCTTGCCCTTATAATTTTTGTAGGAATAAATCTTAACATAGAATGTAGCCTTTGACGGATTGTAGATATTATACTCGGTAACAGTCCTGCCTAAATACACAAAGGAGGACTTCTTAAACTTAGAATCATTGGAATACATAAGCTTGTAGCCGTCCGCACTTGACTTTTTCCAAGTTATTTTCAGTCCTGCGTACTTACCGGAGTCATCATACTTTACCTTCAATGAGCTCGGTGCAGATGGACGAGTGAGCACTCCCCTCTTAGCGAGAGTTTTTGAATATGATTTTTTCTTGCCCTTTTTCTTATAAGAGCGTATTCTAAAGCTGTATTTTGTGTAGGGCTTAAGCTTTTTTACTGTATACGAGGTAGTCTTTGCAGAAGTGACAGTCTTAGTTGTTTTCCACTTCTTAGACTTACTGTCATAGCGCTCTAAAGCATAGCCGTCTGCTTTTTTAACCTTAGTCCAAGTCATTTTTGCACTTGATGAAGTAATGCTTGACGCCTTGAGCTGATACTTTGCTTTGGCATATGCAGGCTGAGAAACAGTGAACACGCTGAACACCATCATCACAGACAACAATACGGACAAAGCTTTTTTCATTTTCATAAAGCCACCGTCTTTCTTAAATCAAAGGATAATTAACTTTTTGGTAACTGTTGATAAGTTTTCTCTGCCTCTGGGTGAAAGATAGCATACATCCTCTATCCTTATGCCGAATTTGTCGGGAATGTAGATACCCGGCTCAACAGAGGTGACATTGCCTACCTCATAGGTATCTGCACTTCTGGGGGAAGAATTGTATCCCTCGTGAATATCGAGGCCTACTCCGTGTCCGAGGCTATGTCTAAAATACTTTGCCATATTCTTAGTTTGGAGCACATCATATGCGACTTTGTACACATCGGCACATCTGACGCCTGCATTGAGTGCCTTTATACCTGCAAGCTGGGCTGAAAGGACAAGGTCGTACATCTCTTTCATCTCATCAGTAGCAGAGCCTACTGCTACTGTACGAGTCATATCGGAATGATAGCCCCGGTATGTTGCACCAAAATCGAACAGTACAAAATCGCCGGACTTTATTTCATTCTCACTCGGTACACCGTGAGGCATTGAGGTGTGAGTGCCTGTAAGCAGAATAGTATCAAACGAAACTCCGTCGGAGCCCTCTTTAGCCATAAGGTAATCGAAGTAAGCGGCCAACTCTTTTTCTGTCTTGCCGGGTTGGATATGATTGAGCAATTCGAGAAATGCTTTTTCGGCGATGGCATTAGCCTTTTTCATAAGAACGATTTCTTCAGGCTCCTTTTTGTTACGCTCACGCATAAGAGCATCGCCTATAGAAACGAAGAAAACATCCTCCATGGTATCATTAAGGGCATCATACTGTTTAAGTGAAATAGTGTCGCCCTCAAAAGCCATTGTGTTTGCGTTATGCTCACAAACCAAATCGGCAACCTCGTCCATAAAACGAGACTGTATCTCAATAACTTTCAAGCCTGTATCTTTTGAGTGCTGCTGAGCGGTCTCGGTATAGCGAGAGTCAACAAGGTGGTAGGCATCGCCGTTTTTGAAAACGACTACCATACCCTCGCTGGGAGAAAATCCGCACAGATAGTGCATATTGGACTCATTGATAAGAATAAGTCCGTCAGCCTGAACATTGTCGATAATACTAAGGCATTTTTTGATATTATTCATACAAACCTCACCTCTATGTATATTATATATCACAAATAAAAATAAAGTCAATATATACAGCCAATTCATTGACATTAAGTTTTTATTATGGTAACTTAGAAATATCAACTCGGAGGATACTGTAATATGGAAAAATATCTCATCAATCCAAATGAAAAAATCGCAACAATTAACAAGAATATATATGGACATTTCAGCGAGCATCTTGGCAGATGTATCTACGGTGGTATATTTGTGGGCAAAGACTCAAAAATCGAAAACAAAAACGGAATGAGATGCGATGTCGTAAACGCACTGAAAGAGATGGGACTGCCGGTACTGAGATGGCCGGGCGGTTGTTTTGCTGACGAATATCATTGGAAAGACGGGATAGGTCCCCTGTCGGAACGCAAAAAGATAATAAACACTAATTGGGGCGGTGTAGTCGAGGACAACAGCTTCGGCACTCACGAATATTTTGAACTGTGTGAGCAATTAGGCTGTGACACATACATAAACGGAAATGTCGGCTCAGGCTCGGTAAGAGAAATGAGCGAATGGGTAGAATATATGACCTTTGACGGAATATCACCTATGGCAGAGCTGCGCCAAAAAAACGGCAGAAAAGAACCGTGGAGACTGAACTACTTAGGTATAGGCAACGAATCCTGGGGCTGCGGCGGAAATATGGACCCCGAATACTACGGATGTCTGTTCAAGCAGTATAACGTGTTCTGCCGTGACTACGACAAATCCAAGCACATAAACAGAATAGCCACCGGTCCTAATGTGGACGACTACCACTGGACAAAAGAAGTAATGGACAAAGTAAAGCACCACGCATACGCAATATCTCTCCACTACTACACTATCCCCACAGGCAAATGGGAGCACAAGGGCTCTGCCACCGATTTTGATGAAACCGAGTACAACTCCACTATATGCAAAGCATACAGAATGGAAGAACTGATAAACAATCATATCACTATGATGAACAGTGTAAATCCGCAGCAATGGGTACAGCTGATAGTGGATGAATGGGGCACATGGTATGATGTTGAGCCGGGCACAAATCCGGGTTTCTTATATCAGCAGAACACAATGCGTGACGCTATTGTGGCAGGACTGACACTCAACATATTCAACAAACACGCTGACAGAGTAAAGATGGCTAACATTGCACAGGCAGTCAATGTGCTCCAATCTGTTATTCTCACAGACAGTAACAAGATGGTAAAGACTCCGACCTACTATGTGTTCAAAATGTACAAGGAGCACCAAAATAACACGCTCATAGGCTCATATATCACTACACCGTCAATCGACTCAAAGCAGGATGAAAAAAGTTTTCCACAGCTAATTGAGTCAGCATCTATGGACGATAACGGCGTGATTTATGCCACAATCACAAACACATCGCACCAAAATGCCTCTGAGATAAAGTGCCAAATAGCCGACACTGCCGTCAAGAGCATCACTGCTGAGATACTGACCGGACAGTACAATCAATACAATGATTTTGGTAATGAGGACAGCGTTAAAACAGAGAAATTTGATGATTTCACGAAATGTGACGACGGATTTACGGCTGTAATACCTCCATGTTCTGTTGTCAAGTTTGTGATAGAAAAATGAAAGATTGCAAAAGATGTCTCCTGCTCCAAGCGGGAGGTGAAGTAACACTGAAAGAAATAATGTCACAGCTAAATTCAGTGGAAAAAGAACTGAGGGCAGATGACAAAACCTACAAAAAGAGACTGAGTGAATGTAAGAAGTGCGACAATCTCTTAGCCGGAATGTGCACAAAATGCGGCTGCTATGTAGAATACCGAGCAGGAATAAAAACCAAGGACTGCCCCGACTGTGACAATCCAAAATGGTAAAATATGAGAGTATTTGATTTTGACAACACTATATATAACGGAGAAAGTGTATTCGACTTTTATCTGTTCAGCATAAAGAAAAATCCAAAGGTAATAAAATACCTTTTTGTTGTGGTATACAATCTGCTGAAGTACAAGGCAGGCAAGACGACCATGGCGGACTTGGAGGAAGCAGTAAAAAAATATGCTATAGATTATCTGACTGCTTTTGACAGCTATGATGAGCTGGTAAATGAGTTTTGGAACAGCCACATACATAAGATAAAAAAATGGTACAAGCCCCAAAGTGATGATGTGATTATGACAGCCTCTCTAAATCTCATTATGGACGAATTGTGCAGAAGATTGGGCGTAAATAAACTCGTATGCACCACAGTGAACAGAGAAACACTGGAAGTAGAATACATAAACTTCGGCAAAAACAAATGCGATGCTTTCAGAGAAAAATTCCCAGACGAGAGCATAGACGAATTTTACACAGACAACATAGCGGATATGCCGATGATTGAGGCAGCCGAAAAAGGATATATTGTGTCCGGTAACAAAATAAAACAAGTAAAATAAGAAACAGGCAGTACGCTAAATCAGCTACTGCCTGTAATTTTATTTATCATTCAGCTTAGCAAGTTCTTCTCTAAAAGACTCTGCGGAGTCAAACTCCTTATATACCGAAGCGAATCTAACATATGCAACTTCGTCGATGTCCTTTAGCTTTTCCATAATAAGCTCACCGATACGAGCAGAGGTAACCTCTCTGTCAACAGATGACTGCAAAGCAGTCTCTATCTCACCGATTTTTTCTTCCAAATCGTCAATGGTGACATGCCTCTTTTCGCAGGCACGTAGCATACCCTTGAGTATCTTGTTGCGGTCGAACACCTCACGGGATTTGTCCTTCTTTACTACGATAATCGGAACATCCTCGATAATCTCATAAGTAGTAAAACGCTTACCGCACTGGAGACATTCTCTCCTACGGCGTATTCTTTCGTTTTCATCAGTAGGGCGAGAGTCAATAACCTTGCTTTCACCATATCCGCAAAACGGGCATCTCATAATGTTTTCCTCCTTTGTAGGATTGTCATTATTTTCCATAAGCCATATTATAACACAACATATAGAAAAATGCAAGTGTTTTACTTTACAACAATATATAGTTACTTTGCGGCAATTTTTGGGGTTCCGTCCTTTTTGTTGTAGAAGAACATCCAAACAGCCATAGAACAGATAACAACATAACCCACAATTGACCACAAATCAGGCACCTGATGATTAAGGAACAGATAACCCTCAATGGCAGTGAAAATAATGTTAGAATAATCATAAACAGAGATTTCACGGCTGGGCGCATATGAGTATGCGGCGGTGATACCGAACTGACCTCCTGCGGCACAAACGCCTACAAAAAGCAGATACAAAAGCTGCCTTGCGGTCATAGGGTGATAATCAAAAACAATATACGGCGTAGTGACTGCTATCGAAAATGCAGAGAAGAAAAATACAGTAAACCTGCCGTTCTCTCCTTTGTTAGACATATGACGAACGCAGGTATAGGCAGAGCCGGCACACAATCCTCCTGCCAATCCGGCAAGGGACGGTAAAAGCTCAACATTAGACATCGTCGGTTTAATAACAAACAGCGAGCCTATAAACGCTACTCCTATAGCAATCGCCTGCTTAGGCTTAACTTTTTCTTTTAAGAAAACAGCAGAAAAAATCAGGGTAAAGAACGGCGACAGCTTATTGAGCATTGCGGCATCCGCAGTATGTGCCATATGGGTGGTGGCATAAAAGTTGCCGAACACACCCAAAAGGCCAAGAGATGCACGGAGCATATGAAAAGGCATACATCCCTTTGTCGGTTTGAACGGCTCATGATTTTTTATAAGCACAAATGAGGCACAGAAAAAAGCAACAAGATTTCGGAAAAATACCTTTTGGGGCACAGGAACATCACCGGAAAGGTTGATGAACGAGCTCATACCGCTGAAACAAAATGACGATATGAGAATACAAATAATTCCTTTTGTCTTGTTGCTTACTTTTGACATTTTAGTTTTGTTATACCTCAATTTTGTCTAAAAATTCTTTGCTGCGCTTAAGCTCGGCAACAACATCATAGCCCATAGAATAAATTTCGATAACATATGAGCCCTTATAATTCGCTCTCTTTAAGGTACGGAAAAGGCGAGCAAAATCAAAACATCCTCTGCCCGGAGGCATACAATCCTTTTCGGAAGAATTGTCGCTCAGATGGACATGGACAATATCGTGCTTAAACTCCTCCAAAAACTCAAAGGGATCATAACCGGCACGAATAGACTGCTTTACATCAAACACCATATTAAAATCCTTGCCGAGAGCAGAGCGCATCTGCTTCAAAAAATCTATCGACTGAGAGCGAAAAGCATTTACATTCTCTTGGCAAACAATAACACCCTCTTCTTTTCCTACTTCTGCCAATGAGCGAAATTTTTCAAAATAATGCTCCGGAGGAAGAGGCCTTTTTTGCTTAACAAGTGAACCGTGAATAACTACATACTTAGCTCCGAGCAAAGCACAAGCGTGACAATGCTGCCGATAAAGACCGATGAAATCGTCGTATCTGCGCTGATATTCGCCGAATATACAGTTGTTCTCCAACGAGGAAGAAAACGGATGTATGGACAATATCTCAACACCGGCTTCGTCTGCCTGCTTTTTCATATTGAGGACAAAACTGTCCTCAAGCTCTGAAGAACTGTTAAAGAAAACCTCTGCCTGCTTAAATCCGCAGTCAATAACCTTAGCCAAAGACTTTTCTGTCTCTAACGGGTAGAAACACGAGGTGGATGCTCCGACTAACATCAGCCCACCAGCTTTTCTATACAAGCGATTTGGACACTTACACAAAGAATCTGTGTGGCAATGTCGAGCTCCTCTACAGGAGGAAGCGACGGAGCGATACGGATATTGCTGTTGTTAGGGTCATCGTTGTACGGATAAGTAGCACCTACTGTGGTAAGTGTAACACCTGCCTCTTTGCACAGCTCGCCCACTCTCTTAGCACAGCCCGGCATAACATCAAGGCTGATGAAATAGCCGCCTGTAGGGTCGAGCCAAGAAGCAATACCCTTGCCGCCTAATTCATTTTCCAAGTGGTCAATGACCATATCGAACTTAGGTTTAAGGAGTTTTGCGTGTTTTTTCATATGAGCCTTCAAACCGTCAACATCACCAAAGAACTTTACATGGCGAAGCTGATTCATCTTATCGTAGCTGATAGTCTGACAATTAAGTCTTTTCTTAATTTGTGCGATATTGGCATCACTGCCCACAATAGCAGATACACCTGCACCGGGAAATGTCATCTTTGAGGTTGAGCAAACCTCGATAACCATATCCTCGTTATTGTACTTGGGAAGAACATCGTAGATATTGAGCAAGGTGTCGCCCTGCTCCTTTATGTCATGTACACAATAGGCATTGTCCCAAACAATTCTGAAGTCCTTTGCGGCAGGCTTAAGAGCAGCAATACGCTCAACCACTGCATCTGTAAATGTGATACCCTGCGGGTTAGAATACTTAGGAACACAGAACATACCTTTTACGCTGTCATCCTTAACAAGTTCTTCGATAACATCCATATCAGGACCGTCGAGAGTCATAGGAACATTTATCATCTTAATGCCGAAGTGCTCAAGGATAGTAAAGTGTCTGTCATATCCTGGAACAGGACAAAGGAATTTAACCTCATCCAGCTTGCACCACGGTGTTGAGCCGAGAACGCCCTCGGTATAGCACTGTGCAATATAGTCATACATAAGATTAAGACTTGCACTTGGACCTACAACAACATTTTTAGGCTCTACTCCGAGCAAATCCGCAAAGAGCTTTTTGCAGCTTGGAATACCGTCGAGCATACCATAGTTACGCAAGTCAACTCCGTTTTCAGTATAATCAATAGGCTTGAGCATATCCATAGAAAGATCAAGCTGTTCTTTTGATGGCTTTCCACGGGACATATCGAGGGAAAGTCCCATAGCCTTATATTCTTCAAAACGCTTTTGTAGCTTTTGCTTTTCTTCAAGAAGTTCCTCTTTTGTCATATCTTTGTATTCTGCCATAATATCGTCCTCCATTACGGTATAAATTAACTGCTATATTTTAGCACATATTAAAAGCGTTTGCAATATTCAGCAAAATAAAATTATACGGCAGGCTCAAAGAACCACTTTGTCTCCTCCAAAAACAGATAGGTACGCACACCCTCTATCATACAGGTATAGCGTATTCCTGCCCCACCGGATTTCAGTGACGCAGCAGGTCTGACATCGAGCACACGGTCAATCTCCATCTCCTCGTCCTCGTATGTCATAGACAGCGGCATAATGCGTCCGTCGGTATCGAACTCAGCTTTTACCTTTGTATAATGCTTATTAGAATTATCATAATCGGTAGAACTGAATATAATCATAATTTTTCTCCATTCTTGTCTTATTTTTTAAAAGAATCCAACAGGGTGAATTATGTGCTCATCGTGGGGATTAAAGCGAGACAGCTCTCTGTCCTTTAGCTGACAGGCACGAGTGATACAATAATTGCCAAATCTTTTTTTTAGAGCATCAACAGCGGTCTCGATTTTTTCTTGCTTTTCCCTATTCTCCACACTGCCGTCCATATCGAACTGCTCGTATTCAAAATCAAAATCACTGACAGATACTCCCAGCGACCTGACGGGATAAGTCCAATCATAATTTAGCACAAACAGCTCCATAGCCGCCGAAAGCAACTCGCTGCTTATGTCGGTATGAGCCTTCAGCTTAGTCTGTCGGGTAAAGGTGGCAAGCTGAGTGGAACGAACGGAAACAGTCAGCGTTCTGCCCTTTAGTCCCTGCTCCCTAAGCCGTCTGCTCACGCTCTCACAAAGAACAAGAAAAACCGTCTTTATATCGTCATTATTCTTTAGGTCTCTGGGGGTGGTAGTGGAATTGCCTACGCTCTTAACATCTGACACCTCATCCATATGTTTTACGGGTGAGTCATCGTAGCCGTTAGCAAAAGAATTGAGCATAAGACCGTTCTTACCGAACACTCGCTGCAAAAAAGCAGTATCGGCACGAGCCAAATCACCGATGGTCATTATGCCGTAATAATTCAGCTTTTTGGTAGTGGCTCTGCCGACCATAAGGAGATCACTGCACGGCAAAGGCCACACAATGTCCTTATAATTTTCACGGGAAATGACAGTAACCGCATCAGGCTTCTTATAATCCGAGCCGAGTTTTGCAAAAATTTTGTTAAAACTAACGCCTATGCTGACTGTTATGCCCAGCTCATTTTTTACTCTCGTTCTTATTTCCTCGGCAATTTCCGCACCGCTTTTTTCGCAGCCGGTAACATCTATCCAATTTTCGTCCAAGCCAAAGGGCTCTATATATTCGCTGTAATCGGCATAAATCAACCGTGCCAATTTTGAAAACCTGAGATACAATGGGTAATTGGGAGGTACTACAATAAGGTCAGGGCATTTTTGCTTAGCCTTCCACAAAGGCTCACCCACTGTCAACCCATATCTCGATGCTATCTCATTCTTAGTGAGAATAATTCCGTGACGGCTCTCGACATCGCCGCCTACAGCCACAGGCTTATTGCGAATCTCAGGACGGTAGAGACACTCTACCGAAGCATAAAACTTATTGCAATCTATATGAAGTACTGTTCTGTCCAAAAAAACCACCACCGAACATTTGTTCTATATTGTATTTTACTCCACACGACACAATAAGTCAACAGTATTTTTTTGGAAAACAGTGTCGATCAAAAATACTTGATACCAACGAAAAATTATGATATAATAAAGTATCGCAGTTAGGAGGTAATCATTATGGCTATGACATACGAGTCTGTAGTAGAAGCTGCAAGAAATAAGTTTTATGACATCAATGTATCCTCGGTACAGGGTACCTTGGCTTTTCAAATCAATATCGAAGGAAAAGCGGCATCAGGCATTTTCTACATAGAAATAAAAGACGGTCAGGTTCACGTTGAGCCGTACGAATACTATGACAGAAATGCAATAATCCATATCAATGCCACTAACTTCATCAAGCTCATTAACAGAAAGCTTGACCCGGTAGTAGCATTCACTACCGGCAAAATCAAAGTCGACGGTGATGTAAACGCCGCACTTGAAATGATTAGGTTTTTGAAATAAAACAGTGCAACGGAGCACCTACAAAAAGTAGGTGCTTTTTCTGTTTATTTTAAAAATTATATGTTAGAATGAAATTATTGTTTTTTAGGAGTGATGAAATGGATTTTAAGGAGGATAAATTTATGGTGGCGCTTGCGCTCATTGTAGTAGCGTTCGTAACAGCGCAGGCGGTGTTCTTTTTGGTCAGAGCAATAAAACGGGCTAAAGAGCTCGGAATAGAAAAATCCACCATAAAGAGTACAATGGTATCGTCGGGACTGTTTACCGTTGCGCCCGCCATAGGAATCGTTGCTACGGTGCTGACATTGGCGGCAGGTCTCGGATATGTGCTGCCGTGGATAAGGCTCACTGTAATAGGTAATATATCCTACGAGGTTACAGCCGCAACAAATGCGATAGAGGCATATGGACTGACCGGCGGAATAGCCAATCCGATTACAGACAAAGAGGTATTCGGAACAGTAGCGTGGGTAATGACATTAGGCTCTATTATGCCGCTGATTTTGATACCGTTCTTGCTAAAAAAGATACAAAAGAAAATAGGCAAGGCAGCATCAAAAAACAGCAAATGGTCATCAATTATGAGCGCTGCGGCATTCATCGGACTGATAGCGGCATTTGTAGCAAGGGCAATAGCCGGAAAAGGAGACCCGAATGTACGAGGAGACGGAGCAGGAGTGCTGTCCGTAGCGGCACTTATATTTTCGACACTGCTTATGCTGATACTCCAAAAAATATCTAAGGCTAAAAAGTGGAAATGGCTGGAATCCTTTGCTATGCCTTTTTCTATGATAGGTGCAATGGCTCTGGTTATGCTGTTGGCACAAATCCTGCCGGAGTCCGTAGCATTTTTGGAATGGAGGGGTTAATATGAATGACAAGTACATAAACAAAACACATACATACGGCAGAATATGGATATTCGTTACTCTCGTATTATTCCTTTGTATTCCGGCACTTATATGCTATCATCTAAATGTATTTCCAAAAGCTGATATGGTATTCAAAGGACTTGCAACGGTAGCAATAGTATTTTATCCAACAGCTGTGTTGGAGGTTCTTACATACTCTCCCCTGTTAGGCACCGGAGGAACATATCTCGGATTTGTAACAGGCAACATAACAAACCTAAAGCTCCCGGTAGCGCTGAATGCTATGGAAAGTGCCGAGGTTGAGCCAAACACAGAGGAAGGCGAGGTTATATCCACAATATCAATTGCGGTATCCTCTATAGTAACAACGATAATAATTGCAGTATGTGTATTGGCATTCAGACCGGTACTGCACAATATCACAGATCCAAGTTCAATATTTTCGCCGGCATTTCAGCAGGTTACTCCGGCACTGTTCGGTGCACTGTGTGCATCATATCTCGCTAAGCATTGGAAAATATCCATACTCCCGATAGCCGTACTCGTAATAATATTGATTTTCAGCGGAAAACTCGGAACCGGCGTACTGATACCGATAGGTGTTGTGGTATCACTGGTAGGTGCTCATCTGATGTATAAGAAAGGATGGTTAGACTGATGAAAATATTTTTGATAATCTTAGGTATAATAGTTCTCTTGATAGCATTGACAGCAATAAAGGCAGCGCTATACAAAGCAAAGCCGATAAAAATTGAGCCGATGCAAAAAGAAAATGTAGACAGTGCGAGGGTACAAAAGCATTTGTCACAAGCAATACAAATCAAAACAATATCAAATCCGGATGACGACAAAGTGGACTGGAGCGAATTTGATAAATTCCACGAATTTCTTAAAAATGAATATCCCCTAACACACAAAACACTCAAAAGAGAAAAAGTATCGCAAGCATCACTGCTGTACACATGGCAGAGTACAGACGAAAGCCTTGAGCCGATTGCGCTGTTATCCCATCAAGATGTTGTTCCTATCTCGGAGGGCACATATGATGACTGGGAGCACGATCCGTTTGAGGGCTTCAATGACGGCGAGTACATTTGGGGCAGAGGCGCAGTGGATATGAAAAATCATCTCATCTGCGTTATGGAAGCTGTAGAGACACTGCTGGAAGAAGGATATTCTCCGAAAAGAACAGTGTATCTATGCTTCGGTCATAACGAAGAAATTGTTGCCGGAAGTAATAACGGAGCTCATTCTATTATGCAAGTCCTAAAGGACCGTGGAGTTCATCTCGATTCCACATTAGACGAGGGCGGTGCAATAATTAAAGCCAACATAAGAGGTCTTATTGATGGCAATCTCGCCGGAATAGGAATAGCAGAAAAAGGATATGCAGACTACAAAATAAGCGTAAAGGCTAAGGGCGGCCATTCATCTCAGCCTCCAAAGCATACTGCTGTAGGAATGATAAGCGAGGCAGTAAGAGATTTGGAAAACCACCAATTCAAATCAAAAATGCTGCCCTCGGTATATAATCTGTTCAGTCATGTAGGACGATATACCTCTTTTCCTGCTCGAATGGTAATGTGCAACCTAAGATTATTAAAGCCTGTATTCATAGCAGTAATGAAAAAATTTCCACCTGCCGCAACATTCGTCAGAACAACTACAGCGTGCACAATGCTCAGCGGAAGTCCTGCATCTAATGTGCTGCCACAATCTGCAAGTGTTACAGTCAACTTTAGAGAAATGCCGGGCGATACAATAGCGGACACAGAAGCACATATAAAAAATGTGATAAAAAATAAAGAAATAGAAGTGGAATTTTTGAAAGGCAAGGAAGCATCAAAGGTTTCATCCACCGACTCCGAAGCATTCAAAGCAATAGACAAGCTGGCTATGCAAATAAGCGAAAAAAATATAGTCGCACCTTTTCTTGTAATGGGAGGAACAGACTCGTATCACTACGAAGAAATATGCGACAATATGTACAGATTTTCACCATTTACATTAGATACTGCAATTATGCTCACCACTCACGGAACTAACGAAAGAATACCGATAGACCAACTTCCAATAGGTGTAGAATTCTTTAAACGATACATAAAAGAAATGAGCAAATAATTATTCTCATAAAAAGGAGAGGCTTCATTACGAAGTCTCTCCTTTTAGTTAGTCTTTATCAAACAAAAAGCGGCATAGCAAACGCTATGCCGTTAAAACATTATACTTGTATTAAATTACAAAGAAATTGTTTCAAATACGATATGTGAGCTTGGCTGATCCTCGTAGAGAATACCTACAGTCTTATCGTCAATCTTAGCCATGCAGGAATAAGCAAAGAAACCTTCATTAACCTTAATGTCAGTCTTTTTGTCCCACTTAATTCCTTTGAACTTGCCCTTTTTGTTATAGGTGAATGTACCAACGGAAATCACGCCGTTCTCACGCTTTTTGCTGTTAGGATGAGATACATAAACCTTATCACCGATAACGAGAGCATTCTTTTGGCAGCAAGGTGCCTTAACCTTTGCGCTCTTTGAGCCAACCCATACCAAGCCATTATCAGTTGATACAGAAGTATGAATCTTTTTATATTTTTTAGTTCTGGAAAATCCGTAGAGATCACCGGTAGGAGCCTGAACAGGAACCCATTCGCCCTGACCTGCTGCAAAAGGAATAACGGTGTTGCGGCGGAAAGTTTCGCCATTGTCGTCGGAATAAACAGCTACTGTACCTTTCTTAGTATAAAGCGGAAAGATAATTCTGCCGGACTCTGTGGTGAGTCCTGTACCGGGAGCAACCGCAAGGAAAGCACCGTCTGTATCCAAATTAAGCAGACTGCCGGTAATGTCCTTAGGCTCAGTCCATGTAGCGCCCTTATCTGATGATTTGAGCATAAATATGTAGCTCCTCTTAGGTGCTTTGAGCGGTGCACCGAAGGTTGTGCCGGCGTTGCTCTCAGACTTGCCTACAGCGCCGTTAAGGAAAATATTTCCTACATACTCGTCGCCCTTTTTAAGTTCGCCTGTGGAGAAGTTGCAGGTATACATAGTATCGTTGTTTTTGCTGTCAACAACAGTACCGTCTTGAGAAACGATATAGAACTTGCCGTCTCTGTCATAGATAAGAGGACAAGCGGCACCATTATACTCTGTATAAGCAACCTTCTTATTTTCGAGAATTTTTTGGTTATGGAAGCCTTTTGATTCAGGGAAGAATGTAACGAGAAGAACAATATCACCGTTAGGTGCTACGGTCATACAAGGGTCGATGAAGAAAGCAGTAGCAGTATTGTCCACATTAGAGTTAATTTCTCTTGCGGGCGGAGTTGCAATAGTCTTCAGATCAGACCAAGTCTTACCGTTATCTGTGCTTGTTCTTACTGCAAGCTCGATGAATCCCCAATCTGAGCCTGTGCAAGCCTTGTCTGCTACGGCAACAAGTGTACCGTCGGCATTAACCAAGCTGGGAATACGAAAAGCAGGTGCTCCATTGGAACTATTACTTTCTTTTGTGAGTTCTGCTGACAAAAATTCGGCATTATTGCCGCAGAAAAGAGTTTGTTTGTTTGACATATAATTCACTCCTAAATCCTAATTTATGCTAATTATACCAAATTTTGTTGTATCTTACAACATTTTTTTATTTATTTTGGCTGTTTCATAGTGAGAGAAATTCTCTTTTTGTCCACATCGACAGAAAGAACCCAAACAGTGACAATATCGCCCACCTTGAGTACCTCCGAGGGATGCTTTATATATCTGTTTGTAATTTGGCTGATGTGAACAAGTCCGTCCTGATGGACACCCACATCAACAAATGCGCCGAAATCGATAACATTGCGCACAGTGCCCTTTAGTTCCATGCCCGCCTTTAAATCTTCTATGCCCATTACATCGGAACGAAGGAGGGGCTTAGGTAACTCGTCACGAGGGTCACGGCCCGGCTTAGAAAGCTCGGACACAATATCGATAAGTGTAGGCTCTCCTATATTCAACTGCTTAGCCAATGCTGATGTGCCTATCGTTTCTACCTGAGATTGCAGCTTTTTTATGTTGCCGGAGCGTATATCGGAGTCTGTAACGGAGCACACCTTTAGCAGTTCCTTAGCGGCAGGATAGCTCTCCGGGTGAACTGCGGTATTGTCAAAAACATTTTTGCTCTCGCTCACACGCAAAAAGCCGGCGCACTGCTCATATGCCTTAGGGCCTAATTTGGAAACCTTTTTAAGCTCGGCACGAGAGGTAAAAGAGCCGTTTTGCTCTCTGTAGTCAACAATATTCTTAGCAATAGTCTTTGTAACACCGGCGACTTTGGACAACAGCTGAGGCGAAGCAGTATTCAAATCAACGCCCACCGAGTTTACACATGACTCGACTACGCCGTCGAGAGCGGATGTAAGCTCCTTTTGGGGCATATCGTGCTGATACTGACCTACGCCTATGGCCTTAGGGTCAATCTTAACAAGCTCTGCCAATGGGTCCTGCAATCGACGGGCAATGCTGACTGCACTCCTGAGACTAACATCAAACTGCGGAAACTCCTCTGATGCCAACTTTGAGGCACTGTACACTGATGCACCCGCCTCACCGACGACCATATATGTTATACCGCAGTCAAGCTCTTTGATAAGCTCTGCAGCAAAGACTTCTGTCTCGTGGGAAGCTGTACCGTTACCGATAGCGAACATTTTTACATTATATTTTTTCACAAAATTCTTTATTATTCTTTTAGCATCATCTATCTTTTTGTGCGGCGGAGCAGGATAAATCACGCCGGTATCAAGCACCTTACCCGTTTCGTCAACAACCGCAACCTTACAGCCGGTGCGATAGCCCGGGTCAAGACCGATAGTAACTCTGCCCTTCACCGGAGGCTGCATAAGAAGCTGTCGGGTATTTTCGCCGAACACCTTTATTGAGCTTTCACAGGCAGACTCGGTAAGCTCATTGCGTATCTCTCGTTCCACAGACGGAAAAATCAGGCGACTGAAAGCATCATCAACAGCCTGCGCCACAAGTTCGGTGTCGGAGTTGGGCATACCCTTTTTGCAATGAATATTGCACAAAAGGTCGGTGGCAATAGATTTGTCAAAAGAAACAGAGACCTTTAGTTTGCCATCCTTTTCTCCCCTGTTCACAGCCAAAATTCTGTGTCGTGCCATAGATTTGATAGGCTCACTGTAATCGGAATACATCTCATAAACGCCCGGCTCATCGTCAGCCGCTTTTGAAGTAATAAGACCATTCTTCTTTACAGCGTAACGAATGAGCTTTCTGCCCTTTGGATCATCGGATATTTTTTCGGCAATAATATCAAGTGCACCTTTTATTGCGTCATCTACGGTTTTTTCATCGTCTGTGAGATAATCCTTTGCAAAAGCTGCGGAATTACCGTTTTGGGCGTAAATTGCATCTGCGAGGGGCTGTAATCCCAATGCTTTTGCTACAGACGCTCTCGTCTTGCGCTTAGGTCTGAACGGACGATAAATATCCTCAAGCTCAGTGAGAGTTTTTGCATTGTCAATAGACTGCATTATTTCATCTGTCATAAGCTCCTGCTCGGTAATTGAGGACACTACCTTGTCCTTTTGTTCCTCTAATGAACGGAGATAAGCCAAGCGGTCGCCCAACTCACGAAGCAGCTGATCGTCAAGAGAACCTGTAGCCTCTTTTCTGTATCTGGCGATAAATGGTATTGTGTTGCCGTCATCGATAAGCTGGAGGGTATTCTTTACCTGCCACGGCTTAAGTAAAAATTCTTGTTCTAACTGTTTTGAAATATCCATTTTGATTTCCTTTACTGATAAATATACTTTCAGTTTACCAAATAAAGACAGAAAAGGCAACAGATATAATTTATAAAATAAACATTGACTTTTAAAGCAAAATGTGGTAATACTTTAGAAAAATATGATTATTCATATTTTGGTACCTTGAAAACTTAATGCAGATAATTCTAACGGTTTTTCTTATAAAAATAAAGCCGAGGCACACGCTTCGGTTAGCGCCAGAACCGCTTTTGCGGTTGACGAGGTGTGGAGTAATCGAAAATTCGGCGGACGCTCCACCGTACTGCCTATGGTACGAATGTCGGGACAAAACCTATCGGCAACGAAAGGCACAAATATCGGACAGCAAAGGTTTTTTTAAGAATAAGCCCATATCTTAACAACTGAGGGCATACTATAAAATATAAAGCGAGGAAAAATTATGTGTGGAATTATCGGATATACAGGATACAGTGATGCAAGAGGTGTACTTATAAAAGGACTTAAGGCACTGGAATACCGAGGCTATGACAGTGCGGGCATCGCTGTATATAACTGTAAAAGCAACAAAACAGACCTTGTGAAATGCAAAGGCAGAGTAGAAAATCTCGAGAAAAAATGCGAGGATATTTTGGGCAGGGCAGGAATAGGTCACACCCGTTGGGCTACCCACGGCGAAGTCAGTGACGAAAACTCTCACCCTCACAAATTCGGCAGAGTGACTCTCGTGCACAACGGAATAATCGAAAACTATGCCGCAATATCTAATCAATTAGGTATCGAAAACGAGTTAAAGAGCGACACAGACAGTGAGGTAGTGGCTGCGCTCATAGACAGATACTACGACGGTACTGACCCAAAACGAGCTATAGCTAAGGCGGTCAAGGATATTTCGGGCACATTTGCTTTGGGCATAATGTTTGACGGAATTGAGGGAACTGTTTTTGCTGTACGCAATGTCAGTCCCATAGTCTGTTGTGTAGGAAAAGACGGCGGATATATCGCAAGCGACATACTCGCCATCGGAGAATACAGTAACGAATATTTCGTACTGCCCGAATTTTCTATAGCAAAAATATGCAAAGGCGGAATAGAGGTAGAGGATTTCGACGGAAATAAGATTCAGCCGAAATATTTGCCCACCGACGACAGCATACGAAACAACTCAAAGCAAGGCTATCCTTTCTATATGGAAAAAGAAATTGAGGAGCAGCCCGCTGTTATAGAAAAGACTGTAACAAAAAGAATAAGGGACGGTCTGCCTGACTTTTCGGGAGACGGAATAGATGACAGCATATTCACAAAATGCAACAACATAACCGTCATTGCCTGTGGCACTGCAATGCACGCCGGACTGATAGGAAGACAGCTGATTGAGCGCACCTGTGAGGTGCCTGTGTCTGTATGTATGGCAAGCGAATATATGTACAGCGAGCCGATAATAAACGACGACACGCTGGTAATATGCGTATCACAAAGCGGCGAAACCATAGATACTCTCGAGGCATTGAAGTATGCTAAAAAAAGAGGTGCTATGACTCTGTCTATAGTCAATGTAAAAGACAGCACTATTGCGAGAGAAAGCGAAAATGTAATCTATACAGAGGCAGGACCCGAGATAGCCGTGGCATCCACAAAAGCATATACTACGCAGGTGGCTGTATTTTATCTAATCACGGCAAAGGCGGCTTACGACAGAGGTATGCTGAACTATGAGGGTGTAACAAAATTTTTGGAGGAGCTGAAAAAAGTACCTAAAGCGGTGACAGATGTACTGAGTAAAAAGGCAGAGATCCACAAAATTGCCGACAAACTGCTTACTGCAGAGCACACCTTTATGATAGGCAGAGGGCTCGACTATCCTGCCTTATTGGAGGCAACGCTCAAGCTGAAAGAAATATCATACATTCACTCAGAGGCATTTGCATCAGGTGAACTGAAGCACGGCACTATTGCGCTGATTACGGAAAGCACTCCTGTCATTGCACTGATGACTCAGGACAATTTGGTATCAAAGCAGATATCCAATATTCGTGAGGTGCAGTCACGGGGAGCGGAAGTAATATCTTTTGTCAAAAAGTCTTTGGTAACTAAAGATATAAAAGCGTCATTTGTTCTCCCCGACTTAGAAGATGAATTTATGACAATTCCGTCTGTAGCTGCTCTGCAACTTTTGGCATACTATGTCTCCTCTGACAAGGGGTTAGATGTGGATAAGCCGAGAAATCTGGCAAAGGTCGTCACAGTAGAATAATAAAACGAAAAGCCAATATCTGCATTAAGTTAGGTACAAAAAAGCAAGTACAAGAATTGAACTGCCCCAGATTGTGCAGACAGTACAAAAAGAACCTACTTGAAGTAGAAAATTAAATTTTAAGCAACAAACTGATTTTGTTTTTTAAGCGAAGTCAGTTTTGTTTTGATTTGAATACGGTAATTGTTGTAGAAGTTAATGTATTCGGATATGATGAGGCGAGCCCCATCATATCCGGCGAACTTGATTCTGTGGGTACATTCGGTTTTGAGAATTGAAAAGAAATTTTCGGCTAAAGCGTTGTCATATGGATTGCCACGCCTTGACATTGACGGCGTTATGCCGTATGATTGTGTTAGGTTAAAGTATGCTTGTGATGTGTACTGAAATCCTTGGTCACTGTGGAGTTGCACCTCCGCAGTGATTTTTTCTTTCTTCTTTGCAGCTTTAATCGTATCAAGTACCAAATTAATACTTTGTTCTTTATCTGTTTTGTACGCAACAATACTGTTGTCATACAAATCTCTGATGATTGATAAGTACAGAAAACCTTGAGCAGTTTTAATGTACGATATATCTGTTACCCATTTTTGATTTGGTCCTTCGGCTGTGAATTCTCTGTTCAAAAGATTAGGGTATCTGTGTAAGTATTGACTGCAATAATGACATTTCTTTCTGCGTACAACTAACAACAAGTTATACCTTTGCATTACACGAAGAACAGTTTTTGGATTGCAGTATATTCCTTGTCTTTCAAGCCATATATTAATTCGGTGATAAGCCGACATAATGCGAAAACAGTCTGAAAAAATGCACATAGGAATATCCTGCCATACAGCATAACTCATTAATATTGATTTCAGCTTTGAGATTATTCTCAACATAATCAAGAACATTCTGTATAATTCTGCGATTATCCATTGCCTCCTCCTTTTCTAACACCTGCAAGTGTGATTATAGTATAGCATATAATTCTTCAAAAAACATTTACTATTCTATCATTTTTATTGACAACAGTTCACGAATAAAATATCATATAATTATGATTAAGATTATGTTTGTATGCCACGGGAACATTTGCCGTTCGCCGATGGCTGAATTTGTGTTAAAAGATATGGTTAGGCACAGATGCTTGGAAAAGGATTTTGTTATTGCATCCTCTGCTACCAGTACAGAAGAAATATGGAATGGTGTGGGCAATCCGGTTTATCCGCCTGCAAAGGCTGTTCTTGAAGGTCACGGCATTGACCCAAGCGAAAAAAGAGCCGTTCAACTGAAAGCGAGCGATTACGATAAATACGATTTATTCATCGGTATGGATAACAACAATATCCGCAATATGACTCGTATTCTCGGCGGAGATAAGGACAGCAAAATCCATAAACTGATGGAATACATAGGCAGTAGCGCAGATGTTTCGGACCCTTGGTACACCCGTGATTTCGACAGGTGCTACAAGGATATCTATGCCGGTTGCGAAGCATTGCTAAACAGCTTAAAATAATTATTGATTGAAACTACGAAAGGATGAAATATATGAAAATTAAACCATTCAAGATTACAAGTGCAGGAAATACATTAAGAGGAATAATGCTTAACTGTGATGCAAAAACCCCTAAAAAGACGGTTATTTTATGCCATGGCTTTGCAAGCAATATGCTGATTACCTCGCCTTATGCAAAGGCATTTACAGATTCAGGATATGCCGTAATTATGTTTGATTTCTGTATGTCCGGCAGTGGAATTTCCGGTGGCAAAAGTGTAAATATGAGCGTTCTGACTCAAAAGAAAAATCTACTTGATGTGCTTGAATATGCCAAAGCTCTTGATTTTGTTGACAACAATCACATAACCCTTTGCGGTTGCAGTCAGGGTGGACTTGTATGCTCGTTAGCAGCATCCGAAAAAGAGGACGAAATCGAGAGGCTGATTATGTATTATCCTGCCCTTTGTGTTCCCGATGACGCAAGACGAGGTTGCTTAATCGGTACGCAGATTGACCCCGACAATGTTCCTGATAGCTTTCACGGTGTTTTTGTCAAGCTCGGCAAAAAGTATGTTGAGGATGCAAGAACTCTTGACCCTTACGAGCAGATTTGCACCTTCAAAAAGCCTGTTTTGATTATTCACGGAATTGAGGACAAGCTCGTTAAGATTGAATATTCAAGAAAAGCGAATGAAAGATACGATGATTGCGAACTGATTGAGGTTCACGGCGATCACGGCTTTATCCTAAAGGGCTTCAAAGCCGGCAAGAAAGCAACTAAAAAATACTTGAGTGATTTGGATTAATGAAACGTATGAATCAACTAAACGACAAAGCCTTCATTGATTCGCTGAATAAACTGTTGAAGGAGTAATGATTATGGAAAAAGCTATTGAAAGAACAAAAGCATTATTGTCAAACTGGTGTTGTGATGAATTAAAGGATACTGCTCAGGCTTGGCTTGATTATATCGGTACTGACAAAGAAAAAGAGGCAGGAAGGAAATATGTTCTTGAACTTAAGGATTCAATCGTGACTGTTAACGGAATGCTTGCATTTTTGCCGACTGATGAAGCCAAAGCAAAGTTTGGTGAAGAAACCACAAATTAATTCTATGAAAACGCAAAGGAATTAAAGGCTCAGGACATAGCAAATTGCGACTATCCGGCTTGCGCAGCAGCATTGGCAATACTGGAACTGAAAGACAAGATTTTGAAATAAGCACAAAGATTAAGCCTGCGTTTGAATGAACTGCCCCAAGTTGTGCAGACGGCACAAAAAGCAGTTCTACAGCAAAATAATTAAATTTTAAGCAACAAACTGATTTCGTTTTTTAAGTGAAGTCAGTTTTGTTTTGGTTTGAATACGGTAATTGTTGTAGAAGTTGATGTATTCGGATATGATGAGGCGAGCCTCATCATATCCGGAAAGTTTGACTCTGTGGATACATTCCGTTTTGAGAATTGAAAAGAAATTTTCGGCTAAAGGCAAATCTCTGTCCGGTATATCCATTCGCTTTAGAAATGCATAATATCCGCTTCTTGATATTTCAAAAAATTTGCACATTGAGTTTACGCTATACTTGTCCTTGTGCTTAAAGATTACTTGATATTTAATCGACGGTCTCACTTCCTTTCTATGAGCGAGAGAAAATCCCGCATTAACTCATTTTCCATTTCTAATCGCTTTATTTTTGAATCCTTACGAGCTATGATATATTTCAACTCGTTGATTTTCATATCTTCTGTGATTTCGTAATCTTTTGGCGGTCTGCCTTTTGCTCTAATTGCAATGCCTGCTTTTATCTTCCTTTGCTTTTCGTTATATCGTGTAATGAAATTGTGCACTTGTTTTTCAGTGAATCCAAATTTTCCTCCTATTTCTCTCAAGGTCAACCCTTTGGATTTTAATTCTAATATTTCATTTTCATGATTTCTTATATGTTGATAACTTCTTGGCATTAAAAATCCCTCCTGATGTATATATTCTACATCAAGAGGGCTCTTTTTTCTATTGTCCATTTTTTACGGACTTGTTCATTTATTATTTGCTTTATTTTATTGAGATTACTGCTTGGTAGGCAGATTCGGTAGCATTAGCTATTCTGCCAACCTTTTCGCTGTCGCCGATATTGATTACACGATAGCTGTGAGAATCTTTGATTTCATCAAAAAGCTGTGTATCCGGACGGCAACCCAGCGAGAGCACAACATAGTCGGAATCCACAGTGACAGTCTCACCTGTTCGTAAATTCTCGAGAGACACCTTTCCGTCGCTGAAGCCTAAATACTTATGAGACGGCATAAATTTTGTGCCTGCCGCTCTCAAAACAGGCATAGCGTCGTCAACCTGCTGGAACCAAGCGCCCGGAGCGATTTGATCAGCCATTTCTACAACAGTGACCTTATTGTCCATAGAGCACAGCAGCTCGCTCGTTTCAAGACCTGTCATACCGGAACCGATAACTGTTACATTCTTATTGTTCAGCTTTATATCACCGTCCAAAATGTCAGTTACGGTGCACACATTTTTGCCTGCAAAAGCCTTTGGAAATATTGCATTTGCACCGGTAGCATTGAGTACATATTCAGGTGACATACTGTCAATAAGCTCTTTTGTGGCAGTGGTAGAATATTGTATCTTTGCGCCCGCTTTTTCGGCATTTGTAACAAGGTCGGCTACACACCAAGCGATTTTTTCTTTATGCGGGGGTTTGTCAGCCAAATTGATTTGACCGCCTGCTTTGTCATTTTTTTCTAAAACAGTAACATTGAATCCTCTTTTTGCCAGTAGCTCCGCAGCAGTAAGACCTGCTACACCTGCACCGACTACTACTGCCTTTCTTCCCTTTCCGTTTCGGTTAAGTACCTGAGACTCTCTGCCGACAAAAGGATTGACCGAGCAATGTCCGTGGGTATATTCGTATGCTCCGTGCATCATACTCTCAAAACAGTAGAGACAACAGATACATCTCTTGATTGTATCTTCCTTTCCGCACTGCACTTTTTCTACCCAATGAGGGTCTGCAATAAGCGGTCTGCCGAGAGACACGAAATCCTGAATACCATCCTCTAGCTGCTTTTCTGCCTGCTGAGGAGAGCGGATAAGATTTGCGGCAATAACTGGAATATCGACTACCTTTTTTACTTCTTCTGCCAAATATTTTCGCCAGCCGGGAGTAAATGTGGTAGGCTCTAGCCAATAGTTAAATGTATCATAAGCGGCAGAAGAAACATCTATGGCATCTATGCCGAAATCGGACAGAGCCTTTGCCATTTTCAGTCCCTCTGTCAAATCGTAACCCTTGCCTTTTTCGCCTATTTTTTCGTACATTTCATCTACAGACAAACGAACAACAATAGGAAAATCTTTTCCGCACTTGGCACGAATACCGTCGATAATTTCCATAAGAAAGCGCATACGATTTTCCAATGAGCCGCCATACTCATCGTTGCGGTGATTGGTATTAGGCGACAAAAATTGTTGAATCAGATAGCCGTGAGCTGCGTGAAGATCTACTCCGTCACAGCCTGCCTTTTTTACTCTTACAGCAGCGTCTACAAACTGCGAAACCAATTTTCTGATTCCTGTCTTGGTGAGGCCTCTGTTTACGCTCTCACTCATCTTTGACTTTTCACATTTGCTGGGAGCTACAGTACGAGGTACAATATCCTTGTCCTGTAATTTTTTGCCCGGTGGGATAACTGCACCTGTCAACAGCTTTGCGTAAGCCGGTCCCATAAGTTTGTCACAAAAAACGGACAGTGGAACGGTGCCCATCATCAGACCGAGATTTTGTCTGCCGGGATGATGCAATTCTACCATAATCTTGGTGCCGTAGGAATGTACACGCTTTGCCATATTGCTGAGTGCAGGGATTTGGTAATCATGGCTGAGTCCCATTTGGCCAAACGAGGATGCGCCGGTAATATCATTCACACGGGTAATCTCTGTAAAAATAAGACCGACTCCGCCCTTTGCACGCTCCACATAATAGTCAGCCATAACATCAGTTACTCTGCCGTCAAACTGGCCGAAGCCCATACACATTGGTGCCATACAAATTCTGTTTTTTACTTTCACATTACCTATATTCATAGGTGAAAACAACATATCGTATTCCATAGAACCTCCGAAGTTAAATTTTTGTAGTCATAAAAAGGATTGCAAACGCAATCCTTTTTGTTATATTACTGCTTTTTTTTCTTTTCCTTTTCGTCATCTTCATCCGAAGATTTTTTGGAACGAAGCAAATACTTTTCTCTCATTTCTTTTTCTAATGCTTCTTTTTTGTCCTGGCGCTTGTTCCAATTTCTAAACCATAGGTAGATTCCGGAAACAATAATCAGAGCTAAGATAATCCATCTCACTACATTGAGGATCGATACCATCTTGTTGAGTCTTTGTTTTGCGGCAAGGATAAAGCCTATCTCAACATAGTTTTCCTCTGTAGGTGTCTTATAGTGTCCCTGAACCAAATCAACTCTCTTTTTCTTGCCGTTGCTGTCCTTTTGGTAATAATAAACTGTAAAGGCATCGAGAGGCTGATCCTTCTTTTCATCGTATTTCTTATTCTTTTCGATATAAAATGTAACTTTGTTACCATTATCATAGATGCTGACTTCCTTAGGCATAAGTACTACGAGCACACTGTTGAGCAAATCGCTCTCATTGCGGTCGGTACGCTGTGCGTAAAAATTAACACCGGTGATAACAATAATCAACGCAAGCATAACGGATGCAAATATTATCCATCCCTTAGCTGCTTTTGATAAAGGCTTTTTCTCTTTCTTTACTTTTACAGTAGTCGTTTTATTTTCCTCTGACATTTTTTTACTCCGAATGAATTATTTTTTCTTTGTTTCTCTCTTAGCCAACTTTTCTTTGGCGAGCTTAACTTTTTCTGCCTGCTCTGCGGCGGCTCTCTTTTCGTTCTCAATACGAGCAAGTTCTCTCTCTCGCTCTTTTTGAGCTTCTTTTTCGTCCTTGATTGCTTTGCGCTGCAAGCGTTCTTCCTCTAACTGCTCATCTGTCTTTGCAGGTGCTTTCGCAACAAGAATGTTAATTACCGTAGCTGCAACAAGAAGTGCAAGAGCAACATAAAAGCCCCATGCGACTCCTCCGCTGATGTTGTAAAGCGGTACTGTACCGAAATTAACGGCAGTCTCTGCAGAAGCGGCATTTACGCCCAATGTAACGAGAACCGAACTGACAATGGCACTGCTGACACTGAGAACATCCATAACGGCCATCGCTTTGGTGTTAGGCTTTTTTGTCTTAAACAAAATCATAAAAAATGCAACAATAATAAATATCGCACTGAGAAGCATAAATACCAATGCAAGCATCGTGTAGAACAATGTGCCGCTATAGTTCTCATAACCCATATTAGCAAAGTAGACGCCTGAGTTTGCAAAAAAATCTTTGAACAAATCAATGAGCGAAGTGTCACAGGTCATACCGAACAAATCGAGACCTACACTGCCGGCGTCACTCTTGAGGGTAGCCCACGGAAGAAGAAATCCCACTGCCGGGAGAAATGAAAGAATAATTCTGACTATTCTCAGCTTTGTACCCCAAATGGAGTAAGCAAATCTGTTGCCGAATCGGTAGAAGGACTGGAACTTTTTTTCTGCGTTGGCGTTATCCTCCTCAAGTCGCTTTTCCCAATTAAAGTTAGGTATGCTGACACCGCACTGGGAGCAGTCAGCCTTTACATTATAAAAATGCAGCTTTTTGCCGCAATTTGGACATACACTTGCCATATGGTATACCTCTTTATACAATTACTCCTATTCATTTTATCTTTTTTTCGACCATATGTCAACCATAATATAGGTATCTCTAAAAAAAATATTTAAGATAAAAAAATGTGTTGATTTACAAAAAGCAATATGCTATCATAGTAACGATACTTATATAAAAGAAGGCACATGTACAGGTGCAAGAAATGAGGGAATACATTGGCTGAATCCGTAGTAACCGATGAAATAACCGCCGAGGAGCAGGCAGAGCTCGACAAGCTCGCCTACACACGAAAAAGATATCTGTCACCAAAAGAAATTGCGGCATATGTACTCGTGAACTTCGGACAAAAGAATTTGTCTCAGTTTGTCGATGCTTTTAAAGAGTTTTTCATGATTCAGTTTCTAAAGCTGAACACGACCGCTTATGCTAACATAAACTTCTTTGCATCAATATACGATGCAGTCGATGATACTCTGTCAGGATTGATTATTGACCGTACAAGAACCCGTTGGGGAAGAATAAGACCGTTCTTTGTTATTCCTCTGCCGTTATGGTTAATCGGCGGTCATATGATGTTCAGCGCGCCGGACCTTAATTCATCACAAAAAGTTGTTTGGGCAGCGGTTGCGATAGTTATTTACGGACTCGGTATGAGCTATTTCGGTGCTTGGAATCTGATGATATATAACATCACACCAAACACAGATGAAAGAAATAAGCTCATTACAATTACAAAGTTCTTTGAGCTGTTTGGTACTTGGCTGCCGTCACTTGTTCCCGTACTCGTAACACTGTTACCAAAAATCAACAGTCATATCACAATGAGAAGCGTGTACAGTGGATTCGCTCACTTTATGCTCATTCTCGCAGCATTCTTTGCGGTATTTGGTTTCTTCAATATGCGTGAGCGTGTGCCGCTTATGTCGAGAGAAGAAATGAATGAAACTTCTGTACTTGAATCAATCAAGCAAATATTTACCAACCGTCCTCTCTTTACAATCATTATGGGTGATTTTTTCAACTCATTCAAAGCTGTAGGCGGTTCGTCTGAGTCATACTTTTGGCTTAACAACACAGGTTCTCTTATGAACCAAACAATCTGCGGACTTTTCACCGGTATTCCAAACTATCTTATGGTACCTCTCGCCGCTAAGATGGTAAAGAAGTTCGGTACAAGAACGACCGCTATTATCGCCGGCGTATTCGGCGGCGTAGCATACACCACATTGTTCCTCATCGGCTACCACCCATTCGGTCAAACCTTTGAGGACCACAAAATTGCTAACCTTGTATTCGTAATTTTCGGACTCACGATATGCGGCCTGCCTAACAAAATAATTCAGGTAGTAGGTCCCATGCTCTGTGCAGAAACATTCGACTGGATGGAGTGGAAGCACGGTATGCGTAACGAGGCTCTCGTAACCACAGTTCAAGGCTATTTCACAAAGCTGGCTACATCACTGACAGGTTGGCTGTCAGGTATGGTGCTGACATGGATTAACTATGTACCTTTGACCGATTCATTAGGCAACGCTATTCCGCAGACTGATCCTAAGATGCTCCAGGGTATATGGACTGTATTCTGCATCCTCCCTGCTATTGCAAGAGGTATGTACGGATTGTCCTTTATTCTCTATCCTATCCACGGCAAGATACTCGACCAAATGACTGTAGAGCTTGCAGACATTCGTGCAGACAGACTCGCCGAACAAGAAAAGCTCAACGCTATCCAGGCTGCAAAAGGTGCTAACGGTGCCGACGCAGAATAATAAACAGAAATAGGCATAACTTCCCTGTCGCATTGCGGCGGGGATTTTTTCTTGATTTTCGGTTTCACTTGGTGTACAATGCTGCTGACAAAAGAACGGAGTAACATATAACTATGGCAAAAACAACTGATTTAACAAAAGGAAACATAAACAAGTTACTGCTGGGATTTGCTTTTCCTACTTTAATCAGCAATCTGTTTCAACAATTTTATAATTTGGCGGACACAGCTATAGCCGGTCACATTTTAGGCGACAACGCACTGGTGGCAATAGGTGCCACATCATCACTTTTCAGTCTGATAATGACTTTTGCCAACGGACTTTCCGGCGGTTTTGGCATAATCATAGCGAGAGAATTCGGAGCTAAAAATGAAAGCAAGGTAAAGAGTGCGGTTGCACACTCACTGAGAATCAACATTATCATTGGTGCAGTAATATGCCTATTAAGCCTTGTTGTAACTAAGCCGATACTGACTGCTATGAATACGCCTGCAGCACAATTCGGTGATGCATACAGATATATAATAGTAATTCTATGCACTGTCGCAGTACCCATGATTTATAATCTCGAGGCAACGATTCTGCGTTCTGTAGGCGACAGCAAAACGCCGCTGTATTTTCTTATATTCGCAAGTATAATGAACATAATACTTGACTGGGTATTTATGAAAAATTTGGATATGGGAGTAACGGGTGCGGCTATAGCCACTGTAGTGAGTCAACTGACCGCCTCACTGCTCTGTCTGATAGTAATAAAAAAGAATTTCCCTGTTTTGCATATAACAAAATCTGATTTTGCGAGAGACAAAAAGCTGACGAGTGATATGCTGTCGGCAGGAATGACAATGGCTACGATGAACTCCATATTTTCCATAGGCTCAATAATAATGCAGGGCGCAATCAACGCATTGGGCGAAACAATAATTGCCGCACACTTGGCCTCGAGAAAGCTGGCAGAAATGTTTATGCAACCATTAGTAACGGTAGGTCTCGCTTGCTCCACCTTTGTATCGCAAAATTTCGGTGCAAAAAAATACGACAGAATAGCAAAAGCAATAAGATACAGTTTGATATACTGTGCCGTATGGTCGGTTATATCATTCTTTGTACCATGGTTCTTAGGTGCAAAAGCAACTGTGCTGATTACAGGCACCGGCAATGCAGAAGTAGTGCGAAACACTGCAATGTATCTGAGAATAAATGCACCGTTCTACTTTGTGTTGGGCATACTTTTTGTACTCAGATTTTCTATTCAATCCATAAACAGAAAGATACCTCCGCTTATTTCCAGTGCTATGGAGTTGGGAACAAAAATAGCGGCGTCATTCGTCTTTATACCAATGTGGAAATACACAGGTGCCTGCATAGCAGAGCCACTGTCCTGGTGTATGGGGGCAATATATCTATCTGTGGTGTTTGCCTCGGAAATGAAAAAGATAAATCAAAAATCAAAAGCATAGTAAAACCCCTATTGACAGCAATACGTTCAATAGGGGTATATTTGTAGTCTTAAAAATTTTTCCAATCGGTAATTACAGCAGTCATACGACGGTCAATGTCAAAATGATTATGCTCCATTTTGCACCTCCTAAAACATTCAGAATAAAATCTTTTAAGTATAACCAAGTACAGTTAGCCAATGCTTAACTTTATTACTGTTATAGTATTATTCCTTAATAATGTCAACGAAAAAACAAACCTATTCCGTTGCGTAGCGAAATAGGTTTGGATAAAACTATATTTACTTTGAAACAGTTATGTTCACGGTATATCTGCCGTAAACCCACATATCATCGCCATTTACAGAGGCATCAATTTCGTAGGTGCCGGATTCTGTAATTTTAGACAAATCACATTTCAGCGACACTGCCGAAGGATCTACACTGGCACCCTTTTCGGATATGACAGTAAGTTTTGAGGAATTGATAGAATTGACTGTATATTTCAAATTCTTATCGGGAGAAACCAGCTCTACATCCTCTTTCTTTATACCGACACTTTGCTTTTCGTAAGTAGCGGGAACAGTAACAGTGACCTTAATCTTAGTGACGGAATCATCTAACAAAGTAATTCCCGAGAGCTGAGTGATATCAAACTCAAACTCATTCTTGCCCACATTAAGTCGGCTGAAATTAACCGTACCTATCACAGCCTTTGATATATCGGCAGAATCAAGAACACCTGCGTTGATCTTGTCTGTAGAATACGAAACGCTGATAGCGTTGTTAGGCAGACGCTTAGGCACATCCTCAAAATCTACCGTTACGGGAAGTGAGGTCTGTTTAAGCACCGGCAAAGACACAGAGACGGTACCTATGGTACTTTCCGGATCACTCTTAGGTGAGATTGTAAGGTACGAGGTCTCCACTCCGGAGCCTTTAAATTCAATACTGCAATCCTCTGTGAACAATTCCTTTAGGTCGGTCTTGTTTCCGAAATCCACATCGAGATATGCTGAGTCGATTTTGTCCACATATGTTTTCGGTCCGGAAACAATAATTTTATCCTCAGACAGCACCGGTGTTCCGAATAAATATCCGTCTGCTACTTTAGATTCATCATAATTCAAGCCCAAATCAAAGGTCTTTGTTGAATTAACATCAAAATAACACTGAACACTGGTAGGATAAAAAGAATTAACTTTAAAATCAAGTGACTTAGACTTATCCGTAACCAAAATAGGAATGGTCTGCTCTCCGGTCCTATTCACATTGGAGGTATCGAATTTGACAGACAAGTCATCATCGGTAACCTGACCGATAACATACTTTGCACCTGTTATGGTGACTGAAAGTTCAACGGTATTCTGCAAGGTGTAATACTGCATATCAAGCTGTTTTGAAACCTCGTCGCCCAATTTGATAGGGACCTGAACCTTGACGGTTTTCGACTCATTAGTACCTATGGAAAGTGAGGTCATAATCCACACAAGAACAGCCAGCAATACGCTAAAGAATATCAAATACTTGTCATTATAAATAATGTCCTTAAAAGAAAAACTCTTTTTTTCTTTAGCGGTAGTTTTTGTATTATTATCCATTACTTTTTTATCCTCCTAACCAATTTAGAAATAACCTTGTCGTCGGAGGTTCCGCCGCTGGGGAGGAAGTTATTGACAAGCACATCACGCATAACACCGGAGGAAATACCTTTTCGGAGGTTACCGTTTTGGGCTACGCTGATTTCGCCGGTTTCTTCGCTGACAACAAATATAATTGCGTCGCTCTGCTCCGACAATCCGATAGCCGCACGGTGACGGGTACCGAGAGATGAAGAAATATCAATATTCTTAGTAAGAGGGAGAATACAACCGGCTGCATACACACTGCTGCCTCTAATCACCATAGCGCCGTCATGGAGCGGTGATTTTGGATAAAAAATATTTTCGATAAGCTCTCTCGAGGCAATAGCGTCAATTTCTGTTCCGCTCTTAATTATGTCTCCGAGCATCGTATCATTTTCAAAAACAATGAGAGCACCGATTTTGTTATCGGACATATCGGCACAAGCCTTACAGGTGGCGTCAATAGTCTTTTTCATTTCTGACACATCAAGCGCAACGCCGGAATTGAGAATATTCTTAAAGCTGTCACGAGCAGCACCTTTACCCATTTGTTCCAAAATATTACGAATTTCGGGGCCAAACAAAATGACTACGATAATGAGTATATTGGAGAACACTGCTTTGAGTACATAACTGGAGGCGTCCATCCGCAAAAAGTTGACGACAGCATAAAGTATGGCAAGGAACAGCAAGCCTTTTATGAGCTGAATGGCTCTCGTTTCACGAACGATACGAATAATTAAAAACAAAACAATAGCAACAAATGCTATATCGACTGCGTCAATAACGCCGAATGTACCGAACAAGCCCTTTACCTGATTAAAAAAATCAACCACAGACCTGCCGAGATTTTTAAAATATCTAAATTTGAACGCAAGTTCATATATATCCAACATCTGTATCTTCCTTATAAACATATATTTTAGCAGTATTTATTTTATCATATCCGTGGTAATAAATAAAGTCAATTTCACAAGTTTTTTACAACATTAACAAATTTATAACATTCTGCTTCTGTATTAAAATATCCGAGTGACACACGAACTGTTCCCGAATCGATAGTACCAAAGTGTGCATGAGCGAGGGGGGTACAGTGGTAGCCGCCTCGTACACATATACCCCTTGAAGCTAAATCAGCTGCGACCTGCTCACTGCTTTTGCCTGCGATATTAAAAGAAATTATAGGCATATCAACGCTCAATCTCGGCGACAAGGTATAAAGAACGACACTTGGGTTATTATTCAGTGCGTCATAGATATAGGAGGCTATCATCATTTCGTGACGATATATTTTATCTCTGCCAACTCTGTTGATAAAATCGATACCTGAGCCGATAGAAATAATGCCCGAATTATTGAGCGTACCTGCCTCTAATCTATCCGGCAAAAACTCGGGCTGTTTGAGTGAAAGCGAGGCACTGCCTGTTCCGCCCTCCTCAAAACTCTTAATATCCAAACCTTTTCTTACTGCCAAAAATCCCGTACCCATTGCACCGAATAAGCATTTATGCCCCGGGGCACATAAAATATCAATATTATCACGCTCGGCATTTATGTCCGCCGCACCTACGCCTTGTGCACCGTCCACAATAAATCTTATACCCTTCTCCCTGCATAATTTGCCGATTTTTGAAATAGGGAATCCAACGCCGAAGGCATTGCTGGAATGCATACAAACAACGAGCGTAGTATTAGATTTAATTTTGTCGGCAAAATTTCGAACTGTTTCGCTGTCATCATAGGAAAAATCCGCAACATCATATTGGGCATATCCGTCGTCGGTCAGCTTTTGGACCACACGGCTGACGCTGTTATGCTCAAGAGAGGAAATAACTATATGGTCTCCTCTGTTAACGCTGCCCTTTATTGCAATATTTAGAGCCTCGGTACAATTTTTTGTGAACACTACATTTTCCGGCGGAAAAGAAAACATTGAGCCTATTTTCTCTCTGACCTCAAATATTCTTTCTGCCGCCGCCAAGCTCTGTGCATAACCTCCCCTGCCACTGTTAAACGACAGGTTTTGCATAGCAACATAAGTTTTTGTCAAAACCTCTTTTGGCTTTGGATAAGTTGTGGCTGAATTGTCAAAATATATCATTTTGTTTCAACCCCGATTATATCTATACCATTGCTTTTCAATGCATAAACCGGCTCGTCATCGTCAGCACTGACGTTTATTACATAGCCGCAGCCTTCGCCGGGTGCAGGATTTTGGAGCCGATTCATTGTCGCCTTGTAACCCAATGAGTGAAGAATTCTGAGCCCCCTCTGCGCATTGGTAACAGACCCGACCTTTATAACAAAGTACATAAAATCACCTCATTTCTGATTATTACATTCTATGAAATAGTGTGATTATGTTTATTAACCGAAAAACCACCCTTGTATTAACTATTGGCTAACATACAAATTGAGCTAATAGCAAAAACAACAAAATCGGGAAAAACTAAAGTCTTTCCCGATTGAGCAATGATAATTAAATTGTCTATATTTTATGAATTCAAAGTTTCTTTGCCAACAAGGTATCTTGCAAGCATAGCAGCGTCACGATTGTTAATATAGCCGTCGCCATTAACATCTATTGCCAATCCCTGACACTCATTGGCTGTCACCTTTTCAACAAGGTATTTATTCATCATAGCAACATCCTTGTTATTGATAATTCCGTCGCCGTTCATATCTCCGGTAACAACTACCGTCTTTGAATCGATGATGTTATCACCTGCAACAAGCTGAATTTTGCAGCCCGTTCCCACATAATCCGTATCGGTTAATTCTATACCGTCAATATCATAGAATTTAATCTCGGTATTAACAAATTCCTTAGCAACATCTGCAGATGTTGTTCCGGGTTTAATTCCTCTAAGATAGCCAAGGCTGTCATAATTCAATTTTGAATCACTGTTCAGCAGCAACGCCTTCTTTGCAGAAGCCTTTACTGTAACGATACAGGATGCTGTACTCTTTGAACTTTTTACTGTTGCTGTAATCGTTGCTTCTCCGGCCTTTAAGCCCTTTACAACACCGTTTGAATCTACAGATGCAATACTTGAATCACTTGAGGTCCACTCAATTTCTTCGCCTACAAGATTGAACGGAGTAATTGTAGGATTAAGAGCAAAGCTTGTGTTCACATACAAATCATATGATGATTCATCAAGTGAAATCTTTGCATACTCTGACTCTTTCAAATATTTACCGGTTACTACCATATCCTCTGTTACGCAGCTGTAATCCTTATCCCAGCCTGCAAAAATGTATCCTGCCTTTTCGGGAACATTCGGATCCTTTGCGGATTCAGAATAGTTTACATTCTGAGTTTCAAGTATCGAACCACCTTCAATATTGAATATTACCGAATACTGTTTTGGTGTGTACTTAATGTACAAAGAGGTTGAAGCAGTTATAGGCGTAGAAACATTAAACTCTGTTGTACAACTACTGTCAGTATAAAAATGATCTAAACTATAACCATCTTTTTGTGGAATCATATCTAAACTTAATTTGCTGTTATCGGCAACCAACAGAGTATCTGTTGAATATGGTGTTTCATTGTCAAAAAAATCCACAATATGATATTTAGTATTACCCGAAGTGTTGATACAATAGTAATTTGTAGTTTTTTCACTATCGTTCTTACCGAGTGATGATGCGTAATATGTTACAGAATGTGTCTTGTCAAGTTTTATTGGGCCGGTGTATTCTGTTGCCTGATGCTCGTTTCCGTCGAGATAATAGTAAATTACTGCGTTTTCATCTTTTGTTGTCAACTGCAATGATAACTCGCTTGTATATTCTCCCGACTGGTAGTTTGCTGTCGGCACCTCTGTATCTTCGTCAAAATGATATTCAGGATATATCTTTGCGTCGTGGGTTACCTCTGTGGACTCTTCTTCGTTCAGCCATCCGTCGAATGTAATATTGTCACCCTTTATATCATCAGGTACAACGGCGGTAGCTCCGTAATCCACATACTGCGTATCCTTTACCTTTCCGTCTTGGTCAACAAATTCTATCTTGTATTTGTTAGCTTCATACTGTGCTGTTACTACCATATCCTGAGTTACGATGTTGCTCTTGTTATCCCATCCGACAAATTTGTAACCTTCTACTGTTTTGGCATCAGGTGTTGACAATGCATCGCCGTACTTAAATTTTTCTACCTTAAGAAATTGATTTTGCCAATCCACAAATACTACTGTAAATTCTTTCTTTTCAAATTCCGGATAGAAATCGGTATTCTCCATTATTCTTGTTGTTGATTTATCCCAACCGCAAAAATCGTATCCTGTTTTTGCAGGACTTTCGGGTACTGTAGCATTCTTTCCTTCTTGAACTGTTTGCGTATCAATAATATTACCGTCGAAGTCATAGAAGTTAACAGTATATGACGGCTTAGGTGCTTCAATAGTGCCTACCTTGGTAATATCGGATGTTCCCTCTATACCGATTGCTATAGTATAGTCACCGGTTTGAGCAGTCGGCTCTTGGCGAAGCTTGTATGTAAAGCTGTATGAACCGTCTGCACCTACGGTTGTCTGTCCGATAAACTGGTTTGTATAGTCCGACGCTCCGGTATATCCATATACATAAAGCATCAACTGCTTTCCTGCAAATGCGGAATCGACCTTACCACTTTGGGTTCTTGTTTTTCCTGTTGTATCCTCTACTTGTGGCACATTACTCTTGTATCTGTAAATTTTTCTGGTCTGTACATCTCTGTCACCTGTTGCTGTTACTGCAGTGTCAGACCAATCTGTCCACTGCTTCCAACGATAGAACTGATAGCTGTACCTATATGTATTGTAATAATACTGTTTTTTTGAGCCGGAAACATATTGCTCGGTTGTATCATCATTTCTGTTTACGCTCTTAAACCAATACTGAGACGCTCCGCAGCTTGGGCATGCCGGACCTCTGTATTTGTTTACGCCGCTGTTATCCGAGGACTGTCCGTAGTGTGTCATAGCCGAGCTGACAACATTTATCTGATGCCATGTTCCGCCTACGTGACTCGTCGGGCAATATGTGTGATTGCCTCCTCCTCTTTTGTAGAAGTGATAAAAACAAGTAAGAGTTCTTGTGGAATATGTATTCACTGTTCTTGTGTTAGTCAATACTCTCTTTTCTGTTTCGTTATCATAAGTTGATAATGTATTATCTATCCAACCGGACTGAGAGATTAAGTTTTCGTTTCTTTTTCCGGTATATTCATAACCGGCCAAAGTTTTTGTATTACCTGTTTTGAATTCCTTTTCTCTATATTTATACTGTGTAACCTCTTGTAAATCTGTTACTTCGCTTTCATTCGGTTTGATTGTAGATTCGGCATACATAAGGCCTTCGGTAATCTCTGTAGTCAATATTGGTGAAATCGGAATGCCTGTAGCATAGTTCGTCACCATAAATACTTCGACCTTTGCTGCCGGCTTTTGGCAAGGAACATACACTTCACATCCTGTTTTTGTTTTTCCTGCCTTAATTGCAAATGCAGATGACTCTGTCATTTCTACGAGTTTACCTTCAGAAGTCTTTAATGCGACAACAATTCTGCCATTTGTTGGTTTTGAATCATTGTTTTCTACATCAACGGTTACATTGTAGCCAAAGAAATCTCTCTCAGCTTTTGCATTTTTACATCTTACGGGCAGGTCATAGTTATCCCACGCATATATTCCGTCAATATTTATGCATTTGTCCGATCTGTCTGTATATACATTCTTGTATGCTGTACTGTTCCAACCCTTAAACACATAATTCGCTTCGGTATTCACATCTGTCGGCGGTGTTGCATCATGGCCGTACTCAACTTTTTGAGGAGATCCGATAAGTTTTCCTGTTCTGTCGAAGAAATTTACTGTGTATGTGATAATCTTGTACTTCGCTTTGATTGTTTTATCTGCTGTTATGTTAAAGTAACTGCTGTCCCAACCTTCAAATGTATATCCTTTTCTGCTGGGAGACTTTGGTGTAGGCGCATTATGTCCGTACTTTACATCAAACTCTTCTAATGCTGTGTTATCCCAATCAACAAACTTTACATGTCTGTCTCTCTCTGACACACAGCTTATTGTTGTACTCCAAGAGGTTTCTTTTCCTACTGAGTTATAAGCCTTTACCTTAAAGTAATATGTACCGACATTATTCAGTATTATCTCTTGGCTGTTTGAGGTTAAACCGGAATAGGTTTTTGTCTCTACACCCGTAACACTCAAATCGTAGCGAGAGGCATTATTAGATGCCCAACTTACTGTTATTCTTTCCTTAACTGCAACATGACCGTTCCCTGTTGCATTGATGCTCGGTGTTGTTGCTTCGGGGACAGACTGCTTTGTAAAATAATCTAAGCATATCCAACCTGTTTTTCCGCCATATCTTCCGTATCCCCAGTTACCTTGGGTTTGGTTAATATATACTGACTGTCCGTTCGGCACAACTCCTATTGATCTGTTATTTGTACCAACACCTGTTCTTATGTTTACATTATATCCGCAAGTATTTCTGTATGTTGCTTGTCCCTGATATGAAGCACTTGAATTATAGTAATTATTCTTTGTACTTGTTGTGGTGTTATTTATAGTTCCGGAGCCGTTGCTTGGTGCACTGCCATTATACCTAAATACCTTTGACCACGGATGATTTCTGTACTTTGTTACACTTATTTCACTTCCTGTTTGGTCTCCGGCTTTTTCTCCACAATTGTAACAACCAATGTGATAACCTCTGTATCCGTGATTGTTTGAACAATAGCAAGGTTTACTACTTTGATGTGCTCCGACAAGTTGTCCGTTGCCAATGTACATTTCTGTGTGTCCTCCCACCCACAAAACATCTCCGGCTCTCAAACCACTACCTGTAGATAAATTTACACTATGTGTTACATCATTAAAGTGCAACTGTTTCAATATAGATTCTTCGCTTCTTGTACTCATTGTCTTTAATTTGGTTCCGGCAGAAGTAAATCCGCCATTATACAGTGCATTTCCAACCAATGAAGAACAATCATAGTCAGGACCATTTCTCCAAGCCGAAACCCAACTGTATCCATGACTGTTATCATTTGCAATAGCCACGGCCCAATTTATAGCATTTTGTAAAGACGGCGAAGCTGCGTTAGCAGATAACACGCCAACCGGTAATACAGAAACAATCATCAATAACGATAAAAATATTGATAATATTCTCTTACTTATTTTTTTCATATTTCTCCTCCAAATTAAGCAGATTTAATAGATTTAGATTTAGACCAGTTTGAATAAATCTTTGTAGATTTACCATTTACTTTGACAGTTTTGTAAGTTCTTACTCGGACATAATACTTTTGTTTTTTCTTCAGCTTCTTTACCTTTTTTGAGGTAGTGCTGTTTTTGGAAACAACAATTGATTTTTTGCCTTTTGTGAACTTGCTGTTTGTTGCATATTGAAGCTCATATCCGGTTGTCTGTGTTCGCTGTTTTTTCCATTTGACTGAAAATCCCTTTGATGCACCGGATATTGAACTTATGCTTGTTCCTTTTGGTACTACAGTAAAGTAGAGCGTTTTTGTTCCGGTATAATATCCTTTGAATGTAATCTTTACAGAATATTTTCCGACATTCTTCCTGCCGCTTGCATACTTAACCGTGTAATTGTTTCTTGAAATTGTTTTTCCGCTTGCATCTTTTACACTGATACTCGGCGTCTTTGCTTTGCCGTTGTAGGTATATGAATACGCTGACAATTTAATTGTCTTTGGCCTTTGAATAGTTGTTGTTGAGGTAACAGCTCCGCACACAGAACACTTTGTTTCCTTTTTGCCATTTGCAGACAACGTTGCTTTTGTTGTCTTAGATACAAGTTTATGCTCTGTTTTGGCTATTCGCTCTGTTCGTTTTTCATTACAGAGTGAACAAGTGTAGGTTTTTGTTCCCTCTGCTGTACACGTCGGCGATTTAGTCACTATACCTGAACCCCACTTATGTCCAACCATTGGAACAGATACATTTTTGTTCATTTTGCATCTTGTACAAGTTACTCTCTTTACACCGTTCTCCGTACACGTTGCTTTTTCTATCACTGTTCCGTCATTCCAGTTATGACCCAAAGCCTGACTGCTGTTAGACTTACGATACGAATAATTACAGGTTGTACAGGTGTAAATTGTGTATCCATTTTCTGTACATGTAGGTGCAATTGTTTTTGTGGTATACTTGTGACCTCCGTTCAAGTGGAGCTCGCTCGATTTGCAATCAAAAACCACATCGTCATATTTTTCGTTAAAGGTATCCGTCTGCGAGTAAGATAATGTTATCTTACTGCCGCAAGCTGTGCTCGTGATAACCTTAAACTTTATCACCATCAGGTTTCCGTTGGAAGTGTTGCCCTGTGTGCTGTTCCATACGACATAGAACTCTCCGTTCTTTTGTCCTATGGTGTCATTGAAGTTGCCTGCAAATTTTGAATCTTTAGTAACAGATACAGGTTCTATTTGTGACGAATCGTATTCGACCTTAATTTTGTATCCCATTATTCCGTGATTATTGGATATTTGGACAGGCACTGAAATCTCTTCGCCTTTGCTACCTGTAACACCTTCCTTGACGCTTACCGTAGCTGTGTCACTTGTTTGTGACGGTGTTATCGATACCTTTAGCGGATTGCAGCTATATTGGTCCAACATATTTTCTATTGCTTTGTCAAATGTCATTCCAACTTCATATTTTCCGCTGACTGCATTTTCTTTTGCCTTAAATACTAATCCGGAACAAGAATTCAAATCAGCGTAATCTATTATCACTCCATCTGTTACAGATGTATATGCGTCTTCGTAGGTCACTCTGTCTGTTCCGGTTTCATTGTAGAAGCCTACAAATTCAAAAGCATCTTTATCGTAGGTATATTTTACCTTTCTGCTATTCTTATCTACCCGATTAACGATACTTTCAAAGCTGTTTGAATGATTCAACAGGGTCTTTACATACACTGTTTCTCCTGCCTCTGCAGAACATTCATTGTTTAGCTGAAAATCAGTTCCGCCGAGAATTTCACTCATACAATAATTCTTTGCCGAAGCATTTGTAATTGAAATGCTTACATCATTACAAGTCAGTGCTACGCTTTTAAAGTTATCATCAAAAGTATCATCTCTTGAATAATCAATTCCGATCGTTGTATCTCCTACTGCCGATTTATCAACCAGCATATTTATGTAGAACACAGTTCCATTGAATTTTTCTGCATTATTGCCGGTCCAGTACACACTGAATTCTCCTGCCTCTGCGTCACCTTCAATATTATCCTGCAATCCACTGTCAAAACAATCTCCGTACTCTATCGTTTCCGGTTTCATCTTTTCCGCATCGTAGCTGAATGTCAATTTGAAACCTAACAGCCCAGTATTGTTCTTTATCTTTATCGGTATCTTTACCCTCTGCCCCGATTTCGCTTTTATTTTTTCACCTTCAATTATTATTCCTAAAGAAGTGTAATTTGTTTTATAAGAATCATTACATACAACACAAGTATACAAATCATATCCTTGGCTATTCTCTGTTGGCTTAATGGTCTTTTTCTCATATTTATGTTCTGTTTTTGGTATTACTCTTTGTGCTACTATAACAGTATTACATACCGAACAATGCTTACCTTCTGTCAAACCGGTCCTTATACAATTTGCTTCTACTGCCTTATCCACAACCTCTGTATGAGGCAAGCAATCCTTAATGCCGGTATTGTATGTATCTCCACATTTAGTGCAGGTGTAAAGAGTGTACCCCTTTGTTGAACAAGTTGGCTGAACAGTCTTAGTAAATTTATAGTCGTGTGAAAGTTTAGGGGTAACATTTTGTTTGATAATTACAGCTCCGCATACTGAGCAATGCTTTCCTTCTGTTAATCCGGTAGCAAAGCAAGTAGCAGGAACGGCCTTGTCGATAACTTCTGTATGAGGTGCTAATGAAGTATAATTATCAATAAATTCATCACCGCATTCACAATAATTGATTGTGTATCCCCGACTGGTACAAGTAGGAGCTATGACCTTTTTTACATAGGAATGGGAATGAGCCTCAAAAGTATAACCGTTTGACTCTGCATATTTTTGTGTTGTTGAATTTGATAAACCGCAAAGAACAGTTTTACTTGGGAAGTTGTTAGCAGATGGTAATTCGCAATTTGGATTTAAAATCGTAACCGAATTTAATTCATAACATCCACTAAAATCAACTTTTGAAAGGGATTTAACATTCTTATCAATTACGATATTTTTGATGTATTGGCAATTTTCAATAGCATAATCGTCAATTTCTTCTACAGTGTTTGGAAGAACATATTTTGTCCTAGACAAATTTTCGGGAATTTTAATCATTCGAGTTTTGTCTTTGTTATACAAAACATTGTCTGCACATGACGAATAATACATATTTTCGGCATCTACTACTATTGCATATAAATTTTTGCAACTCTCAAATGCATTATTTCCAATTGAAGAAACACTACTCGGAATAATCATTTTTCTAATTTCACTGCAATATCTAAAAGCGTTATCGCCAATAGTTTTTACCGAACTTGGAATTGCAATATCTTCTATTCGGTCACAATAGGAAAAAGCATTGTTGCCAATAGTCTCGACAGAGTTTGGAATTTCAATTTTTATTATTGGACAATCATTAAAGGCGTAATCTCCTATTTCTTTAACGCCGTCTTTTAATGTGATACTTTTTATATTTGAACCGTCAAAGGAACCTGCTCCGACTTTAGAAATTCCTTGAGCAAAATCAAAAGTTGCACCATTACATCTATAAAAAGCATAATCTCCTATTGAAGGACATGAATTACTTATTTCTACTTTTTTTAGATTAGAACATTGATAAAATGCGTTTCTACCGATGCTGTTTACATCTGATTCGAGTGAAATTATAGCATTACAATTATTGAATGCATAATCGCCAATGCTCTTTACAAAACTTGGAATTACAAATTCTGTGTCAGTTTTTTCACTGGGGTAAAGCACCAATAACTCTTTATTTTTGTTATACAGCACGCCGTCAACTGAGGAATAATTTTTATTATCTGAAGACACATTGAAACTTTCTAAGTTAGCACATTTTTTAAGGAACTCCATTTCAAGTGAACATACATTGTTTTGAATATAGATATTTCTAATAGTCGACCATGGAAAAGAACTCGAGGCATCATTTGGATACTCAGCCATTTTTCCTGTGCCGTTTGTTAAAGTTAAGCTATCAATACTTGCATCGTCAAACACCCTATTGTGTCCAAAATCAAAAGAACAAGGAATTGTTAAACTCTCTAAGTCAGAACATCCGTAAAAAGATTGGTCAATACTAACCACACTATCAGGAACCGTTATGGAATTCAAACTAATTCCGGCAAAGGCACACAAGCCTAATTGCTTAACTCCTGACGGAACGACCAAATTTTTAATCAGTGTACCATTTAGATACAATAATCCGTTTCCGCTATAAAGAGGATTCGAAGAAGTAGATACATATTTTTCCAATCCAAAATCGATACTGCACCATTTGCTCAAATTGCTGATATTTACTTTTTCAATATTGTCACAATGTGAAAAAGCATCTAGTCCAACAGATTGAAGTGACTCTGGAACAGTAATACTTTTCAAATTTTCACAAGACACAAATGCGTATTTTGAAATACTCGTAACACCATTTGGTATAGTTATATTTTCGTTAGGATAAGCAGATGGACACTGAATGAGAGTCGTTTTGTCTTTATTCAACAAAATTCCCGAATAAGAACAAAATGATTTGTTATTTTCATTTACTTCAATATTTGAAAGATTGCGACAATCTGAAAATGCTCCTTCTCCGATGCTGGTTACATTTTGGGGAAGTGTTATAGTTTTTAGGCTTGTACATTCTTCAAACGCATCTTCGCCTATACTTATCAGACTTTCAGGGAGTGTCACATCTGACAAATTATGGCAATCTTGAAAACTGTTTATTCCTATTTCAGTCACAATATTTGGTATTGTTATACTTGTTAAATTCTCACAATATTTAAATGCGTTTTTCTCTATATTTCTGACCGAACTCGGTATAGCATAACTTGTGCCAATTTTTGCAGATGGATATCTCACAATCTTTGACTTGTCTTTATTAAACAAAACGCCATCCTGAGCAGAAAAATTTTTACTGCTTGAGTCCATTGAAATGGATGTTAAGGAACTACATCCACTGAATAAGTCGCCGTAGATTTTTTCCAAACTTGCCGGAAGTGTTATTGTTTTTAGCGAAGTGCAATTTTCAAACAGTCCCCATCCCAATGTTTTCACGCCGTTTTGAAATGAAACATTTTGCAAATTGCCGCAATTCATAAACGCTCTGTACTTTATTTCCTTTACACTGCTTGGAATAGAAACACTTGCTAAACTAGAGCAATCTTGAAAAGCATTCTCAGATATTGATGTTGCGCTGCTTGGAATAATAACCCTTGTTATTCCTTCACACAAATAAAAGCTCCCAATTTCAGTAACGGGATAGCCTCCAATAGTGGACGGTATAGACACAACACCGCTAAAATTGCTACTGATATTAGAAGAAATTGTTGCGTTTCCGTCAGTTATGTAATATTTATAGTTACCTTCAACTTTCCATGATGTACTGGTATCATTAGCATAGACAATAATATTAAAGCTGGGAATCATTGCAGATACCATAATTAAACATAATATAAGACTAATAAATTTTTTCAAAACATAACCCCCGGAAATATTTTTGTTTAATTGAAGACAAGTAGATTCATAAAACTGAATAAATTAATAAACAATTACTACAATTATATACAATAAAGTTAGGCATATCTATAAGCCGTCGGCTGACTTTTTAAAAAATTGTGAATATTTTTTGAAAAATATGATACGAACATGAGCAAAGTTTATGTTTGTCAATACTGAAATCAAATCATAGAATGGTGAGAAGGAGTGATTTTATGTTCAATTACGTAAAAAAATTACAATACCCGATAAATATTAAGCATCCTGATCCTAAGGCTGCGGCGATAATCATAAGTCAATACGGCGGACCGAACGGCGAGCTGGGTGCATCACTGAGGTACTTATCCCAAAGATACTCTATGCCATACCCCGAGCTAAAAGGCTTGCTGACAGATATTGGCACCGAGGAGCTTGGACATTTAGAGATGATTGGCACTATTGTGCATCAACTCACGAGAAATCTGACAGAAAAGCAGATTGAAGAATCAGGCTTTGCACCGTATTTTGTGGACCACACTACAGGCGTATATCCGACTGCTGCAAGCGGCTCGCCATGGAGTGCAGGCAGTATTCAGGTCACAGGCGACCCGATAGCCGACATCAATGAGGACCTTGCAGCTGAACAAAAAGCAAGAGTCACCTACGACAATATTCTTCGTCTCGTAGATGACCCCGATGTAATAGAGCCTATTAAGTTTTTACGTGAGCGAGAAATAGTCCACTACCAAAGATTCGGTGAGGGACTTCGAGTTATCACAGACAAACTGAACCGCAAGAACTATTACGCCACAAACCCCGGCTTCGATAACTAAAAAGTGCCGACAGACTTTTTACAGTCTGTCGGCTTTTGTTCTCCTCCGCCTTTTGAGCGGTAACCGATTATTTTATTTTTATTGTCTTTGTCTTAGACCAGGAGGAGTAGCAGATGGTTTTACCTGACTTCTTGTAGGTGCGGACACGGACATAATATTTTTTGCTGCGCTTTAGTTTCTTAATCGTCTTTGATGAGCTTGAATTCTTTAGCGTAGCCTTTTTTGCACCCTTAAACTTCTTTGAGGTGCTGTACTGAATTTCGTAGCCAGTGGTCTGCGTCTTTTGCTTAGCAATCTTAGCAGTAAACTTGCCCTTGCCCGAAGTGAGCTTTGTTATACTTGTACCCCTTGGCTTAACGGTATAGATGACTGTTTTTGTACCGCTGTAAAGTCCCTTGAACTTGACTTTTGCAGTATATTTGCCGACCTTAATGCTCTTCTTCGGATAAGTTACAGTATAGTACGAGCTGCTGATTTTTTTGCCCTTAGAGTCCTTAATTGTAAGGCTCGGTCTCTTATTTTTGCCGTTATATGTTGTCGATGCAAAAGTAAACTCGGCATGCTTATATACAGTATAGTTTGCACTATGAGAACAAACTGTACATTCGCCGTGATAGGAACCGTTAGATTTTGCGGTTGCAGGCTTAATATTCGACTTTTTAATCAAATGGCCATACTGCTTTAGGTTAGCCCTAAGATTAGTGTTATCGTAGACTTTACAGCCATAACCGCCGTTTGTTTCTGCCTCACTTCCGTCGCAATTTGAAAGTTGGACATACGCAATATGCGAACCGGTATGTTTTTTATTCTTGTAACAGGATTTATGATTTTTAAATGGCGTTTTATCAACGACTTTCATTAAATCCTTTTCACTTTTATACTTAGTGCCCTTAACTTTTTCAGAGTATATATGGGTATTGTTACTGCCATTACTGTCGTAAACACTGTAACACTTTTCTTTTTTCAGTTCGTACGACTTAGTTACGGAGTATATCTCATAAGTGCTGTTACAGGTGGTTCCACCGAAACTGTAACAATCATTATGGACATAAATTTTGTTACCGTCCAAAAACACATCACAAGCATATCCCCAATTTCCGCCGCCACTATTGCATATTGGTATATCCTCGGAAGCATAATAAACTGCTCCGTCGATGATTCTAAATGATGTGGCGTAAATAGAGCCTTCTTTTTCGCCCCAGCGATGACCAAAACTGAGAGTAAGCAACTCTTGCTTGCCGTCTTTATTAAAATCTTTTACAACAGCACTGAAAATGCCTTTTTGGTAGCTGTAAATTCCTGTTTCGGAACCGTTCACTTTTCCGTCAAAAACATTCAAATAGTGATTTATACCACTGTAATATATGTTCTTTTCGCTCGCCGCCTGCACAGTTATACCCAAACCGCACGATGCAGTAACAAGCATAACGGCCGACAGAAAGAGGCTTAAAAATCGTTTTGTTTTTTTCATAAGTCTTACTTAAGCTCCTTATATTTTATACCGTCTTTTTTGTGAGACTTGGCATACTTAGCAGCCTTTGAGTTCTTAGGAGCTTTGATAGTTTTGACACAAGAATTCTTATTGCAGGATATGGAAGTATTCTTGTCTTTTACAACAAGAGTAATACCTTCATTAGAAGTAGCAAAAGCGCCATCACCGAAAGAAACGGATTTTACTTTTTTAGGAACTGTAGCGGTTGTTAATGATGTTCCGTCAAATGCACTTCGTTTTATATTTTTTATTGATGCAGGAAAAGTTATTGATTTAAGTGATAACTGAAACAAGAAAGCACATTCACCAATAGTGGTCGTTGTAGGTGCAAACTTAACTTTTGTAATAGAACCAAATCCAAAATTAACTGTCATAAAACAATAATCCGGAATAGTCTTGATTTTTGTCTTTGACATATCTATAGACTTTAAGCTATTACATTCAGCAAATGAACACTCTCCAAGAGTTGTAATTGATTTTGGGATTGAAATACTCTTTAATTTAGAACAATAATAAAAAGCATAGTCACCTACAACCTTTACACTCTTAGGGATATTATATGATGCACCACTCTTTGCTCGAGGATAAGCTACCAAAGTTTTTTTATTTTTAGTAAACAAAACAGAAGAAACAGTTGTAAAACTCTTGTTTCCTTTTGCTACTGAATACTTTTTTACATTGTATCCACCAGTAGCCAACGGCGGCATATTGATACTTGTAATGTTTTTTGGAATATTTACTGTAGTAATCGAATTTTCGCCGACTACAGTATGCTTAGTATACTTAATTGATGTTACGGTTTTGCCTCCGAGTTTTGAAGGGAAGGTATAAGACTTCTTTTTGTAGTTGTTAAACTCTATACCGGTAACGGTAGCTTTGCCTTTATTCACGGTGTAGGTATATTTTACGCCACTGACTGTAGCTTTCTTTTCTGATGCCGCAAGAGCGGTAAGTGGACTGAAGCAGGTCATCAGCATCAGCACAGACAACATAACCGATAGTAATTTTTTTGTTTTCATAATTATTTCTCCAATCTTATTTGTTATGTAGGATATTATGGCACGGAGAAAAAATCTTTGCAATATGTTCCCGAGTGTTACCTAAAAGTGATGAGCCGGAAACATATTGATTTATGCGAAAAACCGTGTATAATAAATTTTATGTGTTACCAAGAGACAGTAACGAGGTAACATATTGAGGAGGAATAAATATGGAAAGTTTTTCTGATTTGCTGAGAAAATTCATCGGCGAGCAAGATATGTCCGTGTACAAACTTGCCAACGAATCCGGTGTAAACAGAACGGTAATCCAAAATGTAATGGCAGGCAAAAAGAAACTGCCCCAAAACGGACTATTCAATATCATAGACACAGACTGCTTTACCACAGCACAGGTGCACGACCTGAACGAAGCGTACTATACTGAAAAGTACGGGGAAAACACTCTAAAGCGATTTGATATGATCACAGCCGGACTCAAGGGACAGATAAGAACTAATCTGCAAAAAGAGGTACTCGTCTCCCCTATGAAGATAGACAACAGCACAATCTGCATCAACAGCAGAAAGGACCTGCTGTCTGCAATAAAAACAATAATGGACATAGGTACGGAAAATTTCTTTTCCAACTTCGACTTTTGTACGGGGAAGATAAACAGGCTGGTTCACGCAGCCTGCGAAAGCGGAAATATAGAAAACTTTTTTCACTGTGTATCATATAAATATGACGAAACTCCGGACGACATAGAGACAATGTTCAATATGATACATTACGCTGAGGACGGTTTTATTACATATATCGGTGACAGCTTATATTTTGGTGACAAAAAATTATACTTTATGGTGACAGATGAGCATCTGCTTATATTCGACGAAAATGCGGAGATGGGTATACTGAGCACAAATGACTCTATAGGCTCATTTTTGAGTGACAAGATTGAGGGAATAAAAAGGAACTGTTCTCAAGAAGTATTCATAACCGATAATGCAATAGACTATATGGAAAAAATTGGTGCACTGACAGCAACTCAAGCAAAAGAACATTCCACTGTGGGCTATGACGGAAGTGTATGTCCTACTTATGTAACCGAGGATATGGTTGCGGAGATGGCAACAGATCTAATAAAAAGCATACCGGCAATGGCAAAAAACATTTCATCCCATTTCGATATATCATTCGGCGGAGTAGAGAGTATAGAGCATATTATATGCTCATTTGACTCTATTCACAGATTTGCGGAAACAGGAATACAGGAAAGTTTTTCTCCGCAATTTGCTAAACCGATGTCAAAGCAAAATATAGGAAAATATCTTCGACTGATGTTAGGTAACAAAAGCGTAAAATGGCAGCTGACGAACCCAATATACTTTGACAGCAAATATGCAATATGCACACAAAACAACAAGTCAAGATTATCCACATCCAGCTGCAGAGATTTGGAGCAAGACGGATATGTGGGCAAAACAATATACAGCACCCTGAACAAAAATCTGTTTGACGATTTCATAAAATACTATGAATATCTCGGCACTACGGAAATGACCTTTTCCACAAAAGCGTCAAGAAAGATTTTGGAAAGAGAAGCAGAAATAATCGAGGCAGAATAAAAAAGTGCTGTTTAATTGTGTTGCAAAAGTGATAAAGTTATGATAGTATAAAACCATAAAATAGAAGGAGAAAGATAAAATGAAAAGAATTATATCTCTACTACTGTCATTAGTAATGGCAATGGGAACATTTACCTGCTTTGCAGCTACTGCTTCGGCTGCCACAAAGACAGTTGACATCACGATAAAGGGCACCGAATACAACTCTATCGTTGATGATGCCGTAGCGAGCATAAATGAAGACAGAGCGATGGACGGAAACAGCACTCTCAAGATTGATAAAAAGCTCACTGCTGTAGCAAACAAAAGAGCTAAAGAAGCAATGCTGTATTATGACCTATTGACGCTGCCGAACGGAGCGACAATAAAAAAATACATTCCGGATAATACAGGCTCAACATACGCTATATATGGGGTGATTATGACCAAAAAGCCCACAAAAGATACTTTAGAGAGCAAGCTCCATGCTTTGGTAAACGATAATTCCTTCAAATATGGAAAGTCGGTAGGTATCGGCGTATTCGGTACAAAAGGATATGACAATGAATATGTATATACCGTTTATGTAATTGCAAGCGGGAAAGACTCTACAGATGTTCAAAAAGAATTTAAGGACAAGAGCACAAGCACAAAAATCCCTGTATCCACTGACAAAATAGAAATATTTTTGGATACAACAAAAACAGACAACAAACACGGCAGAATAAAATATGCAACAGTAGCATATTTTGAAAAAGGCGTGATAATGTTCTACAATGTGTCCAACCAATTCACAGTAAGCAGCAGCAATAACAAGGCTCTAAAAGAAAAAGGCGGATGGCTGTACATAAAGGGCAACGGAAAGTACAAGCTTTACGCTCAAAGCAAAAACACAAAGAGCTACAAGGTAACCGTACTATCTGACAAAATATCAAGTGTAAATACGAAGAAGCACACTGTAAAAGCTAAGAGTACAAAGAAAAAGGCAGTTAAGGTTACTTGGAAACAGATATACAAAGACATCACAGCCTACGAGGTACAATACTCCACCTCCAACAAATTCTCAAAAAAGGCCACAAAGACAGTAGTGGTAAAGGGCAAAGGAAACACCTCTAAGACTATCAGCAAGCTGAAAAGCAAAAAGACATACTATGTCAGAGTCAGAGCCTACACAGACCAAACAAACAACGAAAAGCTTTACACCCCCTGGAGCAAAACGGTAAAGGTTAAAGTAAAATAATAATAAAAGACATACACTAAAAAAACAACCGTCAAATTGACGGTTGTTTTCTTATATCTTTATTGTTAAAAATTTACATCCATTCTTTGAGAATTTGAGGATTAGCAAAAATCTCATCTAACTTTTCCATAAAAGGAACTATATCGCCCAAATCAAGAGCACGATGGTCAAAAGCGATAGTCAGCGGAAGGGTATAGCCTGTAGTAACTGTACCGTCGGGATTAGCCTTAGGCACAAGCTGAGCAGAACCGATAGCTATAGCAGCAACCTGCGGAGGAATAATCTCCAACAGTGTGCACACACCGTCCCACTTGCGATAAATTGAGCCAAGGTTAGATACTGTGATAGTTCCCTGCTCTATGTCGTGCTTTGTGAGTCTATCCTCAACAGGAATGGAATAGTAGTCCTTTTTTGCCTGACCGGAAAGGGTGTGGACCTTATGCTTGCCGGTCTTTGAGCCTATGAGACGATTAACGGTTTGAGCGACCTTGCCTTCCTTCAATCCGGTGAGAGTATTGTCAAGAGACACCTCAAACATCACCTCGTTCATATCGGAGTTATCTGCACGACGGGCTGTATCGTGAATAGCGTCACGCATCTCGGACATAGACTTGTTGTGCATATCGTGCATATTCACGGTCATCATTTCTCCTGAGGAGAGGGTCATAGGCATAGAAATATTTATCTCTTTATACTGAGTAATACAACCTCTGACAAGGCTGCGATTAAACTCAATGTGAGCGTTCATAGCAGGACAGGCTTTAAGTCCCTCAACTATGATGCGAAGCATAGCGGTATTGATGGTGATTTTTTCTGCCTTAGTTGCGTCGGCGTTTATCTCTTTCATTACCTTCATAAAGTCATCAACATTTGCATTGTAGGTAACTACTGCGTGAGGGATTGTCTCCCAACTCTCGCTGGTCATATTGGATACAATTTTTCTGGCAATGCCAAAGTGTGTTGTTTTGATTGGAGTGAGATTTTGTTTCATTATAAATTCCTTCTTTCGCTTACTTTTTGGTTTTGTAAAAAGCAACTACCCAATAGTAGAGAGGTATGAGTGCAAACACAAGAGCACCTACTCCCCACACACCCGCTCCAAATCCGATAGAAAGATAAATCATAATAATGATTTCGGGTACGGGCAGTGCAAACAAAAATCCTTTTTTAGTCTTAGCAAAACAAGCTCCTGCGTAGTGATAATAGATAGGTATAAGCAAAAACATAATCCAAAGCGGATGCCAAATCTTTGTTATAACTCCCACAGCGACATACACTATCGCAATGACAATAGGAATAGGAAACTTGAACAAAGCACGACCAGTATCACCGTATAGGCTATGCTTTTTTTCTTTTTTAGGTTGAGTGTTTTTGTCCACAGTTTTTTTGATTTCCTTTGCATCTTTTTTTGTGTCGAGCAAATCATCGAGTGTGACTCCGTACAAGTTTGCAAGGGCAATAAGATTATCTGTATCGGGAGAGGACTCGCCTCTTTCCCACTTAGATATTGCCTGTCGGCTGAGGCCTAATTTTTCTGCCAAGAAGTCTTGGGACCAGCCTTTTGATTTTCTTAATTCCTGCATCTTGTCTGCCGTTTTAATATCCATACTATTCTCCGTAGGACACAGCTCATTTGCTATGTCCGTATTGTACCAAACTGTGTCGGTGTTTTCTATACATTCTGCTTTACATTGGCGATTTTTTTACGCAACCGGTGGTTGCAACCGCCTATTTTAGCCGTTTTCGGCTACTTATCTGTTTTTTCTGTTTCATTGATGATTGTGTCTTTAAGCTCCTGTCGAGCGTCCACAACCTCCTGATGATATTTCTTAATTGCGCTGTAGAGCTCCGGTGAGCGCTTGCGCAAAAGGTGCATTTTTTCGTGGCGGCGGGAACGGAGCATACGGAAAGATTCTTCGTCCTCCACCTTAACATGCTGATAAATTTTTTCTCTGCGCTGTTCTATTCTGCGAGCAATTTCTTCCTGCTCGATTCCACTGGAGCGAGACAATTCGTCCAGATGCAACTCGAGAGATTCGAGCAAAATATCTTCGTCAAAATCACCTAAGCCGTGCCACAAATTAGCAAGTGACAAAAGACTGTCGGCATCAAGATTTGCGTCAGTGGCATTCTTCAAAATCTCGGCTGTGTACTGCTCAATTTTTTCTTGAGCCTGGTCGCCGAACGCCCACTCAAACTCGTGCATAAGCTGCAACTTAAAATTAGTTTCCGGCGAGTCGGGCAAAGAATCGAGCACTCTCGAATCTACATCATACGGCTTAGTAAATCCTTGGGCACGGAGAGCTGCCGATATAGTACGGCGGACTCCTCCCTCGTCTATTATATAGCCCAACCCTAACTGTCTGAGTTGGTCATTTACGGTGTGCATATGCTCAGCAAGATAAAATCTAATTCCCTTTTCTTTCAGCGATTTGTATATGCCCTCGAGAGTATCCGCACCTGTAGTGTCTATTGAGCCTATACCTCCGGCGTCGACAACAACGCACTTTGTGTCAGGCTTAATGGCATTTTCTATATCTTCTCTAAACTCTTTTACATTAGCAAAAAAGAGGTTAGCTCGGAATCTGTAGATAACAACCTTCTTAATGGGTCTGGCATCGCTGTTGGTGTTCAAATCGAAGAAGCCGCCTCTGCCGCTTACAACTCCTAAAAAAGTTCGTGGCGGGTCGCTCTCACGGAGAACAACGTTGACAAACGAAAGAATAACTCCGATAACTACACCTGCTATAGTGCCGAACACCAAAACTCCGAAAAATGCCGCCAGGAAAATATACATTTCTTTTTTATTGATTTTTCGCAATTTTTTAAACAAGTCAAATTCTATAGCACCGAGCAAAGCACAAACTACTATTGCAGTAAGAACGGGCACCGGCAAATACTCAATAAAGCCGGTGCAAAACAGAAGTATTACCGCCATAGAAAGTGCCGAAATGACCTGTGTAATCTGACTCTTGCCTCCGAACTGAATATTCATAGAGGTACGGGACACACTTCCGTTCACAGGGCAACAACCTATGAAAGAAGACGCAACATTGCACACGCCGAAAGCAAGCACCTCATTATTGTCCTTTATACGATAATCATTCTTCATAGCAAAGCTGTTCTCTGCCAAAAGAGTTTCTGCCATAATGACCACAGCTACCGCTATACTGCTGCTCATACCCTGAACAAAAGATACTGACGAAAAGTCGGGCAATACAAAACTGCCGAGGCCTCTGTCAACATGGGGCAAAAGAGCAATGCCGGCATTTTTTGCAAAGCCGGTAAAATACTCAAAGCCTGCTGCAAGGAGCATAATAAAGACCGACATAGGGAATTTAGGCACAAATCTCTTTGCCAAAAGAATAACGGCAATACAAACAATGCCTAAAAACAAGGCTTTATAGTTAAAATCCGACTTAGCCTCTTTTGCTATATGCACAACAAGGTGCTGTATTTCACCGGTACCCGAAGTGCCGCCGAACAACTTTGGTATCTGCATAAGTATAATAGTAGCGCATATTCCGCTGACAAATCCGCCCATTACGGGAGTAGAAACATACTCCGTAAGTCTGCCGGCTCTAAAAAGATAGAATATCAAAAGCCACACGCCTGTATAGAAAGTGAGCACAGGCACTGTCCTAATCGCCTCGGTACTGCCGGCGGCAAACGGAGGAGAAACATGAACAGAGAAAAAGAAATTT
>OIYO01000018.1_pt1 | contig 182866 bp, 201 predicted proteins | sample 1588191 | NCBI WGS metagenome assembly OIYO01 (sample SAMN03283275) | human gut metagenome | biome: human-associated habitat; material: feces | host: Homo sapiens | place: Peru | collected 2012 | reverse complement strand
CCAAGCTTGCAGATATTCTCGGTCATTCAAGCATAAACACCACAAGAATTTATATCACTTCCACAGGCACAGAACACCGTCAGCGTATGGAAAATATGCGGCTGATACTATGAAAAAAGCCACCGAAATCGGCGGCAGAAACATAATCCATATTATGTTGTATTAAACTATGATTTTGGATATAGCAAATCCAATTTTACATATTGTATTATAGCATAATACGGAAAGTTTGTAAAGCACTTTAACCAAAGAAAGTACGGAAAACTCAAAATTGTCGAAAACCGAACATGACAATAAAGCCTTTTCTTCTTATCTTTTTCGACAATTCTGAGAAGGCTTGCTTTGCTATGCTCTTTTTTAATCTGCCCTGTTTGTGGCAGATTTTTTATTACTTTAAATGCAACATAATATGGATTATGTACTTTAATAAAAAATCTATTTTATAAGGAGTAAAGTCATGCAAAATAAATTGTTGAAATTTCTGAAAATATGGCTACAAAATGCGGATGATTGCTGTCCAATAGAAAAATTGAACATTTTTATAATAAATGAATTTAGAGATAAAGATGAACAAAAAGATGCAGAAAACTATATAGGTAAGTTAATTAATGAAAAGATTATTCGTTCAATTGAGCGTAATGGGGCAAATTATATAATGCTTACCAATGTCGGTGTTGACTTTTTAAATGATAAAACATAATTGATATTTAAATTCCTTCATTGAATATTAATTGAGGTGAGTAAAATAAAAAAACTTGAATGCTCCGGTTGCGGCGGAACACTGCGTGAAGACGGCAAGTTTTACATATGTGAAAACTGCGGCACAAAATATATGCTCGGTCGTGATGATGCCGGAAATCCGTTTACTTATTGCCCCATTGAAAAGAAGGAAATTCAAAGCGGACAAATGGTAGCAAAAGCGGCGACTATTGAAACAGATACAATTACCGTTAAAGAAATTAAGCTTTCGGATAATATTGACTCAGACATTCACCGTGAAAGTTCCAATATTGATACTGAACAGAATCTCCAATTGATTTCTCGCTTTTTAGGCGCTAAGGAATGGGAAGCGGCACAAGTCCAAATCAATCAGGTTTTATTATCTGATCATAACAATGCGCAGGTGCGGTGGTTTGAAATGATGTGCAGCCGCCACCTTTCTAATGAGGGAGAACTATTAAGGGCATTATCGGCATTTACCGTATCTGATGGGAAAATAATCGATGTCATTCTTTCAAATGCTACACCTGAATTTGCACGGCATATTATAGAATTGATTTTTTCAAATGATTATCAATCCGACAGTGCTTTGTTCACAGCCTTAAAAGCCATTTTGCCCTATGCAAAAAATGAAGCTGTTTATTCAAACAGTAAATTCAAAAGCATTACAAACGGTGCCATTCTCTATGCAATCAATAAATCTTACGAAAAATCGTTTGATTATTTGATAAGCACAACACTGGAATCGAATGGAGTAGATACATATCTTTCATACATTGAAAAATTCGCAGGCAACTGTTCACCGATAATTGCACAAAAGTATTACAGAAAGTTCCTCATTACAGACCCGGGCAATATGCGAATTCATTCGTTATTGTTAAAATGCGATATAAAATCGGATGCCACTACGCAACAATGCGTTATTGATTTTGAAAACTTGCTTAAATACTCAAATAATGCAGACAAAGAAGTTATTGATGTATTGAACGCAGTAAATTCCGAGAATGTCACAACAGACAGAATCAGTCAATTTGTTTGGAAGCTGATCGGCTATCATTCAGGAGCGCCGGAAGCATTAAGAAACCAAATTCTTTTATATTCCCGTGTTCTTTTACAATCTGCCCTATGGAATCAGGCTCGGACTTTTTTGCAATTGGTTTTATCCTTTGACGCACAAAATGCCGACGCATATTGGGGGCTTTGTCTTGTACGGTTGCAAGCAAGAAATGAAAGCGAAATTGAAAACAAAAAAGAAAACCTGATTGATTGTCCTGAATTCAAAAAAGCCTTGGCGTTATATCAAACCTGCGGAGATGAAACCCGCACCGCTGAGTTAATGAGCTATACGCAAAAGCAGAAAGCCAAACAGAAATCCAAGAAAGTTATAGCGTATGTAAGTGCCGTTGCGGTTTTTGTTGTAATTGCATTTTTCGCATTTAATTTGATGAAATATAACACCAATGTATATGTTGGATTCAGCAAAGATACGCTTTCCGACAATTGGGTAAGCGAAACCATACCAATGGAATTCAAAAACAAAGGCTTTGTTGATATTTCTTACTTTTCAGGCGTTATGTATTTTTATGACGAGAGCGGGAAAAAGCTCAGCGCAACCAAGTTGGAGCTTTCCAATCTTCCGCACGGAAAAAAACAGGAACTGGATTTAACGCTTGATTCCGATTCGGTTCAAAAGCTGTCAGACTATAGCTTTGCCTCATTGAAAATTACCTTTGCCATCACGCAAATCAACTATTCTGACTATACATTTAAGGATTTTGGGGATGGAAAAGAAAAAACAATAAAATCAAGCACGGAAAGCAATAAGAAAGCACAAAAAGAAAAGAATGAAAAGCTGCAAAAGAGCTTTGATGCAGCAATGAAAGCCTATGACGCCGTAGATGTAAACAGTCCGACTTTTGAAACGGATATTGTCAATGCAGTTTCAAAGCTTGATGATATATGGGACGATGTGTTGAAATCAAAAGCATTACTGAAAGATATGTACAATAAAGCTTGTACTTATCAAAAAAACGCAGAGTACGAAAAAGCATATTTTTTATTTGCCCTGTTAGCCAAATATGACTATGAAGACAGCAACTCAAAAGCAAATGACTGTTATTCATATGCCAGCTCGGATTATTACAGATAGAAAGGATGATACTATGGCTAATTTCGTAATAGAATGTCCGGCGTGTAAAAAACCGATACAAGCCGGAACAGGCTTATTTGCCAAAAAGAAAATAAAGTGTTCCTGCGGCTATGTAGTTGATGTTAGCACCGAGCGAATGGCTGAGGATACATGCCCCCACTGCGGAAACAAAGTTATCTATGACAGAAGTAAAAGTGCAACTGCCAGCTGCCCGGTCTGTCATACAAGAATCAACTCCGGCAAGGAAACAGTTAAAATCACCTGTCCCGCATGTAAAGTCGCATTAATTGCCGATAAGGGTGCAAAAACCTATACCTGTCCACAGTGTAAAACCGTAATTGATGTTCAAGCAAGGCTGGCGCAGGAGAAAAGCAGCGGTAAAACAGGTGTAATCAAATGGAATATGGGATTGAACGATATTTTCGTTTACCGTCATCCCGTAGAAAATTTCAATATCGGATCACAGCTTATCGTTTCGGAAGGACAAAAGGCTCTGTTTTTCCGCAACGGAAAAGGATTGGACGTTTTCGGTCCGGGCCGACATATTCTCGAAACGCAAAAGCTCCCGCTTTTAGAAGAGGTTTTGAAATTCCCGACCGATGCAGAGCTTACATTTGATTCCAAGATCTATTTTGTCCGTACAAACCGATTAAATGTCAAGTGGGGTGTGCCCGAAATCCGACTCAGAAATCCCGAAATGGATTTTTATGTTAATATCGGTATCAGCGGTTCGGTTGATTTACAGGTAATCGATGACAACGAGAGCATTCGCAAGCTGGTTTATATGATTATCGGTACATCTTCGGGAACAGCGCACAACGAACCGATGGGTGCCGGCGAATCCTATACGGCGGCGTATGTTTCCGAAAAATTCCGTGATGTGATCACAAGCCGTTTATCGGACCTGTTAGCCAATATTATCATTGAAAATCAAATCAATGTTTTAGATATTGAGAGCAAGAAAATCCTGATTTCCGATATTCTGCGCAAAGACTTAAACGCCGTTTTTGATGAGTACGGATTGATCATTCCGACAAATCATTTTAATTTGACTACAATTAAAATCCATAACAGCGAGGATGTTGAGCGCTGGAGAAAGCAAGAAGCGGAGAGAAAGCTGAAAGCCAGAGAAGAAGGCGTGTTGAAAGCCGAAGCCGAAGCTCGTCAAGGAAGAGTTTTAGTCGAGGAACAAACCGAGGCTCAGCGGAAAATTTTGCGTACACAAGGAGAAGGCGAAGCAACCAAAATCTCCGCACAGGCTCATTCTGAGGCTGTCAAATTTGAGGCTCAAGGGTCTGCCGAAGCAACCCGACTTAAAGGGCAATCCACCGCCGAAGCATATTCTGCACAGGCAATGGCCGAAGCGGAAGAAATGCGCGCCAAAGGCTATACATACGGACAGGAAACCTCTCGTCAGATTGGATTGGAAGCCATGCAAAACGGTTTACCGGGAACAGGTAACGGCGGAGAAAATTCTGCTGCCGGTGGTCTTGGTGGTGCCGTTGGCAATATGGTCGGTCTTGGTGTGGGACTCGGTGCGATGAGCGGCGTTATAAATATGACAAAGGATATGATGTCCCCTATTATGAATAACGCTGCCGATATGGGAAAACAGGCTTCGGACGATGCCATTCCCGCTTCAAATAAAACAACAGCGTGGAACTGTTCCTGCGGCAAAACTTGTATAACATCTAAGTTTTGTCCTGAATGCGGTGCTCCGAAACCGCAAACTGCGGAAAATTCAAAATGGGACTGCTCTTGCGGATGTAAAGGAATAAGCAGCAACTTCTGTCCCGATTGCGGTGCAAAACGCCCCGAAAAAGCTGAAATCTGGAATTGCCCCGACTGCGGACGCACAAATATCACTTCTAAATTCTGTCCCGACTGCGGACACAGGAAAGGAGAATAATGATGAAAATGAATAAACCGAAAAAGTCCGCCGTTGCGATTTACGGGATTATTGCCATTTTATTTATTCTCCTTACGGTGCTTATTCCATTTCCGAAACCGGCAAGTTCTTGGATAATGTTTGCTTTTTCTATTATTTCCTTGGCTGTCGGAGCGGGTATCAGTTTATACGCCTTTGGCAAACCAAAGGATTTAATGAGCAAGTTTTACGGTTATCCGATTTTCCGAATCGGGTATCTGTATACCGCTGCTCAACTGATAACAACCGTTATTTTCTATGCTGTCGGTGCATTTTTCAATGTTCCTTATTGGATAGGACTTTTGCTATCTCTTATATACACCGGAGCAGCAAGCATCGGCTTTATTGTGGCAGACAATTCAAGAGACTTTATAGAAAATATCGATGCAAACACCGTTAACGCAACAAAAACCATTACAAGTTTTCAGATAGACATTTCAGACATTTTAGATGCTTGCAAAGATGAAAAAGCAAGAGAGCCTTTGCAGAATCTCGCCACTAAGTTCAAGTACAGTGATCCTGTTTCTATTGAGGAAACCAAGGAAATAGAATCAGAAATCACAAAGGAATTAAAGGCTCTTAAAACAAGCGTTTCCGATAAAAATACTGAGGCAACGCTTGTGCAAATTGAAAAAGTTGTAAATCTTTTAAATTCACGCAATAGGATCTGCGGATCTTATAAATAAAGAAAAAAGTGAGGAGAAAACAAATGGGTTTCTTACAGTCACCAATGGCATTGATTCGCATCTTAAAGGATAAAGATGCAGTCGATTCAAGCAGTCTGCAACAGACCGCACAATGGTTTATGTCGGGTGAAGGGAGAGCGGCATACACAGCTGCCAACACGCTGCTGAAAAAGACGGAGTATTTTTTTGATTATTTGCAGACGGTTGCAAAATCAAAAGAGAATCGCAGTTTCCTTTATAAATTGGCGTTTGTTATGGCAGATGCTATGGATAAATCATCGTTAGAGTTTGCAGGTTATCCAAGTATTTTGGATGCAAGCAAAAATCCGTTAGTTGCCTATGTAGCTTCAGAGATTATAACCGACGAGAGCGAATATAGGAACATATATATAGCAAGGCTTCTATGCGCATTACATAAGGAAAAGCATCCAAAGGATTATCTTTTCCCGGACAGAAAGCCTATTGAAAAATTAGCCCAACGCAACGCTGACGGTTCCTTCCCTGACATGTACAAAATTGAGCGTGACATTATTTGGGCATTCAATGCGGATAATACAAACAAATTTTCGGTAGGGCCGTTTGCTTATGATATTGTAGGCTTTGAAGATGACGGGGACGATACCGAAGAAGGATTTTTTGCAAAGGAGGGAAACTAAATGTCTGAATTCAATCGTGAGGCAACCATTAAAGAACTGGATAGAATTGCCGAATTATATAATCGCAGAAACGATTTAGAAGAAGAAGTTTCCGAAATATATAACAGTGCAGAAAAAGAGCAGGAAAACCTAAGCACGACCGTTCTCAATGAATTGGAAAGCTATCAGGAATCGGTGAACAAGAATTTCGGCGCAGATATGCCGAAACTTTCAAGTATCGGCCGAGCCACACCACCTCCGCAAAAGCCGGATTTAGGCGAGCCTGCAAAAGTAGAAAAAACAATGAAACTTTGGGCACTTTGCGGATTGCTTTTTATTCTTTCTGTTATTGTATATATCATATTTATGCTAATAGGAATTGCAAATCAGTTCTCTGCTTTCGGAAGGTTTATGCTTAGTATAGGTAAGATATCAGCGTATCTTGGATTTGCCAGCGGTGTTGGATACTGTATTTTTGGCAGAAGTATAGGCAAATATAACACTTGGAAAAAGCAGCATACGAACTGGGAAAAGACCCTTGAATTAGGTGTTGGAGCAGCGAGTGAACACTTTTTAATGGAGTGCGATACTTTTGAAAATGCTCTTGCAAAGAATATTGCCAACTGTGTTGCACATTACAATGAGAAAAACGCACAATTCGAGTCGGATAGCAAAGCAATCACAGAAAAATGGACAGAAAAACTTTCGTCAGTAAGTGCCGAACTTGATAATGTCAAAGGGCAATTGGATGCGGTTACCCTAATTCATTCGGATCTGTTCTATAGTGCCTCCCACATTGCAAAACTGCTCAGCACTCAACGTGCCGATACATTGAAAGAAGCTATAAACTTAGCAATTGAGGAAGATCGCAAAGATGCGCAAGAAGCAGAGCGCCGTCGGGAGGCACAGCGTCAGGAAGCCATTTTGGAAGAGCAGGCATTCCAAACTCGTATGCACGAACAAGCGATGGAACGTTCTGCCCGTGAACACGCTGCACAAATGGAGGCTCAAGCAAAAGCACGGGTTGAAGAAACCGAGCGGTTGAGAAGAGCAGTAGAACAACAAAACCGCAATGCAGCAAAACGCTGATAATTGCAATAATGCAATTAAATAAATTATTATGGAGGAAACCACAATGGGATTTTTCGACAAAGTCAAAGAGAAAGCACAGCAAATCAAGGAAGAAAACAAAAACTTCATGGCAACAACAGCCAGAATCAACAATTTAAGCACACTTTACGGTCGTGTAAATGCTCCGGATTCTATCATTGTTAAAATGGATCCGAACGATGATTTCGCAAAAGGCAGTTACATAAGCATAGAAAACGGCAAAGGCGTTATTTATAGCACCTCACGTGATGATTACTTCTTCACCGGAAGTGATATTAAAAGCATGACCTTTACAGGAGAAACTCCCGATATTTCAATCGGAAGTGATCGCCATAAGGGATTGCGTTTTATGATCGAATTCAATGACGGAAAATCCGCAAAGGTTGATATTATTTCTACAAAGGTCGACTTGTTTAAGGCAACATTCGGACTCTAATAGTTGGATCAAAAGACTGGCACGAATTATGGAGTGTTTAACAGCTCGGGATTTTTTGAAAGTAACATATGCGTTCACAGTGTTATCGAAACCGTATACGAAGAAGGTATGTTTCGTTATGAGTTTAGCTAAAACATCGGCTGACTCGTCGGCGAAACAACGACTGGGTAGAAGGTGAAAACACAGGAGTGCTTACAAAACAAGAATATGATGAGTTTATAATAGAATTAGTAACGACAAATAAGAATGGTACTTATCTTTATTCAAAATCGTATTACATTTATAAAGGAATTAAAAAATAGCAAAAAGGCTCTACTTTCACACAGAAGAGAAAGCAGAGCCTTTTTATTTGATTAATTCTTTCTAAACTCACTAAATGTTTTAAGAAGCTTCATTGTTGCCTGATAGTCCAATTGCTCACCATCATATTCACAACGATAAAGTCCTTGGAGATTTGATGGCAACTGTGTGCCTTTTTTACATAAAAGAATAACTCTATTTTTAAACAGTGCTATAGCCGCCCCAATTTCAATTAAAACATTTTCATTTATTAGTGAGTGCTCGTTTCCTTCGACATCGAGCAATTTTCGTTCACCTTCAACATGAATTATTCCAGAACAACAAAGTCTCATATCATTGAACACTTTATCCGGAACCGATATTGCTGTTGACTCTCTTTCCACAGAAACAATCGGTTCAAAAGCACCAAATTCGAGAAGTTGTTTTAATTGATCGACAATTTGTCTGTTTTTTCCATGTGAAATGAAAACTTTATTGTTAGAGTTCGAGGACTCAACTAAATCACTTGTTGGGTTTTTGTCAATATTCATATTATCAAGCAAGGTATCTGGAATAACTTCAGGTTCTTCTTCATTAAATTGTTTTGATATGCCGTTTTTGTCTGTAATAGCCGAAGATTTTGTAGGTGTTATATTAACATACTGATTTCCTTGTATGGTTACGATAATCCCACTAAATTCACCATTCTTTTTTATCAAATCAAATGTATTACTTGCCTCATTCTTTGGAACACCCCATGATGTGAGCAAATTTGCCGCAATGTTTGCTTGGGGTAATTTATTTCCATTGCCGTATTTTTCATAAAATTTTTGGCAAAACTGTGGAAGTTGTGCAGCTTGGAAGATAGCCAATTTATCATCATTTTCTTCTGTAGGACTTACAATTCTCCTGCCCAATTCTGTTAAAGAAATTTCTTTTGAATTATAACCACCCTCGGTCAATCCGTATGCAATAGAAGCGCCAGTTAAGGTTCGCCAATTAGAACTGGAAGGAGACACACCTACGGCCTCTGCCACGAATATTGGTGCAGTGGCATTACCTGCATATTGATCCCATATTGCCTGTGGTACTTTAATCGCTTCTTCAAGCAACACCTTAGGTAGTTCCGTTTGACGAAATGTCTTTTTGGGCAATTTAGACTCAGTCTTGATTGTTGATACCTTTGTTGCTGTATTACTTTTGTTCGTTTCTGTTAATTTTTCTTTTGCCATTATATTACTCCTTTGAAATTTTTGATTTAATTTCACCGACTAAGCAGTGAACTGTTGTGCAAGGGCACATCTCTGAGGGCTTGTCCTTACAGTTGACCCTATGCTCTTCATATTTTCTTTGAGCAAGCTCAATAGCCGATAATTCATCACCAAAGCGGTTTAGCTTATCGTATATTTGTCGGTCTGACTTAGCATATTTTTGACCAGATACTTACTCAAAAGTTCTACTGAATCCTGCGCAGCATGACACAGAATCTTGGTATGTAGGCATACTGCCGAAATAGGAAGAAAACCATGCTTCGATACACGGGTTCGTCCATCCGACTTTTATGCCTTTTGCTTTTGCTTGAGATATTATTTCGTCGAAATCCTGTATTTGGTCTCTGTCGAAAATAATCCAAGTTTCACCATATTGGGGATTCAAGGAAGCAAGATTTTCCGCCTTTTCCACAAGGTTTTTGGACTTAGTTTTAATTACTTTTATAACCAACTTTCCTTGTAACTCTTTTGGTATGGAATCCCTAAGCCCATACATATAATTTTGTTCGGTTTCTTTCGTATCCGTAACAATAAAATAGTAGCCGAGTTTAGGAACTCTTGAATTCGCTAAATGTTCACGTGACTTTCTGTTTCCGGTTCTTTCGTGTTTGGGCATTTATTATTCCTCCTTAAACATATCAAAGTGTCTCAAGGAGGGAATTGCTCCATACTTTCCTAATAGATAATTCTTTTCATAGTTTTCATCCTTGCGAATCTTCACGCCATCCTCATCTACAAAGTCTGCTAATGAATAAAGGTTCGAAACACCGTCAAGATCTTTTTCTGCAAACCAAATCTCATCTCTTCTTAAAATATTTCCATTCAATTGCCAAGAATCGTGAGAAGTAAATATAAGCTGAGCATGCTTTGTATTGATGTCCAGGTCAAGAAAGGTAATGATAAAAGCACGTACTAACAACGGATGGAGTCTTGCATTTAACTCATCTATGAACAAAACGCCACCAGTAGAAAGAACATCTTCCAACATTGGATACAATGCAAACATTTTAAGTGTGCCGGCTGATTCATGTTGTAATGGTATCGATGTTGTCTTTTCAGAATCAATCATTTTATGAATTGCATCTATTTTTAAATGTTCATCTTCATCATCGTTATCAGATTTCAAAACCTCAACATTAAATCCGATAATAGAGGAATCAAAAGTTGCGAAATAATCTACTACCTTTTGGCGGACCTTTTCATCTTCTGCAAATCCATCAGGTATTAATTGTGATAAAAAGAAGTTTTCAATTGGCCTACCAAAATCGGCAAAATCATTATTGATGAACCAATCCCTAATAAATTTAAGTTTTGCTATTTTAAGTTTTGCACCTAAAGATACTATCAATGTTTCTTTTTCTAATGCAATTCTAAGATTTTCTTGGCTTTTTGTTGGTATACCAGAAAAATCATATTCATCATCATGACGATAAAAAATAGTTTTGAAATTACTTCTTGCAGACTTAGCTTTACAATTCAACCATTCTTCACGCACACCAGTACTATCAATTGTAAATCCATAGTTATATGTCTTTGCACCATTTTCTTCAGAATCAATAAAGTAAACTTCAAAAGATGATTCGGCAGTTTTACTGTTATTATCAAACAAAAAAGGAGTTGGTCTAAAGAATTTAGACTTCTTTTTCTTTGCGTCTGATTCATCGCCATAATCTAGTGAGTTAATAACATACATAGACATATATCTAAATGCTTCTTGAACATTGGATTTACCACTTGCGTTGGCACCAAATATAGACGCAACTGGCAATATTCTTTCATTAGATATAGAAATCACATGATTGTTAAATTCAGATATTTTTGTTGCAGTTAAATCTAATGTTGTATCATCTCTAAATGATTTGAAATTTTTAAAATTAAATTGAAGTAACATAAATCAAATTCTCCTTTTCTATCTCTACACTATATATTATATATACTTTTTCAAAAAAGTCAACATCCAATTGAGAAAAAATCTCAATTGGATGTATGCTTTGCTTTGGCTGCTATTTTTAAAAACAGCAATTCAATTTTTATACAATTTGTAAATGATGATAGTCCATAATTTCTCTGTTTTGCGACGATATGAAATTGTCTGAGATAAAAATCGTGTCTAATTCTCAAGCCGGAATACAAAGCCTTATTTATGGATTGGAATTAAATGGTCATAATATAACTATTAAAGACAGAAATAATACCTCATTAAAATACTATCTAAGTGATGGAGACAAAAACGCATTAGCACTATCCTTTTTCCTCGCAAGAATGGATATGTATCCGGATTTAAAGCCATTTATAATTGTTGTAGATGATCCATTTACAAGTTTTGATTCGCAAAGAAAAACTACTACTATTACACAATTGAGCAAGTTATCAAGCAAAGTGGGACAGTTTATTTTATTGACACATGACTGTCATTTTGCCAACGATTTTTGTAATGCTTCAAACAGTAACATTCAAACTTTAAAAATCTCTCACTCTAAGAACGGAAGTGTCATATTAACACACAATTTAAAATTTGAGATGTTAACAGGCTTTAACAAGGATATAGAAACCCTAAGAAATTATTTAGATGGAAAATATATTGATGATTCTATTCATCTTCGAGAGGTTATTAGATGTATAAGACCTACCATAGAGGGGATTTTTAGGATAAAATATTATTATCATGTAACTGATAATCAATGGCTTGGAGATTTTATAAAAATGATCCGTGATGCAGATGATTCTTCTCCTTTATATAAAATCAAAGACTTATTAGAAGAAATAGAGGAAATAAATGATTATTCAAAAATTTATCATCATAGTAACCCAAAATATACAGAAGTAGACATTTCTCCTATTGAATTGAAAAATTATGTGCGCAGAACACTAAAGTTAATAGAGAATCTATAAACATTTTTCGAATGTTCTTCTAACAAACATTCGAAAAATGAGAAAAAACATGCAGACCGCACGGTTAGTGGATTTGTGACAATTTCGCTCAAAAAACCGCATAAATGAAAGGGTTCTCAGGCGACTGCAAAGGACTTGAAGGAACCCATCGATACACATATTTATAAAATTCAGGTTCTAGTAATAGCAATATCATGCAGGTTCAACTCCTGTTATTCGCACCATTGCTCAAAGCCCTCAATTTCGGGTTTTGAGCATATTTTTGTCTTGAATTTAAAAAGCGTTGTAATGGAAATTTGATTTTTTTACGACGCTTTTTTGGTGAATAACGCATTTGAGAAAACAATTTTTTGTTTTTGCGACTTTCGGGTAAAATATTAAAAAACACTCGGAGGGAAAAAGAATGAAAGGACGATCTATTACGGCAAAAATAATTGCCGAATTTAAGGAACACCTTGTCTTAGAGGGAAAAAGCGAAATAACGGTTGAAAAATATATCCGTGATGTTAAGGCATTTGCAAAGTACGCGCAAAACAATGCTGCCACAAAAGAAACCGTGATTGCATACAAAAAGCATTTACAAGAAAATTATGCCGTGCGAAGCGTTAATTCAATGCTTGCAAGCATTAACAGTTTATTTGCGTTTTTAGGTTGGCACGATTTAAGGGTGAAATCGCTGAAACTGCAACAGCAGGTATTCTGCCCAGAAGAAAAGGAACCGACAAAAGCGGAATATACACGGCTTTGCAGAACTGCAGAACGTAAGCACAATGAGCGTCTTAATCTTGTTCTGCAAACTATATGTGGAACAGGTATTCGCGTCAGTGAGCTGCAATATATAACGGTTGAGGTGGTAAAGCAGGGCGAAGCTGTTATAAACTGCAAAGCAAAAAACTCGGTCGGTGTTTATCGTGAAAGAGTTAAAACAAAAATTGCTCCGCTATGCAGCAGAGCAAAATATTAAAAGCGGTATGATTTTTGTGACAAGGACGGGTATGGCAACAGTATGTTTTCTCACAGATATGACTGCTATTGGTCTCTGGCGGAAGTTCTTATGTTCCGGCAGTAACGCATACAGAATATCGTTACCGTGACAGGCATATGATTTATACTTACACTCTTGAATCGCCAACAAATCCGAACGGTCAGTCCGGCGTTTCAGACATAGTTGAATATGTTCAATACAGAGAAAAATAATATTTTAATAAAACAATAATTTTTCTTCATTGAAACAGGGAATTCGGTTTATATAACCGTGTTCCCTGTTGGACACAATAAAAGAAACTTGACTGTTTTCTCTGTTATTTAACCTTTCACCGAGGTGGCGTTACCATCAGGTTCTTGTGGAGGCAACTCTGTACAGGTTCAAGTCCTGCTACCCGCACCACGACGCCGTTTTTGAAAGCGGCAACAAAAAACGCTGAAAAGCCTTGTGTATCAAGGGGTTTCGGCGTTTTTTAATCATCAAAATGTCAACCGTTTTTGCGCTATTTTGTGCCATTTGCGACTATTTAAAAGAAAAAATGCAAGTCAAATGCAAGTCAAAACTTTTCAAAAAAGCGACTTTATCGCCGTGAAAATTTTTTAATAAGAATCCCACCGGCGGCAAGTGTCATCGGTGGGATTCTTCATTATTTGTTTTTTGAAGCTGCAATATCTGCACGAATAAGCTTTTTAATATAACCTGCTTTATTCGGAACACTTTCAAGCCTTTGAATTATGTCTTGCTCGGTTCTCGTATAACAATCAATTTTAAATTGTTGCCTGTACTTCGCGTCATACCTTCTTTGAGGTGTCATTTTGCGTTCATCCATTTTTCTTTTGCTCCTTGCATTACACCCACGAATTAGAAAAGTCTTTATCTTTAAATAAAGCTTGTAATCCGCTTAACTGTTTCAACCTTAACAACTCATCGGCATCCATACCGATGTTTTTTAAAATCCACGCATCCGACATGCCACTTTCAACGAGTTCGGCAACAATATTTGTCATGAGTTCTATTGAATGACTGCCTCTTGCTCTGTTGTGTCTGATTGTGCTTGCCATTCTGTTAGATATATCCTTATCGATCGTTACAACTGGCAAACAACCGTGTTCTCGCTCGTAAATATCTTTATGTTCAAGCATTGTGCGGTAACGGTGGAAACCGTCCACAATTTCGTACTTGTCAATATTGGGAAGATGATAACATACAATTGGCATTGTGTATCCGTCCTCTTTTATTGACTGATATAATAACTTCATTTCGGGCGAAGCAACACTATTAGGATTGTATGCGTTCGCCTGTATCTTTTCAATTGGTACTGCCTGCACATTATATACAGGGCTTTTGTATTCGCTCATTGTTAAAACTCCTTATAGGTTTTTATATTTTTCTAATGCCTTCCGCCGCTTCTCTTGTTCCTGTTTTGTTTGTGAAAATCCCATATATTTGCAATAATAGTCATTTTTTAAAATACAAATGCACATTCTTTTGTATGATGGCACTTCTTGAAAGTTTGATACTTCAAGGTCGTCCGGGTATTCATCAAAAGTTACCGTTTGCTTGCTCGAATAATTATTTGGTGGGCCCACTTTACCGCTCCCATTTAATTCCGCAATAGTCTCATCGGATAATGCGCCGCCTTTTTCTTTCCAAAATTTAATTGAAGTGTCAAATATCGTTTGATAATGCAGTCTTGTTTTTTCGTCAAGTGTTGAAAGCAAAAAAGAACAATAACTTTTCCATGTATGTCCTTTTGGAAGAGCGATTGACTTCCATCCCATCGCAGTAGTGCCACCATATATTCCCGTGAAGTTAACACCATTTACCCTTGACAATAATTTTCCCCAGGTTTGCGGCTCTATAACCCTGTATAATTTTAACGCATTCGTTCCACAGCTATGAAACGGATTTGCGACCCGCATTTCATCAATATTCAGCCCAGCTTGATAGTACAAATCGTACAAACGGTTATATTTTTTTTGAAATTTCGCATTATATATCCACACATCCGCTGTCTCCCAATCATATATCGGATACGCTTTAACTGTGTTCTTGTTTTGCGATAAAATATAATTGTTTTTTTTATAAATATTAACCTTGTTATCGCTCTTAATCGCTCTATATCTATTTAGACTTTCCGCCGCTCTTATGCCTATAATAACAGCTGTCTTGCCGTACCTTTCGCTAAACCACAAATTGAATCTATCCTGAAAATCATAATCCTTTTCGTTATCTATAACTTCAAAAGGTGCGTTATTGGCAGTTATCAAAAATGGACTTTCCGGGTATTCGCGCACCCAGATATTTTTTTTTGTCTTTTCCCATGGAATCCACGTTCCGCCATCCATTCTGCAGCCACAATTTGCTAAAATAGGCAAACACAACCAAAATTTGCGAATGCCGTCAAATTCTTTGAATGTTTCTGTTACAAAATCTGTTGTCATTTTGTATTGCGCTTCATAGTCGAGATGATACATCGCCAATTTATCAAGCATGTTATGAGCTTTTGCATAATCATAGCAGATATTCAAGCAAACACTGCTATCCTTTCCGCCACTAAACGCTACAAGCACATTGTCAAATTCTTCGAATATATAACTGAGTCGTTCTTGGGATGCTTCATACACGGATTTTTTTAAATACCTTTTGCCCATTCTTCAATCCCTTTTCTGTCTATTTCCTTTTTTACTTCGTCAAGTAAGTTTGATTTCTTATTCAAACTTGCTTGTATGAGTTTTTCGAGGCCTATATTGCACCAAAGATTATAATAATCAACATCGTATTTCTGCCCGATTCGGTATATTCTGGCTTCCGCCTGCTCGCGTTGTGCATAATCAAAAGAATGTTCGGCAAATATAATGTTTTTGCAAAACTGCAAATTAAGCCCATAAGCACCGCAACCATAAGTGATATATAGCACCTTTTCGCCGTCCTTAAATTGCTGTATTGCTTCGGCTCTTTGCTCTGTGTTCATTTCACCTGTAACTTTTACCGCTCCGCTCGGTATGCTGCTTAAATATTTCACAAACACAATCACTTTGCCGTTTATTGAGTTAATTAGCTTTTCAAGCTTGCGTTTGTGCTCTTGCGCCTTACAATAGTGAGCTTGTAGCAATTGGGAGAATGCGAAAAAGTCAACGCCGCTCATATTATTAAAACAACGATTAAGGAATTCTTCTTTTATAAGCTCATATTCTTCACGCTCCGGCGCACTCATTGAATAAGTCATATCGTGATATGATTTTCTCGTTTCAATCTCAAGGTCGCAATCGAAAATGTAAGGCTGTATAAGCGATATTAGGTGTTCAATGTTGTATTGCTTTTTTACTACACCTTTAAGATTTCCACGGATATAATATTCGCAATAGGTGTTTTTGAATTCGTTGTAGCTCATTTTAAGGATTTTAGGGGAAAGGAATTGCATTTGTGTGTAGAGATCAAGAACATTTTTTGAAAGAGGCGTGCCGTTCAAAATAAGCTTATACTCGGCAATCTCGCCGATTTTCAATATTCTTTCGGTGCGATTAGCTTCCTTGTTTTTAATCTTTAAGCTTTCATCAACCACCACAAAACACCGTTTACCTTGCATTTTTTCAAGCACTTCAAGATAAATGCGATCACTCATTCCGATACTTTCGCAACCTACAACATCAAGCTGCAAATCAGCGTGCCATTTCTGCCGCTCCGCTTCAATCTCACCTTTAAGGGAACAGGGGCAAATCCAAAGAACATAATCGACCTTGTGTATCTTGCTTTGGATAAGGTCAAGCGCAACCTTTGTCTTGCCTGTTCCCATTTCCATAAATAACGCCCCGACTTTAAGCCTTGACAGTTTTTCAAATGCAGATTGCTGTTGTTTAGTCTTTGAGCTCATCGGGTACTTCTACCTCTTGCGGTTGCAATCTCTTGTTTGCAGGTGTTTGCGTTTGTCGCATATAATTTTTATATGCCTTGTCTTGTTCAAACAGTTCTTTCGGCTGTTCGTTGCTTTTAAAGTCAATATCAAACATTTCTTTGAGTGTATCACAAACATTTTCGACACCCTCAATGCTGAAATTGTAATCAGCATAAATTTGCCTGCCATTTACAAATATAACCTTTCGCGGTTTTTTTCCATTATGATTGCAGGGGTAGTCATAACCAACCTTGCCGTTATCGTATTCCACATTGCAACGCCACCATACATTTAACTTATCTTTATTATTTTGTAAGTCCTCTGTGTATGTTTCCGAAGTTGTAGCAAGGACTAAATCGCCCCTGTTGTCTGTAACTGTGATTTTAACCGTGTTATTATTCATTGTCTTGTAACTCCTTTATTGTATTGTACTCAACCGCTTCAACTGTCGGCGGCTTATGTGTTTCATAAGGGTTTTTAAATTTCTTTTCAGTAATGCTTTCATTTTCGACGCCGAAAGCGTTTTCAAATTCCTCAATATCAATAACCTTTTCGTCTATGACTTCACGACTATTATATTTGCCTTTGCCGTACTTTTTCAATGTAAAAGTGAATTCGTCCGTATAACTGAGGGATACAGCCGCTGTGTTTTTGCCTTTTCTTATCAGTTTTGACGTGTGCCAAAAAGCGTAACCATCGTACTCTGAATTGTGCGGCAAGGCGATTAAAACCGCCTTGCCTGTGTCTGCCTTTATTTGATTTGCGTTGATGTTTATATTTTTCCACTTCATTTTAATTTTATCTCCAAAAATCACCTTTTGAATACGTTAGAGCACTTCCGCAAACCTTACCAAATATATAGTAATATTCTTCTTTGTTGATCCTCCCGATTGAATAATAGCTGAATATTAAATCAGATTCAATTTCTCTCGCTCCAGAAGTCCAGCCATTATAAGTAATTGTATGACTTTCATCCCAAACTTTCTCGCGGTGCTTTTTTTCAAGTTCTTTGTAAATTTTTTCACATTTTTTTACATCAATCATTTTTATTTATCCTTTCGTTTTTGATTGTTTCTTCCTTAACTGTGATTATATTATAGCATACACGTACGGTTACGTCAACGCTTTTTTCAAAGTTTTTTTGTAAAATAAAGATTTTTTAAACAAAAACGCCGACAAATAAATGTCGGCGTTTTCTCCGCTCAACCTACACATGGCAGGTAAGCAATGTTTAATTTAAATAGTGCCCGGTTTGCTTTTTGCAATCGTCCCACGGACATCGCTTATGTTCGAAGCAACCGATACGGCGAGTTCACTGATTAAATCAGAACAATTAAGACGTCCGCCGTTTGTGTCTTGGAAGATTGCATGTGTTTGGTAATATCCAGACCGTGCTACTGTGGGCGCGTTAACGCCATTCAAAACAGAAACGGCATTTCCTGTTGTTTGCCCGATTACGGCACTCTTGTGGGCGCTTCCACCGGTGTATCCGTAGTACTCGCCGCCGTTAATTTTGAGCAAACTTGCCGTTGCCGGCAGGAAACAGTACGAATCGCCCGATGCATTTGCCACGCTTGCGCGGCAGTTTGTGAAGTTACCCGTTTGTGATATAAAGCTTCCGCTGTAAGCTGTTATAAAAAAACGGCAATCCTCAGCAGATACAGAGCCGATGTTTGAATCGAACATTTTTATGTTTGTATTTGTCGCACTTTGCGTTGCGATTACATTTGCGCCGATAACGTGCACATCTGAGCCGGAAAAAACAACATTTGATGTGCCGGCTGCTATCGGCAGCGTTATTTGCGAGCAGGTTGAAAAGTCAAAAGTTATACGCCTCTTTACGCTTTCGGCAAGGCCGAAGTTAAACCATTTATATGGATTGGCCGCCGTTCCTGCGCCTGCGCACGCAGCAGTCGCGCCAAATGTTCCATAAATCTTTATTGTTTTTGAGCTATAATCCAGATCGTCGCTCAACCACTCTTGCGCAAGTTCCGAAAGCTTCACGTTGTCATCGGCTCCGTTGCATTTATATGCGCATTCGTCCGCTGCATTTAATTTTGCAACGGCATTTTGCAAAGCGGTTATTTCATCTGCCACGCTTAAAATTCCCGTACCGTCGATTGACTTGTAACATTTAACTTCAACCTCTGTACCGGCCGTAAGCGGCAAGCCGCTAAACGTTATCACACTGTTTTCAAGCGTGTAGTCAACGCCTTCGGTATCAAGGACGCCATTTGTATAAACTTCAATAAACGTTGTTTCGACATCATATTGGGGAATATCAAACGAAACTGTGTTTGTTTCAGCTTCAATCACTGTGCGCCAATTATAGCGTTTAAATAGCGTCACACTTGACAGCGTATTTTTTGTTGCGTCAAACCATTCGTTAAATGTTCCGTCAAGACTTTTGAAAAATGAGTTGTCACCGGAAGTTGAATACACCCAGCCGCACAGCTGTGCATCACTTCGAGTATCTTTAACGGAAAGACTTGTTGCATTTGTGCCGACGTATATATCGGCAAGAACAAGATCATAAATGTTGTTATCCCGAACCGGGGCAGGCTTTGTCGGGCTATTACCGGCTGTTCCTTGCTCGTAAACAAGTGATATGCTGCGAGCTGCTAAGTTTTTGTTTAATCTTAAGAAGACACGGTCGTACCGTGTGCCGCCTGCCGGTGCTGTAACTGCCGCAAAAGAGTATGATGTATCGTTGTAGTAATAGTGGCCATCAATCCAAGCACGCCCGGCGCCGACGGTTACGACCATACCATCCGCAGTTACTTTTAAGTCGTCATTCTGGCTACGTAACACGCCATTGTTAATTACAACGGCTAAATTTTCACAATAATCATTTGCGTTATATTTGCGGTCGTATTCGCCGTTTGTTAGCAACGCATTGAAGAAACCCGATTTTTGCATTTTAAAAACCTCTCTTATTCGAATTTAATTTCAGCAGAATATCCGCTGCTGTCTTGGCTTTCAAGAATTTCACAAATACGCGTATTTACATACACGTTTATGTCATTGCTTTGAACGGTAACGATGTCACCGAGTTCAAAATCATTTTTGTATGCATAATTCCCGTTTGTTGTATCAACTGTTCCATCGAACATTTCGGTCACAACAAGAGGCGTTAAATCCTGTTTGCCTTTCGCATCGAGCAGCGTCTTGTATTCTTCTACGGTGTAAGCTTGTTCAACATCGTTTTCGTCTTTGTATGTTTTGTTTATAGACGAGGCATCTATAAACACTTCACGGCGGTTAAGCCCGGCATTATTTCCGCCGATTAACGAATAAAAGCGCTCTAAGCCCTCGCCCTCGCCGCCGATCAATGCTACATTCTTTTCAGTGCTTGTATTGTAGACATAATCACTTGATGTCAGATTGTCATACTCTTTGCTAAAGATAATCGGAATGTTTCCGTCTGTATTATTAACCGAACGATCGGCGCCGGCATATATTGTATACAAAAATTTTCTGCCGATTAAAAGGCATTTTGCGGACAGCCCGTATTCCTCAAGCACGCCGTCGGTGTATGTTAGTAAATTTCCATAAGACACTTGTTTTTCGGCAGTTTTGCCGTCCTCGCTTACAATCACCTGAGGGAAGCCTTTTGCGCGGTTTAATTCTAACATTGAAATATTCCGTTTGTCGTCAAATTCACATCGAATTGCATTTGCTTCAACAACTTTTCTGACAGCTTCTTCTACGTTGCCGCGCAATATTGTTGCAGTATTCGTTGTCCCGCTCAAGTTGTAAATCAACCGCCGTTCGAGCAGTGATTTTGCGAACCGACCGCTTGCAGTTAGTGTCGCGCCGTCTTCCGCGCTTTCGGTTATTTTGATTTTTTCAATAATTCCGATTTCGTCATCGTCCGGACGTGTTATATATCGCCCGATTTTCAGTAAATCAACGAATTCGGATGTTGCCGCCGTGTGAATTTCAAAATCGCCTACGCCGAAATAAACGGAATGCCATATTATAGCCGACGCTGTATCGATGATGCCGATTATCCTCGTATCCGCTCCGCGTATCTCAATATATTCAATCATTATATGTACCTCTGCTTATATATAAGCGAAAAAGACATATTTTCATTGTTGTCGTCGTCGCTGTTTATCGAGAATGTGTTATCACCCGGCAGAAGCTGGAGCCAAGTGGAGCGCGGCTTTATTTTTTCATAAAGATTTGAGCCTTTATACATGACTTTTTTGTTCTTTTTGTGCGTAGTGATTATAACTTCTTCGCCGGAGTTTAACGTAAACGGGTTTTCCGCATAGCCTACGCCGAAGAAGCCGCCGTATTCGTCGTATATAATCGGATTTGTGACAGTATTGTGAGCAAAAATGCGAATTTCAAGTCCTACGGTAACATCACCGTGATTTCGGAAAGATTTTGTGCGTATCGTGTCATATTCGCCGAGCGGTATTCCCGTTTCAGGGAAAAATAACATATCGGCGGGGCTGTCCGTGAAATAATGCAAATCGAGCGATTCGCTTATTTCTCTGATTGCCTCTTCCAAATCTTCCCAAAACGGCTGCTCACAATGCAATGTTATTTGCATGACCGCAGTTTTCGTCCATCGTGGCATTTCAATTGATTCGACTATTCCGTTTATAACAACAGTGCGGTTGTTTTGCATCCAAATAAGCTCGCCTTGCTGCTTTAATTTTACGACTTTTAAAATTTCGCGTTTTGCATTTTCAACGTCAACGTTGTCTCGGATTTGCAAATCAATAACAATCGAGCGCGGATTAGCTTGTATATTGTTAACCGTGTCGCCGTCCACTCCGCCGACAGCCGTGCTTGAAATGTTTGTGTCGGCCGCGGTCATTCCGTCGATGTTTGTTACGACGAAAAGGGGATTGTTAACAAGCGGCATTGTTTCGCCTGTTTTGGAAATAAAATCTAATTTCAGCATTATATCGCTCCCGCCTTGATAAGCCTTGCCGCAGCATAAAGCTGTTGCTTTGATTTATATTTTTCAACCGGGCTTGTGTAAGCCTGTTTATAATTATTCGTCTGATACACTGTCAGTCCGCCGCCGCTTTTTGCACCATGAGCATTTATGTTGACTCTTGCGTCATCGAAATTCAATGATTCGCTTATCTCTCTATTTACCGCTCCGATGTTTTTTTCGAAGCCAGAACCGATGCCGAGTGCAAGATTTTTGCCGATAATATCAGCCATGACCTTGGACGGAGAGTGAATTCCGAATTTCTCTTTAAGGCCGCCGACAATACCGTTGAACAACTTTTTAACCGCATTTCCTATCGCGGTTATGTCAAGCAAGCCATCAAACAAGCCTTTCAGCATATTTCCGCCTGTTTTCATAAGCTCGGGAATGCCTTTTACAAGCCCGTCGGTAATTCCTTTGATTATGTTTGGCACTTCTTTACTGAGTGCAACAATTATTTCGGGAATCGCCTTTATTATGCCGAAAAACAGCTGAAAAGCGGCATTTTGCAGCATTGGCAAATTCGATAACAAGGTTGATATTATTGTTGAAACGATTAAAGGCAATGCATCAACTAATGATGTTATAATCGTCGGGACAGCTTCTACAATTGCAAGCAAAAATTGAATTGCCGCTTCAAGAAGTTGTGGAATTGCAGCGACAAGAGAAGTTATAAGTTCAGGCACGACCTGCATTATAGATTCAACAATCGTCGGCAGCATGCCGGTTATAGCATTTAACAATTCGGTTATTATTGTTAAAATCGATGTCAATATCTCCGGCGTCATTCCGACTAATGAAGTTAAAACAATCGGGAGCATACCGGTTATTGTACTTGTTATCTCCGGAAGTATTGTAACAAGACCTTGTATCAGACTTAGTGCGCCCTCAAGCAACGGCGGCAACAATTGCTCAATTAACGGCGGAATTTGAGGTATAAGATTTTGAATTAACGAAACAATTCCTTCTGCCGCAACTGAAATTTTAGGGAGCACATTTTCAACAACAGTTCCGACGCTTTCAATCATGTTCGTTACGAGTACGTCAAGATCCGCGTTTTCATCGGCAAGACCCGTTAAGAGATTTTGCCAAGCACTTTTCATCGATGAGATTGAACCTTGAATTGTTGTACTCGCTTCTTTCGCGGTCGTTCCGGTTATGCCCATTTCCGTTTGGACAACGTGGATTGCGTCAACAATATCTGCATAAGAGGATATGTCATACTTTATGCCGCTAATCTTCGATGCATCTTCAAGAAGTCGTTCCATCTCTTCTTTAGTGCCGCCATATCCCAGCTTGAGGTTGTCAAGCATTGTGTAATTCTGCTTGGCAAATCCCTGATATGCATTCTGAATAGAGGACATATCCGTACCCATCTTGTTGGCATTGTCGGACATATCCGTAATTGCCATATCCGCATACTTTGCGGCTTTCTCGGTATCGCCGCCGAGGGACTGAATCAGGCTTGCAGAGAACCCTGTGACCGTCTCCATGTACTCATTTGCGGACATTCCCGCTGTTTTATACGCATTGTCCGCCTTTTTTTGAACTTCTGCACTTGCACTACCAAAAAGAGTATCAACGCCTCCGACAAGCTGTTCATACTCTGCATAACTTTCAACTGCTTGTTTGACAAGTGCTCCGACCGCCGCCGCAGTAGCTCCGACTGCCGCTAATGCTACTTTTGCGGCCCCCTTGGCTACTTCGCCGAGTTTCGAAAATTTTCCGCTTGTCTCATCAGTTGCATTTCCGGCTTTCTTTGTTTCACTTTCCAAGTCATTAAGAGCCGTCGTCTGTTTTCGAAGCTCAACTTCATTTTTATTCAAAGCAGCCGTTTCATTGTTTATTTTCGTTCGCAAATCAACAGCCTGCTTGCTCGTCGGATCCAAGCCATTTGCAATCAAGTTGTTGTATTCATTCTGTAATGCATCAACCTTTTTACGCTGAATTTCTGTTATTTGATTTAACGATTTGATTTTTGCATTTAATCCGGTTTCGCTTTTCGTCCAATCGTCAAGGCCGGCGGCGGCAGCACGAAATTCACTGTTGCTCTCGCGAATCAGTCTGTTTGCTTGAGCGAGTCCGGCTTTTAAATTTGTAACATCAATGTTAAATGACGCACCCAAGCGTTCATCATTTGCCATAATTTTTCCCCTTAAATACTCGCCCAGAAGCTGTTGGCTTGTTCTTTATCGTTTAACATCTTATCTTCCTGCTTACTTGCTTTACCGCTTTCGGATAAATAATTTATAATCATAATTACTTCGTCAACATCTTGTTTCATAATTTCAAAAGGTGTAACGCCGAAGCTGCCGGCAAGAATAAATGTTGTTTCCATAAGTCCCTCGAATGGACTTTTTGCGGCGGCTACTTCCCCGCCGCCGTCGGGTTTTTTGAGCTGACAATCGACCTGCCTTTTCTTATGAGCTGATTAAACAGATTTATAACGTCATCGCCGCTTGCTCTGTTAAGTTCATCGTCAGACAACCCTATAAACATGCGTTTCACGAAACTGTTAATCATTTCGAATTTTTCTCGCACATCCATATTTTCAATTTCGTCTGAAGCCTTAACGGCTTCTATGTAAAAGCCCCACGGTATCGCGTCCGTCGCATATGTTTTTTCAATTTCATTGTTTTTGCAATAAATGTTAAGCTCGTATTTTGCCATGATTTTTACCTCCTAAAATAACAAAGCGGGCGATCTCGCCGCCCGCTTTATAAATTTAAACACTTGTCGCTTTTTCTGTTACTTCGCTCAAGTTGTCGGGCGTTACAACCTGTTTTGTCCAAGAAGCATCAGCTTTAATTTTTGTTGTCGAAGTGTCGATTCGTACAACTTTCGCTGCTTTGTTTCCGTTTGTGAATTTAAACTGCGTTTTGTACGCCGTAAACGGCAATGTCATGCCCGACGCATCGGTGCTGTCATCCTTTGTCTTGGTGCTTTCTTCAGTTCCGCCGTATGAGCATTTCAGGAACCAAAAATACTCGCTTGTTCCGTCGGTGTAATCTTTTTTACCGCTGATTGCGAAATACTTTTCGTGAGCTTCGCCGTCGTCCATTATCGCGCCGGTCGTTGTATCTATGCTCTTGCCTTCGAGCCAAGCATTGAACGCCGCACGAATAGCCGCTCCGACGATTTCCATTTCAGAAGCGTTTTCTTTTCGCACTTCCGCATAAAGTGCGTTGTCAAAATACACTTGTGTTTTGTCAACCGATTTCGTTATTTTCAGCTCCCCGGCAGGGATAAGCTGTTCAGGCTTCCCGGCAGGAGTATAGGCTTCTGCACTGTCGGATATTTCGTCGATATAGATTTCGGACAATCCGCGAAGCAAGCCGAATTTTTTGTCTTCCATATTCATCCTTCTTTCCTTAATATTCCGGAATTATAAAATCCATAGCCCATCCAGTATAGGTAGGCTCGTCACTTGGGACATCTTGCCCTTTGCCTAATGGAATAAAACCGTCTTTCTTTAAAACAGCGCGGATTTCTTCCGGCTTCGTGTTTACGATATTTGCGTCGTTGCTGTACAATATCACGCTGAATGACCATTCATACGATTTCGTTTGATTTTCAAAATGCATGCCATCGGATGTACTGCTCGTCCAAAACGTAACGAATGTTTCAGGATACAGCTCGTTCGGATTCATCGTGCCTTGCAAAAAAAGTGTTTTGGCTTCTTCAAATCCGCATTTTATGAGAGCATCAATTAGTTTTTGCTTCATTTTTTCAAGCCCCCCAAAATCTCTTCGAGCGTTTGTTGCTGTGAATTTTTGATTTTCGGTTTTGCCTTTTTCTTAGCTTTCTCAATGAAGTGCCGAGCTTTAACCTGACCGTGCTTTGTGCGGCGCGGTGTGCCGTAATTCAAAAAGATAGCCTTATATGCATCAGACGGCTTTGTCGGGTTGTACTCACCTTTAACAAAGCCGACGCGTGCCGTATATCGATTGCCATCTTTTTCGACTTCGGGCGACGGCATACGGTTAATTAAATCGCTTTTCACATTTGCCGAGCGCATTTGAGCTTTTAGTTCTTCGTCCATCAGCTTTGCCGATTTTTGCATACATTGATTTGCGGCTTTGTCAATTGAGCCACCGGCTTTTTCAATTGCCGAAAGCATTTCTTCAAATCCGGTAAGTTTTAACGTTATCGGCAAATTAAACACCGCCTTTTATTCTGCGAATTTTGAATTTCAAAAACATATTTCGCATTTCAATGTTCTCCGGCTCTCCCAAGATTTCATAAATCGCACCCGTCTGCAAAAGGACTACTCGGGTATCGCTTTTAATATCCGGGCGATACCGGCATACGATTTGCGCTGTTTCTTCAATCGACAAAATCCCATTGTCGGTTTTTTCTGTTCCGCCGTATGTTTTGAAATTCGCCATAACAATGCCGTCAACATCCTTGTATGACTTTTGACTAACGCCGTAAGACTTTTGACTAACGCCGGACGACTTCGTTTTAATCGGTTGCTGCAATTGAATTGCAGTCGTCATTTGTGCGGCTTCCGACGGTCTATACATCTTCGTCGCCCCTTCTCAAAGTGAGTTGAACCAGCCTTCGATTGTAATATTCGCTATGCTTGACAGTGCCGCTTGAGAAATTCCAGATGTCGTTAATGCCGCATGCGATACAACCGACAGCCGCCGCGCTTTTTGCAACATTTTCCTTAACGCCGGCATGAATCATTTCGTCGAGCACTTCTTCGATGTATAATTTAAGCTGCTCGTCGTTATAACTCTGCGTTGCGTCGCCGTATAAAGCATATTTCACTTTTGCCAGCCTTTCGGCTTCTGTCAATTGCATCACATAAAACCTTCCTTGTTTAAATTAAGTTCCAGCAACCTTGCCCTTGTAGGTGTCGGGCAAATTTGCTGCGATAAAATTAACAACCTCGTCGACGGTGTTTCCCGTTACTTTTGCGACACTTGCTGCGCAACCGAGCGCAACAGCAAGGGCTTTTAATGCGTCAATAGTTCTCATTGTTTATACGCCTTTCTTAACGATAACTACACCGTTAGGGTCGACAAGCTTTCCGTCGGCGATGAGAATGACTTTGTTTTTGATTTCGTTGTTGTCATTGTCTTCCCATTTTACGACTTTCATTTCAAGATTACTGTTAATTGCATAATCGTTCAGGTTTGCAAAGATGGCAATAACATCACCAGTCGTAGCGTTACCCGTTGCACTATCCCAGTCTTTTATTACTTCTGGTTCAACAATTTCAACCTCCTTGCCGCCAAAACGGTATGATTCGCCATTTTCAATTCCGTAATTAACGCGTGCAATCGGCTGTCCGTTGCTGTCGACCATTCCATCTATATACCCGTCAAAGGTACCCTGAGCCATAATGAACGAACCGCTACGATAAGCGGAGGGAATTTTTGCAAAAACTTTCTTCTTCCACGCATCCCATTTAACGACGTCAGCAGCAGCAAGTGTAACTACTTGTGATGTAGGTACTCGGCTATCCTTGGTGATTCCTAAGGGTTCGCCCGTACCGCTGCCGGAGATTATTGCAATATCCCAAGCTTTCGCAATAGCCTCCATTGCAAGCGGAACAAACATCTGCTGGAACATGTCAAGCGTTGTAACATTTGTTAGCAAAGTCTGCGAAATTTTGCATTCCAAACCATAATAATTAAATGTAACAGCTGTATTAGACGCTATCTTCTGTTTGTCACTTTCGCTTGTTGCGGTATTGGCAGAAATCCACTTAGCCTCCGGTTTTAGCGACAAAATCGGAATTTGCACGCCGCCCTGTATGTTAAGTTTACGAACCTTTGCATACAAATTGCCGTAATTTTTAAGTCCGACAACCATTTCATTAAGAATTGTCGTGGGGATAACTGCGCTTGCATCTGTTGTTTTGGTCACATCATCCTTGCGCATTTCAGCAGGAATTTTAATGCCCCTGCAAACAAAGTCCATAAACGCGCTGCGGTATTCCTCCGTATCATAACGGTCTTTAACAGCAGACGGTTTTTGATCCCTCATTTTAAACGTTGCAATTGGGTCAAGCTGTCGAGAGTTGTCGCCCTTATCACCTGCGTCGGGCCCATCGGGTGCGGGCTCGTCAACCTGTGCGAGCATTTCTTCAACTTCGTTGATTTCTTCGCCAAGAGCTTTAAGAGTTTCGCCGATAGCGGCGCGCTCTTCTTTGTTCTCGCTCTCAATCATTGATTTGTTAAGAGCGTCTCGCTGCTCTTTTTTTGCGTTTAAAAGCTTTAAGAGTTTTTCTTTCATGTTCATTACCTCACTTTTTGTACATTGTAATTAAAGTTTTTGCCTTGTAATCAGGCTTCGTTTTTTTTGCGTTATCCAACGCGATACGAGCCCTATCCAGTGCTCGGCGGTCACTATCCAGCGACCGGCTATCTATGTTAGTTCCCCCATATGCCGGGAAGTTAACAGCTGAAACTTCGATAACTTTATCGACCTTCAATATTTCACGAACATTTACCCCGTCGCGCTCACTCCATCTCTGATTATCTTCCGAAACGTAAAAGCAAAAGCTCATTCCGTCCATATCGCCGCGGCTTATGGCCGAGTAGAGAGCACGGGCCTGTTCGTTGTTTTCCGTGTCAAGATCTGCCTTTATATTCACATCGCCGTTATCGTCTACGAAAAGCTGCATTGTGTTAGGTTTATCACTCTTGTTATTCCGCCGGCTTCGGGCAAGAGCAATGCCGTTAAAATCGTGATTCACTAAGAAGCGCACGTCGTCAAAGTTTGTTTCGTCAAACGCGCCTTTTCGAATGACCTCGATAAATTCTCCGAAAAAATCTTGTATACGTGTTTCTTGCTCACAGACAGCTGCGACGCCCTCGACGATATGTCCTGTGTTGCCGTCATCAGCTCCCGCAGCTCTCAATTCGGCGGCAAAACCGCGCTGCAAAAAATAATCATTTCTTTTTTTACTCATCGTTTTTTTCCTCGCTTTCGCCTGTGCTTGTTGTGTCTATTTCGTTATATCCTCTCGGCATTACGTCGCCGCCCTCAATGGGTGCATATCCCAGTAACTCTCGGGCTTCGTTTTTTGTGAATATGCCGGCAGGCAGCCCTAATTGCAATGCCGTCAATTTATTTTCCATTGACATAAACGATATGTCGTTAGGGTAAAGGATTATCTCATTACCGAACGCCGCCTCGCGTTCAGTAAAAAGCACTCGCGACATAGCCTGTCCCAAACCTTTTATGTCTGCTTCGAGAGCGTGCTCGTAATAAGCTTCTTTCTGCGACTTAGTATAATCGCCGTTAAGTATTGCAAGGCTGCACCCGTTGGCGCGCAAAATCGTGTCGTAAAAAAATTTGAGCGTTTCGGCATCAACAAGCTTTATATCTCGCGGAATGTTCACAAATTCGCTTGATTGATCCATGACAAGTAGTCCGCTCTTATTGTCTATAATATCGGCCTCAAATTCTTCGCGTTTCTGCTTAAGCTCATCCGTTTCAGCATATGTATTTACCTTTATCGCCGCATTCACTTGGCAAGAACATTTAACCGCTTTTGCGATGCTTTGCGTCAATTGGTCGTAGCGTTGAAGCATTGTTAAGAGCCCGGAGTTGTCATCGCCGCCGAACATTCCGCCGCCGAAATAATCATTAACTCCGTAATCTTTTCTCCAATGTATAACGCTATCTGAAGGAAGCGTTATTTCATAACCGTTTGCAAATCTCAAATTCAAATACAAATCGCCTGCTGCGTCGGTCATATATTGAACTTCAGACGGCTTCAGCGGATAAAAACCCGTGTAATATTTTTCGCCGCCGTTTGTTTTATAATATGTCGGATAAATAAACACGTTTTTTGTAATCTCAAGCAAAATTGTTATTTTTTCCAAAAAGTCAGCCGTGGTCATGTACCCATTCGGCCTTTTCAGGACCTTTGCGATGCTGCTATCGCTCACTACCGATTGTTCACCGTTAGTTGTCCGAATATGTCGCGGGTCGAGTTTTTTGAACTCATTCGCTTTACAGCGGATTGATTGAACTATTATGTCCGAAGCGTAAACGCTTTCTCCGAAAGAAGAGTAAAACGGTGCATGTCCGGTCATCGTCGGCGCATATGTCAGCCCGCTTTGTTTTTTCCTTTTCGGTTTAAACAAATCAAATAATCCCGTGTGAATCACTCCTATTTTATTGCGTTTTGAAATTCCGAATTAAACTTTAAAAGCGTTGCATAAAGAATTATAAAAACAACCGCTCCGTCAATTCGTTTGCTCGCCTGTGATTTTTTACAGCTGTAATTTTCGTGCCGGTCAATATAACAGCAAGCATTACCCAAACACCAAGCGTCGACGGGATTGTTTCCGTAATTTATGACGTGATTTTCAAAATCACGCTCAACCCATTTCATCGGAGTTGACATAACTTTTTGATTTATGGGTTCACGCATAGTCGGGCTTAAATCGTCTATGCTCTTTTCAAATTCACGAGCGTATGCTTTGTCGTATCCGCATTTTAAAATGCGTATGTTATAAAGGTCTTTAAGCTCCGAGATGTAGCGTGTTACGTCTGTTAAATCGATGATACTTCCTTTGCTTATCGTTATATATCCAGCTTGTGCCCATTCTTCATAACGAGCACCCGCGCTCTTGTCTGAGCTGTCGGTTAACTTGCTTTCCGGAATCCAATAATGTGAAAAAACATATTTTGTGTTATCGTTTGGTCGCATGAATAAAAGCTTTAAATTCGTAAGGTCTGTTGTCTGCGAACAGTCAAGCGCACCCAAGCAAAAACAGCCGCGAAAATCTTCAAGGCTTTGTTTTTCTTGCAAATACATAAAGTCTTCAGAACGAAGCCACGCCTGCGCACTGTTTTGTTTGATGTTGAAATCTTTACAAAGCAGATGCAATCGTGCTTCTTTATCAGTCCGAGCAAGGTCAACATCGCGACGGAGTTTTGACATTTTTTTAACGCCGTATCGCAAAGACGGATTCGCCTTTTCCCAGCTGCTCTCTTCTTGCCAAATTTCTTGTTCATTGTCTTGTTCATAAAGAAAAGGCAAAAAGTGTATATCTTCTTTTTCGCCCTCGATAACTGCTTTTGCGTGCGCGATTTTTTTATCCAAAAAGCACCCGTCACGGCTAAAGCCTTGCGTTGTGCAAGTTATAAATAACGGATCATCTTTGGTTGACATTCCGCGCCAACAAGCCTCGGCTATTTCACTGTTCCCGTTCTCTTCATCTATGTCGTGAGCTTCGTCAAGGTACGTTTTGGTATAATTGCCGCCGTCTTTGTTTTGCGTTTTGCTCGACATACGCGAGATAATGATGTTCTTTCGGTCGTTTCGAATTTCAACTAAATTTCGGCTTGTTATAGCCTTTTTCGGGTCCAACCGGTCACGCATACCGGCGATTTCTCGCCATATATATTTTGCTTGCCTATCATCATTTGAAGCGCAGCAATCTTCCGAGCCTCCGGTGCCGATAAACAAATCGGTGTTTCCGTCACCGGCCAACATTGTGCTTTTGCCGTTTTTTCTTGCGATTTCAAGGAGCACTTCAACAAAACGGCGTAGTTTGGTATCGCTCATTTTGAAAGAGTAAACCGTTTCCCAAAATGCAAGCTGCCACGGCATAAGCTCAAGAGGCTTTCCGAAATACGGATGTTTGCTTTGCAAACATAACGTTTGCATAAATTTAATTCTTTTATGTGCTTCGTCCGTATCGTAAATATAAGCCGGGTTTTGCAAATCTTCGATAAGATTTTCAATTTCTTTTTTCATCCAATAGCCGGCAATAACGTGTCTGCCTTGTATCAGGTAATTGTATTCTTCAAGATAAGTCATTCGAATTCTGCCAATCTTGATAACAGATCATCAGCCGCCGATGTTTCGTTTTGTCGCAGCTGCCACAAAATCATTTTTAAATCAGCCTGATATATCTGTTTCGTCTGCCTATAAGCCTTATACATCGCCGCGTTTGTTTTCGTCTTTGGATTGTCGCGGAATTTATCCAGCATTTTTTCTTCGTAGACTATATCTTTCAGTACGGGTGTCAATATAGCTTGTATGTCATCCGGCAAGGCCGAAATGTAACTTTTCAATTCTTCAAAACGAGTCATTTTCCGGCCCCCAGTTATAATCTTCTTTAATGTTGTTTTTAGAGTTTTCAAAAGGTCCTATTTTTTCAAAAGTTTCGCCAAAAACTTCCCGATTTCCAAAAAATTGCCCCGCGCGAAAAGTAGGAGGGGCGCACAGTATGGAAGACACCCAATTTCCGGCGTGACCGGGGGGATATCTCCGGGAGGAAACGCGGTATTGTTTGCCGCCGCGTTATCGGCACAAAAGAAAAGGAGATTTTATTTATCAAAAAAAGCTTTACGCTTCTTGATAATCAGAAAACCATTTATCAATGTAACTCTGCCACTCCGCACGTTGTATTTGCGTTCTTGTTTTGTCAGAAGCCAAACGTTTCAAACACGTCTCTTTGTCCGTGTCAATGAATATAGGCTCCGCACCTAAATCTTGAATGCGATTGTTGCGCGGAGTTTTGGCCGCGCCGCCGTCGATTATGTAGGCGCGCTCCCAATTGCCGAAGCGGTTTTTAATCATATCTAAAATTGTGCGCTGTACTTCGAATACATTTTGTTTTAAAGCTGTCGGCTTGTCGTATCGCTCGCCGCCCGTCAAGCACTGCCATATGCTGTCAATGTCGCAAACAATATCGCTGTTGCCTTTAATGTTATTCACAAATGTTGTTTTCCCTGAACACGGAGCACCGTAAACGTAATACACCTTGCGCCCCGAGCCATACCCGAAGCGTTTGTGTATTTCATTATGTGCTTTATGTGAGACAAGCATTATGTTTTCGGGATTTAACGAAATGGAATAATCGTTAACATTGTCAAGCGTTAACGGTATTTTGTGATGCGCGATTATGTCATATCCGTTAATCAGCGGCACGCCGCTGTATTCACAATGCACAATGCCGTATTCGTCCTTACGCTCTTCTATGATTTTTGCGCGCGTTGCTTTCCAGATTTCAGAGTTGTAAAACTGCGATAAACTTGTAAACATTACACTCTCTTAAGATACTTACCGGCACACATCCAGTTGCCGCTCTCAAGTTGACACCAGTTACCCTGACGAGCCACGACATAGAATATCTCGCCTCTTGAGAACTGTCCAACTCGGCGATACCTTACAGACGGTCCTTTACGGACGTATAACATTTTGCAAGTAATAGTGTAGGCTGTGCCTCTGTGTGACGGAGCAGGTGACGCAGTAGACGCATTGTTCACATATGTACCCTTGGCGTTCTGAACGCCGCAGAACTCGGCAGGATTGATACGTGTAACCGTGCCCTGACCTGTGCGAACTTCGTAATGAGTGTGTGCACCGAAGCTGTTTCCGGTGTTACCCATTATGCCGACTACATCACCGGCAGATACCCTCTGACCCTTATGCATATAGATAGACGCAAGATGTGCGTAGAAATGTCTCTTACCGGTGGCGTCAGTAATAACAACAAGGTTGCCGTAGCTCTGTGTGCCTGTTTTGGTTTTGCCGTCCCAGACAGACACCATTGATACTGTGCCGCCCTCTACCGCGTGGACGGTTCTATCGTCGTCTCCAACTATGTCTATACCGCCGTGTCCCTTTTTGGTGTTCACGTTATAAGTGTACGGCTGAGTTACGCGGTTACGACCGGAGAAGAGCATACCCGCTGCATATCCGCCCGTTTCTTCATACTGCCTTACATCGTCTTTCGTGCCGTATGTGAGAGCTCTTGCGCTATCGTTTAAGCCCTCAGTAGTCGGGTCAACGAGTATTCCGAGTGCAGACAAGAAGTTGACGACAAGCATTAGGATACCCGTCAATGTATCCTCGCTCACCTTTGGCACGACATCGAACATACCGAGGATTTGATAAATTGTCGCCAAAACAAGTGTAATCAGCGACACCACGAATGTCTTGTTCTTAAACCTCTGCTTGATGTTGATTTTCATAATTTTTTACACTCCTCTGTGATATTTTTCTAAATCGTCTATTCTATGATTTATGACTTTAATGTCACGCTCAATTACGGGAATACGCTGCGCGAAGTTGTTATGAAGCCTTACTTCGCGTGTAAGCTCTTCAAGCTTCGTGTCCGTCACAGCCTGATTACGCTCAAGCTGTGCGGTCATTCTGCGAGAGGTGCTAATAGAAGTTATAATCACTCCTAAGAGGGCAAGTCCACCCGAGATAATCGCGACGGCTACTGCATCACTCATTTGTTCCCTCGCTTTCGTCTGTAAGAACGGACTTAGCCGCCGACCGCACCTGTGCGAGTGATGTCGCCGTGCTTAATCCCTCAGCAAGAGAGGTTAAACCGTCCTTGTTTGCTGTTTCTTCCTGCTCTGTAACCGCCATTACAGCGGCTTCTTCTTCCTCGGTCATATCTCTGTATATGCCGTTGTCGTACATTCGCATAATTCAGCCCTCCTCAATAATCAATGCCGAGAAGTATAAAACGACTTCCCGATTTCATTTTGATTGTCCCATCATGGACGCCGAATTTAATCTCGCTCATTGGGTGCGGATAATTTGGGTGTCTTTTTTGGAACGAGATGTCTGAATTTACAGCAACATTATTTCCACTCAAGCCTTGAGCAAGTCCATTTGTGAATTGTTGAAGCAATGTAGCCGAATATGTGCTCTTAATGCCGCTATTTTCATCCGTTCTCAAGAAGTTTTCGGCTTCGAGCCAAAAAGCGCACTCGTGATCTTCAGCAAGTGTGTAACCCCTATATGCAAGGTAGTGATAACCTCCGTTTGTTCGTAGTGACAACGCTTTATTGCTTAAGGCCGCGTTAAATTTTCCGATAAATAAGAAAAACATTTTCCGCAAATCGAACGCATTGCCGTTGCTATCTTGTGATATCGAATATATGTCAATATCTTCAGTTATAGTCACATCGCCTATAACTCTGTACTTTGCCAAGCCGTCTGCATAAGCCTTAACTACCTTGTTCTGCACCGGGTTTTCGCTTGTGTCCGACATTTCAGTGTCGATGTTCACAAGCCCGGTTAGTTGTGCTGATAACAGTATTTCTTTTCCGTTAATGTAAGCCATTATGACACCCCGTATGATTTCCTGAGCAGTTTGTATTTCACATTGAGATACGGACAGGTTGAATTTCCAAGTCCCGATATTACGCAAATACACAGCTTAACTCCATATTTCCCGTTCGCATATGAAACATCTCTTAACGTTAATGCAAAAAAGCACCGGGTTGCTAACGGGATTTCCTGCGCTGCAGCAAGCGAAGCTACAACAACATCTCTTGTCGGATCGTATTTATAATCGCCGAAGGAGAGGTCGAATTCTTTGAATTGTCCGTCGCCTGTGAAATTAACATCAAATGAGATCGAGTCATTACTTTCGTAGACGCATTGCATTGCCCCGTCTGCTATGTCGTTGAGTTCCCCCAGATTTAACCAAATAAGCTCAATACTTTCGTTTTTTCTGTCATCGGTAATTATATAAAGACAGTTGTTTCTTTTGCTTTCGAGCGCATTATATTCAGCTTGATTGCCAACCCAAAACATCAAGCCTGCGTTTTTGTTTTGCTCTTTAATTTTCGTGATAAATCCTGTGTCGACATCCTTTATTTTCCCGGAGTTAACCGCCTGCTCAATTGCCGATAAAATTTGTTCTTTTGTTAAGCCTTCAAATTTACAGTTGTTTTCGCTCAAAACATAATAAATTCTCTCGCTATCAGTCATTTTTGTCCTCCCAATCTAAATCAAAATTATTACTTTCGGAAATTGTTTTTCGCAACTCAAACTCTTGTTTTTTTAGCTCGGTCGTCGCATTATCTTTGTCGATCCATTTCGTATCGTAATTTCGAAGGAGCATTGCGGCGGCTGTTTCGCTCGGCGGCTGATGCCTTTTGTATTTTTCAACAATCATTATGTTTTCGCCTTTTTTGTCTTTCCTTCCGACCTTTTTTTCTTCTTCGTAATCATACCCAAGGGCTTTTTTCAACAAAGCTCCTCGAATGTCTATAATTATAGACGCGCGCCCGCGCGCAAATATCGCTGAAAACTCCTTTTTCTCTTTTTTGTACTTGTAAATTGTGCTTTCGGCGATATTCAGCGCCGTTGCGATTTCTGTTATTGTCGCGCCGTTTTTAACCGCTTTTTCAATTTCGGCAAGATGCGGCTTAATTTCGGCGTCGTATTTGGATTTTCTGCCCGTCTTAGCCATATCGCACCTCTTTGTTTTATAATCAGGTTTCTCTCTGATTTAATATTATCAAAAAGGCGTTTAACATATTTAACAACTTTCGAATTTCCTAAGATACCGAAGTGCGCGCATGCACACGCCTTGTTCTGTGTTTCCGCCGCCGATATAGTCGGCAACCTCATTCCAGCTCTTCCCGGAAATAAAACGCAAAATGAAAATTATTCGAAGCTGACAATCGGGGATTCCGTTTATAAAGCGCATGGCTTTTCTTCGCTCTTCCTGCCGCGTTTGCAGAGCCGCTCCGAGTTTTTCTTTTTCTTCAGCCAGCTGTTCGACAATTGAGCTTTTCATATCTCCGCTGCTGGGCAGATTTGTTAAAATCGGAGTTATGCGCTCGGTTTCATTTTCAAGCTCTCGTATTCTGAGCTGAAGCAATATTATTTCTTTCTCTATGTAACGAAGATTGTTAAGCTCAACAAGTGTCATTTTTCTTTTTTCCTCCACTGTGCAATTCCGATTATTGCCAAGAAAAAATAAACAGCGTATAAGATCGCCTGTGCGTAGCTGTGATTCTTTAGGTTGAAAACGCACCAAAAAGCATTTGTGCAAATCCAAATGTAAAAGCTCCAAACTTTTCTATAACTGTTTCCGATTGTGCCGATTATCGCTGCCGCCGTAACGGCATATGGTATGTATTGCATTTTTAACCCCTTATTCTTCGACCTGTCGGCGCATTGCTTCTAACAGCTTTAAACACGCGCTGTTGAATTTGCTTTTTTGCTCATCAGGCATTTTTTCCATTGCGGCAAACAAAGAATTGAAGTTGTCCTGAATATTTTGAATATATACCATTGCTTTGGCCGACTCGCTATCGGCAAGTAACAATTGCTTTTCGAGCTTATCGTGCTCGACGCCGGCTTCGGTCAAAGCTGTTTCAAGGTCCTTAATTTTTTGAGTGAGCCGCTCCGTATTTTCTTTGACGGATTTTGTCGCTTCAATAAGAGCCTCTTTTTTTGCTGCTTTTATGCCCTCACTTTTTGCTTTTTCAACAATGCCCCTTTTTTCGGACTCAAGCTTTGATGCGCTGTCGGTGATTTCTTTTTTTAGGGCAACGATTTGTGCACGCAGCGTTTCTTTCTCTTCGTCGGGTTCTTCCGCCGCCTTGTTCTGCGCCTTAGCCTCTTCAAGCGCAGTCTGAAGCAAGCTTATTTGCTCTCCCTGATTTTTTGACTTTTGAACAAGAGCCTTTATTTCAGATACGGACATTCCGTCAAAGGCATTTTCAGCAAGCTTTTCCGTGCGTTCAACCGGGTTCATCTGCGCTATAAGGTCAAGCTTGGTGATACCCAAGTTTGCATTCGACTGCAAAACCGTACTTCCTAAGCGTTCATACGTCGATATATACGTGTAAGCTTGTCTCGGCTTAATGCTAACGGCCTTTTCCGTGTATTCTTCAAAAGAAGAGTACCCGAATTCTTCATAAAGTTTTTGGTCACGCATCTTTTTTAAATCTTTGCAAATTTCTAAAAGGGACTGCGCACAAATCTCGCCGTTCGCCAAGATTCGCTGATGCGTTTGAACAGCTTCTCTGTATATCTCGCTGACTTCATTTGATGTTTGATTTATTATCAGTTTTTCCATTTTGAAACGTCCTTTCTTTTAAGCCGCTCCGGCAGCTTTTTTGTTCTTAATTCTGTGAGAACCGGCACGCACCCATTGAATCCATGTGTTTATGAATTTTTGTTCGGCGGGCGAGACTTGCCGGTCGTGAGATCCGTAATTCTGACAAATCCTATCGTCCTTGACCTCGATTGTAACAAGCCGCTCCGCAGGCGCGTTGCATTTTCTCATAAACAAAATCGTAGTTTCCCCCTTCATATGGCGTTCGGCATATCCGCCTACGCAATGGGAAAGAATCTTGCCTTCTTCGATTATGTCGTTTACGCCTATTGGAATTACGATTTGATATTCGCCGTTCGAAAAGGCATATCGCTTTTCGAGGGCGGCATATCTTTTCTGATATTTCTCAAAGGCGTCTTGGTCCTTTTTTATCACTATCGCACCCGAAGCATTGTCATGTGATTGTTTCAGGTTTTTCGGATATATGACATCACTTCTTGTAAGGTCATATTTAAGCTTTTCTGCAAAGTATATATAATCTTTCCACCACGTCACCGTTGTTCTGCGGCTGTATTCCGTGCTTGTTTCATATTTGCTTTTAAAATTTTTTCTTTCGGCCTTTGCGAGATAATTCAATGTTTTCGTCAAGCTGAGTTTTTGCTTTTTTACCGTCCACGCTATTTTTTCAGCCGCTTCGCCGCTATATGCTTTGCAAATGTCAACAGCCACAGCATATGAAATGTTCGGATTTGCCGATTTCAGGATTTCATAAACCTTAAAATCGTCAAAATTGTAAAATTGTTCTCGAAAACGTTTAAATTCGCCGCGCGTCATATTGAACATGCTCTGCACGGTCGAAGCATTCCAGTTTATAAACCTCTTCATCGGCTTGCCGTCTGCAAGGCTACATACGAATTCTCCAAGATCGAGTTTTAATAACTTTTCGACATTCGGATATATCGCCGAATATGCGAAGAATTTTACCTCGGGCACTTCGCCGACACAGACGTATGGCTTGTTGTAGAAATATTTTGTATACGCGACACAAAAATTCTCAATCGGCGCATATTTTAAAAACGTCTTTTTCAGGCGGTCAAAGCCTATCCATCTGTATCCCCTGTTATCAGCATAAGCATTGTTGTAGCTAAAAGTTTTTGTAAAAGGTTCAATAATGCTTTTGGGCTCATACCAACATTTTGCATACCAATTCGGATTTGCGTTTTTGAAAACTCGGACATACCCGGGTGTTAAGTAATATATCGCCGAAATGTCATATATCGGTTTTGTTTTAATGTATCGCCCGGTGTAGTCCTTATTCGCCCACCCACATATCAGATATACAGTGTTTCGCCCCACAGGTTTAACAGCCACAAAACGGCGCCATTCTTCAAGGTTCTTGAAGTCTCGAACGCGGCCCTCGTTTTTCAGCATAACTCGTCTGCCGCACTTCGGACATTTCACGATTTCGTTATGTTCCGCATCTAAAAAGCTTCTGTCGTCCGGGGTCATTATTCGTTTAACAAAATTCTCTTTGAACTCCGCTCCGCAGGCGGTGCAGTAACACTCACGCCTTTTATTTTTTCTGTCATCTTTGAAGAATATGTACGGCGTGAAGCACTCGCTGTTAAGCAGCTTTTCGTCTTCGGCGTCAAGATGCGGAGCGTGGCGCAGTATTGCGTCTTTCGTTTTATAAACTTTCATTTTTCCCCGCTCCTTAAAACAAATCATCAAATGAAAGTGATATTACCTTACCGCTTCTATCGTTTTCTCCGGCGGAGAGGTCGCCGCACAAATTGATTTTCATCGACATTTCAATGCCGGCTGTTGAAAAGTAGTATTTTACGGCCCGTTTGTAAACTTCAATATCAGATATCGCATTTCCGCTTTTTTCCATTATCGTTTTGCAGCAATTCGAAAGGGTCTTGTCACTCTCGTATATAGCTTGCGCGAATTCTTCGTTTTGCTTGCAAAACATTTCAAGCGTTTCTGCGACGGGCTTCGACACGGCTTTTTCTTTGTTCCCACCGGTAAAAGCTTTTAATTCCTTTTGTATTTTTTCAATCGCCTTTTCTTTGTACATCTTTTTACTCCTCTTCTTTTTAATTTTGGCATCTTGCCATCTGTCAAGTTAATAATTGCCTTTACTCAAGCCCTGCCGAAGGCTTGGTAATTCCATTAGTGATAATCATATCGGCAAGCTCGTTAAACTGTACGGATGTGATAGCCTTAAGCTCAAATGCCATTCTTACAGCTCCGTATGCCTCATATGCTAAACCGAGGCTTTTATTGTGCAAAGCACATTCACACTCTCTTTTTAATTGTTCAAAAATAACATTTTCGTTGTACATCTTTCTTTTCTTCCTTATTTTTGAATAAGCGAACGCAGGAGAGCGTTTTCTTGTTCTAATTCTTGCACGCGGCGCTTTAACTGTGCCTTTTCGCCGCTACGGCTAATCCAATTCTCTATACGTCTTAAAATCGGACTTGACCCGTCGCAGTCGGGAGCATATAGCCAATAGCCCGTATTATCGGGGTTTATGCCGACTTGTTTTGCTATTATGTCTATAACTTCTTGTGCGGCTTGATAGCGTCTGAAAAACATATCGTTGCTACGGTCTTTCATTTTGCAAAGGGCGGCAAGAGTTTCTTTATCGAATGTATTGTACCTATGAGGGTCTTTTCTTTGTGCCATTGTTCCTTCGTAGCGGTCGAGAAGGTCAATCTCGCGTTCGTCTACGATATAACGGTTGTGTGCCATTGTGCTTCCTTTCTCGCCTCTATCGAGGCGGATTATTCAAATATTGTAGGCTTGAACAGACAAGCGGGGGCTACGCAGTTAATGAAGCCCGAAAAGCTGGTGTCCACTGTGCCGTTAGAACTGACGGCTCGCATGAGAGAGGATCCCGTAGTGCAGGTCCAGGGCGTAAGAGTACTCCACCGACTCTTAAAGCGCGGCACAGACTCTCTGTATTTGCGGTAAAGGTCGCACGAGAGGAGGAAAACGTAATCCTCGGCGGTGCCGTAGTCTTTCATACCATCGTCAGCAGTCAAGTCCGATACAAACGGGAGAAGGTCGCCGCGGTTGAACTGTTCAAGATACTCTCCGTTAAGATGTTTACGAAGCGAGGAGGTGCGCCAGTCGTTTTTACTGCTTTCGTCAAACGGCATTCTCTGCAAAAGCAACTCCGAAACAATGGCAAGCACGCCGCCCTGCTCCTCTCCGAGAGCGGTAAACTCAATTCCGTTATACTCGAATTGCTCGCCGGGTTTCGGAATTTTGATTTTATCTTTTTCCGCTCCCGCTGCGGAGTCGTCCTCGGTGTAGTCCTCTTCGCTTTCCTCGGGCGTAAATTCCCCGGCGAAAGCAAGAGCTAAAACTGCATTTGCTCTCTTTTGGTTTTCTTCTGCTTTGTCGCTTGTAGCTATGTCGTAGCAAAGAGACTCAATAGCGCATAAAATATTGTCGTTCATAACTTTTCCTCTTTTCTTGAATGTTATTATTCTTCGTCGGTAGTGTATTGCAAAAGCTCTTTAAGCAGCTCTTTTGTGAACTTTTCGTCTCCGAAACTCGGAAGCACGATGCCGCACAATATGAGCCCACTTTTAATCGCGAAATACAGCATTCCGTCTTTTCTTGTTCTTTCATATATCTCATATCCTGTTTCTATGTCAGCGAATGGCTCCAAATATCGCGTGTTTATGTACATAATCCCTTGTGATGTCTTTAACGGTTCGAGCTCGATTCCGTTTAAACAAATCGATATTTTACTTCTTTCGAGCAAATTTTCGGTGGGGTCGATGTCTTTTACATTTACATCGAGCGACTGAGAAAGTGCGCATATTTCGAAAAGAAATTTAGATGCTTTTTTCTCCGGAATGTCGAACATTGTAAATATGCTTTCTTTGGTTAATTCCGGAAGATTAAACATAGGGTAAAGAGCCGTTCCGTCGCTCAAAAACTGTATATCATCCGGTCCATGATAGAGTATTATCGTTTTGTTTCGTTTTAGAATTTGCTCTATTTTCTTTAATTTCATTTTTTTGTACTCCTTAGCTCATTATTACCGCCGCGGCGATAAAAACAATAAAATTGATGATGGCTTTAATTGCGACGACCGAAAACACAACGGCCGATATTATCAAAAAGACCGCTATAACGTAATATAAAATCTTATCCATGGCGTTCTCCTACCGGGATAATACCGAGAATTACATAACCTTCTTTGCAATATTCAGGGTCGTTCAAAAGATATGTAACCCTTACTGTGAGGGCACGACCGCTGTATGTTCCCGCTCCGCTGTCATCAAGGCTATATTCGTTCAAAACAAGAATGTCGCCGAGCTTGAACTCTCGGTCGTTTTTTCTTATTTCGAATGGTTTAAGCCCGATTTTAACATCTTCGTAATATTGAGGCTTGATTTTTAGTTCGTGTATCATTTTTCCCACCCTTTTTACTTGAGATAATTTTCGATGACGGCTTTCGCGGCTTCCCAGCCGTAACATATGGCCGTCATATATCCTTGTTCTTCGAGAGACGAAAGCCATTCTATTTGGTTTGCGGTAGGCTTGTTTTTTCCGGCTTTCATCTCAACAAACAAACCGTGATATCTTTTTTTCGCCACGGGTAAGCAGATGTCCGGGACACCGGCTCTTAGCCCTTCCGAACGCATACGTGCTCCCGTATAGACGCTTCTTTTCCCCTCATTCGGGACGTGGAACAGCAATTTAAGCTCGGGATATTTGCAACAAGCCCATTGTGCCCACCGAAAAAGGCATATCTGCTCTTCGCTCTCACTCATTGTTTTTGAGCCTTCTCCTGAAATTATCATTTTTTATACCTCCGAAATTTTGTTAATTATTGCTACTCATACACCCCCCAATCATCGAGCGTCCACGGTGGCATTTCCGCTGTCGCCCGATACATAATCACGGATATGTACCAATGCCCGTTATATGGGTTTTTCCGAGCGAAACAACGCTCGAATCGGTAGCCTTTGTATTTTCGCTCCCAAAACTCCGCGTCATTTACTCGCTCTTTCGCCCATTTTTCAAGCTGGCGATTTGACGTTTTGCCGTCTCGTCTTGACGGATCCGGCACTCGCGGCGGGGTCATATTCCGCGAGCAGATGTATTTTTTCTTTCCGGCTTCGGGCGTGCTCTTAAGCATATATTTTGCCGCCGTTTCCGGGCCGAACCGCTCCGGCTGATAATTGTTGACGTTAACTCGAACGCCCTTATCCCACATCCTCTCCATAAGCCTGTCATCCAAGCCGCCGGTAATGAATAGGTGGTAATGATAGTTTGTCCGCCCTTTTAAGATTCCCGTTTTGTACGTAACCTCTTCAATCGTGTACGCATATTTGAACGGACGGGACAGAACGTTGATTTTTTCAACAAGCTCTTTTCGCTGTTCTTTCAGCTCTTTCCGCTCCGGGAGCACCGATAATGCAAGCTTCGCTTTTTTTAACTCTTTTTTTCGTCGGCGCTGAACCCGTGCTCGGTAATTCGCTAAGATTTTCTTTGCTTCCTCTCTGCTTTGGGGTGCCGAAAGCGGAGTAAACGTCGGATGCATGAAATAATCTTTTTCATCGAAATTTGCATTTACGATACGGCAAAATTCCCGCACGGCTTTGTTGCGGTTATATTTCTCTTGCTCGGCCGTAGAGGGCTTTGTTTTCGGTTTTCGCGACGGCATTCGCCGACCGTCCGAAAAAACAGGGTAGAAATCAACGTCAAGGAGCTTGCCCGAATAGGTTCGCTTCTCTCTGTTCATGGCCGCCCGCCTTCCGTGGCACTGTATAGGTTAGCAGCGGCGTTGTTGATTTCGAAAACGGAGTTATAAAGAGCCGTGCGCAGGTACTGCTTCGGATTCCGTATTCGATACGGCACTTCGTTGTAGTGCTCAAGCACGTATATAATGTGCTCGTTTTCGATTTTCGAGAAAACAGCCTGAACATCTCCGGCCGGGCGTATAACCCCTCCGACCTTGAGCGCGTCAGATTGCCGAAGCCTCATAACCTCGGCGATGATAACCGCAAGCTCTTCAGCTTGTAATAGAAGCTCAACAGGGATACTGTCTATTTCAATTTGAGCTTTGATTTTCCCGAGCGTTTCATCAAATGACTGATTGACTGACTGATTTTTAAAAAACAAAGTATTCGTCACTTCCTTTTCTTTTGCATTGTAGCCGTTTGCGTCTTCTTTTTGTCCGAAAAGATACGATACAATACAAGGCCGCCAAACGCCCAAACGGACGTTTTGAAAATTTGACAAATACCGAATTTCTTGATATACTATTTATACATGATTTTGCTTCGGTATTTACCGGGCGGCCGTCTTGTGTTGCTGCGCAGGGCGGCTATTTTTTTGTGTTTTTTTCTAAATTCAACATGAATTCTTCGTCTAAGCCGTAGAGGGACGCTACAAGCTCAACCGGCAGCCGCTCTCTGATATGTTGCGGCACATTGACTTTCGGGGCTTTTGTTCCGAATCTTTTTTCGAGCAGCGGAATAACCGCTGTCTCAAATTCGAGCCTTTCTATGTCGTTGCAAGGGCACCACGTCGGAAGCCCGAGCTTATCTCTGAAGCGTATAAACAGCTTTGCGACATATGGATTCCTTATGTTCACTCGGTAGCCATATTTGCTTTCATAAAGGAACGGACGCAGCTCTTCTCCATTCACCACGGCTTAACCTCTCGTCTCTTCGGCTTGTATGTGTCGCAATGCTCGTTTGTCGCGTTTCTGTCTCGCGGCTTGCCTTGGTCGGCGAGGCTTACGCACATTTGTATTTGCATTCCTTGATTCGGCTTGTATAGGAATGCGCAAGTTTGGCAAATGCTATACGGAAAATTCGGGTCTGGAATATATTCTTTCTTTTCCGGATTCTCATTGTGCCGAGCAATGATTCTGCGATTTTTTGTTCTTTTATTTGAAATCATTTTTTCAGCTCCTCGCGGCAAATCATCTTAAACAAGTCGCAAGCCGATATTCCCTGACGCTTGCACGCGCGATATATTTCGCGGCAGTCGCTTTCAAATTTAATAAATTTGTCTTCGTGATAATAAGCGGCTATCAACGCCGCAATACCTAACGCTTCAAGTGTTGTACTGACTATCATTTTTAAATCTCCTTTAATTCATGAAGAAATCGCGCAGACTGTCTCTGCTTACTCGCCACATATTGCCGAGTTTTTTTCCTTTGATTTCCCCGTTCTTACATAGCTTTATCGCCGTGTTTTCTGAACACTGCAAAAGGCAGCATACCGTTTCAATGTCCAAGAGCACGGGTAAGCTTTCCCATGAGGTTATTTTTTTTGTAAAAATTTTAACTGACATACCGTGTCATTTTCCTTTCATACGGGTATTCCAACTTCGTGGTGGATAGGCGTCTCAGGACGCCCGGCAAGGCGAAGAAACGTTCGACGGCGTGAAGTGGCTGCGGGCCAGCGAATCGGCCCGGTGTTTTGGAATCGCTTTCGGCTTGACCGCCACGGCGTTTCCCGACGTGATCGTCAATGTCTGCATAGTCAAGCCCCCTTATGCTGATTTATTTCGAAAGATATTCGGGTCAATGTTAAGCGCGTTGCAGATCAACAAGAATTCGTCAGCAAGAATTCGGCGGCTTCCGTTCAACATTTTAGAAATGGTATCGGGGGTAAGCCCCGTTTTTTGCGCGATATGAACTTGCTTGATTCCGTTTTCACTGACGTAGACGCTCAAACGCTCATTGATACTCATATTTTCAACCTCCTAAATCTACGTTTTTTAGACTGTGTTTTTATTGTAGTCTATGTTTTTGAGATTGTCAAGTGTTTTTCGCAACATTTTTCTACGTTTTTTAGATTTTCATATTGACACTTGCTATTTCTTTATGTATAATAGGAACATATCTAAAACCAATATAAAAATATGGGGTGCGTAGAATGTCGCGTGAATCAATAGCAAAAGCGTTAAAACGTTTAAGAGAACAAAGCGGATTGACCGCCGATCAAGTCGGCGCTATGGTAGGTAAAAGCGGAAAAACGGTCAATGCGTGGGAAAATAACCGCGGTCAACCTGACGCCGAAATCTTAATGCAATTATGCGATATATATAATGTAGGTGATATTCTTGCGGAATTCCGCGACGAATCTTCCGAAGCGCCGTTCGCGCTTTCCGAAAAGGAAAAGGCGGGTGTTCTCGCGTATCGCGCGCGGCCTGATATGCAAGGCGCGGTCGATACTCTTTTAGGGGTTCAGGCGGGCGCGAACATTGCCGCCGACGCCGCTTCCGTTGTTGCGGAAGGGGAAAAGATTTTCGGTGCAGTACATACCGAATCAAAATAACGTTTGTTTTGCCCGCTCCCAGCGGGAACGTATATATTTTTACGATCTATTACACATAAAGGGGATTCCACTATGAAAAAGGGAAAGAAATTTATAATCGGTATTGTTTTAATCACGATCGGCGTTGTCGGTCTTTTCGGCTTGTTTGGAAATACAGATGATAAAGCGGCGCTGGCTGGTGGTAGCGTCCTTTTAATTGCTGGCGGCGCGGCGCTTGTTTATCTTGATAAAAAGAACCCAGCGCCCGCCACAAAAAATACTGTGTCCGCTCCTGCTCCTGCGATCGTTCCCGCCACGAATGTTGCGCCCGCTCCTGCGGCCGAAAAGAAAAGCGTTCCGGACGGCGAAAAGAATTACAATTTATTTGAAGACGTTACAGACGGTGCAGCGCTTTGCTATGAATATGAAGAATCTTTGTGTTTGTTTGACGGGGCGTTCGACCATATCCCCGGTAACGGTGGAAAGGCGCTGACGTTCAAGCAAGAACCCGAAAACCCCCACGACGAAAAAGCGGTCGCCGTGTATCTTAACGGGGCAAAAATCGGATATATCTATCGCGGAACGGTTCAAGATATGTTCAACGATTACACAAAGCGCGGCTGGCGTGTGTCCGGTTATCTCAACAAATATTCGGTCAGCAATAATAAAGCCACATACAAGATCGGCTTTTATAAGCCGCTCGATATATTCGAATCGAAGCGTTTTTCCCTCTCGAAAATCAAAAAGAAAATTGATGAATATACAACGCGTGAAGATAATTTGTTAAATTGCGACGAAGGCGACGTGCTAACTATCGAATACGAAGACGCCGACGATTGCTTCGTCGTTTTTAATGACATTTACGAAGAAGTCGGCGAATTGCCGAAGTCTGCCGCAAACTTCATAAACGAAAACGAGCATAAAAAGATCGTTGGTATTCTCGACGCTTGCGGCGAAAATGACGACGGAAAAACAAAAGCGCAAATTACGGTGTATCTTGTAAAATAAAAAGCCGCTCGACGAATCGAACGGCTGAGCGACTGTTACAACTTATGAGCGAGCGAAATTTATGCCCGCTATTCTTCGGATAGACAACCGGAACAAAGTATCGAAGGACAGTTGCGCGAATGTCAGGAATACGCGGACGCTAATAATATGATGTGCCGCAAAGCGGAACAGCTACTGCAAATTCGATAACCGAACAAGAAAAAGCACTCCTCGCTTTTTACCGATCGGCAAGCGAAGAGCGCAAACAAGAGATTATTCAATTTGTAAAGCAAAAAACAAACGGAAGTGATTAAATATGCCGAAGAAAACAAATACCCGCCGCGCCGACGGCCGAATAGTCGTTCAAGTTTACGTCGGCAGCGTTGACGGCAAACGCAAATACAAATCGGTTTACGGCAAAACTCAAAAAGAAGCCGACCAAAAGGCGGCGGAGCTTCGTGCACAGCTGCATCGCGGCGTTGATTTGATTTCAGAAAACCGCACTTTTGCTTTTTGGGCAAACCGCTTTTTAATTTCGAAGAAAAACACCGTATCTGTCGGCTGGTATATGGGCATCGAACAGAGGCTCGGTCACTTCGTGCGACGTTTCGGTGCGGCTGATATTTCAAAAATTCGACTTTGTGACGTCCAAGCCGTCCTTGATGAGTTCGCAGTCTGTAATCCATATTCGGGGCAGCCCTCCTCACACAAAACGTTAATCGAATATGCATCTATTATCAAGCAGTTTTTTAAATACTGCGCCGCAAATAGAATTATCGACCGCTCACCGGTTGACGAGCTTTTATCCGTTCCGGCGGGCACCCCTTCAAAGAGCCGCTCCGCACTTACCGCCGAACAGCGGACATGGATTCTTGACACACCACATCGAGCACAACCGGCGGCAATGATAATGTTATTTGCAGGGCTTCGCCGCGGGGAGCTTACCGCGCTTCTTTGGTCGGATGTGAATTTCGACAACAACACTCTTTCAATCACCAAAAGCTACTGCTGGCGAACAAAAGCAGTTAAATCAACAAAAACCGTTGCCGGAAATCGTATTGTTGCAATTCCGACCATTCTTTCCGATTATATGCGGCAAATGCCTAAATCGTCAACGCTCGTTTTCCCGAACACCGTCGGCGGTTATATGACTAACACGGCATGGGATAAGCTCTGGCACAGTTATATGTCATGCCTTAACAAAAAATACGGTTCCTTTATCGGCACAGCTGCCGACCGGAGAAAAGCACTGCCTCTGACAATAGACACGTTTACGCCGCATTGCTTGCGCCATACTTACGCCACAATGCTCTACGATGCCGGCGTAGATGTTTTAACCGCAAAAGAATTGCTCGGACATTCCGACATCAAAACCACTCTTTCAATTTACACACATCTCTCGAAAGAAAAAGAGTCAAGCGACATTGATAAATTCAACAAGTTTTTGCAGTCAACTGCAAAACCTGCTTCAGATATCCGCTCCGCTTTTTGACTTTTCCGCTCCGAATATTCTCGCTGAAATATGGGTGAGATATGGGGCAAGCTTTGAAATAAAAATAAAAATGCAAGTCAAATGCAAGTCAGCGTTTCGCAAAAACGTTGATGTATCAACGATTTTCACGCATAAGGTAGTAGGTTCAAGTCCTGCTACCCGCACCACGTCGGAGCAAGGCAAGCCTTGCTCCGTTTTTCTTTGTATGAAAAATATTCGCTTACAAGCTGCCGACGTATTTATACCATTTCGCGAAGGATTATGTTTTATTCGTCGTAACATTGCCGTAAGAAATGACAAAATAATCTTTTTATAGACAAAGCTCGCATTCTTATGTATAATCTTATCGTTGCATTCTCTGTAAGGTTCGCCTTGCCGAGGTCAAGTTAAATCAAAGCTGCGGCAAAACGGTGCCTACAAGCACCCGATGCCCGAAAGGTGATGAATTTCAAAATGAAAAATTCAAAAGAAATCGAGCCTCTCTCACAATATACAGAGAGCTCCGATACTGCGGTCGTTCCCGAAAATCGTCTTGCAGGCACGGTAGGTGCGCTCCTTTTTTCACTTGCGGGAGGAGTAGTGTATTTTCTGCTGTACCAAGTAGGCTATATTGCCGCAATAAGCGGACTGATAGGAGTTATATGTGCGTTTAAAGGATATGAGGTTTTCGCTAAAAAGCTCAGCAAATTCGGCTGCATAATTTCCGTGGTTATGGCTTTGCTTGTGATAATTCTCGCTTGGTACTGCTGTCTTGCAAAGGATGTTTACAGTGCATATCAGTCGTGGTTTGCCGACGGCGAGATAGATTTTACGCTCACCTTTGCCGAGTCGTTGAGAAATGCTTACAGATTTCTCAGTGAGCCCGAAATCTCCAAATCATATGTGACCGACCTGATAATCGGCATATTTCTGTGTGCACTCGGCGCAGTCAGACCTATTATAAATATTGTAAAAGGCAATAAAAACAAAGCTGCCGAGGACAAAAACGAGCCCGCTTTTCAGGCTGAAAAATACAACGCTCCGGAAGAAAAGTCAAATGCGTATATGCCTCAAAGTATGCGTGCGGCAAGTTCCGAGAAGCCGCAGGATAAAAACGGCGATATGTAACCCTCGAAGCATTTAAAATTACATATTACGAATACGAAAAGCCGAAACGCAGCAGTAAATTTTACTTCTTAGTTTCGGCTTTTGTTTTTGTCAGAGGACGTTTCTTGAACCCGTCTTAATAACATTCTCTTTGTTTTGCTCATTATTCTTTAAGTTCTGTTGTTAAACCGGGATTTTTAACACATAAACTCGCTCTTGACTATCCTACTAAATCGGTAGTATAATAGGGATATATTTTGAAACGGAGGATATGTTATGATTTCAACAAAAGGGCGCTACGCTTTGCGCGTTATGATAGATATAGGCCGCCACCAAAATGCCGCACCGGTCTCTGTTAAAGATATATCCTCAAGGCAGGATATATCGGTGAAATATCTTGAACAGGTGGTTTCAATTCTGAGTAAGGCCGGCCTTATACGCAGCTTTCGCGGCAATGCCGGCGGATACAAGCTCAATGTTGACCCCGAAAAATGCACGGCGGGAGACATTCTCAGAGTCTGCGAGGGTTCGCTGTCGCCCGTTGCCTGTTTACAGGACGAAAACAACTATTGCGAGCGCAGCTCATACTGTGAAACGCTTGATTTTTGGCGCGGCTTTTACGATGTTATCAACAAATATGCCGACAGCGTCACTATTCAGGATTTAATCGACAAAGCAGTAGGCGCAAACGGCTCTTACTGCATCTGATAAAAATAAATTCGAAACAACCCATATACGGCATCGCAGACAGCACGCTGCCTGTTCGCAAAAATATTTATTATAATACAAAGGCGGAAATTATGCTGAATCAGTTTTCACGTACCGAGCTGCTTCTCGGAAAAGAAGCCATGGAAAAGCTGCAAAATTCGCGCGTTGCCGTATTCGGCATAGGCGGCGTCGGCGGCTACACCGTGGAGGCGCTTGCAAGATCGGGCATTGGTAAATTAGACCTTATAGACGATGACAAGGTCTGCCTTACGAATATAAACCGTCAGATAATCGCAACGCATTCAACAATAGGGAAATATAAGGTCGAGGTTGCCGAAGAACGCATCAAGGACATAAATCCGGACTGCGAGGTTACAACGCATCGGAAGTTTTACACTCCGGAAACGTCGGCGGAATTTGATTTTTCACAGTACGACTATGTTGTTGACGCCATAGATACCGTATCGGGCAAAATCGAGCTTGTTATGCAGGCGCAAAAGAGCCAAACTCCCATAATCTGCTCAATGGGCGCCGGCAACAAGATGGACCCGACTGCATTTGAGGTGACTGACATTTATAAGACTTCGGTCTGTCCGCTTGCGAGAGTTATGCGATACGAGCTGAAAAAACGCGGAGTTAAAAAACTCAAGGTTGTTTATTCAAAGGAAAAGCCTCTTGTACCCATTGAGGATACGGCGATAAGCTGCCGCGAGCACTGCATTTGCCCTCCCGGTGCGGCGAGAAATTCCACACAAAGACGCGCTATCCCCGGCAGTAACGCGTTTGTCCCGTCGGTAGTCGGGCTGATAATAGCAGGTGAAGTCGTAAAAGATTTGACGAATTACAGGGCAAAATAAATACACAAAAGGGTGTTTGAATATGACAAGGAACGAAGCATACGCGCTCCTTACGGAATACAACAAAGAGCCGTTTCACCTTGAGCACGCCGAAACGGTTGAAAAAACAATGATGTATTTTGCTGACAAGCTCGGCTACGGCGGCGACAGGGATTTTTGGGGAATCGTAGGTCTTTTGCACGACCTTGACTTTGAAATGTATCCCGAAGAGCACTGCATAAAGGAACAGGAAATAATGCGCGAAAGAGGCATTGACGAAAAGATAATTCACGCAACGGCAAGCCACGGGTACGGCATAACGGTAGACATTAAGCCGGAACACGAGATGGAAAAGGTTCTCTATGCGGTAGATGAGCTTACGGGGCTTATAGGAGCCGTTGTAAAAATGCACCCGTCGCACAGCGTACAGGATCTTGAGCTCAAATCCGTGAAGAAAAAATTCAAGGCGAAGAATTTTGCCGCCGGCTGCTCTCGCGAGGTCATACAGCGCGGTGCGGATATGCTCGGTATTTCGCTTGATGAGCTGATACAAAATACGATTGACGCCTTAAAGTCATTTCAGGACTGAAAGCATTAAAAATGTAATAATCAAAGCTTAGTTATTTTTTAACTAAAGGCGGCTATAAAAATACGGTGGGAACTAAATTTAAGCTCCCACCGATTTTTTATTTAATGCAAAGGATTGTCGCCGCCATCGTAAACTGAGCTGCATAGTATAAGATATGGTTTAAGAATATGTTAAACTTTGTATTCTTGTTTTCGGCAAAGTACATACCCGAAAGCACGGCGTCGGACAGAGTAAAGAGGACACCGCCTACAGCCATAACAACCCAAACCTTTTCAAATCCGGTGGCAATTGCCGCTATGATAGCCGAAACCATAGTCAACGCCAGGAAGAAGGTATAGAGAAATACAATGAATTTAAACTTACCGAAATGATTTTTCATAAGCTTTTCGGTCAATATATTGCCGAGAGCTATAAGAAGCGATACGCCTATTGAAACAGCAAGTGTTTTGCCGGTAAATCTGTAGCTTTTATAAATCGCCACGTTAAAACAGATGTGACCTAAAAGGAATGAGATAAAGCCGGAATAAAGATATGAATCCTTATCCTGCAAATAAATCCATTTCAAGTCAAGCCAAATATCGCCGACCATTCCGAGTATAAGCCCAAACGCCACCCAAAGGCCGAATTGAATATTGTCGCGGTTTGCGCTTGTTGCGGCAAAAGCGGTTGAAATAAAACAGAGACTCGCCGCCGCCTTGGCATACAGTGCGGAAATTCCGCCCTTTTTAACACGCAAGAACAAAAATACACCTGTCATAACAATGCCGATTGCCAAAAGCACCCAATATAATGTCCAGCTCATAGTTATCCCCCAAATTTATTTTCTGTTTAATCAATGAGCAGATTATATAATATTTCAACAATAATTGCAATAGCTTAGGCTGTTTTTTTGTTAATTAGCAGACAATTTCCCGACAACGCTTTTAGTCTCGCCATCGTACAGGACAAAAAACGCAAGCTCTTTTTATCGCGGAGGCAATTCATTGTACATTACCTCAAAAAGCGCGGTTTCCAAAATACGCTCCTTTGTATCTCCCGTCATAAATTCACTTCCAAATAGTAATAGCCGTTCGGTTACCTGTCAAGGCTTTTTTGGGGAAAATTTAAAACACATCAAACCGAACGCAAAATCCTTTTCTCGGGCTATGCAAAGAAGCCGTTATGGTATCGCTATATAAAAAAAGCCACGGAAAACCGTTGATTTCCCGTAGCTTTTGAAGTATTTGATTGAAAAATCGTAACCGATTATCTCTTTGAGAACTGCGGTGCGCGACGAGCGCCTTTGAGACCGTATTTCTTTCTCTCTTTCATTCTCGGGTCACGAGTCAAGAAGCCGGCCTTCTTGAGTGCCGAACGAAGATTTTCGTCGTACTGAAGAAGAGCTCTTGAAAGGCCGTGGCGAATTGCGCCTGCCTGGCCTGTTACACCGCCGCCCTGAACGTTGCAGACGATGTCGAATTTGTCAGCTGTGCCGGTGAGAGCGAGAGGCTGACGAACTATAAGTTTAAGTGTTTCAAGGCCGAAATAATCGTCGATATCACGATTGTTTATCGTTATTTTGCCTGAGCCTGCATAAACGCGAACTCTTGCAACCGACTTCTTTCTTCTGCCTGTGCCGTAAAAATAAGGATTAGTCTCGTACATTTATTTTTGCCTCCCTTTCTCAGAATTCTTTAACTTCGGGCTTCTGAGCCTCATGTGTGTGTTCGCCGTCTTTGAAGATACGAAGTCTTGTAAGCTGCTTTCTGCCGAGTGAGTTATCGGGAAGCATACCCTTAACTGCCTTTTTAAGAGCAAATTCGGGCTTTTCAGCCATAAGGGTCTTATACTGAATCTTCTTCATGTTACCGATATAACCGGTGTGATGATAGTACATTTTCTTTTCAAGCTTGTTGCCTGTAAGAACTATTTTGCCGGCGTTGATCACGATTACGTGATCGCCGCAGTCAGCGTGAGGAGCAAATGTCGGCTTGTGCTTGCCGCGAAGAAGCGTAGCAGCCTCCGCAGCAACGGAACCGAGGGTTTTGCCGTCAGCATCAAGAACATACCAGTTACGGCTGATGTCGGCAGCCTTAGGCATATAAGTTGACATAAAACATAACCTCCGAATAATTATTTCTTTTTTATTGCCCGAATATATTATCACGAAGAAACGATTTCGTCAACACCGTTTTTTCAATATTTTAACGATTATATGATTTATCTCTCGTTTTCTCGCATTTTCTCTTGTTTTCTGCTATATTGCTTATTTATTATTTTTGAGTCTTTGCCTATCGCAAAGGCTCTTTCGGACAAAAGCGAGGCGGCGTTTTTCATACAATGCTCAAGGCTTATACCGTTTTCCTTTATTTTATGTATTTCGCATACACCGAGTTTCTCGGCGGAAATATCGTTTTCGACGTCGCCGCTCAAAAGGATACACGGAACACCGAATTTTTCGGCTATGTCCGAGACTCTCTTAGGAAGCTTGCCGAATAGGGTTTGCCTGTCCGTCTTGCCCTCGCCTGTTATAACCGCATCGGAGCGACGTATTTTATCCTCAAGCGATGCAGCCCTTGCCAGCACATCAAATCCGCTTTGGAGCTCACAGTTCAAAAAGGCGGATAAGCCACCGCCGATGCCGCCCGCAGCTCCGGCTCCCGGAAGATTTATAATCTTTTTGCCGGACGCTTTTTCAAAAATCTCTCCTATATTTCGTAAGCCGTCGTCCAAAAGCTTTACATCGTTCTTTAAGGCTCCCTTTTGCGGAGAAAAAACATAAGCCGCTCCGTTTTCTCCGCACAGAGGATTTGTAACGTCACACGCAAGAGTGAACTTTATATCCTTGAATCTTTCAAAATTCTCGGTTCGCCGTATTTTCTTAACTCTTATCATATTTTGACCGTCGGGCAAAGCCTCGACGCCGTCCTCCGAAAAGAACCGCATACCGAGGGCATACAAAATGCCCGTCCCCGCATCCGTGGTAGCACTGCCGCCGAGTCCGAGAATTATATGTTTTGCCCCATGCTCCGCAGCGTCGCAAATCAGCTCTCCGCTTCCCAATGACGACACCTTCACGGCGTCGCGCTCGCTGCTTTTGAGAAGCGTCAGCCCGCTTGCCGAGGCTACATCGATTACAGCGGTACCGTCGGGCAAAACGGTGTATTCCGCCGTGATTTCACGAAGCAGAGGGTCGTGCACTGCCGCTTTTCGAAGCTGCCCTCCGAGTATATCGTAAAAACAGCGAGAGGTCCCCTCTCCGCCGTCGGCAAACGGCAGAGAAAGCACCTCAAAATTTTTGTTACACCGAAGAAGTCCGTCTTTAACCGCGGCGCAAGCATCCTTTGACGTAAGACTCCCTTTAAAAGAGTCGCAAACAACAGCTATCTTCATAATCAGAACACCATATATCCGAATATTTCCTTGAGCGTATCGAGCGGCGACTGACCATCGGCAATCTTTACCGCGATGTGCTTTTTGCCGTAATCCATTATGGACACTCTGCCGCGCATCATGGAGGACAGGTTCAAAACCGTATTTGTATCTATATCGTTCACATAAAGGATAACGGAATTGCCCTTTTGCCCTATTTCGTATATACCCTTTACGGCGGCGGTATTACGAAGAAGCGAAACATCGATAAGTCCCTGAACCGACTGCGGAATTTCACCGAATCGGTCGCGGAGCTCATCCTTAACGTCCTCTGCATCTTCTGTATTTTTAATGTCCGCAATTCTGCGATAAACCGCAAGCCTCTGAGGAATGCTCTTGATGTAATTATCGGGAATGTGAGCGTCTATCTGCATATCTATGAGACACTCCTTCTTACGCGAAATCGGCTTTTCGCCCTTTTCCTCCTCCACGGCTTCACCGAGAAGCTGCAAGTACATATCGTAGCCTACCGCCTCCATATGGCCATGCTGCTGCGCACCAAGGACGTTGCCCGCTCCGCGAATTTCAAGGTCACGCATGGCAATCTTAAAGCCGGAGCCGAATTCGGTATATTCCCTTATTGCCGAAAGTCGTCTGTTCGCTATTTCCGACAATTCCTTGCCACGCTTAAACGTGAAATATGCCGACGCTCTGCGTGTGCTTCTGCCGACTCTTCCGCGTATCTGATGAAGCTGGGCGAGCCCGAGCCTGTCGGCGTCCTCGATAATCAGCGTATTGCAATTCGGAACATCGACGCCCGTCTCAATAATGGTGGTGCAAACGAGTATGTCTATGTCGCCCTCAAGCAAGTCACGCCAGATTTCAGACAGCTCCTCCTCGCCCATTCGGCCGTGCGCCACGGCTATACGAGCCGACGGCATCATTTCCTTTATCTTAGCCGCCGTGCTTTCGATTGATTCGACACGGTTGTGGAGATAATATACCTGACCGCCTCTGCGAAGTTCCTTCTCCATGGCCTCGCAGAGAATTCCCATATCATGCTCTATAACATATGTCTGAACGGGGTATCTGTCCTGCGGAGCCTCCTCTATCACGGACATATCGCGTATGCCGGTCATAGCCATATTAAGCGTTCTCGGAATAGGCGTCGCAGACAAAGTCAAAACATCAACCGTTGGGAACAGCTCCTTAAGCTTCTCCTTTTGAGCCACGCCGAAGCGCTGCTCCTCATCGACTATTAAAAGGCCGAGGTCCTTAAATTTTACATCTTTTGAAACAAGACGGTGCGTGCCTACGATTATGTCAAGCGAGCCGCGCTTCAAATTTTTAAGTATTTTCTCCTGCTCCTTAGGAGTTCTGAAGCGTGACAGCATCTCTATCTCGACAGGGAAACCGTCAAATCTTTTAAGTATGGTACGGTAATGCTGATACGCGAGAATTGTTGTGGGAACAAGTATTGCGCATTGCTTACCGTCTGCCGCGCATTTAAAAGCCGCACGAAGCGCGACCTCGGTTTTTCCGAAGCCGACGTCGCCGCAGAGAAGTCTGTCCATGGGATAAGGCTTTTCCATATCGCCCTTTATTTCATCGATTGCTCTGAGCTGATCGGACGTCTCGTCATATTCAAACCGCCGTTCGAAATCGCTCTGCATATCTATATCCGGAGAAAATGCATAGCCGGGGCTGTTTTGCCTTTTTGAATACAGGGCTATGAGCTGATCCGCCATATCCTTGACTGCGGCACGAACCTTATTTCTCGTTTTTTCCCAGTCCTTGCCGCCGATTTTATTCAGCTTTACCGTTCTGCCGTCGTCCTCGTGAGGGCCTATATATTTTGAGACAAGGTCAAGCTGCGTTACCGGGACATACAGAACGTCGCCCTTTGCATACTTGATTTTGATATAATCCTTGGTTATTTTGCCGACCTCAAGCTTATTGATGCCGTCAAACACGCCTATACCGTGGAGCGAATGAACAACGTAGTCGCCCTTTTTAAGCTCATCAAGCGAGTGGAGGCTCTGTCCCTTTTTAAACCCGCTCCTGCTTTTTCTTTTTTTGGACGCAACGGCGTTTCTGCCATAGGTAAAGGCATAAAATTTTTCGTGCGGATAGCCGAAGCCGCCCGAGAGCGCACCGGGCAAAACCGAAACTCTTCCACGCGGAAATTCGGCAGGCTCGAGCGGAAAATAAAGTGCCGGAACATCCTCGTTTTCGAGATCCTCGGCAAGGTTTTTTGCAGCCTTTTCCGTTCCTCCCATTACCACAACCGTCGAGTCCTTTTGAACAAGCGGAGACAAATCGTCCAAGAGTATGTCGAGCTTTCCGTTCCATACGGGAAGTGTTGACGCCGTAAACGTTACAAGGTCGCGTACCGGTACGTCAAACGAACCGCGCGCAAAATCGTCGAGAAAAACAGTATCCTTTTTTTCATATTCGCGTGTAAGCTCCGGGAAGGTCATCGTAAACTCGTCGAGTCCGCGGCAAAGCTCGCCGTCCTCAAGGAGATATTTGATATCCTCGTTTTGGAGCTTTATTGCGGTGTTTGCCTTTTCCTTGACTCCGGCACTTTCGCAAACAATAAGCAAAAGCGAATCGGCATAGCTTAAAATTGTCGCATTCTCTTCGTAAGCGAGCGGAAGATACTTATCGGCAGAGCTTAAGCTCACGCCGTTTTTGAGCCTGTCTATATCCTTTTGCAGCATTTCGCGAGCCTTTTTGGCTCCCTTACCCTTTACGGTATCATAAAATGCGGTAATCTTTTTCATTAAGTCGTCGCCGCCCGAAAAGACTATCTCGGTTGACGGCATAAGCGTCAGCTTATCAACATTGTCGGTCCTTCGCTGAGACATTATGTCAAAATGAGCCATGGTGTCAACGGTATCGCCCCAAAACTCTATTCTGACGGGATTTTGGTCGTCGGGTGAAAACAGATCGAGTATTCCTCCGCGCACGGAAAACTGACCTACTCCCTCCACCATATCGGCTCTCGTATAGCCTGCGGAAAGAAGTACACTCGTTATGTCGCCGAGCTTAATATCCTCGCCTCGCCTTATCGTAAGCGAATGTTTTTTTAAGTCCTCAGGCGGAATAGTCCTCTGAACCGCCGCCTCTGCGGAGCAAACCACTATATCGGCGGTGCCGTTTAAAATATTTGTGAGCGCATTTATACGGCGCTGTTCATATTCATGGGAACGATTTTCCGCCGCGGTAAACGAAAAATCCCTCGCCGGATACAGAAACGAATTCTTACCGAAAACACGCAAGTCCTCGCAAAGCTTCGTCGCAGCCGCTTCGTCGGGCATAATGACAAGAGCCCTGCGGTCTAAATTGCCACAGAGCGAATTTATAATATGAGCCTTATGGATTCCCGAAACGCCGAGAACTCCGACAGGCAGATTTTTGCTTTTTACCGCCTTTTCGAGCGTCTTATATTCGGGCGAGGCCTTTAAGACCTCAGCAAATGCTGACATATTAAATTAAAGCTCCTTCAGGAATTATATTTGTTCATGGCTTCGTCTGTTTTGCCGTCCAGAATAAGCTCCACCGCACAGCAGGCATTATCAAGTGCCTTTTTAAGCTCCGGTGCCTCGTCCTTTTTGTACTCGGAGAGAACCCATGCGGCAAGGTCGTAATCGGGATGAGGCTTTTTGCCGCAGCCGATTTTGACTCTCGGAAAATTTAGACTGCCTATACAGGATATTATGCTCTTTATACCGTTATGACCGCCGTCTGAGCCCTTGCGGCGTATTCTCAGTCTGCCTACGTCAAGCGATATATCGTCAAAAATCACAATGATTTTTTCCGGAGGTATCTTATAAAAATCTGCCGCAGCCTTTACGGCCTCTCCGCTTAAATTCATATAGGTCTGCGGCTTCATTACAATGCAGCGGTGCGAGTTTATAACCGTATCGGCTATAACCGCCTTGAACTTGAGTTTATTTATTTTAAAACCGTGCTTTTCGGCAAGAAAGTCAACGCACAAAAACCCCGAATTATGACGTGTCAGGGTATATTTTTTCTCGGGGTTACCGAGTCCTGCCACTAAAAATTCGGGTGCGCCGACAGCTTCCGTTTTTTTGAATCTGCCTAACATTATTGTGTTTACCTGTCCTTATTTATCTTTTAGGCACCAGCCTATCTTATTAACCTGACGTGCTCTTGCTATACCGAGCGAATCGCCGGGAACGTCCTCTGTTATTGTGGAGCCTGCCGCGGTATATGCGCCGTCACCGACCGTAACGGGAGCTACAAGATTTGTGTTGCAACCTATAAACGCATCGTCGCCTATGGTGGTTCTGAATTTCGCCTTGCCTGTATAGTTGACCGTTACCGTTCCGCAGCCGAAGTTTACCCTCTTGCCCACGTCGCTGTCGCCGACATACGTAAGATGCGAAACCTTTGTGCCGGTATCTATATTGGAATTTTTCACCTCGACGAAGTTGCCGAGATGCACCTTTTCGCCTATCACCGAATTGGGCCTTATGTGAACAAACGGACCTATATTTACGCCGCTCATTATCCTTGCGTCAAAGCTTTGAACGCTGTTTAAATACGCATCATCGCCGACAGTTGTATTGTGAAGAAGCGTATTGGGCCCTACGGTGCAGTTTTTGCCTATCGTTACGTTTCCGCGTAAAATCGTGCCGGGCAAAATAAGCGTACCCTCGCCGATTTTTACGTTCGGGGAAATCATAACTCCGTCAAAGCACGGGATATTCACACCGCAGTCAAGCTGATGCTCTATCTCTCTTAAGCGAACAGTCTCGCTGATTTCGTGAAGTGAGCACATATCATAGACGGCACTCGTTTCGCATCTGCAATCGGTTTGGAACCGTGTTTTTTTATCACAGGCGCGAAAAAGCTCCTCGGCTGAGCGCGATGCGCCGTTTTTAATGAGTGCCATGAGTTTTTTCGAAGAGAACACATACGCTCCGGTCACGTCCTCACCATTAGGCTGTCTTGAAAAGACGGCGGCCGCCTCATTTCCCTCGTTCACGCAGAGAGAAAGCGCGTTTTTAAGAGAGCTACCGCTCATAAGCGGTACATTTCCATAGAGAACATATACATAGTCAAATTCGTCTGCAAAGCCGTCGGCTGCAAGCAGAAAATCGCTGTCATTTTCGGCATCCGGCGATACAAACACCCGGCTGTCGCCCTTTATTGATTCAACACCGGAGCTGTCACTTTCAGTTATAATTGCCGTTTTTTCCGCATCAGCCTTTTCGGCATACGACTTCACATACGAAATGAGCGGCAAAGACAAAGCCTCACACATATAAATGGGTTTTTCGCGTTTTTTATTATCTGCGGCTATAATCAGCGCACCTGTTTTAAGAGCCATAAGAGCACTCTCCCGAATATATTTATATTCTGCCGCCGTATCTGCCCGATACCTTTGCAGCAACAATATTATTGTATCACAAAACGTCTTTTCTTACAATAAAAACATCCGCCTCATTGCACACAACAAATCAACACTCCGGCCCGACTTGTTAGTTTTTACCAATATAAGCAGTTTAATTTTGTAGTGTTTTTTCGAAAAAAGCTCTTTTCTTTTTTTGTTTTCTCTGATATATTATACATAGGAAGGATCCTAAAACCAATTTTAAAAAAAGGAGAGATAATCCATGGATTTCAGTTCTATCTTTGAAACAATCAAGGGCTTCTTCGAGGCTAACGTGCTTCCGACTCTTAAGCCTATTATCGACGCTATAATGGGTCTCATCGGCGGCATCATCGGCGGCAAATAATCAAGCCACTCGACAAGCGGTGTAATTTCGGTTACACCGCTTGATTTTTTATAAGGATTTGTTATGAAGCACTTTAAAATCTCGTTATGTATATTGCTGATGCTCGCGTGTCTTTGCTCCTGCGGCAAAAAAAAGCAGGAGGATTATACCACACCTGCCGTCTCATATTCCGAAACAACCGTTCCCGTTGAAACGGCAACAAAAAAGGTTGAAAAAACCACGGCCGAATCCACGAAGCCTCAAAGCACGGCTCCCGCCGCAGTCAGCACGGAAACAACGGAATACGAAGCACAATACGGTGATTCGCAGCTTGACTTCGATACGAACAACAAATTTGTTGACGCCGTAGTCGCGAAATACGGAATTGACCGCGAAGGTCTTATAACCGCATATTCGGTAAAGGGCAGAGACAGTAACTACGTCTGGCAATTTAACGGCAGTCGAGACGAAAACGGCAAGCTCATAAGAAACGCCGACACGCTTAAATACGTTTATTACGTAAACGCCGATTGCTCCAAGGTAAGCCGTACCGGCGGCTATACGGGAAATGACGGTTGTTCCTTAAAGGACGGACTGACGGTATTTTTACTTACACAAAAGGTTCTGATACCTAATTTGCAGGAGCAGATAGACCAAAACTCATAATCACAATATAAAAATATGTCGGACTGTAAAAAGCACGTTTTTACAGTCCGATTTTTTGTACGTATTTCAAAAAACTCTGACGGAGATTTTAAGACGCTGTTTTTTTGTCTCTCCGATTTTGCCGCAAAACACAAACCGTCCCTTGTGCCGCACCGATATTATCTCGTCCTCTTTCGGTATATATGATGAATTTACGGTCATTTTGCCGTTTACGAATATCAGCTTTTGCATAAAAAGCTGCTGTGACTCGCTGCGCGATATTTTATAAACCGCGGCAACCATCGCGTCAAGCCGCAGAGACGGCACCGTAACCGTCCGCTCCTCCGGCAAGGCTCCGACAGAGTCCGGAGGAGATAAGATCATCTCACATCGCACCGTGGTGTGCTTGACCCTGTCAAGATTGTCGAGCACAAAGCGTGCAACCTTTTTTTCGCAAAAAACGTATCCGCAATTATCATCCGTGAGAATATCGCCTATTGTCTCTCTCTTGATACCGAGCCCCATAAGCGTACCGAGAAAATCACGGTGAGTGAGCTCGTCGGCAAACTTTTTTGCCACCGGTGAAATTTTCACCCACACAAAATCGCATTCGGTTGCTTTTTCCTCCTCGCTCTTTTCGCCGAAAAGAGCCGCGCGACGCTCGGCAAGCGGATAGCCGCCGTAAAGATACACCTTCGAAAACAGCTGTGCAGATGCTAAAGTGCTTTGCTCGTCAAGCGTTAAAAAATCGGAGCTTACGGTTCTTCGCTGCTCGACGGCGCGCAGCGACAGCTCCGCGAAGCGCTTCTTCAGTTTGTTTTCGTCATTGTCCAAAATCCGAACGCCTCCTTTAAATCTATAATATATCGATAATATAATATCAAAACACAAGTCGCGTGTAAAGTACCGTAAAAAAAGGGACGAGCCGCCGTTACAGCGGCTCGTCCCTTAAGCGAGGAAACCAAAATTTCGTTATTGTTGAGTAATAATGCGTCAGATAAGCGAACGATAGAGTTCTGCAATCTCTTCAACGCTTGTGTCGCGGGGGTTACCGGGACGGCAGGCATCCGCATACGCAGACTCCGAGAGGAACTGTATATCCTTTTCTTTAACGATTTCTTTAAGGTCTGCGGGAATACCTACATCGGAAGCAAGGCGTTTTACTGCATCAATAGCAGCCTTTCTGTACTCATCCTGAGTCATATCATCCGTACCCTTTACGCCCATAGCCTTTGCTATATCTCTGTATTTTTCACCGGTAGCCGGAGCGTTATATTCCATAACAGTCGGAAGAATAATTGCATTTGCAACACCGTGAGGTGTGTCGTAAAGCGCGCCGAGCGGATGAGCCATAGAGTGAACTATGCCGAGGCCGACATTTGAAAAGCCCATTCCGGCTATGTACTGACCGAGAGCCATTTCCTCTCTGCCCTCGGGGGTGTTTTCAACAGCACCTCGAAGAGCGCGGGAAATTATTTCGATTGCCTTTAAATGGAACATATCGGAAAGCTCCCAAGCACCCTTTGTGATGTAGCCCTCAATAGCGTGTGTAAGAGCGTCCATACCGGTTGCGGCAGTAAGCCCCTTTGGCATACTCGACATCATATCCGGGTCAACAAAAGCAACTACCGGGATATCGTGAACATCGACGCACACCATTTTTCTGTTTTTCTCGGCGTCGGTTATAACATAGTTTATGGTAACCTCAGCGGCTGTGCCTGCGGTTGTGGGAACGGCAAAAATCGGAACAGCCTTATTCTTTGTGGGAGCCACTCCCTCAAGGCTTCTGATATCTGAAAATTCAGGATTCGCAACAACTATTCCAATCGCCTTAGAGGTATCCATTGAGGAGCCGCCGCCGATTGCGATAAGATAATCGGCACCCGAATCCTTAAATGCCTTAACGCCGTGCTGACAGTTTTCTATTGTGGGATTAGCCTTGATGTCGGAGTATATCTCATAGTCAAGTCCGGCTTTATCAAGAACATCCGTAACCTTTTTGGTAACTCCGAATTTAAGAAGATCGGGGTCCGAGCAAATAAAAGCCTTTTTAAAGCCTCTGCCCTTTGCCTCGTCGGCAATGCTCTCTATTGCGCCCTTGCCGTGATAAGAAGTCTCGTTAAGAACAAATCTGTTAGCCATAACTTATTCCTCCGTATTTAATAAAATAAATTTAACGGCAACGTGGGTAAACGTTTAACCATCTACGTTAAAATTTTAACAACCGTTTTTTGAAAAATCAATAGGCAATACTCACAAATAATCAAAAAAATTTTTGACACTTAAAAGACCTGCCCTCGCCGCAAAGCGAAAACAGGTCTTGGAATCATAAAACCATATAAGACTTACGAGCCGGTAACTATCCATCCTATGCCGTATGTCACGGTGGTCATTATAAGCCCGGCTATAAGTACGCCGAGGGCGATTATCGGAAATGCCTTTTTAGGCGGTATTTCCAAAAGCGACGCCATAAGCGCGCCCGTCCAGCCGCCGGTTCCGGGAAGCGGAATCGCAACGAACAGCAAAAGCCCCCACTGCTTACCGCGGTTTATTTTATCTCGATTCTTTTCGGCTTTTGCTTCAAAGTGCTTTATTATTTTGTCAAAGCCCTTTATCTTTCTCAGCCACTCGAATATCTTTTTGATGAACAAAAGGATAAACGGTATCGGCACAAGATTCCCGAGATACGAGATGATGAATGCCTGAAGCATATTCATATTGAGCAGTCTTGCGGCTATCATACCGCCGCGGTTCTCAAGAATCGGGAACAGCGAAATTATAAACACCGTAAGCCATGACGGTATGGTATCTCCGAACAGATGCACCATTTTTTCCGCGAGATTTTCTGTCGCGGACAGCGTCATAAAGTACTGCGAAAATGTAGATAGCATATAATTCTCCTTATAATCAGATAGAGTGCTCCGTCAAATAAGCCTTTGCTTTTTTGAGAATAGCCTTGTCGTTTTCATAATTAAGGGTCTTATAAGCATTATCATAGCTTAACCAAATGTAGTCCTCAATTTCCTCCGGCTGAATAACGGTTCTTGTATCTTTTGTGGAGGCGATATAAATTATAACCGTTTTTTCTATTCTGCCCTGAATCGTATACTCCGAACGGCTCTTAAATTCCGGAAGAATGGCTATATGAAGCCCGGTTTCCTCAAGGACCTCGCGTCTTGCGGTCTCCTCGTTGCTCTCGCCCTCTTCGACATGGCCTTTGGGGAAGCCCCAATTTGCGCTGCGCTTGTTTTTGATAAGCAAAAATCTTCTTTCGCCTGCTATTTCCCGGTAAACTATCGCGCCGCAGCTGCGCTCATAAAGACAATCTATCGAATAGGAGCCTTTTTTGTACATAAACGCGAGCGCGTCACGCACATCATTTACTATAAATCTTTTACTCTTTGGCGACACAACAATAATTACGCCTTTTGTCTTAGGTATTTTAACGGTGGCTATTACCCTGCCGTCAAAATTTCTTACGGGGTGATTTATGCCCATAATAAAGGCGCCCTTTACGGGAGAGTGCGGCTCAAGTCCGCTTTCGACGGTACCGTAATTAAGGCGGTACTGCGTCTTGCTGCTGCCGTCAAAGAATCCTATGGGTCTTGTGACCCTCACTTTGACAAACCTTCCCAGCATCGTGGTTCTCCTTAGAAAAATCTGAAAATATTATACAGGTTTTTTTCGCTCGTTTCAAGACAAATTTAAACATTAAGTCTCAAATCACGCCTCAATGTTTAAATTGACATTAAAATTACTGTTTTTGTAATAAAATTTTAATCAAAAGGGATTGTGAAAAGCAGTAATTTACGATAAAATATACTCATTATATTATAAGCTGTTGTGTGAAAGGGTGTCAATTATGGCAGATGACAAGAAATTCGGCAATAACGATTTTGAAGATATTTACAGTTCTTCCGAAAAGGACGGTTACGAGGATATATACAGCGACAGCGAGGAGGAGGGTCGTGCAGTCTCTTCCGACAAGAAGGGTGATGACGATTTCGAGGACTTCTTCACGGGGAGAGACGACAAATCGGATAACGTTGATTTCGAAAACGAGACTCCCGTTCCGCGCCACAGAGAGATAAACACAAGCCCGGAGGTCAAACCTTACAGCTACAACTATAACAGAGCCGCAAATTCAAGAGCCAAAAAGGTTTCAGACGAGCACGGCTTTACCGATATTTCAAGCGGCAGGCAGCCGAGAGAAAAAAAGCCTCACCGACACAGCGCAGGCAAGATAATCGGCATAGTCATATTGATTTTACTGGTGCTCTGTGCCGCCTTTGCCGCAGTTACATACCATCAGGCAAAGAAGCTGCTCGGCGAGGTCAACTACTCTCCGCTTCAGGAAAACGAATACATAGATTCTTCAAAGCTCGCACATTCGGATTCGGTACGCAACATTCTCCTGATAGGCGTTGACGCGCGCGAAGGGGAAAGCTCAGACAGCACAAGGTCCGACACCATGATGATTCTTTCCATTGACGAAAAAAACAAGCAGTTAAAACTTACCTCCATTCTTCGCGACACATATGTTGAAATTCCGGGTTGGAAGTGGAACAAGATAAACGCGGCGCAGAGCCACGGCGGCAGGCAGTTGCTTGTAGACACAATAGAATACAATTTCAAAGTGGATATAGATAACTATATGCTTGTGAACTTTGATATGTTTACCACTATAATCGACGAGCTCGGCGGCGTAGATGTTGAAGTAACCGAAAAAGAGGCAAACTACATAAACGCGCGTTACAATATGACTCAGGCCGAAAAAGACGCTTTCCCCGGAGCCACAAACGCCGGTGTAAATCACTTCAGCGGTATGCAGGCTCTTTGGTACAGCCGTATGCGCTATCTCGACAGCGACTTCTACCGCACACAGCGTCAGCGCAAGGTCATTTCGGCAATTATAGATAAGGCAAAATCAAATCCGACGGCACTCTATTCGATAGCCGAAAAGGTTATGCCGATGATTGAAACGGATCTTACCACGGACGAGCTTGTAAATCTCGCAAAGGGCTCCGTAAAATATATGAAATACGATCTTGCTCAGATGCAGGTTCCGATTGACGGAAGCTGGAAGAGCGTTAAAAAATCAGCCGGCAACGTGCTCTCGATAGATATGGATAAAAACGTTTCGGCAATGCGCACATTCATATACGAAAAGGCGGACACCTCAAATAACGAGACTACAACGGAGAATTCCAAAAAGAAATAATTTTTCAGGAGCTACAATATGAAAAAAGCTGAATTATCACTTGCCGGCGAATTTAAAGTAGGCAAGGTTGACGACAGAATCTTTGGTTCGTTCATAGAACACCTCGGCAGGGCCGTTTACGGCGGAATATATGAGCCGGGTCACCCCTGTGCCGACGAAGACGGGTTCAGAAAAGACGTTATCGACGAGGTTAAAAAGCTTCGCGTACCGATAGTGCGCTACCCCGGCGGAAACTTTGTTTCCGGATACAGGTGGGAGGACGGTGTAGGTCCCATAAGCGAAAGGCCGAAAAAGCTTGAGCTCGCCTGGGGCGTTACGGAGCCCAATCTCTTCGGCACGGATGAATTTATGAAGTGGTGCAAAAAGGCGGACACAGCTTGTATGATGGCCGTAAACCTCGGTCTGCGCGGAGTCGACGACGCAAGAAATCTTGTTGAATACTGCAATCACCCGTCCGGCTCATATTACAGCGATATGCGACGTAAAAACGGTGCCGAAAACCCTTACGGTATAAAGCTGTGGTGCCTCGGGAACGAGATGGACGGCGGTTGGCAGCTCGGCCACAAGGAAGCGAAGGAATATGCTTTTTTGGCGGATCAGGCATCAAAGGCAATGAAACTCACGGACGACTCAATCGAAACCGTAATTTGCGGCAGCTCCAACGACCATATGAAAACCTTCGGCAAGTGGGAGGATACCTGCCTCGACATAGCCTACGACAGCGTGGATTACATATCGCTTCATCAATACTACGACAACAAGCTCGGCGACACGCAGAGTTTCCTCGCTAAGAGCATGGCTATGGACGAATTCATAAAAACGGTAATTTGTATATGCGATTCCGTAAAGGGCAGAAAGCATTCAAAGCACACCGTCAATCTCTCCTTTGACGAGTGGAACGTTTGGTTTCACTCAAACGACGACGAGGTAGAGAAGTGGAGCACCGCTCCGCACCAGCTTGAAGACGTATACACCTTTGAGGACGCACTTTTGGTCGGGCTTATGCTGATAACTCTGTTAAAGCATGCCGACAGGGTTAAGGTCGCGTGTCTTGCACAGCTTGTAAACGTCATAGCCCCCATTATGACGGAAAACGGCGGCGGAATTTTTGAGCAGACTATATTCTATCCGTTTATGCACGCGTCAAATTACGGCAGAGGAACCGTTTTACTCTCAAACACAGTATGCGGCAAGCACGACACAAGAGAGTTTACCGATGTTCCGGACGTGGACTCCGTGGCGGTTTTAAGTGACGACGGCAACGCTCTTACCGTATTTGCGGTAAACAGAGACCCGAACGAAAGCTATGATATGTGCATAAAGCTTTTAGATCTTGAAGGCTTTTCGGGCAAGGAGCATATTGAAATGTGCGGCTTTGACAAAAACGCGGTCAACGGATTCGACAAAATAAACGTATTCCCCGTAAGCGGAGAAATCCCCACGGTTGACGGCAAGACGGCACACGCCGTTTTAAAGCCGTTTTCATGGAATGTTATAAGATTTTATAAAAACAAATAATAAAAAGGAATGAGAATTATGGCAAAATGTCCCAAGTGCGGAGCAAAGCTTCATTGGTACGACTTCCGTGCCGAATGTAAGCACTGCGGAGTTAATATTCCCAACTACAAATGGGAAGAGAGGCTTGAAAATGACGCCGATACGGCCGAGACATCATTCGCAAAGCTGCATTACAAAATGAGCAACTTCAAATACGGCACGGTAGGCTCTCCGCTTATGATAGTGCGCCTTGTTTTTACTCTTTTGCCGCTTGTGGCTCTTGTTGTGCCGCTTGTAAAAATCACACTCTGCTTCCCGTTTTACGAAAAAACGGAGAGTGTTTCATTTCTCACGTTTATACTTAACTATTTGACCAAATATGATATAAAGGCTTCGCTCTCGCTGATGCACGGCGAGGCACTCGGCGGTGTTTTTGCAAAAATGTTTCTCGGCGTGGGATTTGCGTTTTTGGCCGCCGCGCTCGGAGTTGTAAATTTCTTTGTTGTACTTATAGCGTCAATGTCACTCAGCAGCAAAGCCGACACGGTATTAAACGTCCTCAGCACCGTTTTTTGGAGTCTTTCGGCATACTTTGTTTACGCCTTTTTAAATGCCGCGACCGAAACAAGCGTAAACATAATCACAGGCTCGGTATCCCCGTTCTTTGCGGTAGGAATAGCGTTGTTCCTCGCAAATGTCATAATCAATATTGCGGTGTCCAAAAAATTCAAAAACAAAAAAGCCACAGATCCGTCTATGGAGGAAGCCATAGAAAAAGAGCTTCGTGAGCTCCGTGAAAAAGACAGCGAGCCGGTAGCCGAATAAAGTCTTAAAAACTTGTCCCCCTCATACATTTAGTATGAGGGGGTGTTTTTTTGAAATATATAATTTTGACTAAGAGAGGGCTTACGGCGATAACCGCTGTCACATTATCCGCGCTGCTTATCGTATTCGGAATCTGCGGCAGAAAAAGCGCACTCAGCTCTGCCGCTGCCGAGGAGGGCAAACGGCTTCTGCCCATCTACTGCGTTGAGACGGGCGAAAAAAAAATTGCAGTCACTTTTGACGCTGCTTGGGGAGCCGACGACACGGAAAGGCTCATAGAAATTTTAAAAAATCACAATGCCAAGGCTACGTTTTTCGTCGTCGGGGAATGGGCGGAAAAATATCCCGACAGCGTAAAGGCGTTTTATGCCTCCGGACACGAGATAGGAAATCACTCTGCATCGCACAATATGTATTCGAGTCTTACAGAGAGCGAAATCATAAAAGACATAACACTCTGTAACGAAGCGGTAAAAAAAGCCATAGGAGTTACACCCGTTCTTATGCGCGCTCCGTCGGGGGATTATACAAATGACACGATAACCGCGGCGACAAAGCTCAATATGAAAACAATACAATGGTCCGTCGATTCGCTTGACTGGAAGGGACTTGACACCGATGAAATAGTAAAGCGCGTAACGGATAAGACCGAGTGCGGTTCAATTATACTCTTTCACAACGATATAAAAAACACGCCCGACGCGCTCGACCGAATTCTCACGGAGCTTGAGAAAAAAGGCTATTCGTTTGTTACGGTAAGCGAGCTTATATACGACGGCGATTACAAAATAGATTCCGCCGGCAAGCAAATCAAAAATGCCGCCGCGAATTGAACGCTCCGCCGCATAAAAAATTCAATTGGAAAATTTATCCGAAAAATATGTTTTTACTTGTCTCTTTACCGTATAAAGAATTTATAACTGCGCAAAATATAATATCATCTTACGGGAGGTGACATTATGGAAAATAAGGGTGTAAAATGCGATGTATGCGAATGCGTACACAACACCGCCGGCTGCGGCTGCGACAGAAGCGTTATCGAGGTAACTCATGACTGCTCATGCACAAATCAGCAGATTCAGGACCCGCATTTCTGCAAAAGCTACGAAAAGAAATAAGCACGCGAATTAAAGAAAAAAGGAGCCGTAAAAACCGCTGTTTTTACAGTTCCTTTTTTATTATCGGTCAAAGCTTTTTTAAATCAGCGTTTTTGTTGTTTGACGATGCGGCGCAAGCGGCACAATTGCCGGAGCAGCCTATACACTTGCCTTTTTTGCGGCGCCTGACTATAAAGACCGTTGCCGCCGCCACAGCCGCCGCCAAAATGCAGATAATCACAATGTCGGCGATATTCATACAAAAAGGCCTCCGACGCTGTAAACTATAAATGACGCTATGTACGCAACGGCGCACTGCATAAATACAACGCCGACTGTTTTAATGCGCGAGCCGAGTTCCTTTTTAATGGTGGCAACAGCCGCAACGCACGGTGTATACAAAAGGGTAAACACAAGGAAGCTTACAGCCGAAAGCCCCGTAAACAGGCTCGGAAGAACCGAGCCGAGCTGCGCCGTGCCCGTATTCATAAGAACAGACAGCGTACTTACAACGGCTTCTTTTGCGGTAAAGCCCGATATAAGCGCCGTTACGGCTCGCCAATCACCGAAGCCGAGCGGCTTAAATATCGGTGCTATAAATTTACCTATCATGGCGAGCAGGCTGTCCGCGCTGTCGTCCACAACATTGAGTCTTGTATCAAACGACTGTAAGAACCAAATTATTATCGTCGCAATAAATATTACGGTGAATGCTCTCTGCAGGAAATCACGCGCTTTTTCCCAAAGCAGTAAAAAGACGCTTTTCGGCGATGGTATACGGTAATTCGGGAGCTCCATTACAAACGGTACGGGTTCGCCGCGGAAGGCCGTCCTTTTTAATATCAGCGCAACAATTATGCCGAGAAGTATACCCGTGGCATAAAGTCCTATCATAACAAGCGCGCGGTATTTTGTAAAAAATGCCGCCGTAAACACGGCATATATCGGTATTTTTGCGGAACAGCTCATATACGGAGTCAAAAGAATAGTCATTTTGCGGTCACGGTCTGACGAGAGAGTCCTCGTCGCCATTATCGCAGGCACGGAGCAGCCGAAGCCTATGAGCATCGGAACAAAGCTTCTGCCCGAAAGGCCTATTTTTCTGAGAAGCTTATCCATAACGAAAGCGACGCGCGCCATATAGCCCGTGTCTTCGAGAATTGACAGGAAGAAAAACAGCGTAACTATTATAGGCAAAAAGCTCAAAACGCTTCCGACTCCGGCGAATATACCGTCAATAATAAGGCTGTGTACTATGGGATTTATGCCGTATGCGGTAAGCCCCCTGTCGCATATGTCCGTCAGCGCGTCAATTCCGAGTGACAGCAGATCCGAAAGGCGCGAGCCTATTACGTTAAAGGTGAGCCAAAATACAAGGAACATTACGCCGAAAAACACCGGCAGCGCCGTGTATTTTCCCGTGAGTATTTTATCTATTTTCACGCTTCGTTTATGTTCTCGGCTTTCACGGCACTTAACCACCGACTCAGAAACCGCCTTTTCGATAAACGTATATCGCATATCGGCAAGAGCCGCATTACGGTCAAGACCGGTATCATGCTCCATTTCCACAACGCTGTGCTCAATAAGCTCTCGTTCGTTTTTATCAAGCTCAAGCTTGTCGGCAAAATATTCGTCGCCCTCTATGAGCTTTGTGGAACAAAATCTCGGAGGGACCGAGATGTTTCGCGCATGATCCTCTATCACGTGGGCTACCGAGTGAATGCAGCGGTGTACGGGGCCGTCTGAGCAAAAATCTATTCTTTTCGGCAAAATACGATTTTTTGCGACATATACCATTTTATCCGCAAGCTCCGAAACACCTTCGTTTTTTGCGGCACTTATAGGAATTACCGGTATGCCGAGGCTCTCGCTGAGCTTTTTGACATTGACCGTTCCGCCGTTTGCCCTGACTTCGTCCATCATATTCAGTGCCAGCACCATAGGCAGGTTCAGCTCCAAAAGCTGCAAGGTCAGATAGAGATTCCGCTCAATATTTGTGGCGTCAACTATATTGATTATTCCGTCGGGCTTGCCGTCGAGTATAAAGTCTCGCGAAACTATCTCCTCTTGTGTATACGGTCTTATCGAATAGATACCGGGAAGGTCGACGACGGAGCAGTTTTTTGCCCCCTTTATGCTTCCCATTTTTTGGTCAACCGTAACGCCCGGAAAATTTCCGACGTGCTGATTTGAGCCTGTCAACGCATTAAAAAGTGTTGTTTTACCGCAGTTTTGATTTCCTGCAAGTGCAAATATCATTTATTATCCTTGACCTTTCCGAATTAAAAGCTTTATGCTTTTTCTACCTCTATAAGCTTCGCGTCTGCCTTCCTGAGCGTCAATTCATATCCCCTGACCCTTATTTCTATCGGGTCACCCATGGGCGCGGTCTTTTGAAGAGTGACGGCCGTATGCGGAATAAGCCCCATATCAAGGAAGCGCAGTCTCAGCGCACCCTCGCCGCCAACCGTTTTGATTACGGCCGTTTCGCCGTTTTTCAACATATCAAGAGTCATTTTGATCCTCCGCAGTGTGTTAGTTTTGACTAACTTCGACATTATAACAGTTCGTTTATTTTTATATTTTAATTATATAATGTTAGCACAGCCGCACTTTTGTTGTCAACTGTTTAATATATATTTACCATGTTAAACAGTTGACGGCTGTATACATGCCATTCAGCCATCCAAGCACCCATAAAAAATAAAAAATTATAAATCGGTTTAGGTTGAAACAACAAACGGTATAATTTTAAAACTGTTTGAAAAACTATAAAAGTAACAAAGTTTTAAGGAGCAAAATTTATGAAAGCGACAGGAATAGTGCGTAGAATAGATGATCTCGGCAGAGTTGTCATTCCTAAGGAAATTCGCAGAACAATGCGTATCAGAGAGGGTGACCCGCTCGAAATATTTACGGCGTCGGACGGAGAAGTTATCTTTAAAAAATACTCGCCGATTGGCGAACTGTCCGAATTTGCCGACCAATATGCCGAGGTGCTTTGCAGAGCTACCGACTTGCCTGTTATAATAACGGACCGTGACCACGTGATTTCCGTTTCGGGAATATCGAAAAAAGAATATCTTGAAAGAAGAATATCGTCGGAACTTGAAACACTCATGGAAAGCAGAACCAACTATACCGCATCTGCCGATGAAGAGCCTATTTACCCGATAAGCGGAATGAGCCGTGAAGCGGCGGTAGCTTATCCGATAATAGGCAGCGGCGACGTTTCGGGCTGCGTTGTGCTGCTTTTAAATTCCGACGGTTCTCTTCCCTCTGAGACGGAGCGCAAGCTGGTAGCTGTTGCGGCGTCTTTTCTCGGCAAACAGATGGAGGAATAACCGTTTGCACGCCTAAAGAACTGAAAATATACAAAGCAAAAGAAAAACCCACCGCTTTTTGCGGTGGGTAAATTTCTTATTAAGCCTTAATTATTCAGCAACAGCGTCTTTAAGAGCTTTGCCTGCTTTGAAAGCCGGAACCTTGGAAGCGGGAACGGTCATGGTCTCGCCTGTTCTCGGATTGCGACCCTGCTTAGCTGCACGGTTGCGAACCTCGAAGGTACCGAAGCCAACGAGCTGAATCTTGTCGCCTGCTTTAAGAGCGTCGGTTATAGCACCGAGAACTGCCGATACTGCTGCGTCAGCGTCTTTCTTAGAGAGGTCGGTCTTTTCAGCAACTGCTGCGATAAGTTCTGTCTTATTCATTTTGTTTTCCTCCGTTTTACAATGTTTTATTTATCCGTCGCTTCGCCCTCGGCGTGCGAACAGAAAGCTGAATTTAATTTTGCCTCGTCCCAAAGCTTATCAAGCTCCGTGATAGAGGACTTTTCCATATTGATATTCCGCTCTTTTGCAAGGCGTTCCACCGTCGCAAAGCGAGCCAGGAATTTATCGGATGAACGGGTAAGAGCCTCTTCGGCATCAACACTTATGAAACGTGCTGCATTGACTGCCGAGAAAAGTAAATCGCCGAGCTCCTCAAACGCATTTTCGCTGTCGCCATTTTTTACAGCGGCTTTGAATTCAGCGCTCTCTTCGTCTATTTTGTCTATCGCACCGCTCACATCGGGCCAATCGAAGCCCACCTTGCTCGCCTTTTCCTGAAGCTTCTGTGCACGCATAAGTGCCGGAAGCTCTCTCGGAACGGACAGCATTTTATCGGTAACGGTTTTGCGCTTTTTCGACTTAGACTTAATGGCGTCCCAATTACTTAAAACCTCGTCCGTGGACGAAACCTCGGTATCGCCGAAAACGTGCGGATGACGCTCTATCAGCTTTTTGCAGACACCGTCCGCAACATCGGAGAAATCAAACGAGCCGTTTTCCCTCTCCATCTCCGCATGGAACACGACCTGCATTAAAACATCGCCGAGCTCCTCGCACAAAAGCTCCTTATCCTTTTTGTCGATAGCCTCAACAACCTCATAGGTCTCTTCGATAAAATTCTTTTTTATCGACTCATGAGTCTGCTCCATATCCCAAGGACAGCCGCCCGGTTCACGGAGTATGCGCATAATGCTTAAAAGGTCATCAACATTGTATTTTGATTTGAATTCAAAATCAACCGCCATTTTTAATAAGCCTTCCTTTGTATTTTACTCTATAAATCCATATTTTGCAAGCTTTTTGGCAATTTTTTCTCCCTTGGGCATCATAATTATATCGTCCTTTGCAAGCCCTCCGATAAGCAGCATGGAAATAATATAGACAATTATGGCTGCGACTACGGCAATCAATGTTGCGGTTATATTGGCAAACGAATATCCATGGAAAAGTCTCTGAGGCAATATCTTATAGAATATGCCATATGCACAGTATGCAGCCACGCCGCAAAGAACCGAACTGATAAGCGGCTTTACCACAACCGACATAAGGTTGACTTTGACCTTAGTCGCCTTAATAAGTGCTATATAGTTATATATCACCACAATGAGATAGCACAAAACGGTACCTATGACCGCTCCGTTGATATTGATGGATGGTATGCCTATGAAAATGTAGTTTGCCACTACCTTGACAACGGCTCCGACAGTCAGCGATTTAACGGGGACGTTTGCTTTGCCGACAGCCTGAAGCATATTAGTCATGGGCTGGGAAATTGCCATCAGGAAAATTGTGTAGCCGTAAGCCGCCATTATAGGCGCGGCTATTGATATGGCGGGTGCGGATTTGCCGTTCTCGTAAAACATACGAAGTATCGGCTCCGCCAAAACGCCCATACCTATACCGGAGGCAAGCGATATTATCATACCCACTCTTAAAACTGACTCTACCGACGACTTCAGAGCATGCTTATCTTTAACGGCATAAGCCGCCGAGAGCGCCGGTATGGCGCTGACGCCGAGAGTTGTTGTTATGGACGGAATAAGGTTTTTAAAGTCAAGAGAGAGCGTATATGCACCGTAAAGGAAATCCTTCAGGTCGGCGTCAAGAACGTGAGCCTCGGCTATCTGCGTGGCATATATACTCTTTATAAGGTCAAGGTTATTTGAAATAACGCCGTCAAGCCTGTTTTGTATGGTTATGGCGTCTATAAGATTTGTAAGGCTGAAAATTATGGACGACGTAACTACGGGAATCGCAATCGCCACAAGCGTTTTTGCAATGGCTCCGCTGTTTACCGGACGCGGCGAATTGACTATTTCGGTGCGCGTTATGCCGTCGCCCTTCGCCTTGTGCATGATTATCATGTATATCATACCGATAACGGTACCCATGGTAACGCCTACGGCCGCCGCCGCTGCCGCATAAGGGTAAATGGCACTCATAGCCTCGGATTCGGTCGCGCATACCTTTCCGAACACCTTAGCACCCGACTCAAACTGCGAATAACCGTATGTTATGGTCAGCTTTGCCGCAGCAATACCGAATATCATTTTGCCTATTGCCTCTATAACCTGCGAGATGGCTGTGGGGTTCATATTGCGAAGTCCGTTATAGTATCCGCGATATATCGACATCATACAGCAGAAGAATATGGACGGAGTTATGGCAATAATGGCGGGGATGACTTCATTTGTCTTTGCTATAAGAGCATAAGGATATGCAAAAATGAGAAGAAGCACCGTGCCGAGAATACCCGTAAACGTAAACAGCCTTGCCGACACGCGAAAAATCATACGCACATCGCGGTATCTGCCGAGAGCCGCGTGCTGCGACACCATTTTTGAAACAGCAACGGGAAGACCCGCCATTGAAATGGTATATATCGGTATGTAAAGGTTGTATGCCGAGTCAAAATAGCCGCGACCTACCGCGCCCATCATATTGGAAATGGGTATCTTATAGATAACGCCTATAATTTTAACAAGCAGCGTCGAGACGCTCAAAACGAGCGCGCCGTTTAAAAGCGACTGGCTTTTTCTCTTTTTTTGCGCCAACTGACAATCACCTCATATTTTGCAGTAAAAGATAGAATATCATTTTATGTCGGTTTAGTCAATAAATTATCCTAAAAATTCGCGCAGCAACGATGTTTCCGGCACCATATCCGGAGATATGGAATTGAATTTTTCAAGAGCTCTTATAAGCCTTGAGGCATCCTTTGCACGTTCGCCGTCAAGCTCGGCATTGCGAAGAAGATTTAAAGCCGTCTCTTTAAACAGGCACGGCTCACTGAGATGTATCGAATTTATACGCATATCGGCAAGCCCCGAATACGGGAACAGATATTTGTCTTCGCCGCTGCGGACGTTATCCCAAAGCTCATATGTATTTTCAACCGAGCTGCCCCTGAAATTGTAATCGCGCACCATTCGCCTTATAAAACGCATATTGCGCTTATTTAGAATTATCTTATTGTTTTCGTCATATATACGCGACGACACGCTGATATATATTTTAAGTATTCTCTCATGCGGGAGCTTATCGGTAATTATCGGATTGAGCGCATGAAGCCCCTCCACAACAATGGCGTCGCTTTTGCCGAGAGTTATTTCATAGCTCTCGTCCTTGCGCTTACCCGACACAAAATCGAACATCGGCATAACCGTTGTCTCACCGCGCAAAAGGCTGTTTATACACTTATCTATAAGCGGTAAATCAAGCGCAAACACGGTTTCGTAGTCGGGTTTACCCTCGCTGTATCCCGGAATATCGGTTCTGTCAAGATAAAAATCATCAAGTGAAACACGGTATGTTTTCATACCGCGCCTTGTGAATTCCTCGGCAAGCTTTTGCGCCGTTGTGGTCTTCCCCGACGCGGAGGGCCCCGCGAGCATAACCACCTGAAGTCCCGAATCGTTTTCTACCTTATCCGACACATCTCGGATAATATTTTTAAATCTCTGCTCACTTCTGTCTATAAGCTCCTTTGGGTCGCTTTGAGACAGCGAATTTATATATTCTATTGTGTTGTGAAGATTTGACATATCAAAGCCTACTCTTTCGATTTTGTCAGCAGAGCGGATATCTCGTTTTTCCGCTCCTTTATAATATCGAACCTCGAAATATATTCATACGGATATTTGAAATTGAATATTCGCTTTATCTCGTTTTTTTCGGGAATACATATCTTCGTGACGGCTCCTGCTCCAACCGCAAATATGCTGTGGCACTCCTCCATCATAAAGATATTATAGAGGCACTCTCTGCCATTTTTCGCATACCCCGTGTTTTCAAGATTATTCAGGGTTTTAGACTGACGGTACATATAATACGGGAAATAGCCGTTACCGGTGAGCAAGCCGTAGGCGAAATCGAGCATTTTATCTGCCGCGGCGCCGTTTTCGGTATTGACCTTGCCTATTTCCGTGCCGAGATTTGACGCGCGCTTTAGGGCGAGCGTATGTACCGTTATGTTTTCGGGCGAGAGCTCAAGGGTTTTGGTGAGCGAATCGCAAAAGCCCTTGTAGGTGTCGCCCGGCAGCCCCGCTATAAGGTCGGTATTTATATTGTCAAACCCTATTGAGCGCGCCTCAAGGAATTTCTCCCTTGTAAGATTTGCAGAATGACGCCTGCCGATATTTTTGAGAACCTCGTCGCTGAAGGTCTGGGGATTTATGCTGATTCTGCCGGCGCCGCCGTTTTTAATCGCAAGCAGCTTTTCTTCCGTTATCGTATCGGGTCTGCCGGCTTCAACGGTGTACTCCCTGCACGTTGACAGGTCAAAATTTTCTCTGACGGCGTCAAACAGCATAGTAAGCTGAGAGGCCGACAGCGATGTGGGCGTTCCGCCGCCGAAGTATACACTTTCAAGCCTGAGCTTTGCTTCTTTTGCGATTTTGCCCGTTATGCGAAGCTCCTCACATAAGAGCTTAACATACTCGGGAATTGTTTTCTTTGCACTCTCTGTTTCCGTTGAATGCGATACAAATGAGCAGTAACTGCACCGCGACGGGCAGAACGGTATTGCGACGTAAAGGCTGAAAGAATCGGGGCGCGACAGAGCGATTGTTTTTTCCTCTGCCGAGGCAACGCTTGCCGTAAGACCGGTCTTTTGCTTCGAAACGAAATAGTCGTCCGTGAATATTTTTTTCGCCTTTTCCTCGCCGTACCTTTCGGCAAATCCCCTGAAAAGCTTAGACGGCCTTATGCCCGTGAGCATTCCCCACTTAGGGATATATCCCGTGTTTTCGCAGAGCAACGAAAAAAGCATAGATGCCATACACCGCTCTTCGTCCTCTTTTTCGGGACGCGGTTTGGTGAGAACCTTTTGCTTTTTTTGCTCGGCAAACGACACGGTAATATTATCTTTTGTGAGCTCGGTTGTGATTACCGTTTCGTCATCGCCTGTATCTGCAGACGAAAACAGCAGGTCGATTTTTGTATTCGGATAAAATATCTGAGTGAGCTTTAACATCTCATACTGATATTTATGCCCAATTATAAGAAGCTTCATCAAAGCGCCCTCATATATCTGTTATTTTTGCGTTCAAAGTCCAAGGTTGTTGCCTTGTTATGCCCCGGACAGACCGTATAATCGCCCGGCAAATCGCGCAGCCTTTTAAGAGAGTCGAAAAGCTCCTTTGTGCTGCCTCCGGGAAAATCCGATCTGCCTGCACTGAGACAAAACAGCGTATCACCCGAAAAAATAAGTTTGTCTTTTTCATCAATATAGCACACGCCGCCCTTTGTATGCCCGGGGGTGTGCATTACGCGAAGAACGGCGTCGCCGATTGATATTTTATCGTTATCGGACAGCAAAATGTCGGCGGACATCTTTTTCTGCTTTCCCGGATACTCCCATGAGCACAGGCTCTTATTTTCATCCGACAGGCAATCGCCGTCAAGCTTATGTATGAGCACCTTAGCACCGGTAAACTCCTTTAAGCCGCAAACTCCGAGAATATGGTCAAAATGCCCGTGTGTCAAAAGTATGTATTTGATGTTTAAATCCTTTACGGCGTTTTTAAGTGCTTCGTTAAAATCGCCCGGGTCTATTACCGCACTCTCGCGGCTTTTTTTGTCGGTCAGAATATAGCAGTTGGCACTTATCGGACCGAGCGGCATAACCTTTATATCAAGTGACATTGTTTTCTCTGTTATTTTTTCCATACGGAAGTATCGTAAATTATTGTGACCGGACCGTTGTTTACAAGCGACACCTGCATATGTGCGCCGAAAACACCGGTTTCAACGTTTTTAACTCCGTTTTTCAGAAGTTCCGAGCAAAAATACTCATAGAGAGCCTTTGCTTCATCGGGCTTTGCGGAATTGTCAAAAGACGGTCTGTTGCCCTTTTTTACGTCGGCACAGAGTGTAAATTGCGACACAACAAGCACCTCTCCGCCGATATCGAGCACAGATTTATTCATTTTATCGTTTTCGTCGGTGAACACGCGCAGCATTGCGGTCTTTTTGGCAAGCAGTTCGGCGTCCTCTTTTGTGTCGCCGTTCATTACGCCCAAAAGCAGCATATACCCCTCGCCTATTTTTCCTACGGACTCACCGCCCACGGTAACTTCAGCGTTTTTGACACGCTGTAAAACAGCCTTCATAAGTATATTCCTTTTCGGGGGCTGTAAAACTTTAAAATTTTACAGCCCCGTTGTGTTTTTTTATTTTCCTTCGGCAAAAACCTTAAACGCTCTGTACGCCATATAGACATCAAGCTTTGATACCACTTCAAACGGCGCGTGCATTGAGAGCACCGGCACGCCCAAATCGACTACGTCAATGTCAAGATTTGCAAGATACATGGCTACTGTTCCGCCGCCGCCCGCGTCAACCTTGCCGAGCTCGCCCGTCTGCCATACTACGTCGTTTTCATCGAGCAGTGCTCTGATTTTGCCCATATATTCCGCAGAGGCATCGCTTGTACCGCCCTTACCCCTTGCGCCCGTGTATTTTGTTATGACAACGCCGTGGTTTAAATATGACGCATTCATTTTTTCCGATACATCGGGGAACGACGGGTCAAATGCGGCGTTTACATCGGCGGAGAGACATTTTGTATTTGAGAGAACCGTGTGGTAATTAGCACCGAAGCAATCAGCCAAATCCGATACAAAATACTTAAAGTAAGAAGAGTTAAGTCCGGTGTTGCCGTCGGAGCCCGTCTCCTCCTTATCGGTGAGTATAGCAACTGCGGTATAGCGCGGCTCGGTCACGCTGAAAACAGCCTCGGCAGCCGGGTATGCGCAAACCCTGTCGTCGTGCCCGTAAGCACCTATCATACTGCGGTCAAATCCTATATCCACCGCTTTTAACGCAGGTACGGCCTCAAGCTCTGCGCTTAAAAAGTCGCTCTCGGTAACGCCGTATTTTTCATTGAGAATACTGATGATATTGAGCTTTACTTTTTCGCTGCCCTCGTCCTTTGAGAACGGGCGGCTGCCTATGAGAATATTAAGCTCTTCACCGCGGATACCGTCGGAAAGCGTGCGTTTCATCTGCTCTGCGGCAAGATGCGGCAGAAGATCGGTAACAACAAACATGGGGTCGCCGTCGTCCTCGCCGATGTTTACCTTAACCTTAGAGCCGTCTTTTTTAACCATAACTCCGTGAAGCGAGAGCGGCATAGCGGTCCACTGATATTTTTTTATGCCGCCGTAATAATGTGTTTTGAAATATGCCAGCTCGTTGTCTTCGTAAAGCGGATTTGGTTTTAAATCAAGGCGCGGAGAGTCGATGTGCGCCGCAGAAAGACGGATTCCGTTTTCAACAGGCTCTTTTCCCATTACGCAAAGTATAACCGCCTTGCCGCGGTTGTTTAAATATACTTTATCGCCGCACTTGTATTTTTCGCCGCGGACAAACGGTTTAAAGCCGAGCTTTTCCGCCTTTTCGACAAAATATTCGGTTGCCTCGCGCTCGGTCTTTGCAGTGCGCAGAAAGTCCATGTAGCCGTCGCAAAATTCGTCGGCCTTTTTCGTCTCGTCGTCGCTTATTATCTCCGACGCGTGCTTCTGTGTGTAAAAGAGCTTCTCTTTGAGAGAATCAATTTTTTTGTTTTCTTCGCTCATATTTTATTTAACTCCTTCTTGTATAATTTATCATATATCGAAACAGCCCTTTGGACCTTTTCTACATATTTTTTTGTCTCGCTCTCGGGTATGTTCACGAGAGTTTTGCCGTCGGGTGAAATGTCGGGGTCGCGAAGCCACGCGTTTACCTGACCGCGCCCTGCGTGATATGCCGCAATTGCGGTTTTTTCGTCGCCGCCGAACTCCTTTAAAAGCAGCCCGTAAAATACGGCGCAGTATTTTACCGACGTATCAGCGTCATACAAAGCCTCCTCCGGCAAATTCTCGCCTGTTTTGGTCTGAAGCCATAAGAACGTTTCGGGCGTTATCTGCGTGAGTCCTATTGCACCCGCGTGCGATTTAGCCTTTTCGTCATATCCGCTCTCCGTGTGGATAACTCCGTAGAGCAGATCCTCGGGGACGCCGTAGGTTTCGGCATACAGCGATATTTTATCCTGATACTTCATCGGAAATTCGGCTTTTAAAATACTTCTTACGGCAAAAAACGTCGCCGAAATTATTACCGTCGCAAGGCATACAACAATCACGGTAATTTTTACGGCACCGATTGCCCGTCTGCCATTTTCGGTCTTCATAGCTTTGCCCATAGCAATACCTTTTTTACCTCGTCATCTAAATTATACGGCGGATAGTTTTTTATTATTATATCCGCATGATTTTTATAAAAACTCTCATCCTTTTGTGCCCTTATGCGCCGAAGCGCGGCATTTTTTTCGATGCCGTCGCGTACCATAATCCGCTCAAGGCGCATTTCCTCGGGTGCGATAACCGCAAATGTAAAATCACAAAGCCGGTTTTCGCCGCTTTCAAAAAGCGCTATCGCGTCCAAAAGGACTCCCTTTGTGCCGAGGAAGCTTTGTTCTTTTATTATTGCCTTTATTTTTTGAGTGACAGCCGGGTGGACGATGCTGTTTAGCTTTTCCGTATTCTCGGCGGACGAAAACGCCTTTTCGGCTATTTTAGCCCTGTTCGCCGTGCCGTCGGGATTTAAAATATCTTCGCCGAAGGCTTCGGAAAGAGCCGAAAGCACATCGGAGCCCTTTTTGTAAACCGAATGTGCCACCTTGTCTGCGTCTATGTGGTACAGCCCGTATTTTTCAAGCATTTTGCAAACCGTACCCTTGCCGGCACCCGTTTGCCCGGTAACTCCTATCACAAGCATTCAAGACACCTCACTTATTTTGCGTCCGCCGTCTTAAATGCCGCAGCGCGGATAAGACGGTTGTATACGGCAAGGTCTACGCCGCTCGTCCCGGGGTCACGTGCATAAACGGTTTTTGCGCCCTTTTCGTCAAGCTCACGGAGCGCGTCAAACAATCTGTTCGCCTGTGACGAGGGGTCATCGGCTCTGCCGTATGTGACATAATTTTCAAAGTATTTTTCCTCGCCCTCAAAACAGAGCACAAAGCAGTCGCCCTTTTCCGCCACAAAGCGGCGAAAAGCGTCGAGGCTGCCTTTGACAATCGTAACGTCTGCCTTGGGTGCGTAATGCTTATACTTCATACCCGGAGACGCGGCTTTTTCGCCCGACTTCAGCATATGGAGCACGGCGTCGTCTATAACCACTTCGCCGAGCACGCTTTTAAGCTGTTCTGCGGTAATTCCGCCCGGTCTTAAAAGTCTTGCAGGCTTTTGAGCTAATGTTACTACGGTTGATTCAACACCGACCTCGCTCTGACCGCCGTCAACTATCATATCTATTTTGCCGTTCATATCTTCAAAAACGTATTTTGCGTTTGTGGGACTCGGTCTGCCCGAAACATTTGCGCTCGGCGCGGCAAGCGGAACTCCCGCCGCCTTTATTATCGCCCTTGCCACGGGGTGTGACGGGCAACGCACAGCCACGGTCAAAAGCCCTCCCGATGTCTCGTCGGGAATGAGGTCGCTCTTCGGCATTATCATGGTGAGAGGTCCCGGCCAGAACCTTTCGGCAAGGCGGCGCGCTTCGTCGGGTATGCTCTTAACAAGCGGCGTGACTTCGGATATATCCGTAACGTGAACTATCAGCGGATTATCCTGCGGCCTGCCCTTTGCCTCAAAAATCTTTTTTACCGCCTCGCCCGACAGTGCGTTTGCGGCAAGTCCGTACACGGTTTCGGTGGGTATTGCCACGATACCGCCGTTTCTGAGTATCTCGCCTGCGAGAAGCGCCGTCTCATTTATATTGCTGTCATTTGCTTTAATAAGTTTAGTATGCATTATTATCTGCCCTATCCGAAAAATCAAAATGCTTTAATAAAATATTTTATCATTATACGGCGATAAAAACAAGTAAATAACAAAAAAGCGTCCGCAAAACGGTAAAATTCCGTTTGCGGACGCCAAGCAGCGACTTTCAGGTGTTTTTATCCACCTGATGAAATTTTTTGAGGTTCCCGGATTTTTGATGACGTTTTGACAGCTCCGCCTTTACGTCGTCGGGTGTGATTCCCTCGTTTTTCATCATAACAACAAGGTGGAACAGCAGGTCGGAAATCTCGCCGACGGTATCCTCCTTTATGCCGTTTTTGGCGGCAATTATAGTCTCGGCGGACTCTTCGCCGACCTTTTTCAGTATTTTATCGAGCCCCTGGTCAAAAAGGTAGCAGGTATAAGAGCCCTCCTGCGGATTTTCGTGCCTTTGTGTAACTACCTCGTAAAGCTCCGTAAGTACGTCTTCCATTTACTTTACCTCCGATTTTATTTCCTTAAAAAAGCAGGTCTTGCTGCCGGTATGGCAGGCAGGGCCTTTTTGTATTACCTCTATAAGCAGCGTATCGTCGTCGCAGTCGCCCTTTATCGAGACGACCTTTTGCGTATGACCCGAGGTTTCGCCCTTGTTCCACAGCTTTTGCCTTGAACGCGAGAAAAACCACGTATAGCCCGTCTCAAGTGTTTTGGCAAGCGACTCCTTATTCATATACGCGAGCATAAGCACCTTTTTTGTGCCGTGCTCCTGAATTACAGCCGGAATAAGCTCCGACTTAACAAAGTATTTATCTAAATTCATATTTACTCCCTGCAAATTTCAAGAGCTTCTCTTAAATCAAGCGTGCCCTTATATATAGATCTTCCGCAAATCGCACCGTACAGCCCGGCGTCTTTGAGAGCTTTTATATCGCCCGAATCCTTTATTCCGCCGCTCGCGGTGATGTTACACGACACGGCGTCGTTGAGAAGCGTGAGCTCCCGAAGATTCGGCCCCGAGAGCATGCCGTCGCAGTCTATATCGGTATAAATAATGTACCTTACGCCGACATCCTCCATACGCTTTGCGAGCTCGATATATGAAATGTCGCTGGTTTCAAGCCAGCCCTCAGCCGCCACCATACCGCGGCGCGCATCTATGCCTACGGCTATTTTTTCACCGTATTTTTTTGCCGCCTCGCGTACAAGGTCGGGATTTTTCAAAGCCGCAGAGCCTATGATAACGCGTGAGATTCCGCGTGACAGATAGTATTCGACATCTGCCATGGTGCGTATGCCGCCGCCGAGCTCAACACGAAGCCCCGTTTTTTCGGCTACCGTTGTGAAAATGTCCGAATTAACCTTTTCGCCCTTGACCGCTCCGTCAAGATCGACCATATGTATCCATTTTGCGCCGCAGGAATAAAACGAATCCGCTGCGGAAAGAAAATCATCGGCAACCTTTTCGGCGGTGTTCATATCGCCCTTGTAAAGTCTGACGCAGTTGCCGTTTTTAATATCAATAGCCGGAAAAATTATCATCAGAGAACTCCTTTTGTCGAGAGCGTTTCTCCCGTGGCATTCTTTTGTACCGCAATTTTCAATGCATGGGCAAACGCCTTGAAAAGCGCCTCTGCCATATGATGCGAATTACTTCCGTACGGGACGCGCAGATGAAGTGTTATGCCGGAATTCACGGCAAAGGCACGGAAAAATTCTTCGCACATACAGGTGTCAAATGCGCCGATACGCTCCTCGGGGAAGCTTGCCTCAAACACAAGAAACGGTCTGCCGCTGATATCTGCGGCGCAAAATCCCAAGGCCTCGTCCATCGGTATAAAAAAGCTTCCGTAACGCATAATTCCGCCCTTGTCGCCGAGTGCTTCGGAAAATGCCTTGCCGAGAGCTATTCCGACATCCTCTATCGTGTGGTGACAATCCACGTTGAGATCGCCTCGGCACGTGAGCCTCAAACCAAAGCCGCCGTGAACCGAAAAAGCAGTCAGCATATGGTCAAAAAAGCCTATACCGGTGTCAACCTCACAGTCTCCGCCGTCAAGATTTAAAAGCAAAGATATTTGCGTCTCTTTGGTGTTTCGCTCAATACACGACGTTCTCATGAGGTTCTCCTTTCAAATAGGCGTTTATTTCGCTTGCCACAGCGTCATTTTCATAATTTCTGCCTGCGGTGATACGCAGTCTGTCGCTGCTCATTTTACGGATAATTATACCCGCTTCTTTAAGATAAGTAAATATCTTTTCGGCTTCGGGAGTTTCAACATATATAAAGTTTGTTTCGCTCGGAATTATTTTAAATCTGTCGGGGTATTCCCTGCAAATGGGCGTGAGCCGCTCCGTGAGATCGTCGCGCGCCTCGATAAGACGTTTTACGGACGAATCTATATACTCGGGGTGACTGAAAACAACTTCGCCGATAGCCTGTGTTACGCTGTTTACATTGTACGGGGATTTAACCGCCTTCATCGCCTTTGTGAGCACGGAATTCGCAACCGCAAAGCCGAGACGGACAGCCGCCATACCGATAGCCTTTGAACACGTTTTTAAAATAATCAGGTTGTCGTATCGGTTAAACTCGGAGAGTAAGCTCTGATTTGAAAAATCCATATAGGCTTCGTCGAGAACCACGAGCGAGTCAACGGACGAAACGAGCTTTTCGACGTCGGAGCGACCGATAACGCGCGATGTGGGGTTGCAAGGGTTGGAGAAAATTATTATACGCGCGTTCTCCTTTTTTGCAGTCGCTATCACATCGTCCATATCTACGGAATAATCGTCGTTTTTGGTGTACGGTACGTGCCTGCACTCCACGACGGACGTATAAAACGAATACATCGAAAAATCCTTTTCAAGGGTCATTACGGTGTCGCCCTTTTGCAGAAAAGCATTCATTATTATCGAAATAAGCTCGTCAGAGCCGTCGCCCGCAGTCACATTTTCAGCCGGCACGCCGTAGTATTTGGCAAAAAGAGCGCAAACATTTGAGGCATACGGGTCGGGATAACGGTTAAAATGTATGTCCTTTACCGTTTGTGCTATCTCCTCTTTGATTTCGAGCGGAAGAGTTATATATGATTCATTTGCGTCAAGCCTTATGCGGTACGTGCCCTCAATCGGGTCGTACGGCACAAGGTCCTTTACCTTGCGGTTGAGTGAGAACATTTAAAATACCTTCTTTACAAAACAAAAATGCTCCGATTTAAAATCTAACTTTGATTGAATTTGCGTGAGCGGTAAGCCCCTCGGTTTCGGCAAGCTTTATAATGTCGTCCTTCGCCTCTGAAAGAGCCGGTTCGGTATAATAGATAAAGCTTGATTTTTTTATGAAGCTGTCAACCGACAGCGGAGAAAAAAATCTCGCGGTGCCGCTTGTAGGCAAAACATGGTTGGGACCGGCAAAATAATCGCCGAGCGGCTCGGGAGAATAATGACCGAGAAAAACGCTGCCTGCGTTATCCACTCTGCCGATATACTCCATCGGATTTTCGACTGCAAGCTCCAAGTGCTCCGGAGCCAGTTCGTTAGCAAAATCAACAGCTTCCGATATATCCTTGCACACTATTATTGCGCCGAAATCATTGAGAGACTGCTCTATTATGTCTCTGCGCTCAAGAGTTTGCATTTGACGCGAGAGCTCCTTTGCCGTTTCGTTTGCCGTCTCTTCGCTTGTGGTTAAAAGTATGGCACTTGCCATTTTATCGTGCTCCGCCTGGCTCATAAGGTCGGCGGCGAGGAATTTGGGATTTGCGCTTTTGTCGGCAACTATGAGGATTTCGCTCGGCCCTGCAATCATATCAATATCCACGATGCCGTAGAGAAGCTTTTTGGCGGTAGCCACGAAAATGTTGCCGGGGCCGACTATTTTATCGACCTTGGGAACCGACTGCGTACCGTAGGCAAGAGCCGCAACAGCCTGAGCGCCGCCCATTAAGAATACTCTGTCAACACCGGCTATTTTTGCGGCGGCGAGTATATCGGGGTTTGCCGTACCGTCCTTTTGAGGCGGTGTTACCATTACAATTTCCTTAACGCCGGCTATTTTTGCCGGAATGACATTCATCAGCACGCTTGACGGATACGCCGCCGTGCCACCGGGAACATATACGCCGACTCTTTTAAGTCCTCTTATGCGCTGACCCAAAATTACGCCGTTTTGCTTCGGCTCAAGCCAGCTCTGCTGTTCCTGACGGGCATGGAAATCACGTATATTGTCTGCCGCTTTGTAAAGAGCAAGTATAAAATCGCGGTCGCATTTATCGGGGGACGAGTCTATCTCCTCACGGCTTATCTCAAATTTCGACGGCATATGCCCGTCAAATTTAAGCGTGTATTCGCGCACGGCGTCATCGCCGTTTTGCTTTACGTTATTTAAAATGTCGGTTACCGCAGAGGTTACCTTGCGGTCAATTTCACCCGAACGGGCTTTAAGCTGATTTATGAGTTCGCGTTCCGAAACGCCGTCTGCCTTTGCTATGCGTATCATTTTACCGTCTCCTTCGCCTTTTCTATTTCGGTTATAAAGCCGTCTATCTCATCGCGCCGAAGCTTCATACTCGCGGTGTTTACTATAACTCTTGCCGAGATGGGCATTATTTTTTCTATAACCTCAAGTCCGTTTTCTTTAAGCGTAGTTCCCGTTTCAACTATATCGACTATTGCGTCGGAAAGGTCCAAAAGCGGTGCAAGCTCAACGGAGCCTTCAATCTTTATGATTTTGACGTCCATATTTTTGCTTTCAAAATACTGCTTTGTGACGTTGGGGTATTTTGTCGCAATTCTCTTTATATTGTATCCGCCGAAAAAGTCCGTTCCCTTTTTACCGGCGAGCGCAAAATCGCATTTACCTATGCCGAGGTCGCAAAGCTCATAAAAGCTTTTGCCGTTTTCGACTATTGTGTCTTTTCCCACAATTCCTATATCGCATACGCCTTGCTCGACATACGTGATAACGTCCGCGGCCTTGGCCAAAACCGCCTCGTAGTCTCCCACGGGCAATATGAGTTTTCTGCCCTTATTTATAAGCTCGGTGCAATCAAGACCCATTTTTTCAAAAAGCTCTACGGATTTTTTTTCAAGCCTGCCCTTTGTAAGAGCGATACGAAGTTTTCTCATAATTCTTCCTCCGATACGCCGTCGCGTGAAATTACAAAAAGCTTTTTAATGCCGCGCTCTTTGGCGTATTTCAAAGCCTCGTCACGGCTTTCGCAAAGGCTGTTTTCGCTTTTAATGCCCTTTTGCGACAGCTCCCTCACAAGGTTTACCGCCGCAAGCTCATAGCCGTCCTCGCCGAAAACGAGCACCTCCGACGCCTTTTGGGGTTCTATTTCGCCGCGCATAAGTGCCGCTCTCGCGAGGTCGTCGGTCTGAACGCCGAAGCCGATAGCCGGCAAATCCTCGCCGAATTCCTTGATAAGGCCGTCATACCTGCCGCCCTGAAGAACGGTGGCTCCGCTGCCCTCGGTGTATCCGCGGAAAACTATGCCGGTGTAATAATTGCTTCGGTGCACAAGGCTTAAATCTATTATCAGATTATCGCCGCCGTTTGCGCCGCCGAGCTTTTTATACAGCTTATCGAGGTAATTCAAAGAGCTTTGAGCCTTATCGCTCTTGCAGAGCGTCATGGCTTTTTCTATAACCTCGCTTCCGCCGAACATTCGCGGAAGATTGCGGATAGTCTCGGCAACCCTGTCGCCGCCGAGCGTATCAAGCACTGAATTGAGCGCGACGAAGTTTTTTTGCTCCATATACTCGTTAATGTCGTTTTTTACCTCCTGCGGAGCCGAGAGCTCATCGCAAAGAGCCTTAAAAAAGCCGGCGTGACCTATTTCTATTTTATAATCCGGTGCGCCGCAGACCTTGAGAGCCTCGATTGCGGTTTCGATAACCTCTATATCGGCTCTTATGCCGTTAACCCCGATAAGCTCTATGCCGCTCTGTGAGGTTTCGTCGTTTCTGCCGGTCAGCTTTTTGCGGCGCGAAAACACATTTTGATTGTAGTAAAGCCTTATGGGAAGCTCGGCACCCTTGAGCCTTGTTGCGGCTATACGCGCTATCGGAAGCGTCGAATCGGGTCTTAAAACAAGAAGTCTGCCGTAAGCGTCGGTCATACTGTACAGATTTTCCGGCAGCGTTCCTGCGCTCTCGCGGTTAAATACGTCAAAAAATTCGACGGTGGGTGTTATGACCTTTTTGTATCCTTTTTCTTTAAACAGCTCGGAAAGGCCGCGTTCAATACGCCTTAGTGCGTCGCTCTCTTCAAAGAGAAAATCCCTTGTTCCCTCCGGAGTCAGTTTTTCATAGCTTTTCATAATCCGCCGCCTTTCTGCTTTTTATGCGCAATCGCTTTAGCGTGCTAATATACTACCACGCTAAAGTGCAGCTGTCAAGGAGAAATAATCTCCCGTAAAAATTTAAAATTCGGACATATTGCCGAAGTCGCTCCTAATATAAGTTCGACTGCGGTTATCTTTCAACCGAAAGTACGCCGTCTACCTTTTTAAGACGCGCTATTACGTTTTTCAGGTGATCGACATTGCTTACGGTTATGGTCATACTTATCTGGCTTCTGCCGTCTTTTGTCTCGCGAGACGATATCTCGTTTATATTGACCTTCATCGCGGCAAGCTGCACCGAGACATCAGCCATAAGACCGATTCTCGAAAGGCAGGTTATTATGAGCGAAGCCTTGAACTCGGTCTTGACGTCGGTATTCCAAGCGGCGGCGACCCATCTTTGCGGCTCGTCGCATTTTGAAAAGTCGGACGGGACGTTCGGACAGTCACGCTTATGAATCGAAACGCCGTGGCCGCGCGTTATAAATCCTATTATATTGTCACCGGGAAGCGGGTTACAGCAGCGTGAAAATTTGATAAGGCAGTTATCTATTCCGCTTACCGTAACGCCGTCGGAACCGCCCTTGCGTCGGCTTGTCTTTATCTTATCGTCCTCGGGGAGCACCACGGTCTCCTGAGAACGGTAATTTTTGTTGTACTCCTCTTTTATATACGGCATAAGCCTTATAACGGATATTCCGCCGTAGCCTATCGCCGCGTAGAAGTCGTCAACATTTCTCAAATGCTGCCGCTCAGCAAGATTTGCAACAAATTTTTCATAGTTTTCGTCGCTGAGCCTTATGAAGTTGCGCTTAAATTCGCGATCGACCTCTGCCTTGCCCTCGGCGATATTTTCGTCGCGTCGCTCATTTTTAAACCATGAGCGTATCTTGTTTCGTGCCTGACTCGTCTTGGCTATACTCAGCCAGTCACGCGACGGGCCCTTGCCCGTTTGAGAGGACGTGAGCACCTCGACTATTTCGCCGGTTTTGACTACGTAATCGAGCGGAACTATTCTGCCGTCCACCTTGGCACCGACCATCTTATTACCGACCGCTGTATGAATAGCGTATGCGAAGTCAATAACGGTAGCACCGGCAGGGAGGCTTATAACGTCGCCGCGCGGAGTGAAAACAAACGTATCTTCGGGGACAAGGTCGCTTTTTATGGCCTGAACTATCTCGCGTACATCGCCTGTCTCCTGCTGGTCCTCAAGCATCTGCCTTATCCACGCAAGACGCTTGTCAAGGTTTGATTTTCCGTGAACTCCGAGTTTGTATTTCCAGTGCGCCGCAATACCGAATTCGGCCGTGCGGTGCATTTCCCAGGTTCTTATCTGAACCTCAAACGGTATGCCCTCCTTGCCTATGACCGTTGTATGAAGCGACTGATACATATTTGGCTTCGGAGTCGAGATATAGTCCTTAAATCTGCCCGGCAAGGGTCTGAACATATCGTGAATTACGCCGAGGCAGTTATAGCAATCTATAACGCTGTCAACTATTATACGTATGGCGTAGACGTCGTATATTTCTGCAAAATTTTTGTTTTGCATATACATTTTGCGGTAAATGCCGTGTACGCTCTTTATTCTGCCCTCAATAGTAGGCTCTTTTACAACGCCCGTGATTCGCTCGCGTATCTTATCTTCCATCGACTCCAAAAAATCAAGACGCGATTTGCTGAGTCTTTTTAAATTTTCCTCAATTTCCTTGTACGCTATCGGGTCAAGAAAGCGTATCGACAAATCCTCAAGCTCTTCTTTAGCCGGTCTGATACCGAGACGGTGCGCTATCGGCGCGTAAATCTCAAGTGTTTCAAGCGCTGTGTCGCGTCGCTTCTGCGGAACCCTAAAACTGAGCGTACGCATATTGTGTATTCTGTCCGCAAGCTTGATTATGATAACCCTTATGTCGTGGGACATGGCAAGCAGCATTTTTCTGATATTTTCCGCCTGCTGCTCCTCGCGATTTGAAAGCGGCACCTTGCCGAGCTTTGTGACACCGTCTACAAGCGCCGCAACATCGTCGCCGAATTCGTGCTTAATATAATCCAAGGTTATATCGGTATCCTCGACCGTATCGTGTAAAAGCGCCGCCTCTACCGATTGTGCGTCCATACCGAGGTCAAGAAGTATATTTGACACGGCTATAGGGTGAATAATATACGGCTGACCCGAATATCTCAGCTGTGCCTTATGAGCCTCGCGCGCCACGCGGAAGGCCTTGTCGATTTCCGCTGCCTCTTCGGCGGTAAAGGCCTTATCAAGGCGAGCCTTTAATTCCGCATACAGCTCGTCGGGGGTCATTTTTGCTTCTCGCTCCTGCTGCTTTATCAGCTTTTCGGGGCGCATATCCGGCTCTGCATATTCTGTTTTCTCTGCCTCGGTGGCTTTTGTTTTTTCGATATCAGCCATGGTTTTCCCCCATTTCTGCCTTTAGGCCTGCTAAAATTTTTGAGCTGTCAAGGTCTTTCTTTTCACTTGTCTCGCACAACGAAAAAACTCCGTTTTCCGTTTTTTCCATAAGCTTCAGTTCACACAGCACGTCCTCGGAAACGAGCAGCGTAGCCGCCGAAGCCTCGGGACAATTTGCCCTTATAAGAAGGCTGTGAAGGTCAAAATGCCAGCCTCCGCTCTTTTTAAAAAATTTATATGCCGATGCGAGAAAATCTCTGTTCGGTGTAATAAACCTAAGTTCCTTTTCGTTCAGCTTTTCGTGCCGTCTGTATTTTTCGTACAGTCTTACGGATTTCAAATAGTTTACGTCGTTACTGCCCGAAAAGCGCATATCGCATATGCGAACACTGGGCTTTACTTCGCCGCGAAATTCGTTTTTTGTTATTTTAACCGCCGCGTCAACCGTATCGCCGAGTCTGAAGGGAAATTCCTCCGCCCGCACGGAAAACAGCAAAGCCGTAATCTCCGTATTGCCCTTTTTCAGCGCAAGCCTCAAGTGCTTGCCGTCGCCAATCGGGGTTATTCTGGATATCTTCATATTAAACAGCCCGAAGCACGGCTCTTCGTTACCTGCGCCGAACGGTTCAAGCAATTCGAGGCTGTTTATCAAATCCATATTTATGTATGCAGGATTTAATTTGCAATCGAGCCTGAGCTCCGGAAACGGCATTTCGACAGTTTTTGCATACTCGTTTATCGCCGTGCGAAATTCGTCTATCCTGCTTTTTTCGACGCCGAGACCTGCGGCGAGAGTATGACCGCCGAAGTGGGTCAATGTGTCGGAAACGGCGGAGAGTGCGTCATATATCGAAAAGCCCTCTATACTGCGGCACGAGCCCTTGCCCTTCTCACCGTCCACGGAAATGACAACGGCCGGTTTTCCGTATTTTCCGCAAAGCCTTGCGGCAACTATTCCTATTACGCCCTGGTGCCAATTTTCACCCGACACCACTATGACGCTCGCATATTTTTCGTCGGGACGGCTCTCTATTTCCGCTATCGCCTGCTTTGTTATCTCGTTTTCAACGCTGTGACGCTCTTTATTGTAAGTGTCTATTGTTTTTGCAAGCTCTGCGGCATCATTCTCGTCATCACTCAGTAAAAGGCGAAACGCAGTCATGGCGGAGCCCATTCTGCCTGCGGCGTTTATGCGCGGCGCCAAGGTAAAGGATATTCCGCCTGCACCGAGCTTCTTGCCGGAAACGCCTGCCGCATTTTTAAGAGCCTCTATTCCTTGGCGGCTGCCCGAATTTATACGCTTCAAGCCCTCATACACGAGAGCGCGGTTCTCTTTTTTCAGGGGAACGACATCGGCAAGAGTTCCTATGGCAACAAGGTCGGAAAACTCATCAAGCAGCTCTTCTTCGCCGTCGCCCTCTACGGCGCAAATCGTTTTAAATGCTACGCCCACACCCGCCCAATCGCGAAACGGTATATTGCAGTCCGTTCTTTGAGGGTCAACCACGGCAACAGCTTCGGGAAGCTCTCCGCTCTGCTTATGGTGGTCTGTTATAACAAGGTCCACCGAAAGCTCCTTTGCGGTCTTCGCGGCGTCAAAAGCCGAGATGCCGTTATCGACGGTAATTATAAGCGAAACACCGCGTTCCTTTAAGTTTTCGACAGCCTGCGGCGATATGCCGTAGCCCTCATTTATTCTGTCGGGAATGTGGCAAATAACGTCGGCACCGCGACTTTCAAGATAGCTGTACATAACCGCGGCAGAGGTAACACCGTCGGCGTCATAGTCGCCGAAAACCGCAATTTTTTCAAATGACTCTATCGCTTTTCTTATTCTGTTTGCCGCCTTTTCCATATCGGGAAGCAAAAAAGGGTCTATGTCGCACTGCGGATACAGAAACTCATCGGCGTTATCCGCCGTTACTCCGCGCGAAACGAGAAGCAGTGCCGCAAACGGGTCAAGCTCATAGCTCTCGGCTAATTCCGCCGCCATGTCCTTATCATATTGTGATACCGTCCACTTTTTACGACTCAAAACATATTACTCCAAACATAAATACCGCCTAACGATTTTACGCGGCCGAAGCCCACGGGCATTTAAACTGCCTTTATCCGAGCAAACTGTCAAATCGGTGCGGCACAATTATTAACCTTATTATTTTATCATTATTATTTATGTGTTTCAATACTATTTTAACGGTTGATTTTTTTCAGCGGTGATTTATTACAAATAAAAAGCCTTAAATGACAGCTTATAAAATCAATTATGTACTCAAATGATACCATAGTATTATTGACACTACTATCATAAAAGTGTAAAATGTACATAAGTTGTTTTCTTGGGGGAAAAGAAAAATAATGAAACTCAAACCACAAAGGCACAAAGCCAACTATAAGTCGCTGGCGCTCATTCTGGCGGATATAGTAATAGTCAACCTCGCTTATCCGATAATGGTCCTGATTTATTGGAATTTCAGATACAGTCCGGACCTTATGCTGAAGCTGCTGATAAGAATCCCGTTTGTAACGCTGTTTTACATAGGTTCTTACGCCGTATCAAAGCTTTACCGTTCGGTATGGAAATACGCCGGGATATACGAATTGTTCAGATATGCGGCGGCAACCGCCGCAGGCACAATTCTTGTATGGCTGGCAGATTACATAGGCATGAAAATCTGTCGCCACGCAGGTAGCGAAATCTTATATTTCAATGTACTGCCGTGGTCAATATACCTTGACTGCTCGCTCATAATAATCTGCGCCTGCCTTGCGGTGAGACTTGCTCCGCGTTCATTCAAAGTCGCAAGTGCCGAGTCATCACGCGCAAAAAGGTCTAACACACGAATACTCATTTTGGGTGCAGGTGTAGCGGGAAGCTCTCTTGTACATGAATTTCAGCAAAACGGCTACCGTTTCGGAAATCCTGTTGTACTCGTAGACGATGACCCCGAAAAAATAGGGCGCTCAATAAACGGCACACCTATTGAGGGCGGATGTGACAGACTCACTCAAATCGCCCAAAAATATAACGCCGACGAAATTATTTTTTGCATAAAAAGCGCTGACGAAAAAAGAAAACGCGAATTGCTTGAGGCGGCTGTCTCCACAGGCTGCAAGGTAAAAATAGTTCCCGATATAAACAACCTCCCCGACGGCGGCAAGGCAAATTACAAGGAAATCAGAAACGTCGATATTCTCGACCTTTTATCGCGTCCCGAAATAAAGCTTGACCCCGAAACATGTAAATATCTCACGGGAGAAACGGTTTTGGTAACGGGCGGCGGCGGAAGCATAGGCTCCGAGCTGTGCCGTCAGATAGCAAAATATGCTCCGAAAAAGATTATAATATTTGACATATACGAAAACAACGCATACACATTAAAGCAGGCCTTGGACAGGCATTATTTCGGAAGCCCCGAAATATTCATCCGTATAGGCTCAGTACGCGACAAGGCGAGACTTCGTGAGGTGTTTGAGGAATTTCACCCGTCAAGCGTTTTTCACGCGGCGGCACACAAGCACGTTCCGCTTATGGAGGACAGCCCGTTTGAGGCAATAAAGAACAACACACTCGGCACATACAACACCGCCGAATGTGCTAACGAATACAAGGTCAGCCACTTCGTGCTTCTCTCGACGGACAAGGCGGTCAACCCGACAAATGTCATGGGTGCAACCAAGAGGACGTGCGAGCTTATAATTCAGCACTTTGCCAAAATATCAAAGGACACCACATTTGCCGCTGTGCGCTTCGGTAATGTACTCGGTTCAAACGGCAGCGTAATACCTCTTTTCAAAGAACAGCTTGAAAACGGCGGACCGCTTACTGTAACGCACCCCGACATAACCCGTTACTTTATGACTATACCGGAGGCAGCACAGCTTGTTGTTCAGGCCGGCGGACTTGCAAATGGCGGAGAGATATTCGTGCTTAATATGGGAGAGCCGGTAAAGATACTCTCGCTTGCCGAAAAGCTTATAAAGCTTTCGGGGTTTGAGCCGTATGTTGATATTGACATACAGTTTACGGGGCTTCGTCCCGGCGAAAAGCTCTACGAGGAGCTTGTTCTTCAATCCGAAAAGGACGATATACACAAGACTCAAAATGACAAAATTTATGTCACATCTCCGGGAGATATAGATGACGAAAAGCTGATTTCCCATATAGAAAAAATACGTTCGATGAAGCCGGGTGATTCCCGCGAGTTTCTCATGGAGCTTGTTCCTACATACACGCCCGATCGTGAAGCTTGAGAAAATCAAATATTCAAACAAAAGTGAGCAAGTCGTTCCGAGGAGAAAGACCTGCTCACTTTTTATAATGAACACAGCTGTGTAATATGTGCATAATATCTGCTTTATTGTATAGTTTTTTTATTTTAGTTGCAAAATATTTGTTGAAGTGGTACAATGTCTCTATATTGTTAATTGAAAGGTGTTGTGTCGCTTGAGTACAAAAAGCAAAGAGCTTCCGCGCGCCGCGTCTCCCGAAGAGGTCGGCGTTTCATCGGCATTGACGGAGCAGTTTTTACATTACATAAAAGAGCAAAATCTTGAATTCCACTCATTTATGGTTATAAGGCACGGCAAGATTGCCGTCGAGTGGTATAACGAGCCATATACGGCCGATACAAGCCATTCCATGTATTCCGTAAGCAAAACCTTTTCGGCAACCGCGATAGGCTTTGCGGTATCCGAAGGGCTTCTGTCGCTTGATGACAGGGTTCTTGATTTTTTCCCCGAATACACTCCGAAATCAGACAGCCCGTACTTTGACAAGCTGACGGTACGGAGTCTTATAACCATGACCTCCGGTAAGCAGACTAATATGCTTGAGGATAAAGGAAAAATCGACTGGATTGAGGATTTTATAAATTCGCCATGGGTATTTGAGCCCGGAACGCAATACCTCTATGTCAACGAGAATATTTATATGCTCTGCGCCATTATCCACCGCGTGGCAAAAACGAGCGTGGTAGACTACCTTATGCCGCGACTTTTTGAGCCGCTCGGAATTGAAAGACCGTTTTGGGAGACTGACCAAAACGGCATAGAGGCAGGCGGATGGGGTCTTTACATCAAAACCATGGATCTCGCAAAGGTAATGACCTGTTATCTACACGAAGGAAAATATAAAAATAAGCAGGTTCTGCCGAAGGAATGGGTTAAAGAAGCTACCGTAAACCAAATAGGCGACATCAAAATGCCGAGTAAGGATAAGGATTGCTGTGCCGGCTACGGTTACTGCATTTGGATGGATGACACGGAGCCTTATTCATACCGTGCCGACGGTATGTTCTCTCAGTTCGGCATAAATTTCCCTTCTCTTGACGCAACAATAATTTCAACCGCCGCCATCCCGTGCGAGGACGAGGCAAGAGCCGCAATATGGGCATTCTTCCCCGCAGCATTCGCCGACGAAAACGGCAGCGGCGTTGAGGTTGATACGTCGAGCGTCAACCGTCCCGTGGCTTCAAAGCACTCCGTAACCGAGAGCCGCCTTATAGGCAAGACAATAAAAGTTCGCAAAAAGATACTGCTCAACATTATAGGTATGCCCGTGAGTATGCTTCCGCTCGCCGTTACGTTTATGATGTCCGACAGAGCCGGAAACATTGACAACATCAAGTTTAATTTCGGCGATCACGAATGTGATATGACATGGGACGAGGGCGACGAGAGAAATACCGTTTGTTGCGGTATGGACGGACGTTACCGATACGGCACGATGACGCTCGGAAAAATCAAATTCAAGGTCTGTGCCAACGCCGAGTGGATTGACGACATTAACCTCAAGGTTATGGTTCGTCCGGTGGAAACGGTTGGCATGAGAACACTCAACTTCCTTTTCCGTCGCAACAACAAGGTAACCATAACTCCGACATCGACACCGTCAACATACAAAATAGTTGACACGCTCTCAAGAAGTTTCACGGAAATTATCAAAAATCCGCTGCTCTCAAAGATATGTCAAAAAGCCATACAAATTGCGCCTCCGCTTGCGGAGCCGAAGCATTACGGTAAAATTGTCTGAAAATACAGGCAAAACAAATGCCCGTTCCGGTATCTCGGAACGGGCATTTTTGATTGATTAAAAAGAAAATCAGTCTGAAGTGTAAGGAAGAAGAGCAATGTGACGTGCTCTCTTTATTGCCTTAGTGAGTTCTCTCTGATGATAAGCGCAGGTACCGGTTACTCTGCGGGGCAAAATCTTTGCTCTGTCAGAAGTAAAACGGCGAAGTTTCGCTGTATCTTTGTAATCTATTTCTTCGACCTTATCAACGCAGAAAGCGCAAACTTTTCTGTGCTTTCTGTTCATAGGACGGCCGCCAGCCTGGGGAGCTGTTCTTTCGTTAGCCATTATGGTATCCTCCTTTTAAAATGTAGAAAAATTCAATGTTTAGAACGGTAAACCGTCATCCTCGTCCGACGCGCCGCCGAAGGGCATACCGTCGTTGTCGTCATTTGACGGGAGTACCGAAAAGCTGCCCGAGTCGCCGCTCTGATAAGACGGAGTTGCCGGCTGCTGCGCTTCATAGCGATTGCCGCCCTGCTCGGACTTGCTGCCGCAGAAAGATACGTTGTCGGCAACTATCTCGACTGCGGTTCTCTTATTGCCGTTCTTATCTTCATAGGAACGGGTCTGAATAGAGCCCTGAACTGCTATCATAGAGCCCTTGTGGAAATAGCGTGTGACAAAATCAGCCGTCTGACGCCATGCAACGACATTGATAAAATCGGCCTTTCTCTCCTCGCCTGCCTTGACAAACGAACGGTCAACGGCAACGCAAAAAGATGTAACCGATATGCCGTTAGGCGTGGTGCGAAGCTCGGGGTCTGCCACCAATCTGCCCATTATAACTGCACAGTTTAACATTTTGCTATTCCTCCGATTATTTCTTTACAACGAGCGAACGAAGAATACCGTCGGTAATTCTTGCTATACGCTCAAGCTCAGCCGGGAACTCCGGAGCGCTCTCAAAGTTGTAGAGAACGTAGTAGCCCTCTGCCTCGTCGTTGATAAGGTAAGCGAGTCTTCTCTTACCCCACTCATCAACGCTTTCAAGAGTGCCGCTTTTCTCAATAAGAGCCTTGAATTTTTCAACAAGAGCTGATACGTCATCGCCGTTTTTAACTGAAAAAACAACAACTGCTTCGTATTTTGACATTCTTTTGCACCTCCTTATGGACATAAGCCCGCAAACAGAAATATTTATTTACGGGAAGGAGCCGAAAACACAAAAATATTTTCAGCGAGTTATAATTATAACAGTTGAGTAAAGATAAGTCAAGAATTTTTTATTTCTGCGGAAGCTCATTGAAATTCTCCGAATACACCTGTCTGCCGTCCGATGCATACCCGATTACCGAATACAATTTCGGTATTTCATTTGAATAATCGAAGCGTTTGACAAAGGGCTGTTCGGGGTTCGTATTATAAATTTCGCTCCTGTCCATACCATTATACATGAATTTGCAGTTGATTTTCGATATCTCGGCGGTATTGAGCGAATATACGTAAACAGCCGCCTTTTCCGTACTATCTTTGTCCTTGTACAGTATGTAGAAAAGGCCCACATCGTTCTTGGGGCAGGCGTAATTGGAATAGTAGCAGTAGCGATTTTTCATATTGATACCAAAACATTTTTGTGTGCGATAGACCAAAACATCACACATATCATCGGTATCGTCATTTTTTAAAAATACGTTGTAAGTAATATTGCCTGCCCTTAAAGTATCGACCATCTCAAACTTTTCCTTACCGCCGTAAAGCGCCAAAGCATCCGTGAGTGAATCGGATTGCGAATAGCAATATATCACATATCCCGACAGCAAACCAACAATTAATACCACAGCTATGACAATCCATTTTTTCCCTCGCACAAAAATCTTTCCTTTCTAATACGTTTGTTAGAATTCAAATGTTACATATGAATACACTTGCCATGACTTTTCATTTATTGACGGAGTAATTATCAATGTTGCTTTTTCTTCCGTATCAACAGATACCCTTACGGATATTGACATACTCTTCCATGTGTGAACATAATAGCTGTTAATCGTTCTGCTTCCCGAATACGAATTTGGAATATTATTAGCTGTCAATATCGCTAATGAGAGCCTTGCCATACCAAACGGGTCATCTTTTACAGCTATCTTGATATAGGTATTATCGCCGTCTGTTACAAAATATTCTTTGCCGTTTGTGCCTTCGTATGCGTTAACTAATTCAGAATCTGAGCTCTGATTATATAAGCAATAAAAGTCATGCGACTGTCTGGTAAATGATGACGGAATTGCTTGGAGTATATAATCATTTCCTGATGCCGGATATTTTTTACCACCGATAAACGACCCTTTTTCCCAAGAAGCCATTGTTATAGTATTGTACGAACCGTTGTCTTGCTTTGAAATTATGGTAATCAAAGCAAAGTTGCCTTCCCCTTGATATTCAATATCGCCATCTTTTGTTGTTACTGCCGAAGCTACGGGAAATAAGCCCGACAATATGATAGCCAACAGAGATTTTGCTTTTTCTTTTTCAATTCGTTCTGTATGGTCATTATATATGGCAATTGGTGCTTCTGTATAAGCTATTGCACATATTTCATCATTGTTTAAAAGTAACTCCGTAAGTTTCTCCGAAACTCCTTCGTAATCTTTTAATATTCTATTGGTTTTATCGCACTCCTTATTTCCTAAGTATTTCTCGATAAAGTTATCTTGATTGGCTACCGCACATAAATCATTGTCAATAATGCGAAGTTCAGAGTGTTTATAGTTAATTTGGTCATGAGATTCTTTGTATTGGCTTTGACTGTCTTCGGTAGCATATGTATTAAATGTACATGCGGTTACTACCATAATAAAGGTCAATAACAAACAAATTTGTTTTCTCATCTTCTTTTTCATAATAATCCTCCTAGTTTCAACTGACACACCCTCCTGCATTTAATAAAGGTGCACTTATAGAACGTGTTTTACATAAGTGTGTGAGAAATTTCCCGAAGGTCAATCAACTATACGCCTTTTCAACATTTTTAGTGATTTTATCATCACTTCCGCCGCTGCCGGAAAACGTGAACACAGTATGTGCACGATAAGATCCTTTTCCGGATAACTGAACAAAATGACTTTTAGCAAAGTCATTGGTTTCGGAATTATCTGTCCAACTGCCGTTATCAACAGTCACCCAAATAACACCAACCTTTTTTTGCACTTTTGTCACAATTTTTGCGCTTTTTGTGGTTCCCGTAATTCCGGTGTAAGAATTTTTCACAGTTGCTACACCTGAGCCGGATATTGTAAATACAGTGTTGACCCTATCAAAATTATTGTAATACGGCTTAATACTGCTTGCGTATACCGAAAACGGCATGGAACAAAGCACGATAAGACAAAGGCAAATGGCAATTAATTTTTTCATAACAGCACCTCCTTTCTAATAATTATTGCCCTTCATAATATACAACAATCCAAAAGGAGGTTTATGTTACAAAAACATTCAATTTTTTTCGATTATATTTTTTGCTAAGTCTGTAATATCAATATTAAGGCTGTTCGGTACATTCAAAGTAAACAAATATGTACCGTCAGTCCATGTTAAGGAGGTATTAAATTCATATTGATTTAAATAAGCTGTATAACCGTTTACAACTGTCTCTCGGTAATTATGCTCGTTGTCGATAGACATATTTACAAGCAAAATATCCTGTGAAAATACTATTTCTGAGTTATCAACAGAGCTTTTCCACCTTGAAAAAACCCCTATCTCATCTTTTTCATATGTTGTAAGCTCATACTCTTCGGGTAAATCACATAACGTATATTCCGTTTCGATTCTGTCAACGGGCAAGACCGAATTCCTCGACATTGTCATTTCATTGTGATCAGAAAACACTCTCTTAACAAAATTAACAATCGGCTCTCTTGTAGCCGAAACGCTCATAAGACCGGAAAACACCGCAATTAAAGCTATAATTGCGGCAAGCAAGCCTCTTCTGACGGTTCTGCGTGTTGACAGCCGAATGTGAATATTTTTTCTTATCAGCTTATTCATTGAGTTTTCAAATTTTTCCGAAAACTCCCATTCTATTTCATCCTCGCCTTTAAGCTTTGAGATTTCTTTGTTTTCGGCTTCAATCAGCGCCTGCACAAATAATTTCTTGACATTATCCAATTTAATCCCTCAAATCATCGTCTAATATTTCAAGCAATTTTTTCTTGCCTCTTATCAGTTTTTGCTGAACGGCAGAGGGCTTCTCCCCCAATAAATCGGCAATATCCTTTATCTTCATATCACAGACGAAATGATAATACATAACGTCTCTGTATGTTTCATTGAGCAACTCAACAGCGGTTACAATTTCCTTGTAGCTTTCTGTAAGGCTCATTTTTTCAAAGAAACGTTCATCCGTCAGATTGCCGATATCGCCTGTAAAAACATGCTCGCACGCTCGTTTATTTTTATTAAAAAGATTTATTGCATTATTTTTGGCTGCCGTAATAACATACGCCGATGTCTTTTTAGACCTCGGGTCATCAATGGCTTTCATATTTTTAGCAATTCTGATAAACGTCTCATGCACTGCATCCTCAGCGTCTTCATTGTTATGAAGAATCGAATAAGCAACCGAAACCATTCTTTTTCTGTATTCGTGATATATTATTTCAAATTTTTCTCTGTCATCCTCACTGTCTATGAATGACATATACATCGCTATCATATTTTCACCTATTATATATAACAATCCGATTTTGCATTTACATAACAAAATATCTCATATTTTTTTAGCATTTATTTTTTGCCGTGTCAAGAAAAAGTGCAAAAATGTTTAATTAACGTGCATAACTATAGAAAATGCCGCGTTTACGAGGTCTTAATACTTTCGGGCACAAAAAAAGAAGCACTCAAAATGAGTGCTTCCTTGTGGACGTAATTAAAATTACTTGAGTTCGATCTTAGCGCCGACTTCTTCAAGCTTAGCCTTAGCTGCCTCAGCCTCGTCCTTAGAGATGCCTTCCTTAACAGCCTTGGGAGCACCGTCAACAAGAGCCTTAGCTTCGCCGAGTCCGAGACCGGTGAGCTCACGAACAACCTTGATAACCTTAATCTTGTTTGCGCCTACGTCAGCAAGAACAACGTCAAACTCTGTCTTTTCCTCAGCAGCGGCTGCTCCGCCTGCTGCAGGTGCTGCAACTGCAACTGCTGCAGCTGCCGATACGCCGAATTCTTCTTCAACGGCTTTAACGAGCTCTGAAAGCTCAAGAACTGAAAGAGCTTTGAGCTCTTCGATCATAGCAGTAACTTTCTCTGATGCCATGGTAATTAACCTCCGATAAATTATAGTAATAAATTTTAAAATTATTCAGCAGCCGGTGCTTCTGCTTCTGCGGGAGCAGCGGTCTCTGCTGCGGGAGCCTCCTCGGCAGCTTCTTCTGCCGGAGCTTCACCGCTCTTATCAACAATAGCCTGAACAGCACGAGCAAAGGCTGCGATAGGCGCGTTGAATGCGCTGAGAACAGTAGCAAGCAAAACTTCTCTTGAAGGAAGCTTTGAGAGCTCGCTGAGTTTTTCCTCACCGATAACATCCTTATCAATGAAGCCGCTCTTCATCTTAAATGTCTTGATTTGCTCCTCGTATTTACCGAGAATTCTTGCAGCTGCAACGTAATCTTCCTTACTGGTTGCGATTGCGCTGGTACCCTCAAGTACGCTGTCCATACCCTCAAGACCTGTACCGTCAAGAGCCAAACGGATAAGTGTATTCTTAATAACGGTGTACTCAACACCAGCCTCACGAAGCTCTTTACGGAGCTTGGTGTCGTCGGCAACGCTGATACCCTCGTAATTAACGATTACACCTGCGCAGGAATTCTGTATTCTCTCCTTGAGAGCAGCTACCTGCTGTTTTTTGACTTCGAGAACTTTCTCACTTGGCAAACGAATTCACCTCCTAAAGATTATTGACGCTTGCGCTATGAGAATAAAGAAAAGGTCTTTTCCGCACAAAGACGAAAAAGACCGTAAACTTTTAAAAAGCTGATCTTCCTCGGCAGGCAACCGCTTGGGTTTTACGCATTGTGCACCCGCTGTCTTCGGCAAGCGAATATTATACTAACACAGAGCCGCGGCTCTGTCAAGTATTTTGATTATTCGGCAACTACTGCGGTACCGAACTTGTTGGCGTTGATTTTAACGCCGGGACCCATTGTTGTAGCAACAACGCAGGACTTAATATACTGACCCTTCATTGCGGCCGGCTTAGCCTTAACAATAGCATCCATAAGAGTGTTGAAGTTCTCACAGAGCTTATCTTTGCCGAACGAAGCCTTGCCGATGGGGCAATGGATGATGTTGTTTTTATCGAGTCTGTACTCGATTTTACCTGCCTTAGCCTCGGTAACAGCCTTTGCTACGTCGGGTGTTACTGTACCGGCCTTGGGCGACGGCATAAGTCCGCGAGGACCGAGAACCTTACCTAAGCGGCCTACAAGACCCATCATATCGGGTGAAGCTATGCAGACGTCGAAGTCCATCATACCGCCCTGAACCTCTGCAACGAGGTCGGCGTCACCGACGAACTCAGCACCGGCAGCCTGTGCAGCCTTAGCGGCGTCGCCCTTAGCGAAAACGGCAACTCTTACCTTTTTGCCGGTTCCGTTCGGAAGAACGACAGCGCCTCTTACCTGCTGGTCGGCATGACGAGAGTCAACGCCGAGGCGAATGTGTGCTTCTATTGTTTCATCAAACTTCGCGGTAGCTGTCTTAACTGAAAGTTCAAGTGCTTCCGGAGCGTCATAAAGCTTTGTTCTGTCGATAAGCTTAGCGCTTTCGACGTATTTCTTACCGTGTTTCATAATCTAATTTTCCTCCCATTAAGTGGTTATCGGATCTTTCCTCCCACGGGGGAGATCAATCTACGACAGTTATGCCCATGGAACGAGCTGTACCGGCGATCATGCTCATAGCTGTTTCAACGGTAGCTGCGTTTAAATCGGGCATCTTCTGCTCAGCGATTTTTCTTACCTGATCTTTTGTTATCGATGCGACCTTAGTCTTATTCGGAACACCCGAACCGCTCTCAATGCCGCAAGCCTTTTTGATAAGGACTGCCGCGGGCGGAGTCTTAGTTACGAATGTGAATGAATGGTCTGCATAGACCGTGATAACGACGGGGATTATAAGACCTGCGTCGTTCTTTGTGCGTTCGTTAAATTCCTTTGTGAACGCCATAATGTTTACACCGTGCTGACCGAGTGCCGGACCAACAGGCGGAGCCGGCGTTGCTTTTCCGGCCGGGATCTGAAGCTTAATAAAGCCTATTACCTTTTGAGCCATTGTTTGCACCTCCAAAATTCGTGGTAGTGGCGGAATGAGCGCTCGACTCACCCCTCCCACAGCGCACCCTTAAGATACGCCATAAAAAGCGGATATACCGCTGATTACCTGTTTTAATTGTTTATTGCTTCAACCTGGTCGAGTTCAAGATCGACCGGGGTCTCTCTGCCGAGCATTGAAATAACGACTCTGACAGAATTGTTGTCGGTATCGACATTGTCAACAACACCGATAACGCCTTCGAACGCACCGTCGATTATGGAAACCATATCGCCCTTCTTGTAGTTGACCTCAACTACCTTCTTCTCAACGCCGAGAGCATAAATCTCATCGTCGGTGAGCGGAACGGGTTTTCCCTCAGGACCCACGAAGCCGGTAACGCCGCGCGTATTGCGTATTACGTACCAAGTGTCGTCGTTCATCTGAAGCTCGTCGGAGTCCTCGTCCTCATAGACGGCGACCTTAACAAGCACATAGCCCGGGAATATTTTGCGTTCTACTTCTTTTTTGGTTCCGTCGTCACGTATTTCGGTAACGGTTTCCGTGGGAACCTTTACTTCAAGAATCTGGTCATGAATTTTACGGTTCTCGACAACTGTTTCAATGTTTGACGCAACCTTGTTTTCATAACCCGAATAGGTATGAACTACATACCATTTGGAGATATCTGCCATATGCTACCTCCGTTATAAGCTGAAAAAGTTTGCTGTAATCGCACCTGCCGTCGCAGCCCCTGCTCCGCCGCCTGATTTGGAAGCGAGATTTATAAGAAGCTTAACGAGTTCGGAAAGTCCGGTGTCAATAAGCCATATAACGACTCCGATGATAACAACCGAAACTATAACTACAAGCGAGGACTTGAGTACGGTTTTTCTGTCGGGCCAAACGACCTTTTTGGACTCGCCGCGAAGTTCCTTAAAGAACTTCTTTATACTCCTGCCCATACGCACAAATACGTTAGGCTTCTTGTCCTTTACTTTTGCGGTTTTTGCAGGCTTTTCAGCCTTTTTGTCTTTCACTTGCTTTGCGGGTTTGGTATTTTCGGCAGAAACTTTTTTGTTTTCGTCAGCCATATTTTTACCTCCGCTTACTTAGTTTCCCTGTGGAGAGTATGCTTCTTGCAGAAGGGGCAATACTTATTCATCTCCAACCTGTCGGGTGAATTTTTCTTGTTCTTCATCGTGTTGTAGTTGCGCTGTTTGCATTCAGTGCAAGCTAATGTGATTTTGACTCTCATTTATTTCGGCACCTCCGTTATTGGCGGCTCACGGCCGCTTATGTTAGCCTACCTCGAAAAAAGCGGGCACAAAAAAAGAACCCTCTTTCAGAGGTACAGTTACTATATCACACTGTGGGCTTTAAGTCAATAGTTTTTATTCAATTTGCGGCGACAATATCCGGCAAGTCATGAATTTTGCGGTTTTTGTTAATTGTTCCGTCCGTCCTGCGAAAGAAGCTTCTCTCCTCGCGATTCACGGAAGCGGAAAAATATGTTTGACTTTTTATATACGCCGGATATATTATATATAGTATATAAAAAGCAAAAAATCAAGACGTGACAACAAGCAATGGCAGACTGCCGCCGCGGCGGGCAGTCGGAAAGGCGCAAATATCAAATGGAATTTATAAAAAAAATGTTCAAATGGTCGGCTTTGATTTTTTCCGCCGTCACCACTCTTTTCTGTATGTATGATGCCGTTAAGGAAAAGGACAAAATTTCTTCCGAACTGAAATAATGATTTTACATTCTGTTTAAGAGGTAGAAAATGGCTGTATGCATTATATATGCGAGCAAATACGGCTCCGCAAAAAAGGTTGCCGGGTTGATTGCCGAAAAACTCGGCGGATGCGATATTTTTAACATCGCAGAGGATAGCTTTGACCTGTCTAAATACAATTTCGTCATAATCGGCAGCGACATACGCATGGGAACGGTTGACAAGCTGATAACAAAGCTGCTCTTTCGGTTCATAAAGCCGCTTTCCGAGAGAAAATGCGCATATTTTTTAACCTGCATTTTCCCCGAAAACGGCGACGGTTATTTTAAGCGCAATATCCCCTCTCAGCTTTTAAGTGAAGCCGTTGCCGTTGCCGCAATAGGCGGCGAGCTTGACTTCAAAAGGCTGCGCGGAACAGACCGATTTGCCGCAAATATGATTTTAAAGGCCGAACGTGAAAAGGATGTTTACAAGACGTTTTCGCTCGACACCGACAAAATATCAGATTTTGTTGATAAACTGAAGCCGCAACTTTAAGTTGCGGCTTTTGCTACCGCTCCGCAACCTATATTTTCCGCTTTTTTCGTTTTGCAAAGCAGAATGTCTTGAAGTTAATAATTCATAAGCTAAAATGGAGACACAAACGAACGAGAGCTAAAGGAGGAAAAAATATGGCATATCTCGATAAGGTCAAGCTTGCCGATTACACAAGAAAAGAAGACTGGCTCAATTCAATATCACACATGGTAGGCGGCGGACTGTCGATAGTGGCACTTTTGATGTGCTGCATAAAATCAATAATTCTTCGCAGATGGGATTATCTGCTTTTGAGCTTTATATACGGCATCACCATGATAGCTATGTATTCGTGCTCTTCGGTTTACCACGCATTGCGCCCTAACAACGGCAAAAAGGTAATGAGAATGATAGATCACTCGATGATATATCCGATGATTGCCGGCACAATAACGCCGTTTGCACTGCTCGTAATCAAGCCGGTAAAGCCTGTTCTCGGCTGGGTGATTTTCGCTGTCGCATGGGTCGTTGTGGCGACAATGATACCGCTTACTCTTACGATTTTTGAAAAGACAAAGGGAATAGACGTTGTCATGTATCTCGCACTCGGCTGGCTGATAATAATCTCGATAAAAACCCTGTGGGAGGTTTTCAGCAGAACAGGAGTTATATTATTGATTTCAGGCGGTATAGCATATACACTCGGAGTCATTCTTTACGGCATAGGCAGCAAAAAGCGCTATTTTCACACGGTTTTTCATTTCTTTATAATAATAGGCTCTGTTCTTCACTTTCTCGCTGTATATATGTATGTGCTTGTATAAGCGGGCAAGAAGCGAACCGAAAAGCAAAGTCGAGCGGTAAAGGCAAAGTCTTGGCTGCTCGACTTTTTATATTGTTACAGTTGCAGAATTTTATGTTAAAATAACCTCACGAAACAAAAACCAAATCAAAGATTTTGACCGTTTCGGAGAACATTGAACGGCTAAATTGCGGCTTTCACCGCCGCACTTCGTGTTGCTCTTGCTGTCATAGGGCAATTTATGATAAAATTAAATTCAACAAAGAATTAAGGACGGTGCAAAGCTATGCTCCATATAGGCTGTCACCTCTCATCATCGGGAGGCTTTTACAAAATGGGTGAAACCGCTTTGAAAATAGGTGCTGACACGTTTCAGTTTTTCACGCGCAATCCGCGCGGAAGCAAAGCAAAGGAAATAGACCCGGAGGACGCAAAAAAACTTCTTGAGCTTATGGAGGAAAATCGTTTTCCCTGTATTTTGGCACACGCTCCTTACACCTTAAACCCGTGCTCCGCAAACGAAGGCACGAGGCAATTTGCGCTTGATACAATGGCCGACGACCTTAAGAGGATGGAATTCACTCCGAATCAGATGTACAATTTTCACCCCGGCAGCCATACAGGTCTCGGAACCAAAAAGGGTATTGAGCTGATATCGTGTCAGCTTAACAGGATATTGACAAAGGGGCAGACTACCACCGTGCTTTTGGAAACCATGGCAGGAAAGGGCACAGAGGTCGGCAAAAGCTTTGACGAGCTTCGAGAAATACTCGACCGTATCGAATTGAGTGAAAAAGTCGGCGTGTGCCTTGACACGTGCCACGTTTTTGACGCCGGCTACGATATTGTAAACTCTCTTGATGAGGTGCTTACGGATTTTGACAGAATAATAGGCCTTGAAAAGCTTCGAGCCATACATATAAATGACAGTAAAAATCCGCTCGGCAGTCATAAGGATAGACACGAATGCATAGGTAAAGGCTATATTGGGCTTGACGCCATGAAAAGAATAGTCACTCATCCCGTTCTTAATCACCTGCCGTTTTATCTTGAAACACCGAACGACCTTGACGGCTACAAGGCAGAAATTGAGTTGCTCCGCTCTTTTTGCGATTAAACGCGGCGTCACTTGAAAAAAATATATATTTATGCTAAAATATTTTATAAATTTGTTTGTACCGTTAAAGCTTTTAAAAAGATAGGCTGTTCAAACTTTTAAAGGAATGAATATAAATGCATTTGCAGGAATCCGGCGAGATGTATCTCGAAACAATATATTTGCTGTCAAAAAACAGCGACAGCGTCCGTTCGATAGATGTATGTGAGAAAATGGGTTTCTCAAAGCCCAGCGTAAGCCGTGCCGTTGGCCTTTTAAAGCAAGGCGGATACCTCTACACCGATAAAAACGGCTATTTGTTTTTGACCGATGAGGGCAAAAAAGTTGCACACAAAACATATGAGCGCCACGTGGTGCTGTCGCAATTTTTTGAGTCGATAGGCGTTTCCGCCGAAACGGCAACAAATGACGCCTGCAAAATCGAGCACGTTATAAGCGACGAAACCTTTAACGCCGTAAAAAAGTTGCTCCGTGACAAATAACAGATGCTTAAAAATTACAGATAAAAAGCGACAAGGCGAAAAAATCGTCTTGCCGCTTTTTTTATAAAACAATTAAAAGCTTAACACTCCTAGATGTTCAAGCAAAATCTTTATGCCGATTAAAACGAGTATTATTCCGCCGCAAAGCTCCGCTTTGTTTTTATACTTCGCTCCGAATTTGTGCCCTACGCCCACGCCGAGAGCGGAGAGTATAAATGTTACACTTCCTATTACGGTTATCGATGTCAGGATATTCACCCGCAAAAAAGCAAAAGTAACGCCGACGGCGAGTGCATCGATACTCGTTGCCACCGCCATAAGAGTCAGCTCCTTAAGGTCGAGCTTTTCTTCGTATTCAGGCTTTTCATCAGAGTCTTTATCCTTTTTAAACGATTCTATTATCATTTTTCCGCCGATAAACAACAGCAGAAAAAAAGCAATCCAATGGTCAATACTCGTTATGTAGCGCTCAAACTGCTTACCGAGTGCCCAACCAAGCAGCGGCATCAATGCCTGAAATCCGCCGAAAAAAAGCGCAATAACGGCTGTTTTGCCGATATCAAGTCGCCGCATTTTCAGTCCCTTGCAAACAGCTACTGCAAACGCATCCATTGAAAGCCCGACGGCAATGAGTAAAAGCTCGGAAAAACCCATAACACAACCTCCGTTTGTAAACAAAAAAAGACCTGCGTACGGCGTTTGCCATACGTAAGTCTTGTCTTTTAAGGTAATCAGGACCTAAAAGGTCAGTATGCTGACTTGCCGCGCACAAAGGCGCTGACTACTCCCTTACGAGTAAGGAGAGTTTAACATAATAACAGACACCCGGCAAGAATTTTTTATGTTTTGCCTTTAACAAGATCCCAGTACGCTTTAGCCGCCTGTTCTATCTTATTATCGCCGAATACGTAATATTTCCTGCTTTTGATGTCGTCCGGCAAATATTGCTGACTTACATAGTGATTTTTATAGTCATGCGGGTATTTATAGAACTGCCCCTTATTGGGATTATCCTCCCCGTCAAAATGCTTATTCTGAAGAGTTCGCGGAATTCTTCCGTAATTTCCGTTTTGCACGTCCTCCATTGCAGCATTTATTCCCTTGTATGCCGAATTTGATTTCGGGGCGGTGCAAACAAGCACCACCGCGTCGGCAAGAGGTATGCGCGCCTCTGGCAGTCCCACCTGCAGGGCGGCATCCACGGCTGCTTTTACTATGGGAATTATCATCGGATAGGCAAGCCCCACGTCCTCGCAGGCGCACACCATAAGACGCCTTGTAGCCGAAGGGAGATCGCCTGCCTCAAGAAGCCTCGCAAGATAGTGAAGTGCGGCATTGGGGTCGCTGCCGCGCATGGATTTTTGGAACGCGGACATAACGTCATAGTTTTCGTCGCCCTTTTTGTCATATCTGAATGTGTTTTTTTGCGTGAGCGACATTACGCTCTCCGGCGTTATTACCCGTTTGCCGTCCTTCGGTGCTACGGACAGCACCGAAAGCTCCACAAAATTCAGAGCCTTGCGCACATCGCCGCCTGCGGCGTATGCTATATGCTCCTTAACCTCTTGCGGAACCTCTATCAAAGTTCCGCTTTCGTTCTCAAGAAATTTATACCCGCGGTCAATCGCCGGAAGCATATCCTCGGCTGTAACCGATTTAAATTCAAATACCGTTGAACGGCTGAGAACCGCGCTGTATATATAAAAATAAGGATTTTCGGTTGTTGAAGCTATAAGAGTTATAGCCCCGTTTTCTATGTACTGCAAAAGCGATTGTTGCTGTTTTTTATTGAAATACTGTATCTCATCAAGGTAAAGCAATATCCCGTTAGGTGCCGCGAGGGTGTCAAGCTCCGAAACTATTTCTTTAATATCCGCAGTTGACGCATTTGTTCCGTTGAGCTTATGCAGCTTGCGGTTTGTAGTTTTTGCTATAATTTTGGCAAGCGTCGTTTTGCCTGTGCCCGACGGCCCGTAAAATATCAGATTCGGAAGCGTACCCGAATTCAAGATATTGCGAAGCGGCATACCCTCTGCCAAAAGGTGCTTTTGGCCGACCATATCTTCGATTTTTTCGGGACGTAGCCTGTCAGCTAACGGTGAAGACATATATTTACCGCCTTTCCGACTGCATATCCATAATAAAGAATAAAGCGACGCGCCCCGTTGCAGTCATAAAGGACGCGCGTCGACTAAAATTTTTTGTTTTTATTCGGAAATAATCAGCTTTTCGATTTCAGCGGGAGTCGAAACAATATAATCCGCTTTGTGCTCACGAAATTCCTCAAGACTGCCGAAGCCGTAAAGCACCGCTATACACGGTATGCCTGCTCCCTTTGCACCGTCGATGTCAAATTTTCTGTCGCCGACCATAACGGCGTCGTTTTTGGATGAGCCGAGCTTCTTCAGCGCGTTTTCGATTATCTGCGTCTTATCGGAGCGTATTTCATCAAAAGTGACGCCTCCTACATAGTCGAAATAATCGTATAGGTTGTTTTTCTTCAGAATGCTTATTATAAATTGCTCCGGCTTTGACGACGCGGTGGCTGTTTTCACGCCGCAGTCTCGCAGTTTTTTCAAAAGCTCAGGTATACCGTCGTAAGCCCTTGATTCCCAAAGGCCCTTTTCGCGGTATCTCTCGCGGTACTTTTCCACCATAAAATCTATTTTTTCATCGTCATAGGAATAAAAGCTCTTAAAGCTGTCATATATAGGCGGTCCTATAAAACGGCGAAGCTCCTCGTCCGTCGGCTCCGGTTTATTATCCGCCCGAAAAGCATATTTAAGACTTTTGAATATTCCCTCCGACGAGTCAAAAAGAGTTCCGTCGAAGTCAAAAAGCACTGTGCCGAAGTTAAGTTTCATAAAATCCTCGCTTATTTCACCTTTGATACATCGGCAACGACATTTATATAAGCACCGTTTGCGTCAATCGTATAGAAGGTAACTGTATCATTTGAAGAAAATCTGAGATTGTAATGAGCGGCATAATTACTCTCGGTATACACCTTATAGCCCTTTGTCTCGGTATTGAACACATACATACGGTAATCCATGGCATTTGTCACCGTACCGAGCATTACAACGTATTTTCCGTCGGGACTTACGGTGAAAAGAAGCGGATTCATTTTATAGCCTACCGTCTCTATTACCGTGTTATCCTCGGTATTAAACAGTCTGCCGTCCTCTTTCGAAAGAATCCAATCGCCGCTTCTGACATAAGAGCTGCCGTATGTTCCGTAGAACATATTTATTACACTCGACTGACCGTTAAGATACTTCATAGTATTAAAACCGTTGTCGGTTTCTTTAATATACACAAAGCCGCCGTCCGACGTGGGCTTCGCATATGTATCGAGCACGTCTGTTACCGCGTCAACGTCTTTATTGTTGCCGTTTTTGATGTAAATATCCTTCGGAGTGCTGCCGTCCTCCTGCTCCTCGTAGTTTCTGCACGAGAAGAACGGTATTACGGAGGTAGTAGATTTAAGCTCCGTATCGGTTATCATACAGAAGTCCGGACGAACCGCTCCGTTTATGTTTACGGTACGGTTGTTCTCATTGAGAAATCTCGTTGAGGTGCCGTCGTTACGATTGAGAATATACGCTTCCTCCCAGACAACATTGTCGGTATACACCTTTTGAGCGTCTGTATGAAGAAGGAGCAAGCACTTACCGTCCGCAGCGTAAGCCGATGGAAGATTTGCCACCCTGAACATAACGAAATCGTAAATATACACGGGAGTCTGCGCACTCTGCGCCGTGTACACGCCGTAGCCGGTCAAAACACCGTCGCGCTCAACATAATAGATTTTTGCAGGTATCTGCTGACCGCTGAGAGAAACCGTAACGTCCATGGTACCGGTGGGGTCTATCGGGTCATAACTCTTGCCCTTGAACTCATAGAACTGAACGGTTCCGGCGGTGTCCACGGTATAAACGACGGAAGAAATATCCGTTTTCATATACGGTATTTGAATTTCCTTTTGAGAGAGCGTTATTGCGGAGAGCTCGGCCTTTTCTTCACTCTTTGCCGAGCCCTGAGAAGAGCCGTCAGCAGTTGATTTAAGGTACAGTGCACCGCCGAGCATCAAGAGCGCAAGCACCGCAACTATTACGGTAAAAACGGTTTTACCCTTTGTCGGAGCTTTTTTGTCGTTGCCTGCATTAGGCTTTTGCGCTTCTTTTTCAACCGGAGTGCCGTCATTTTTGGTCTTTTCGTTTTTATCCATAAACGGAATACCACCTTTATTATAGTTTGCACTTTTTATACAGTTTTATATTATACTATGAGGCGACAAAAAAAACAAGCCGCGAAGACTTATTGTGTAACGGCACTTATTATAATCCGCAATAAAAACTTATCGGTTTTTGTCGTTTTTTTGCCGTGTGATATTGCATTTTTCAAAAAACTACATTATAATAATTTGTGTCACACTTAAGACGGTTGTGATACCGACCGTTTGAGGTGTGTTTTTTTATGTTTGAATAACGCCGCAGGCGAAAAACAAAAAAGGCTGATCCGCAGCCGTTTACAGGAGAAAAAAGTGAAAAAAGGATTTGACAACGACAAGTATCTAAGTCTCCAATCGGAGCAAATCAGAAGCCGCATCGATGAATTCGGAGGTAAGCTCTATCTTGAATTCGGCGGAAAAATTTTTGACGATTATCACGCTTCGCGCGTGCTGCCGGGATTTTTGCCGGACAGCAAAATGAAAATGCTCATAGAGCTTAAAGACGAAGCGGAAATGATAATCGCAATAAACGCAAACGACATCGAAAAAAGCAAGGTACGCGGTGATATAGGTATAACCTACGACCTCGACGTGCTGAGACTTATCGACATATACTCGTCCTTCGGGCTTGTTGTCAGAAGCGTGGTTTTAACGCAGTACAACTCTCAGCCGCTTGCAAAGGCTTTTTCCGAAAAGCTGAACTCACTCGGCATTGACGTTTATCGTCACTATGCCATTGACAACTACCCTACCGACGTAAAGCTCGTAGTCAGCGATGACGGCTACGGCAAAAATGATTTTATCAAGACCGAAAAATCGCTCGTCGTGGTAACGGCGCCGGGTCCGGGCAGCGGAAAAATGGCTGTTTGCCTGTCTCAGCTATATCATGAGAACAAGCACGGCGTTAAGGCGGGATACGCAAAATTCGAGACTTTTCCCATTTGGAATCTCCCGTTAAAGCACCCCGTCAACCTCGCATATGAGGCGGCAACGACCGACCTCAACGACGTTAATATGATAGACCCGTTTCATCTTGAAGCGTACGGGAAAACAACCGTAAATTACAACCGCGACATAGAGGTATTCCCTGTGCTCAACACTATTTTCGAGCGTATTTACGGAAGCTCGCCCTACCGCTCACCCACCGATATGGGCGTTAATATGGCAGGCTTTTGTATAACCGACGACAAGGTTGTATGCGACGCCGCAAAGCAAGAGGTTATAAGACGTTATTACAAAGCCCTCGTAAGAGAGAAAAACGGCGAAAAGGTTTCGGGCGAAATTTTCAAGCTTGACCTTTTAATGAAGCAGCTTGAGGTCTCGGTTTCGGACAGAAAATGCGTAGAGCCTGCAATAGAAGTGAGCAAAAAGACTAACGCTCCGGCAACGGCGGCATTGCTTCCCGACGGGCAGATTGTAACCGGCAAAACCTCATCTCTTCTCGGCGCAACCTCGGCAATGCTTTTAAACGCGTTGAAAACAATAGCCGGTATAGATGATTCGGTAAAGCTCATCTCGCCATCCGTCATAAGCCCCATACAGCACCTTAAAACAGAGCATTTCGGCAGTAAAAATCCGAGGCTTCATACGAACGAGGTGCTTTTGGCGCTTTCGATTTCCGCTGCAACCGACGAAAATGCACAAAGAGCTATGGACGCTTTACAATATCTTCGCGGATGTGAGGTTCACTCTACCGTAATACTCTCTTCGGTAGACTCCGACACACTCTCAAAGCTCGGCATAAACGTCACATGTGAGCCCGAGCGCGAGACAAGAAATCTTTTCAACAGATAAAACACGGTGCTGCACCGGGCAGGACGCACGGCATACCGCAGCACAGTCTTTATATATAACTAAATCACGCGGGAAACCGCTCTCATAAGGAGAGAAATTTTATGGCAGCAAAGTATATTTTCGTAACAGGCGGCGTTGTTTCCGGTCTCGGCAAGGGAATTACCGCGGCTTCTCTCGGCAGACTTTTAAAGGACAGAGGTCTTAAGGTCACCGTAATGAAGCTTGACCCGTATCTCAATGTTGACCCCGGCACAATGAATCCCATACAACACGGCGAGGTATTTGTAACGGATGACGGAGCGGAAACGGATCTTGACCTCGGACATTATGAGAGATTTATTGACGAAAGCCTCACCAAAAACAGCTCATGCACATCCGGCAGCGTTTATTTTAACGTGCTTTCAAATGAGCGCAAGGGCGTTTACGGTGGGCAAACCGTTCAGATAATTCCTCACATAACAAACGAAATCAAGAGAAGAATCGCTCTTAACGAAACAGAAAATACCGACATAGTTATGGTGGAAATCGGAGGTACCGTAGGCGATATCGAAAGTCTTCCGTTCCTTGAGGCCATACGTCAGTTCGCTCAGGAAAGAGCCGGCAGATGTATGTTTATTCACGTGACATTGGTACCCTTCCTCGGGGCATCAATGGAGCTTAAAACAAAGCCCACGCAGCACTCGGTAAAAGAACTGCTCGGCATCGGCATAAGGCCGAATGTTATAGTCCTCCGCACCGAGCATCACATAGATCGCGACATAAAGGAAAAGATTGCTCTCTTCTGCAATGTCCCATGTGAAAACGTAATAGAAAATATCGATCTCCCCACTCTTTATGAAATTCCGCTTGCACTTGAAAAAGAGGGACTTGACAAAATAGTTGTAAACACCTTAAAGCTTGACTGCAAAGAGCCCGACCACACCGATTGGATGAATATGATAGACAAAAATTCGCATTTGTCAAAGGAGGTCAACATTGCGCTCGTCGGCAAATATGTTGAGCTTCACGACTCATACCTCAGCGTAAACGAGGCATTAAAGCACGGCGGACTCGACCACGACGCGCACGTCAACATCGATTGGGTCGATTCCGAATCAATAACCGAAGAAAATGTTGCGGAACGTCTTAAAAATGCCGACGGCATACTTGTCCCCGGCGGTTTCGGCACACGCGGAATAGAGGGAAAGATCGCCGCAGCAAAATATGCGCGCGAAAACAAGGTTCCGTATCTCGGCATTTGCCTCGGACTTCAGATAGCAATTATTGAATTCGCGAGAAACGTACTCGGTCTCAAGGATGCAAACACAACGGAAATTGATCCCGATACGGAAAACCCCGTAATTTATCTTATGCCCGACCAGCACAACGTAACCGATATGGGCGGCACCATGAGACTCGGCGCATACCCGTGTATGCTTGACGAGGGCTCAAAAGCATACAAAGCATACGGCAAGCAGCTCATTTCCGAGCGTCACCGTCACCGTTACGAGGTAAACAACGATTACAGAGACCTGCTTGAGAAAAACGGTATGCACATATGCGGACTCTCCCCCGACAAGCATATTGTTGAAATGGTAGAGCTCAAGGATCACCCGTGGTTTGTCGCAAGCCAGGCACATCCTGAATTTAAATCGCGTCCGACAAAACCGCATCCCCTTTTCAGCGGACTTATAGGCGCCGCTCTCGATTACAGAGAAAGCAAGTAACAAAGACTAAATTTACAATAAAATAAAAACTGACCGATACCGGCGATGAAAGTCGGCATCGGTCTTATTTTTTGAGCGGAAACGGAAATCACCTTACCATAAGCTGTAACCCCATAACAATCACCCACATATAAGCGCATGTCTTGGGTATCATAAGAAGCCCTACCTTGGGGTGCTTCTTGCTGAGCAGAGTTACCGGCAGATAGCAACCGAACGAGATGATAATTGCGGCCACCATTCTTGTCATATTATATCCGCCGGCATTTCCTGATATGGCGTAAAGAATGATAACTCCTATCCCGGTAACCGCAAAGACAGCGTTTCTTATAACCGAAAGGGTTATATTGCCTTCATCGGAGCACCAGTTGTTCTGCGGAAAAAAGCAGATTACGATTCTGATTATCGCGGAGATCCATATCATAGCCTCAACAGCAACGGGAGCCTGAATTTCGGGAAATGTATATTTCCAAATATACATAAGTATGATATAAAATACAGTCATCGTGATTGACGAGACCTGCAAGCCGATACCGAGCTGCCTCTTGATTTTGTCGCTGCTGCCTCGCACCGCTCTGATAATTCTCGGAACAAGATGGAATGCATCTCCTCCGCAGAGCGTCAATGTCAGAACGCCGTACAGTATAAAAAGCGGGTTGCCGTGAGCCGACGCCAAAAACACTATGCCGGCTATAAGGTCAAACAACAAATATCCCGCGTCGAATACGGACTCCATAATATCGGGAACCTGAGGCTTGTATTTTTCTTTACTCATTGTGTAACTCTTCCTTTTCAATCAGTTTTTCTGCATTATCGCATATCTTTTCAAACGCTCTTTTGCACACCGCCGTTTCTTCCTCTGAAAGTCCGTCGAGCATATCCCTCGCAAAACGTTTTTGCATTTTTATGCCGTCATTTATTATTGCGTCTGCCGCCTCCGAAATAAAAATCTCTATGTGCTTTTTATTTTCTTCGTCAATTTTTTTCACAATCAAGCCTCTGTCCTCAAGAACCTTTAAAGACGTGGACACGTGAGATTTTGTGGACTTTCGGACTTTAGCGATGTCTGCCGCCGTATTATACTGCGGTGAATTATAAAGAAACATCAAAATATCATACTCCATACGGCGAAGCTGATATTTCTCGCACACGGTTGCCGTCAAAAGCTCATAATAACGGGTAATAGTCTTATGTCTGTCCCAAAAATGCATAAGCACCTCCGACATTTTATCGTTCTAAATAGAACAATTAGATTATATTGCTCTCCTCTCGTTTTGTCAACAATAATTTTAAAAAATAAAACCGAGCGCGTTCACAGTCAAAAACACGCTCGGTTTGTCTTTATATATCTGTTCGCTTTTACGGTTAAATAAGCTCTCTGCCCATAAGCACGCCCATAACGCTTGCCATCATAAGGCCGCGAGTCCAACCGCTTGAATCGCCGAGGCAATGAAGCCCCTCAATATTCGTATTGAACTTCTCATCCATCTTTACCTTATTGGAATAGAACTTGATTTCGGGGCCGTAAAGCAGCGTTTCCTCGCTTGCAAAACCGGGTACTACCTTATCGACAGCCTCTATGAATTTGATTATATTCATAAGAGTTCTGTACGGCATTGCGGCTGTAAGGTCGCCTGCCACCGCGTCCGGAAGGGTCGGACGAACGTTACTGCGCGCCAAATCCTCCTGCCATGTGCGCTTACCTGCCAAAATATCACCGTATCTCTGAACGAGGATGTGACCGTCGGCAAGCATATTCACAAGTTCGCCGACTTTCTTTGCATACGGTATAGGCTCATCAAACGGCGGACGGAAATTGTGGCTGCAAAGAATAGCGAGGTTCGTATTGTCGCTCTTTGTATTTTTATAGCTGTGCCCGTTTACCACGGCAAGCGAGTTGTTGTCGTAATTCTCCTGGCTGACAAAGCCGCCGGGATTTTGGCAGAATGTACGCACCTTATTTGTGAACGGTTCTGGATAGCCTATAAGCTTTGACTCATACAGAGCCTCATTTACGTCCTCCATTACCTCGTTTCTGACCTCGACTCTGACGCCGATGTCAACAGTTCCGGGGAGGTGCTCGATATTATGCTTTTTGCACATATCCTCAAGCCAGTCGGCACCCTTTCTGCCCGTTGCTATAACTACATTGTCGGCGGAAACAGAAAATTTTTCGCTCTCCGGCTTACCGCACGGAAGGAATACCGCGCCTTTTGCTCTGCCGTCCTCGACAATCAAATCCACGCATTCCGTTTTAAAGATAATCTCAACTCCGTTGTCGGTAAGATGCTTTTCGATTTTTCCGTAAAGCTCCTGTGCCATTTCCGTGCCGAGATGACGTATGGGGCAATCCACAAGCTTTAATCCCGCCTGTATCGCACGCAGTCTTATCGCCTTGATTTTTTCGTCGTGACCTACTCCCTCGACCTTTTTATCGGCACCGAACGAAAGATATATTCCGTCCGTATACTCTATCATCTGCTGAGCGAATTCGTGGCCTATAAGGTCCGGCAAATTTCCGCCGACCTCGCAGCTGAGCGAAAGCTTGCCGTCTGAGAATGCGCCCGCACCGGAAAAGCCCGTAGTGATATTACAGTCGGGCTTACAGTTTACGCATTTACCCGTCTTGGCTTTGGGACAATGCCTCTTTTCCACGGGCAAGCCTTTTTCAACGATCATTATTTTTTTCTTTGAACCGTTTTTCAGCATCTCAAGAGCGGTAAAAATACCCGAGGGGCCTGCGCCGATGATCAATACGTCCGTTTTCAAATTACTCATTCCTTTACATAAAAAAACCGTAAATACCGGCTTACGTTTTCCGGCCATTTACGGTAATCAGTTACTACTAATTACATATTATATTAGCACGACTGAGCCGTAATGTCAAGCAGACAAAAAAAGCACCGCACAAAGCTTAGCGTTGTGCGGCGCAGATATGAATTTTACATAGGTTTTATCAGTTGGGTGTGTAGAGATTTGCATACGGACGCGAAGTAGTGGGAACAAGCTTTGTGAACGGCACGGACATAATTTCATCAAAGCTCTTGCCGAACTTTTCACAGTAAGCGCGCACATGTCTTTGAAGCTCATCCGTATCGCGACTGTCTAGCTCTTTTACGGCGGTTATATGCTCCGATATATTCTCCTGCGGCACCTCACCGCGTATGAATATTCTGCCGCCGTGCATACCGGTAGCACAATGCGGTCCGACAATCGGCAGCTTTTCCGAATTGTCGAGTCCGAGGACTATGAGTATTCCGCCGGCCATATATTCGCCGAGGAATGCACCTGCGACGCCGCCTATGACCACCACAGGCAAAAGCTCGTGAAACTCTTTCATATGAATTCCCGCTCTTGAGCCCGCGCGTTTTTCGACAAAAATATCGCCGTCGCGCATGGCGTAGCCGAGAGTATCGCCGACATGGCCGTGTATTGTAACTGAGCCGCCGCCCATGGTATTGCCGACAGCCTCCTGACCGTTTCCGTACACCTCGATATTGCCGCCGTTTAAATACGCGCCCATATCGTTGCCGGGCGTTCCGTGTATTTCAATGGTTTTGCCCTTATCGAGTGCTGCGCCTATATACCTTTGGCCGTTTACGTCCTCGACGCGTATCATATCTTCACTTAAAAGCATTCCGCGTATCTCATTATTTAATTCCTGAAAGCTGCGTTTTCCGGCTGTTATTATCATTTCGGACACCTCCGGTTAATTTCTGATTTGCTTATTCGCCCGCATGGCGAATTCCGAGTATTTCAAGTTCTTTGTCATTAAGACCGATACCTCGCAGCATAAGTCTGTTGCCCCTTAAAGAATCTATCGAGTTAAGCCCCATGCCGCCGAGCATCTCTTTTATCTCGTGATTCCACGCATTCACGAGATTTACCACGCGCGGAGTCATTTCGTCCGGGTCAAGTCTTTTCGTAAGTTCGGGCCGCTGAGTTGCAATTCCCCAGTTGCACCTGCCGGTGTGGCATTGCTGGCACATATGGCAGCCCATGGCAATCAGCGGTGCGGTTGCAACATATACCGCGTCCGCTCCGAGGGCGATGGCCTTGACAACATCAGCAGAATTTCTGAAAGATCCCGATACGACAAGCGAAACCGAATTCCTTATACTCTCATCCCTGAGCCTTTGGTCTACCGCCGCCAAGGCGAGTTCTATCGGTATACCGACATTATCCCTTATTCTTGTGGGCGCCGCTCCGGTTCCGCCGCGGAAACCGTCCATAACTATTATATCGGCACCTGCGCGCGCAACGCCTGAAACTATCGCCGAGCAGTTGTGTACGGCGGCTATTTTCACCGCAACGGGTTTTTTATACTGGGTGGCCTCCTTTAAAGACCAAATGAGCTGGCGCAAATCCTCTATCGAATATATATCGTGGTGCGGAGCGGGAGATATGGCATCCGAACCGGACGGTATCATACGCGCATTACTTACCTCCACGGTAACCTTTTCGCCCGGAAGATGTCCGCCTATGCCGGGCTTTGCGCCCTGCCCTATCTTGATTTCGATAAACCGACAGTTATTTAAATACTGCTTGTGAACGCCGAATCTGCCCGATGCAACCTGTACTGCGGCATAATCGGTAAAATCGGTAAGACCCGGGTGAAGTCCGCCCTCACCGGTATTAAAAATCGTTCCGAGCTCTTTGGCTGCCATAGCGAGCGTTTTTTGAGCATTGAACGAAATCGAGCCGAAGGACATTGCCGAAAACATAATCGGGGTTTCGAGCTTTACCTGCGGCGGCATAACCGTCTTGAGCCTGCCATCCTCGGTGAACTCTATCTTGTCGGGCTTTCTGCCGAGGAAGGTTCTTATCTCCATAGGTTCTCTCAAGGGGTCTATGGACGGGTTTGTTACCTGACTCGCGTTTAAAAGCATTTTATCCCAATAAATCGGATACGGCTTATTGTTTGACATACCCGAGAGCAAAACGCCGCCGGTAGTCGCCTGCTTTATAATTTCTTTCTGCGCTGTCGGAGTCCAGTTAGCGTGGTCGCGATACGCCATATCGTATTTTACGATTTTTATCGCGTGCGACGGGCAAATCACGGCACAGCGATGGCACGCCACACACTTTCTCTCATCAGCCAAAACGGCTTTTTTATCCTTCGAGAAAAAATGCACCTTGTATGAGCATTCCTTGACGCATGCACCGCAAAGCGTACAGCGGTCGCGGTTTCTCTCTATATCAAATTCGGGAACGGTAAAATCCATTATCTGTCGCCCTCCCTTGCAAACGGAATAAATATCGGAGTGCCGCCGTCAACCGCGGCTATTTTTTCGGGATCGGGGCAAATTATGCGTATAGCCGATTCCTCTGACGCAAAATATGTTTTGTTACCCTTTTCCGCAGTGATAAGCGAACGCAGTTTAAGCCTGTCGTTAAGAGCGAGCAAGCCGTGCTTTGAGCCTACCAATATCGAGAACGGACCGTTTATCAGCGCGCTTGAATACGCAGTCCTGAGAACGGTGTATACCTTCTGCTTTTCCTCGGGCATACGGTCTATAACATCCCATTCGGGTGCCGCCAATATCTGCGCCGCCGTATCAAGTCTTAAACCCTGACGCCTTACAAGCAAATCAAAAAGATAGGTTATAACCTCGGTATCGGTCTGTAAATTGCAGCGATAACCGAATTGCTCAACGTAACGTCGATTTGCGTCATAGCTTGAAATCTCGCCGTTATGGACTATTGACCAGTCAAGCAGCGTAAACGGGTGCGCGCCGCCCCACCAGCCGGGAGTGTTCGTGGGAAATCTGCCGTGAGCGGTCCACGTGTGAGCCTTGTAGTTTTCAAGCATATAATATTCGCCGACATCCTCGGGGTAGCCGACGGCTTTAAACGCGCCCATATTTTTTCCGCTTGAAAAAACGAACGCACCGTCTATCTCGTTATTTATTTTGATAACACAGCGAGCCGTGTACTCATCCTCGTCAAAGTCGTTCTTTTTGATTTTACTGGCCGGTACGGCTCCGAAATAACGCCATATAAGCGGCGCGTGGTGTATTGACTTTACCTTACGCGTAGGTATCTGCTCAAAATTCTCTATGTCAAAGTGTCTGAATAAAAACTCCTCGGTTTTAATTCGTGCATCATTGTCGTCATAAAAAATATGGAAAGCAAACAAATCCTCATAGTCGGGATAAATCCCGTAAGCCGCAAAGCCGCCGCCGAGACCGTTTGAGCGGTCATGCATCAGCGCAATGCAGTCTATTATATCCGTGCCGTCAAAGCGTTCGCCCGTTCTGTCGGTTATCGCCGCGATGGCACAGCCGGACGGTATACGCACTTCGCCTTCTTTTTTGAGCATAAAAACATCTCCGGTTTTAATTTATTGCATATTGCAAAATGAAAGTTTTGCGTTGGCAACTTTCACTTTGATATAAATATGGGAAATATTTTATATCGGATTTTAATTTTTTTCAAGTGGATTAGCCCTTGTTTTTCAACAATTACACAGAAAAAGCAGATTGCAAGAACACTGTTTTTGATTTTTGCGTTTTTTATATAATTTGACTAAATATTTTTCGCAAAATTCATTTTGCAGCATTCAAGTGAATTTAAACTCACCGAACAGCACAAAATGGGGCGAACGACAACGCTCTCAAAAACGTCGAATTTTGCTGTATTCTTTGATTTTTTCGCCGTAATGTGATTTAATATTTACTGTGCGCAACGCGGAATGATGCAGCGCTGTTAACGTTTTTAATCGGAGGAATAATTTATGATAGGAATAGTTGATGTAGGCGGAGGTATGCGCGGCGTTTTCGGCTGCGGCGTCACCGATTTTCTGTTGGATAACGATATAACCTTTGACTACTGTCTGGGCGTATCCGCCGGGAGTGCCAATTTAGCGTCCTATGTATCAAGGCAGCGCGGCAGAAATTACAGATACTACACCAAATACTCGCTGCGTCCCGAATATATGAGCGCGTTCAATTTTGTAACAAAGCACTCGTTTTTTGACCTCGACTATGTCTATTCCGTGCTATCCGATTCCGACGGTGAGGACCCATTGGATTACAAAACTCTTTCGCAGTCAAATCAAATCTACAAGGCTGTTGCCACCAACGGCGAAACGGGAGAGCCGCATTACTTTACAAAGGACGATTTTCGTCAGGACTACTATGAGCCGTTAAAGGCCTCGAGCGCGATACCCGGTGTTTGCAAGCCCGTAAGCATAGACGGCACCGACTACTTCGACGGTGGGGTTTCCGACCCGATCCCCGTTGAAAAGGCACTTGCGGACGGCTGCGACCACGTATTTCTCATATTGACAAAGCCGATAGATTTCGTCAAAAAGCCCGAAATGTTCAAGAGCGCATACACAAAGGTATTGAAAAAATATCCTGCCGTTATCAAAAAGCTGAATATACGCCACGAAACATATAATAACGAAATCAAAAAAGCGCTTGAATTGTCAAAAGAGGGTAAAGTCACGATTATAGCTCCGGATGACGGATATTCCGTCACCGCATTCACAAGAAATATACGAGAATTAAATCATCTTTACAACGAGGGCTATATAAAGGCGGGAGAAATCCTTAAAAATAAGGGTTATCTGTGATTTTTTGTCTATATCGCTGAAATAATCGCTACTTATCTTATTACTGTTGAAATTTGCTTAATATTAGTATAGTATAGACAAAGAGAAGTTTAAAAAACGCATTTTTTCTCAATATATTTGGAGGTTTTGTATGAATTATTCACTTTCCAAGAAGAAAGCAAAAGAGCTCGTCGAAGCAAAACTTTCTCACTTTATGGGAGTTTCTCCCGAGGAGGCTACCGACGAGCAATACTATAAGGCTATTGCTCTTATCGTCCGCGACATGATGAGTCAGGGTAGAACCGAATTTTCGGAAAAGGCCGCAAAGGCGGGAACGAAAAAGGTTTACTATCTCTGTATGGAATTCCTCATGGGACGTTCTCTTAAAAACAATCTTTACAATTTAAATCTTACAGACGTTTTCGCGAGTGTTCTCGCCGACTACGGAGTTAAGCTTGAAAATCTTTATGAGTGCGAACCGGACGCAGGTCTCGGCAACGGCGGCCTCGGCAGACTTGCCGCCTGCTATCTTGACGCGCTCGCAACCGACGGATACCCCGCAAGAGGATATTCCATACTTTATGAATGCGGAATTTTCAAGCAGAAGCTTGTTGACGGCTGGCAGACCGAGCTTCCGGACTTTTGGCTTCCCGGCGGCGAAGTATGGCTTGTCCCCCACGAAGAGAGCGCACTTGAGGTTCGCTTTGAGGGCAACGTAAACGAATCGTGGGACGGCGGTTTCCACCATGTAGACATTGAGAATTACAAACCCGTACAGGCGGTTCCGTATGATATGTATGTTGCGGGTAAAGACGGAAAGGGAATTTCCGTGCTTCGCCTTTGGGCCGCTAAAGCACCGGCTCTTGATATGACCCTCTTTAATCAGGGCGACTATATGCGTGCTATGGAGCAAAACGCCATGGCCGAAGTCATTTCAAAGGTTCTCTACCCTGCCGACAACCACCCCGAGGGCAAGAGCCTTCGTCTTCGTCAGCAGTATTTTCTTGTATCGGCGTCAATTCAGGATATAGTTCACAGACATCTGCGCGTATTCGGCACAATGGATAACTTCCCCGAAAAGGTTGCCATCCACATAAACGACACGCACCCGACGCTCGCAATACCCGAACTTATGAGAATACTCCTCGACGAATGCGGCTACGGCTGGGACGATGCATGGAAGATAGTCACAAAATCCGTGGCTTACACCAACCACACCGTTATGAAAGAGGCTCTCGAATGCTGGCCGGAGGATATTTACAGCCGCCTGCTTCCGAGAATTTATCAGATAACAAAAGAGATAGACAATCGTCTGCGTTCCTTTGTATGGCAGGCAACAAACAATGCCGATCAGGTTGAGAGAATGGCTGTTGTTTCAAACGGCGTTATACGAATGGCTAATCTCTGTGTTGCATCTTCGCACAGCGTAAACGGCGTTTCGGCGCTCCACAGCGAAATTCTTAAGGAAACCGTATTCCACGATTTCTACGTTCTCACGCCCGACAAATTCAAAAATGTCACAAACGGTATTGCCCACAGACGTTGGCTCTGCCAATCGAACCCCGAGCTTACCGCACTTCTCACCGAGCTTATCGGCGGCGGCTTTGTGTATGACGCAAACGAGCTTTTGAAGCTCCGTGAATTCAAGGACGATGAAAAGGTTCTCGAAAAGCTGCGTGAAATCAAGACGCACAACAAGGAGCATTTTGCCGCACTCGTTAAGAAAAATACCGGCATAGAGCTTGATCCGACCTCAATTTTTGACGTGCAGGTAAAGAGACTTCACGAGTACAAGCGTCAGCATCTCAACGCGCTCAATATTCTTGCCGATTACCTTATGATTAAGGCAAATCCGAGTATTGATTACACTCCGCACACTTACATCTTCGGCGCAAAGGCAGCCGCAGGCTACTATATGGCGAAGAAAATAATCAGCTTTATATATGCTCTCGGCGAAATGATAAACAACGACCCCGACGTAAACGGCAGACTCAAGGTTGTTTACATTGAGGATTATAACGTAACAATGGCCGAAAAGCTTATGCCGGCCGCCGACATTTCGGAGCAGATTTCTCTTGCCGGCACAGAGGCGAGCGGTACGGGCAATATGAAGCTTATGCTCAACGGTGCCATAACCCTCGGCACAATGGACGGTGCAAACATTGAAATCCATGACGCCGTAGGCAGCGACAACATCTTTATTTTCGGTATGAAAACTCCGGAGGTAAACGAGCTCAAGCGCCGCGGCTACAACCCGATGAATTACTACAACAACAATCAAGAGCTGCATAACGTCATTGACTTCATCGCGAAAAATGATATTGCAGGAAAGCGTTTCCCCGAAATTGCCAACATCATCAACAATGACCCGTATATGGTTCTTGCCGATTTTGCCGATTACAGACGTATGCAGCAGTACGCCGTTTCCGTTTGGGCGGATAAGAAAAAGTGGCAGCAGATGTCGCTTATGAACATCTCCGGTGCAGGCATCTTCTCGGCAGACAGGGCAATACATGAATATGCCGATAACATTTGGCATACAAAATCCGCATTCAACGGCGAGACATACCAGGTAGCTGAGCCTGCAAAGGTAAAAAAAGAGGCAGCCGAACAAATCACAGAGAAAAAAGTTGCAGAGGCGAAAGCCACTGAAAAAAAAGCCGAAAAAAAGCCGACAGAAAAAAAGCCGGCAGAAAAAAAGCCGGCAGAAAAAAAGGCAGCCGCAAAAACAGCCGCTTCCGCAGGCAAAAAAGCTAAGAAAAAGAAAAAATAAAATCGCAGCAGCATAAACTTAAAGGCGTCATCAAAATTTTGATGACGCCTTTTTATTATAATACATTGCGGCTTTTCAGAGGCTTATTTGCCTTCGTGAGCCTTGGCCTCCTTCAGCGCACAGACAAGCTGGTCGGGGCAAGATGTGTTTTTAAACCCACACTTGATTCCCGAGAAAGCCTTTTCGACCTCCTCCACGGATTTACCGCGCACTATCGCCGAAATACCCTGAAGATTTCCGTTACATCCGCCGTAGAACTTAACATCCTTGATAACATCTCCGTCAAGCTCCACATCTATTTGCCTTGAGCAGGTTCCCTTGGTTTTATAGCTATACATCATTTTAGCTCCTTTCCTATTTCATCCGAGAGCCGTGAAAGCTCCTCCATTGAGAGCTTTTCCGCTCTCACCGTAGGCGACAGCCCTGCACGCTCTATTGCCGCCGCCGCTGCCTCCTTTGATATGCAAAGTCCGCCCGACAAGCCGTTTACAGCTGTTTTGCGACGCATTGAAAATGCCGCCTTGACCGTATTGAAAAATACTTTTTCGCTCTTAGGAGTCACCCTTTTGCCGTCAAGAAGCGTCAATTCAATCACCGCGCTGTCAACCTTCGGACTCGGTATAAAGCTCTCTCTCGGGACGGAAAACAAGAGCCTTGCATCGGCATAATAATTCACGCCTACCGTTACCGCACCGGAATTTTTACCGCCGACTTCGGCACAAAATCTGTCTGCCGCCTCTTTTTGAACCATCACCACTATTTTTTTTAGCGGCAGCTGTTCGGACAGCAGCTTCATAATTACGGGTGAAGTGATATAATACGGCAAATTTGCACACACCGTCACTTCGCTGCAATCGGCAAACTTCTCGGATATAAGCTTTTTTAAATCAAGCTTTAAAATATCGTCGTTTACTATTTCCACATTATCGCAGTCACAAAGCGTTTCATGAAGCACCGGCAAGAGCCGCTTGTCAAGCTCTACCGAAACGACCTTTTCAGCGCGCTTTGAAAGCTCGCTCGTCAGCACCCCTATGCCGGGTCCGACTTCAAGCACTCCGCAAGACTTGTCTGTTGCCGCGGCGTCTGCCATACGCGGACAAACGCTGCTGTCGATTAAAAAGTTTTGCCCGAGAGATTTGGAAAACGCGAAGCCGTGCCGTGCGAGAACAGATTTTACAATATTTATATCAGCTAAATCAACAGACATCTTTTTTAACCTTTTCGAGTCTTTCCATACCGAGTACGATATTTTCATCTGAGGGTGTGGTGTAATTCATACGGAAGCAATTAGTGGTGTCGCCGTCCTCTACCATAAATGCAGTACCGGGAACAACAGCCACCTTTTCCTTAATGGCTCGCTTTACAAAGTCAAGCATATCGATTTTTTCGGGAAGCTCGCACCAGACGAACATTCCGCCCTCGGGGCGTACATACGATACAAGGTCGCCGAGCTTTTCATCTATAAGGTCACACATAAGAGTCATCTTACGGCGGTAAATATCGCGGATTTTGCCTATATGCGCTTCAAAATCGGTAGTGCTCATCCACTCGTATACAAGCATCTGATTAAACATTGCCGTGTGAACATCCTGCCCCTGCTTGCAGACTGTCATCTTTGCAACAATCGGCTCCGGAGCTATTACGTAAGCAACGCGGATACCCGGTGCCAACACCTTTGAGAAGGAGCCGGCATATATTACGATACCGTCCTCATCCATGCTCTTGACGGTAGGTACATTTTCACCCGACACACGCAAATCACCGTATGGGTTGTCCTCTAAAATTAACACGCCGTATTTTTTGGCAAGTGCATACAATGTCTTTCTTTTTTCGAGTGACATAGTTCTGCCGGACGGATTTTGGAAATTGGGTATGGTGTAAATAAAACGCACGTTCTTATTCTCTTTAAGAACCTTTTCAAGAGCGTTCATATCCATACCGTCCTCTTCAACCGGAACGCCCTTAAGCTTGCAACCGTAAGAGCGGAAGCAGTTAAGCGAGCCGATAAACGACGGATTTTCGCATACGATTATATCGCCGAAATTGCAGAGTGATTTCGTTGCCAAATCCATAACCTGAGTAGCTCCCGAGGTTATGATAAGCTTATCGAAGTCTCTTCCTATATTGTTCTTTTTCTTCATATAATCGGCAACGGTTTTTCTGAGCGGCTCATAGCCCTCGGTAACGCCGTACTGAAGAGCCGTTATAGGCTCGTTCTCAAAAATTTTTGCGCTGATACGTCTTACGTCGTCTACGGGGAACGCCGCGACATCGGGATTGCCTGCGGCAAACGGAATTATCGCAGGGTCTGCCGTAGCCTTTAATATTTCACGGATTGCGGACGGCTGAAGAGCCGAAATTCTGTCCGAAAATACATATTCCATAATATTTTGCATCTCCTTGGGTGATAGTGACCTTACACATAAAGTACAACAATGATTATAACACAACGCGCCGAATATAACAAGCGCGGCGCATACTGTTTCAGATATACCGAAAAGACAAAACGGGTGCAAAGGAAGCCTTCACACCCGTAGCTTTTATTTGTCCCACAGGACTATTTTGCCCTCTTTTCGCGTTTTGTTCATATCAATAAGTCTCTGATTTTCACTTCCGCGAAATCTCAATGAAATATTTCTTTTGGCCTCTACGAATTCGCCGTCAACAAGCACATCGAGCATAGACAGCATCTCCTTTGTAACCTCGCACACGGCGCGGCTGTCGCCCGTCAACTCTTCATAGGTGTACCCTGAAAAGCTCCACACGGTCTTTTGCGGCAGTTCTTTTTTTATACGCCGAAGCAGCTTTACGAGTTCACGCTGATTTTCCGGCTCAAACGGCTCTCCTCCGAGAAGAGTTATACCGTCTACATAGTCCGGCCTTAAGGACTCGATTATTTCATCCTCGGTCTTTTTTGTGTACCTTTCGCCGTAATCGAAGTTCCACGTTTCGGGTTGGAAGCAGCCCTTGCAGTGGTGTGTGCAGCCCGATACAAAAAGCACCGTGCGCACGCCCACTCCGTTTGCGATGTCACATTTTTTAATAGCACCGTAATTCATTACAGATGAAGCACTCTTTCTTTTATTTCCTGAGTTCTGCCCTGATTCCAGAACTGAGAACCGATATAACCGCAGGTACGTCTTGCAACGTTCATCTTAGACTGATCCTCATTGCCGCAGTTGGGGCAACGCCACACAAGCTTGCCGTCCTCCTCGACTATCTGTATTTCTCCGTCATAGCCGCACACCTGGCAATAATCCGACTTTGTATTAAGCTCGGCGTACATAATATTGTTGTAGATAAACTTCATTACCTCAAGTACCGCAGGGATGTTCTGCTGCATATTGGGCACCTCAACGTACGAAATAGCGCCGCCCGGTGAGAGCTTTTGGAATTTGGATTCAAGCTCAAGTTTGCTGAATGCGTCTATCTTTTCGGTGACGTGGATATGATAGGAGTTTGTGATGTAATTTCTGTCTGTAACGCCCTTTATGATACCGAAACGGTTCTGAAGACATTTTGCGAATTTATACGTTGTGGACTCAAGCGGTGTACCGTAAATAGAATAGTCTATATTCTCGGCAGCCTTCCACTCGGCGCAGGCGTCGTTAAGCCTTTGCATTACGCGCAGACCAAACTCCTCGCCCTCTTTTTCGGTTAATTTTTTGCCTGTTATCTCATAAACGCACTCCCAAAGTCCGGCATAGCCGAGCGAGAGCGTGGAATAACCGCCGTGAAGAAGCTTATCGATAGGCTCGCCCTTTTTGAGCCTTGCAAGCGCACCGTACTGCCAGAGTATGGGGGCTGCGTCGGAGAGTGTGCCCTCAAGTCTTTCATGGCGGCACTGAAGAGCTCTGTGGCAAAGCTCAAGTCTTTCATCGAGAACCTGCCAGAATTTTTCTTCGCTCTTGTTGCCGTCACGTGCGGCTGTGCAGGCGACATCTACGAGATTTATGGTTACAACACCCTGATTGAATCTGCCGTAATATTTCGGCTTGCCGTTTTCATCGACGTACGGAGTTAAGAAGCTGCGGCAGCCCATGCAGGTATAGCAGTTGCCGTTGCCGTTCTTATCGATTTTAAGCTTCAACATAATTTTTTCCGAAATATAATCGGGAACCATTCTCTTTGCCGTACACTCGGCGGCAAGCTTTGTGAGATACCAAAATCTCGAATCCTCGGTTATATTGTCCTCTTCAAGCACGTAAATAAGCTTAGGGAATGCGGGAGTGACCCATACGCCCACCTCATTTTTGGTGCCCTTTATACGCTGCTTTAAAACCTCTTCGATTATTATTGCAAGGTCCTTTTTCTCCTGCTCGTTTTTAGCCTCGTTGAGATACATAAAGACGGTTACAAACGGTGCCTGACCGTTTGTGGTAAGAAGAGTTACGACCTGATACTGTATAGTCTGAACGCCGCGCTTGATCTCGTCGCGGACGCGCTTTTCGACAAGGCTCTTAACCTGCTCGTCGTCTGCATCTATGCCGAATTCTTCCATCTCGGCTCTCACCTGACGTGTTATTTTTTCACGCGAAATCTGAACGAACGGAGCCAAATGCGCAAGTGAAATCGACTGACCGCCGTACTGATTTGAAGCAACCTGTGCTATTATCTGCGTAGCTATATTGCAAGCAGTAGAAAACGAATGAGGCTTCTCTATCATGGTACCCGAAATAACGGTACCGTTTTGGAGCATATCCTCCAAATTTACAAGGTCGCAATTGTGCATATGCTGAGCAAAATAGTCGGCGTCGTGGAAGTGAATAAGTCCTTCCTCGTGAGCCTTTACTATATCCTCGGGAAGAAGAATTCTCTTGGTCAAATCCTTGCTGACTTCGCCCGCCATATAGTCACGCTGAACCGAGTTTACGGTAGGGTTCTTATTTGAGTTTTCCTGTTTAACCTCTTCATTGTTGCACTCGATAAGAGATAAAATCTGATTGTCGGTGGTATTTGAGGCACGGGCAAGGTTTCTGGTGAAGCGATAGCGGATATATCTCTTGGCGGTCTCGGGAGCACCCTGCAAAATGATGTGGGTTTCGACAAGCTCCTGTATCTCTTCCACGGAGAGAGCGCGATTCATTTCGTTACAGTGATCCTCTATAACAAGAGAAATATAATCTATCTGCCTGTCGGTAAGTTCAGGCGTGCCGTCCGTCTCGTTATTCGCCTTAGCTATGGCGTCCTTTATCTTTTGACGGTCAAATGTCTCCTCGGCGCCGTTCCTCTTGATGATTTTCATTACTTCTGCCCCTTTTATGATTGATTTATATACAATTAATTTTTTCGCGCAGTCATATGTTTTTGTCGCGTCATAGATATATATTACTACACACAGGTTCTTTTTGCAAGAGCAAAACACAATATCTATGAATTTTTTGAGTATTTTTCAGTTTCAACAACTATATATTGTGATAGTTTATAACTAAAACCGCTCTTTGCACAAAAAAATTTTTTTCTTTTGTGCAACATAGACATTAAAATTTGATATTACTTTTACAGCATTAAAAATGTCGTAAAAAGGAAAAATCGGACAAAAAAAGAGCCGCCAAACGGCGGCTCTCAATTTTTCTTAAATTACGCTTTGTCTGCGCAGCCGAGAACAGTCTCGATTTTATGAGAAACAACCTCTTCGATAAGGTCTCTTGCCGGAGCAAGATACTTACGGGGATCAAAATCGCCGGGTTTCTCAATAAAGTGCTTACGGATAGCAGCCGTCATAGCTATACGGATATCGGAGTCTACGTTTATTTTGCAGACAGCCATTTTAGCAGCCTCACGAAGCATATCCTCGGGGATACCGATAGCATCGGGCATCTGTCCGCCGTACTCATTGATCATCTTGATGTGATCCTGATTTACAGAGCTTGCGCCGTGGAGAACAATCGGGAAACCGGGAAGCTTTTTGCCGACTTCTTCAAGAATGTCAAAGCGGAGCTGCGGCTTCTGACCGGGCTTAAACTTATATGCGCCGTGGCTTGTACCGATAGCAATTGCAAGCGAATCAACGCCTGTTCTCGTAACGAAATCAAGCACCTGCTCGGGCTTTGTGAAGGAAGCGTCCTCTGCGCTTACGTTAACCGCGTCCTCGATACCGGCAAGAGTACCAAGCTCGCCCTCAACAACTACGCCGTGAGCATGAGCATATTCAACTACCATCTTTGTAAGAGCGATATTCTCTTCATAGGGAAGAGAGGAACCGTCTATCATAACCGAAGTAAATCCGCCGTCTATGCAAGCCTTGCAGGTCTCAAAATCGGGGCCGTGATCAAGGTGAAGGGCTATCGGAAGACCGGTCTCCTCTGCGGCAGCCTTAACCATAGCTACAAGATAATTGTGAGAAGCATATTTTCTTGCGCCTGCGGAAACCTGAAGAATTACGGGCGCATTATGCTTTTTGCAAGCTCTTGTGATACCCTGGATAATCTCCATATTGTTGACGTTGAAAGCGCCTATTGCATAGCCGCCCTCATAAGCCTTTTTGAACATTTCTGTCGTTGTTACCAATGGCATTGAAAGTCACTCCTTGAGTTTTTATATTATTTGATTGATTGTTTTTTCAGCACTTAAATACCCCTTCAAGTGCGAACATATTATAACTCACAGTATCGGATATGTCAAATCATAATCTTTAAAATCAACAGTATTTTGCGGATTATTCATTGCCGCGGGCTCATTTTTAAAAGCTGCTTTGCAAAGCTGTTTTCGCTGTCGAAGACGCAAAGCATAAAATAAAACGGCACAGACAGTGCCGTTTTACAAGCTTGATTATTCAATTAAACTCCGAGGCCTTACACCACTATTCTATTCGGAAAGATACGCCTCGGCTTTCAGCAGTGTGGCCTTTACTCTGTATGAGGTTATCACGATTTTTATTCTGCGTGCGGTTTTCACACGCCTTAAAAGACAAATTTTCTTGTAACCTATAACCGTGCCTTTACAAAGTTTTTTCCATCTGCCGTTTTTCTCGTAGTAAATCTTAAACGACTCTATCTGCTGACCCGTTGCAATATTTTCCTGAAGCACAAGCTTATCGAAGTTTACGGGTTTTCCGAAATCCACTACGATTTCCGGCTCTTCATCGTCCGACGCGGCCTGCCAATAAAGCGAGTCGTCGTCCTCTATTATGTTTTTGGCAAGATGCTCGCTGTCAATTTCGCTTGACGAGGTCGCCTTAGCGTCAGAAGCAAGATTTTTCGGAAAGCGGCGTTTTAAAAGTCTGCCGAAGCTGTCGAGCGTCAGCTCATCCGTCTTTGCTATCTTACCGCGTTTATCGGGCGGAATGTTAAGAAGCAGGGCGGCGTTTCCGCCTACCGACTTTATATAAATATCGTAGAGTTTCTTTAAAGATTTGACCTTTGCGTCCTCGTTTTCGTGGTAAAACCAGCCCGGACGAATTGAGACGTCTACTTCGGCGGGATACCATATAAAGGCGGTTTCGCCCTTTATCGCCTTGCGCGAACCGAGGTCAAGAGTCATCTCGTTGTGTTTTTTACGGAACTTCTCGTCATCAACCTTTTGCGATCTTTCGGCGATATAGTCGTTTTTGGAAAGCCATGCCGGCACAACGCTCCACTCGGATGAGCGGCACACGCCCGCTTCGTTGCCTATCCAGCGAACATCGGGTCCGCTGACGCAGATAACCGCATTCGGCTGAAGCTCTCGGACAAGAGCATAGTAACCGTTCCAATCGTATTTCTGAACCTTACCGTTAGGGCCCTCGCCGCACGCGCCGTCAAGCCACACGCAAAAGATGTCGCCGTAGTTTGTAAGAAGTTCACGGAGCTGGTTTTTGTAATAAGTATTATATGCCGCTCCGCTGCCGTAGGTTTTTTCGTGTCTGTCCCACGGGGACAGATACACACCGAAGCCGAGAGAATACTTGCGGCAAGCCTCTGCGACCTCCTTCACAATGTCGCCGTTTCCGTCTTTAAACGGGCTGTTCTTAACGGAATAGTCCGTGTACTCGGACGGCCAAAGGCAAAAACCGTCATGATGCTTGCAGGTTAATATCAGCGCCTTCATCCCGGCGCTCTTTACCGACATTGCCCATTGTTCGGCGTCAAAATCGGTGGGATTGAAAACCTCGGGCGGCGTTTTGCCGTCGCCCCATTCTTTACCAGTAAACGTATTCATTCCGAAATGGCAAAAAGCGTAAAATTCGGTTTTTTGCCACTTTAACTGTCTTTCCTCCGGGACTATACCGGCAGCTTTTTCAAAATCCTGCATTAAGATATCCTTCCGATGATTATGATTTTCCGAGCGTAACTATATGTATTGCGCCTGTCGGGCAGCCTGCGGCACACTTTCCGCAGCCGACACACTTATCGTAATCCACGTGCGCCGTGTTGTTTTCAACTGTAACCGCGCCTACGGGGCAAACCTTTTGGCACTTCATACAGCCTATGCAGCCGACCTTGCATTCTTTTCTTGTGAATGCGCCCTTGTTGTGATTTTTACAGGTTACCGCAGCCTTTTTTTCGTACAGCGGTAAAAGCTCGATAAGCCCCTTAGGGCAGGTATTTATGCATTTTTTACAAGCTCTGCAAAGAAGCGGATCAACTCTCGCGACGCCGTCGCAAATGCTTATTGCACCGTACTCGCAGACGTTTACGCAATCGCCGTAGCCTATGCAGCCGTATACGCAGTCCTTGGGTCCTCCGAAGAGCTGATTTGCCATTTTGCAGCTTCTCTGCCCCTCATAGTTAAGCTTGAGTTTACTGTTTTCGTGGGTTCCGTTGCAGTGAACAAACGCCGCCATCGGCTTTATGTCGCCTGCCTCCACGCCGAGCACCGCAGCTACACCTTTGGCAGCATCGGCTCCGCCCGGAGCGCAGAGATTAGTCTCTTTTGTCTTGCCCTCCGAAAGTGCCGCGGCATAACCGTCGCAGCCCGAAAAGCCGCACGCGCCGCAGTTTGCACCGGGGAGACATTCTCTTATTTTTTCGGCGGTTTCATCCTTCGGAACAGCCATAACTATGCTCGCCACGGCAAGACCGAGTCCGCATATAAGACCTATGCCCGCAACAAGGATAACAGCCAATAAAATCGTGTTCATTTAAAAGCCCCCCTTATGCAAATATGCCTTCGACAAGGCCGGAAAAGCCGAGGAACGAAAGAGAAGTAAGACTTGCGGCAACAAGCGTTATGGGCAAGCCCTGCAAAAATTTCGGTATATCCGCCGTTTCAAGCTTTTCTCTTACTCCGGCGAACATTACCATAGCTACAAGGAAGCCTACGCCCGAACCGAAGGAGTTTACAAGACCCTCAAGGAAAGTGTAGCCCTCGGTTATATTGAGTATGGTAACACCGAGCACGGCGCAGTTTGTTGTTATAAGCGGAAGATATATGCCGAGCGCCTTATAAAGCGACGGAATATATTTTTTCAAGGTTATCTCAATAAGCTGAACCAAAGCGGCTATTACAAGAATGAACACTATCGTCTGAAGATAGCCGAGCCCGTGATTATCAAGAAATGTATTTAACGGATAAGTAACCGCCGAAGAGATGACCATTACGAAAATTACCGCAAGGCTCATACCGACGGCTGTATTTAGTTTTTTGGATACGCCGAGAAACGGGCATATACCGAGGAATTTGGAGAGTATGTAGTTGTTTGTAAGAATAGCGGTCAAAATTATGGACAAATATATTTTCATTATTCAGCCGCCTCCTTTTTCTCATTTTCGCACTTGTCGCCGCTGTCTTTAAGACTGCACGAAGCCGCCATGGGGCAGCTGCAGCACGAATGGAGTTCCGCCTTCGGCTTACCCTTCTTTTCGGCAAGGCGGTTTGCACATGCCATAACCAAGCCGAACACAAAGAAGCCGCCGGGAGCCAATACAAATATCGTCATAGGCGGTATGGATTCGGGAAGCACTTGGAAGCCCAAAAGCTTGCCTGCACCGAGAAGCTCTCTGACGCCGCCCATTATTATGAGCGCGCAGGTAAAGCCTATGCCCATACCGAGACCGTCGGCAGCCGAACGTATAACGCTGTTTTTGCCTGCGAACGCCTCGGCTCTGCCGAGAATTATGCAGTTAACGACTATAAGAGGCAAATACACGCCGAGCATATCGTTAAGCGCCGGCAAATACGCCTTAACAAGCATTTGCACTATCGTTACAAAGCCGGCTATAACAACTATGTAGCAGGGAATTCTTACCTTTGACGGAATTACCTTGCGAAGTGCCGAAATTACTATGTTTGAGCAAACCAAAACTATGGCAGCCGAAAGCCCCATACCTATGGCACTCTCAAGCGATGTGGTGGTGGCGAGTGTGGGACACGTTCCGAGAACAAGTCTTAAAACCGGGTTTTCCTTTAAAAGTCCCTTGGAAAACTCCTGAAATATCGTTTTCTTTTCAGCCAACCTTCTCGCCTCCTATCTGTGAATAAAGACTGAGCGCCGTATTAACCGCCGACGTGACCGCCTTTGATGTTATCGTAGCTCCCGTAAGAGCTTGAATTTCGGTATCTGACGCGCCGTTTTTGGAAACGCCTATCGTACCGGATTTTCCTATGTACTGATTTATAAAGCTCTCGTTTTTGGCATTCATACCGAGACCTGCCGTCTCGCTTATCGAGAGTATTGACACGCCCGTAACCTTTCCGCTCGTATCAATGCCTACCATAAGGTCAATGTCGCCGCCGTAGCCCTTTGCCGAGGTTTTGAACACATAACCTATTGTGTCGCCGGAGGCGGTTCCCTCATAGTAGGTGTAGTCCTTACCGTCGGCACTCACCGTAAGAGCGTCCGAAAACTCGTCTGCCGAGGCTAAGACCTCTGCCTTTGTTTTATCCTCTGTCTCTTTTGACAGCTTTTGTATCTGCGGTGCCGTAAGCATATTTGTGACCGCCAGAAGAGCGGTGACCACAAGGCAAATCACAAAGAGTGAAACGGTAGGAATCAAAATGTCCTTTGCGGTGAATTTCTTTTTCATCACGCTGCCGCCTCCTTTTTCTCTTTTTTCTCCTTGAGAGTTCCGAAGGGCTTTGGAGCTGTGAGATGCTCAATATGCGGAACGAGAATATTCATAAGAATTATTGAGAATGAAACGCCCTCGGGCAAATTTCCGAACATTCTAATGAGAGACGTTACAATTCCGCATCCCACGGCAAATATTATTTTTCCCTTTGTGCTTATCGGCGAGGTGCTGTAATCGGTAGCCATAAATACAGCACCGAGCAAAAGGCCGCCCGACAAGAGCTGATATGCCGTAAAGGTAAGACTGCCCTTGCCCGCTATCAGCATTATTACGGCAACTGTGCCGACAAAACAGAGCGGAATTACGGGAGATATTACCTTACGTATTAAGAGATAGATAAATCCGAGCAGCAGCGCGACGGCGCACGTTTCGCCGAGGCAGCCCTCCCTTACGCCGAAGAACATATTTGTGAGCGTGGGAAGCCCTGCGGCATTTATTGCGGCATCTATATCGCCTGCTTTATACACGCTTGTCATCTGTGAAAGAGGCGTTGCGGACGTGACCGCGTCAACCGCGGCATTTCTCCAAGCAAACGGAGCCGGATAGTCGGACATCGCATTTGCAAACGACGTCATAAGCACGATTCTGCCTGCAAGCGCAGGGTTTACGAAGTTCTGACCTATGCCGCCGAAGAACTGCTTTGCGACGATAATTGCAACTGCGTCGCCGATTATTACCATCCAGATCGGCATTGTGGACGGCAAATTGAAAGCTAAAAGAATACCGGTTACCACAGCACTTAAATCGCCTATGGTATTATCTCTTTTCATAACCTTGCGCGCTATGTATTCAAACAAAACACATGAGAGGACGCTCACCGCCGTAACGAGCAGCGAACGGAATCCGAACAGCACCACCGACATTATAAGTGCCGGCATAAGGGCGATAATTACGTCGAGCATTATGCTTCTTGTTGTATCGACTGAACGCTTGTGAGGCGAAGGAGATACGGTAAGCTTTATATTTTCTTCACTCATTTTTTCTGCGCCTCCGATCTTACAATAGATTTTGCGTCACGCATAAACTGAACAAGCGGTTTGCCGGCAGGGCACGTATACGCGCACGAACCGCACTCCATACAAACCATTGCGCCCGCCTTTAAAAGATTCTTTACATCCTTTTGCACCGCGTACTTATGTATTACCGTCGGCTGAAGATGCATGGGGCAGGCCTTAGCGCATCTGCCGCAGTGTATACAAGCCGTTTCCGTCTTAAGGCTCATATCGTCATCGGTGAAGGCAAGAATTGCGTTATTGCATTTTAATATCGGGTGGTGCGTATCGACTATCGAGGTACCCATCATGGGTCCGCCGGTAATTATTTTAACCGGGGGCTCGCGGAAACCGCCGCACGCCTTGATGATGTAATCTATCTCGGTGCCTATCGGAACGCGCACATTCTGCGGAGCGGTTATGGCAGAACCGTCAACCGTAAGAGAACGCGATACAAGCGGCTTGCCCGATTTTAAATAGCGTGAAATAAATGCCGCCGAGGTCACGTTCATAACAACACAGCCCACGTCCGAGGGAAGCTTTCCGGGGGGAACGCGTCTGCCCGTTGCGGAGAGTATCATCATTTTCTCTGCACCCTGCGGGTATTTTGAGCGAAGAGGCATAACCTTGATTACGTCGTCGGGGTCGTCCTTTTCGGCTATTCTCTCAAGAATTTTGATGGCATCGGGCTTGTTGTCCTCAACCGCTATTATGACCTTCTTGAAATTGAGTATATCCTTTAAAAGATGTACTCCGCTCATTACGTCCCACGAATTATCGAGACATTCGCGGTAGTCAACCGTTATATACGGCTCACATTCCGCCGCGTTTATTATAAGTGTGTCAACGCTGCCGTCCTGCGGGAAATTGAGCTTTACATGAGTCGGAAAGCCCGCTCCGCCGAGTCCTACCGCGCCGGAAGCTCTGACAGCCTTTATCAGTTCATCGTGAGTTTCGACCTTTGGCGGTGTAAACTCCGCCTCCTCCATAAGCCCGTCGTTTTCGATAATGACGGCTTGAGACACAATACCTTGAGCGGTTCTGATTTCCTTTACCGCCGTAACCTTACCCGACACGGACGCGTGCACGGGTGCGCTTACGTACTTATCGGTATCGCCTACTACCTGACCTACAAGAACTCTGTCGCCGACCTTTACCGTTGGCGTACACGGCGCGCCGATATGCTGGCTCATCGGAAGCGTGACCGTTTCCGGAGCCGGAATGCGTTTAACCTGCATATCCTTGGTGTGCTTTTCGTGCGAAACACTTACACCGCCTCTGACTTTTTTTACAGGTTTTATTATTTCAGAGCGCATTCATCTTCCTCCCTTTACAGCTTTATCTATATTATGAAGCTTTGGCATAACGGCCCTCAATATGCTTCCCGTGACGGCCCCCGTAACAAGAGCCGACAAAAGAAGCACCGGGGCATAGCCTATAACCGACTCTCCGGAAACCATAATCGCGGCAACCGAAAACTGCCCTGCATTATGAGCCAAAGCCGACAAAATACCTATTTCTATATATCCTGCGTTTTTCGAAAGTCTAAATAATAAATACATCATAACGGTGCTCAGCACTCCGCCTGCGAGTGACATAAAAAATGCCGTGGCACCGCGCGTAAGAAAAACAAACAGCGACTTTAAAAGCGTCACCGACAGTGCCGGTATAAGCCCGAATTCCGAGGCGGCAAACATAACCGCTATATTGGAAAAACCTGCCTTGGCTCCGGGCGGCATAAACGCAGCTGTCGGTATCAGCCCCTCAAGAAACGAGAGTGTTATTGCCACAGCCGCAGCTATACCCGTAAATGCGGCCTTATATGATTTTGTCTTAGTTATCTTCATATCAATATGTAATCACGTCTATATTTTCGGTAGTGCCCTTTATGCTTACGACTGTTTTAAGCGGCACGCACACGGCACTTTCCCCCGCGCGGCACAGCTTACCCGTTCTCATACATATCTTGTCTTTACACGGAGAACTTTCTACCCATATTTCGCCGTTTTCGGCGGCTATTACAATACCGTTGTCGAGCGTAAACTCTCGCTTTTCCGCAATCTCATCAAGAGACAGCGTCAAAACGGTCACACCGTCCGACGTGACAACGGCAGTGAGTGATGTTTTCGCCCTTGTATATTTATACGCCGTAAGCACCGCAATTACCATAACCGTAATTATTATAAGCGCCGCTCCGTGCTTTCCCAAAAGCTTTCTTTCCATATCAGACAAGAGAGTAATCGCCGTTTGTTATTTTTAAATACGGCTTTATGCCGTCCGTCGCAAAGACGGTTCTGTCCTTATAGACAAACACCGCGTCCGCATTGTACTTTTCGAGTATCGGCAGAGACTCTTCCTTTCCGAGAATAAAACAGAGCGTTGATAGAGCGTCGCTCAAAAGCCCCGTAGGAGCCTTTATCGTAACACTTGTAAGCTCCGTTTGCACCGGATAGCCGGTGGTCAAATCCAAAATGTGAAAATATGTTTTTCCGTCCTCGGCGGTAAATCTCTTTTCATAATCGCCCGAGGTTGATATAAAAGCATCTGTAAGCGACAGCACCGCAAAATAATCGTTTTCCGTTTTATACGGGTCGCGTATTCCTACATTCCAGCTTTTGCCTTTTTTCGGTAAGCCGTATGTCGCTACGCTGCCGCCGACGGAAATTACGGCACCCGTTATTTTGCCGCCCTGCGAATTTATTTCGTCTATTCTCTTAACCGCCTCGTCAAGTGCTATTCCTTTGCCTGCGGAGCCGAGATTGAGCTTTGCGCCGTCGGGGATATAAACTTTTTTGCCGTCGCCGAAAATTAATTTATCGTCACCGCATTTTTCTTTTGCGGATAAAATTTCATCCTCGCTCGGGAGGCGGAACTCGTCGGTATCAAAACCCCAAAGCTCCGTCAGCGCTCCGGACAAAACGGCAGCCTTGCCGTGGGAATCGGAATACACGTCGCAAACGGTGCGAAGCTCATCATATGTCTCAGAGCTCACCGTTTCTCCGTGCTCGCCCGAGGAATTTACTCTGTATATATCGCTGCCCTCATAATTTTTTGAAATGCGCTCGTCTGTTTGAACTACTTCAGCCAAAAGGTTTGCGTTTTCCAAAGCCTCGGAGTTTTTCCCGTAAAGCTTAATGCCTACAAGCGACCCCATAGAAAAGCCCGTCTGCTCCGCTGATTTTGTGTTTACCGAACAAGATGACAGCTCAAACAGTAAAACAAGGCAAAACACAGCGGCAATAAGTTTTTTTAACGACCTTGCCAAGCTTGTTTCACCTCACAACTGCCTAATTCGACGACACTACAATTAAATATACAATATTTCAAGGGTTAGTTCAAGCAAAGTTTGAAAATTAACAAAGTTTGCCGTGTAAAACTTCCCTTTTTGTCTCAAGCCTATAAAAATTCAGGGGAAGCAAGGCTCAAAGCGATGCTTCCCCGTAAAAACCGCGAATTTTTATTATGACAATTCAAATTGACCGGTATACAGCTGATAATATTTACCGTGCTGCTTAATAAGGTCATCATGACTGCCGCGCTCTATTATCTTACCGTGCTCAAGCACCATTATGGCGTCCGCATTGCGTACCGTGGACAAACGGTGAGCTATCACAAAGGTGGTTCTGCCGTTCATAAGCTTATCCATGCCCTTTTCTATAAGATGCTCGGTGCGTGTATCTATGGAGCTTGTAGCCTCGTCAAGCACGAGCACGGGCGGGTCTGCCACAGCCGCTCTCGCAATCGCTATGAGCTGTCTTTGCCCCTGACTCAGGTTTGCGCCGTCGCCTGTTATAACCGTGTCGTAACCGTCGGGAAGTCTTGTTATAAACGAATCGGCATTGGCGAGCTTAGCGGCTTTTACAACCTCTTCGTGAGTCGCGTCAAGCTTGCCGTAGCGTATATTATCTTCGATTGTACCCGTAAACAGGTGTGTATCCTGAAGCACCATCGAAAGCGAAGAGCGAAGGTCACCCTTGCAAATCTTTTGTATATTTATTCCGTCATAACGGATTTTTCCCTTTTGTATCTCATAAAAGCGGTTGAGCAAATTGGTTATCGTGGTTTTGCCTGCGCCCGTGGAACCGACAAACGCAATTTTCTGACCCGGCTTTGCATAGAGCGAAATGTCGTCGAGAACCGTCTTTTTGCCGTCATAGCTGAAGTACACGTTTTCAAACACAACGTCGCCCTCAAGCTTTTGATAGGTTACGGTGTTGTCGCCGCTGTGCGGATGCTTCCAAGCCCAAAGGCCCGTATGCTCCTTGCATTCGGTCAAATTACCGTTTTCGTCATATTTTGCGTTTACGAGCTTTACATAGCCGTTGTCCTCTTCCGGCTCTCTGTCGATAACGTCAAATATACGCTCGGCACCGGCTAAGGCCGCAAGAATGTTGTTGAACTGCTGAGAGAGATTTGCTATGGGCTGAGAAAACGATCTTGAATACTGCAAAAACGAGCTTATTGTACCGATTGTGGTAAAGCCGCCTATGCAGAGAAGTCCGCCTGCCATGGCAATCACGGCATAATTGATATTCGAGAGGTTACCCATTATCGGCATCAGAACACTTGCAAAGGTATTGGCGTTGGTAGAGGAATGCTTGAGCGCACCGTTAAGTGCGGCAAACTCATCCTTGACATTTTCCTCGTGATTGAATACCTTTATGACCTTTTGTCCCTCTATGGTCTCTTCGATATATCCGTTTGCGGCTCCGAGATCCTTTTGCTGCTTCTTGAAGTACAGCGCGCTCTTGCCGCCTATAACCTTAATTACAATCAGCATAATTATAAGCATCAGAATTACAAGAAGAGTGAGCTGCCAGCTGAGATACAGCATCATGGCAAAGGTTGCGATAACGCTGATAACCGAGGAAATCACCTGCACAAAGCCGTTGCTCAGAAAATTACGGACGGTATCGACGTCGTTTGTATAGCGGCTCATAAGGTCGCCGTGAGTATGCGTGTCAAAATAGCTTATAGGCAAATCCTGCATCTTGTCAAAGAGGTCGCGCCTTATCGTATTTACCGTTCCCTGCGACACCTTTATCATAATTCTTGCATACGCATAGGCCGATATTGCACTGAATATGAAAAGCATAGCCATTTTGGAAAGAGATAACGCAATAGCACCTATATCCGGCGTCATCGTACCGTTTGTCATGGGAACAAGATAGTTATCTATTACAATTTTAATGAAGTACGAGGACGCAATCATTCCGACCGAGCTTAAAAGGACGAAAATTACGACAAGCACCAACAGGCCCTTTGACTTCCCAAGATAAGAAAAAAGCTTTGAAACGGTTTTGCCCATATTTTTCGGCTTTTGGAAGCCGCCTCTCGGGGCTCCGCCGTGGCCGCCCGGTCCGTTTTTAGGTTTCGGCATCAGTTTTCGCCTCCTTCGTCTTTGTTACCCTTTTGCTGCGAGGTATAGACCTCACGGTATATTTCGCTTCTCTCCATAAGCTCCGAGTGCGAACCCATATCGGTTATTTTACCGTCGTCGAGAACTATGATTTTGTCGGCATCCTCAACGGAGCTTATTCTCTGAGCGATTATGATTTTTGTGGTATTCGGTATGTCGTTTTTGAACGCCTCGCGAATTTTGGAATCGGTAAAGGTGTCCACAGCGCTTGTGGAGTCGTCCAAAATGAGTATTTTAGGCTTCTTCAAGAGAGCACGCGCAATACAAAGACGCTGTTTCTGACCTCCCGAAACATTAACGCCGCCCTGGCCGAGGTCAGTGTTGTAGCCGTCGGGGAAGCTCATTACAAAGTCGTGAGCCTGAGCTGCCTTGCAGGCGTCTATTACCTCCTGCTCGGTGGCGTTTTCGTTGCCCCAGCGGAGGTTATCAATAATTGTGCCCGAGAAAAGTACATTTTTCTGAAGCACCATACTTACGGCTTCACGAAGCTCAAAAAGCTTGTATTTTTTGACGTTTTCGCCGCCGACGAGAACCTCGCCGCCGGTCACGTCGTAAAGTCTCGGAATAAGGCTTACGAGCGTTGTCTTTGCGCTTCCCGTACCGCCTATAACGCCTACGGTTTCGCCGGAATTTATTTTAAAGCTCGCTCCGTCTATAACATTCTTTTTGCCGTCCGAGCTGTACTTAAAGCTGACATTTTTAAACTCTACGGAACCATCCTTAACCTTGAGGTCCGGCTGAGCGTCATCGTCGTTTATGTCGGGCTTTTCCTCAATGACCTCGGCTATACGTGCCGCGGCGGCTCTCGACATAACATACTGTACCAATATCATGGCTATCATTATGACAGACATAAGTATCATCATAACATAGGTCGTAAGTGTGCTGAATTTGCCTATTTCCATTTCGCCCCTCAAAATGAGCTTTGAGCTGATATAGGTAATAGTGAGTATGGTGCCGAACATCAAAAACATCATCAGCGGCTGTGCCATAACCATCATTTTTTCCGCGCTTACCGACGCATCCATAAGGTCGTCATTTGCCTTTTTGAACTTTTTCTTTTCGTAATCCTCGCGGACAAACGCCTTTACAACGCGCATTGCGATAAGGTTTTCCTGAACGGACGCATTGAGCCCGTCAAACATATTGAATACCTTCTTAAAGCGCTTTACGGCAATAGGTCCGAACAGCGCGAGGAATATCAGGATTATCGGTATAACCACAAGAAAGGTATTCGATACCGTTCTGCTTATCTTGAAGCTCATGGTGAGTGCTATTGCAAACATAAGCGGTGCTCTGAAGAAAATTCGCAGCATCATCATATACATATTCTGTATCTGAGTTACGTCCGTTGTCATTCGCGTTACAAGAGAAGCGGTGCTGAACTTGTCGATATTCGAGAATGAGAAATTCTGGATACTCTCATACATGGCTGTGCGGAGATTTGTGCCGAAGCCCATACTCGCAACAGACGCAAGCCTTGCCGCGGTGGCACCGCAGAAAAGCGAGCCCAATGCCATAGCAACCATTTTAACGCCGATTTCGATAATGTACTTCCTGTCGCCGTTCGGTATGCCCACGTCGATTATATACGACATATAATACGGCAGCATAAGCTCAAGCACTACCTCGCCAACCATAAGTATAGGGCAGATTATCGACTGCCAAGTGTACTGCTTTGCGTATTTCATAAGCTTACGCATTGTCGTCGCCTCCTTTTTCGTGTGATTTCATCATCATTTCAAAAATTGCTTTTTCGCTCGGAGCGTCCTCCGAAATATTGTCAATAAGACGATTCAAAAAGCTGTTGAGAAGCGAAAGCTCCTCTTTTGTGAAGCCTTTGAACATCCTTTTGTCAAGCTTGTCAAACTGACTGTGTATATATTCCGTACGCTGCTTGCCCTTTTCGGTAAGAGCTATCCGGTTACAGCGCAGGTCGTTTTCGTCTGATATTTTTGTGATAAGCCCGCTCTTTTGCATTCGTTTTACGGATACCGCCACCGATGCCGGCGAAACATTTATGCCGTCGGAAAGCTCTTTTTGCGAGCATTCGCCGTGCTCACTTAGATAATCGAGCACCGGCGGCTGGCCGAAATACACGCCGCTGTCGCGAAGCATTTTATGCATGGCATAGCGTTTGTAGCAGTCAAGCCTGTTCATCTTAAAGACCAATTCTTTAAGTTCTGAAGCCAAAGCCTTTTCCTCCTTTTTAAATATAAGATAACCGATTTATAGTTAATCGGTTAATTGTTAATCGGTTTACTTATTGTAATACCGATTTTTTTTATTGTCAATAACATTACAAAAAAATCTTGAATCATTAAAGTCCGCCTGCATCAACGCTTCTAAGCTGTTAATAGACACATATCGTAAATGTGTCGCAACGTTTTCGGAGCATTGCTCCCTTTTTGCCGTTATGTATGAAAAAACTTATACAAAATCACAAGGGAGGAATTATTACGGACAGAAAAAGTCTTAAAAAACGCGAAAAAGATTTTTGCCGCGAATACGTTTACTGCGGTAACCCGAAAGATGCGGCGCTGAGAGCCGGATACACCGTCTTCCCGGAAATGTGCGGTATTCGACTCCTAACGGAGAAACGTATCAAAGATGAGATAGCCGAGCTTGAAGGCAAGCTTGCCGCTACAAGAGCCGAGGCGCTTTGCGGTTACCGCCGTATTGCGTTCGGTAACATTTCGGACGCTGTAAAGCTCATACTCGAAAGCGACGGTGACAGGCTTGACGCCGAAAAGCTTGACCTTTTCAATGTGGCGGAAATCAAAAAACCGCGCGGCGGAGGAATGGAAATCAAGTTTTTTGACCGTTTGAAGGCACTTGAAAAAATCGAGCAGCTGTCATTATCAGAAAGCGACAAATATTCCGTTTCACTTTATAAGGCTATCGAAAATTCGGCAAAGGCTTCCGCCGGAGGGAACGATGATGACTGTTGACGCCTTTAAAAGCTTCTCGAAAAAGCAGCTTATACTCCTGAATTGGTGGACGGACTCTTCGCCGTATAAAAACCGAGATGCGATAATCTGCGACGGCTCTGTAAGAAGCGGTAAGACGGTGTGTATGTTTCTGTCATTTATATTTTGGGCATTTTATATGTTTTCAGACAGCAGCTTTGCCGTTTGCGGGAAAACCATCACCTCTCTGCGACGCAACATAATAACGCCGATGCTCCCGATGCTGCGCTCTCTCGGCTTCACATACGAGGAGCTTGTTTCAAAAAATATGATAATCATAAAAAAAGACGGGCGAGAAAATCGTTTTTACATTTTCGGGGGTAAGGATGAAGGCTCGGCGGCACTGATACAGGGTATGACTCTTTCGGGCGTCATGCTCGACGAGACGGCTCTTATGCCGCGCTCCTTTTGCGAGCAGGCAATAGCTCGCTGCTCCGTCGATAATTCGCGCCTTTGGTTCAACTGCAACCCCGAAAATCCGGCGCACTGGTTTTACACGGAATGGATAAAAAAGGCAGTAGATAAAAACTGTCTATACCTGCATTTCACAATGGACGACAACCCCTCGCTGTCGGAGGAGATTAAACAGCGTTATAAAAATCTTTACAGCGGTTCATTTTACAAGCGATTTATTGAAGGTAAATGGGTCAGCTGTGACGGCGCGGTTTACCCTTTTTTCGACAGCTCATATATATACGACGTGCCGGCGGGAATCACGAAATATTTTGTTTCCTGCGACTACGGCACGGTAAATCCGACATCCATGGGGCTTTGGGGCGAAAAAGACGGCACCTTTTTCAGAGTGGATGAATTCTACCACGATTCAAAGCAAAAAGGCTTTCAGATGACCGATGAAGAGTACTATTGTTCGCTTACAGCTCTTATCGGCGACAGAAAAGTGGAATACGCGGTAGTTGACCCCTCGGCCGCAAGCTTCATTGAATGTATAAAACGGCACGGCAAAATACGCGTGGTGCGTGCCGACAACGACGTTGTAAAGGGCATACGCAAAACGTCGGACGCGCTGAAATCCGGCAGGATAAAAATCTGCAAGCCGTGCCGCGACGCCATACGTGAGTTTTCATTATACCGCTGGGACGAGAGTGCAAAATACGACGCTCCGCGCAAAGAAAACGACCACGCCATGGACGACATAAGATATTTCGTTATGTCACTCGAAAACTCCGCCGACGGCTTTTTTGCCGTTTCGGTGGAACGATGAAGGGAGGTAATTATGCTTGAAGCTATTCAGAAGAGGCAAGCGCATTGAGGCTCCGGTTACCGCCGCCGCACAAGGCACAGCCTCGGGGCTTTTTCCAGCAGTCAACAGCTATACGCCGCTTGTGCTGTGCCAGAACACGCTTTACAAAAGCCTTATGGAGGCGGTTCCCATAATAAATGCGGCTGTTCACAAGATAATCCGATTGACGGGCGGCTTCTCGGTGGAGACCGGAAGCGCCGCCTGCGATAAAGCTCTTGCCGAATTTTTGTCCGACATACCGTGCGACTCGGGCGAAAGAAGCATTTATTCGTTTTTGGATACTTATTTTGAGCAGCTCTTGATTTACGGCACGGCAGTCGGCGAAATGCTTACGGACGAATACGGAAACATACGCTATCTCTACAATGCAAGACCGGACGATGTCAGTCTTTTAAGAGATCCTAACGACTTTTCAAGAATTCTCGTATGCCGCGCAGACGCGGTGCCGACTCCGGTAAAGCATCAGGAGAGAATACTGTTTACGGCACTTGACGCAGAGCCCGGCTCGCTCTACGGTACCTCTGTGCTTTACGGCCTGCCGTTTGTAAGCTCGGTACTGCTTAAAATATTCGAAGCCACCAAATCCAACTGGGACAGAGTCGGCAATGTACGATTTGCCGTCACCTATAAGCCGGACGGAGAAGCGTTGTCAAAATCATTTGCTAAAGAGCGCGCCGAGCTTATAGCAAGCGAGTGGAGCGAAGCTATGAAGAGCGGCAGCGTCAAGGACTTTGTCGCCGTCGGAGACGTTGATATAAAGGTCATAGGTGCCGATAATCAAATTCCCGACAGCGAGATTCCCGTACGCGAGATGCTTGAGCAAATTGTCGCAAAGCTTGGTATACCGCCGTTTTTGCTCGGACTCTCGTGGTCAACCACCGAGACGATGTCCAAGGTGGAGACGGACGTTTTGACTACGGAGCTGTGGCATTACAGGAGACATTTGACGCCTGTAATAGAAAGGATTTGCTCAACATTTCTTCGCAATTCGGGCTCATCCTTAAAACCGAACGTTGTATGGGACGACATCACGCTTCAGGACGAGGTGGAAAATGCCAGAGCAAGGCTGTATTCGGCACAGGCAAAAGCACTTGAAAAGGAGGAAAAAACCGATTGAACAAATCATTTGAAAGTCAGACGGATGAAAGCGAGCTGTCAAAAGAGGATTTGGCGCTCATAAACACATTTACTCAAAAGGAAATGACGAAGGACGATATATTCTCTTTCTGCGTAATACTCTGCGACAACGAAATCGACCGTGACTACGAGCGATTCACGGAGAACTCTCTTCATAAGCTTGCCGACTTTTTTATAGGCAAAACCGCAATACGCGATCACAGCATGAAAAGCTCCGACCAGAGCGCGAGGACCTATAAGACCGAAGTCATTAAGGACAGCACGCGCAAAAATTCTCTCGGTGAGGACTATGTATATTTAAAGGCATGGTGCTATATGCCGAGGATAAAGAAAAACGAGGAGCTCATTGAGGAAATCAAGGCAGGCATTATAAAAGAAGTGAGCGTGGGCTGCGCAGTTAAAAGCTGCATCTGCTCCGTTTGCGGAAAAGAGCTCGGCAAGAGTGAATGCTCACACGTCAGAGGCGGCGTTTACGACGGCAGGCTCTGTTACGGTGAGCTGCAAAATCCCACGGACGCATACGAGTGGTCGTTTGTCGCCGTACCTGCACAGAAAAACGCCGGTATAACAAAAAAATTCGGTTTCACCGCAGACGGCGACGCAAACCGACAGCTGACGTTCTTAAAAAGTGAAAACGAACGTCTGAAAGGTCTTGCAAAAGCCGGACAGCTGTACCGCACCGAAAAGCAGACGGAACTTGTAAAAGCGTTTGTCGCCGCGTTTCCGTCACTCGGTGACAAGCTGTGTAAAAAAATGGCGGAGTGTCTTGAAACGGATGAGCTTTGCGCCGCAGCGAAAGCCGTGAGTAAAAATAATTTTACCTTGAGCTCTCCGCAGCTCACACCGGCTAAAAAAGCCGAAGCAAATTCAAATTCGCAGTTCAGACTGTAAAAAGAAAGGATAAAACAAATGGCAATTTACGAAAACATCAAGCTCGACAAGGGACTTTACGGAACATCAAAGGGCTTCCTCGCGGAGCTTGAGAGCATTGACCCCTCAGAAAACTACAAGGGCACCTCTCTTGAGGGCCTTGACGCATTTGAGCGTCAGCTTAAACGCTTTGACATAAAGGTAAGCGGCAATATGTCAAGCCCCGTCGATAAATTCTTCGCAACCACCGACAGTGCCGCACTCTTCCCCGAATATATTTCAAGAGCCGTGAGAACGGGACTTGAAAGCGCTGACGTTCTCTCGGAAATCATTGCGGCAAAGACCGTTATCGACGGCCTTGACTACCGCCCGATAACCTCGGTTCTCACAGACGACGACAAGGCTCTGAAGGAGACAGCCGAGGGTACCGCCATACCCGAAACCTCGGTTAAAACTCAGGAGAACCTCGTAAAGCTCAAAAAGCGCGGCAGAATGTTATGCGCGTCATACGAGGCTATACGCTTCCAGAAGCTTGACCTGTTCACCGTCACATTAAAGCAGATAGGCGCATATATTTCCCGTGCGCTCTTTAAGGACGCGGTAAGCGTTTTATCGCTCGGCGACGGAAACAAGAACCCTGCGGCCACCCTCAAGGTTTCAACTGCGGGCAAGCTCACATATTCCGACCTCGTTTCGTTCTGGAACGGCTTTGACCCGTATGAGCTCAACACCGTTATAGCCTCACCAGACATCGCAGCAGCCATACTCAATATGTCGGAAATGCGCGACGCTGCGGCGGGCCTTAATTTCCACGCGACCGGTAAAGCCGTAACGCCGCTCGGCGCTAATATGCTGAAAAGCAGCGCAGCGCAGGCAGGCACGCTTATAGGTCTTGATAAAAACTGCGCCCTCGAAATGGTTGAAGCAGGCGGTATTCTCACCGAATACGACAAGCTTATCGACCGCCAAATAGAACGCGCCGCAATTACTCAGACCGCAGGCTTTGCAAAAATATTTACAGACGCTTCAAAAATTCTCACCACAAAGGCCTGATAAATTCGACAGAAAGGAAGCCCGAGCAGCCATTCTCGGGCAAGGAGCAAAATGATAAACGAAAATATGGTGCTTTACAAGGCAAAAAGCCTTTTCGGCTTAGATAACGCCGCACTCGCCTCTCTTAATTGCGTATGTCATCTGTTTTGCCTTGAACTGTTCTCACGGTTAAAGGACAAAAAGGCTGCAAATGACGAGAGGATAATTTACCTTGCTGCGGTAAACTGCCTGTATTACAGTATACTCGAAAACACCGACAGCGGCTGCTCTGTGGAATCTGTGAAGGCCGGCGACGTCACCGTAAAGGAGGACGCATCAATGCCCCTTAAAAAAGCCGCCGAATTAAAGGGCGAGGCAGAAAAGCTTGCGTCACCGCTCCTTATTGACGACGGATTTGTGTTTACGGGGGTGTGATATGAAGTTTTCGGATGTATCCGCAAGGATAGGCAAGGACGTATTCATAACAAACAGCACCGGCTGGCAGTCACCCGTATTTCGTGCCGCAATACAGCCGCTCCGCTACAAAAACAAGATGTATCTCGGCGGAGTTTACACCGAAATCGGGAAGGCAAAATATGATTACTTTTTATATATAGGCCCGCCTGACCACGATATAAGCCGTCTGTCGGCAGACTCGAGAATAATCGACTCAAGCGGCAGAGGCTTTACGGTGGATCACTGTGAAACGGTGTACTACAAAAATACGCCGTTTTATATATGGGCAATAGTAAGGGAGACGAACGGAATATAAATGTTTTTTGCGGTTGTTGCGCCGAGCGATATTCTCGGTTTTCTGTCCTCACAGACTGAAATTACACGAAACTGTGAATTAACGCTCGCATACGAAAACGAAATCAAACCCACACCCATGAAAAAAGCAATAGTTGCCTTGGGTGTGGAAAAGATGACCGTCGGCGACTATCTCACCGAAACCGCCGCAGACGGGTCAGTTACGGTAACATCAAACAGACAGGCGGATTTGGTCTTAAAAATATCAATATTCGCTCCGTACAGCTACGGCTCATACGAGACGCACAAAATACTTGACAGAATAGTCACGGCTATGCTGTATTCGCAAAAGCTGTACACGGTCACAAGCTGTGAGAGCGGCGGTGTGCATTATGTGCGCGATACGGGGGCTCTCGTACTCGACACATATTTTACGCTCAGCAAGGTTTTTTCCGAATAGGCACACAAAAAAAGGGACTGTAACTTTTGTTACAGTCCCTTTTGAATTACGGAGCCTTACTTTATGAGTCCGCTCTCTTTAAGAAGCAGTTCAATATCGGTGCCCTTAACCTTTTTCATAACTATTTTAAGAAGTTCTTTTTCTTTGAAGGAAAGCTTAATATCGGTTATGGGCTTTTTATCTATCGCATAGTAGCAGGCGCGCAGAAGCTCTCTAACGTCATATTTACTGCTCCAAACCTCTGGAACGCCCCTGTCAACATTAAGAAGCGTGTAGACGGATTCCATACCTGTACGCATTGAGTATTCCGTAGTGAATATGGTATCGCGCGGAGTCTCTGCGAACTGACCGATAAAAGCGAAATTCACGGCACCGTCCGGCACGACCTTCGGTCTGTCCTCATTCTTCCTCGGCTGGAAGAATGCGTTGATGTAAGGCATAAAGCACGTTGTTGTGTTGCAGGCATTCTTTGCCAAATCTTCTATCTCGTCTGTGGGAACTCCGATATGATAGAGCCACTCGCGGCAGACCTCTTCGCCGGTGCAGTCACGCATTGCCTTTTTAACAAAGTTGCCCTCTTTGTTTGTGCTCAGCGAATAGAGCCAAATGAGTACGGCGTTTTTATCCTGCGATTTAAACTGCGGCTGACGGTTAATGGTCCAAGAGAGATACCAGTTCTCCGTGCTGTCCTTTACGGTGACTATGCCGCCTGTTGTAACCTTGCCCTCGCGTGGGTCACGCTTGCAGATTTTCATAATATGACGGATAACTTCTTCGTTTGACGTCTCTACCGTGGCGCTCATCCAGTTTGTCGCTTCAACATTGCTGCAGAAAGCATCGGGATTGCCGAATTCGCCGTGTACCGCCTGTTTTGCTATATTCTTCCACATATCCCACGACTCGCCTGCGCCGTTTTTAACGCCCGACAGGTCGGGAGCGTGAGTCTGGTCGCCGTAGCAGGATGTGTCGGTGCAGCATCCGTTTGTAATAAACACAAGGTCATCCTCAACAAGGTCTATGGTCTGCTCCTTGCCGTCCTTAACATAAACTATCTGCTTTGCGATTTTCTTGTCGCCGACGGTTTCGATTATTACATTTTTAACATCCATACCGTATTCGATTCTGACATTGTGTGCCTCAAGATATTTTACGAGCGGCAAAATCATACTGTCGTACTGATTATATTTTGTAAAACGAAGTGCACTGAAATCGGGAAGTCCGTCAATATGATGAACGTAGCGGCAAAGATAACGCTTCATCTCAAGTGCGCTTGACCAACGCTGAAAAGCGAACATAGTCTGCCAGTAGAGCCAGAAGTTTGTGCTCCAGAACGAGTCGGGAAGTATATCGGAAATCTTTTTGTCCTCAAGGTCTTTTTCCTGTGTAAGGAAAAGCTGTGAAAGAGCCATTGCCGACTCCTTGTCAAGCTCGAATTTTTTGTCGGTGTGTGCGTCCTCGCCGCATCTTACCGTGGCACGGCAGAGCGAATAGTTGGGGTCGTGCTTGTTAAGCCAATAGTATTCGTCAAGCACCGATACACCGGGAGTTTCTATTGACGGAACATCGCGGAAGGTATCCCACATAACCTCAAAGTGGTTATCCATCTCACGTCCGCCGCGCATAAAGAAGCCCTTCGTCACGTCCTTGCGGCCGTCGCAACTTCCGCCGGCAAGCTCCAGCTTTTCAAGCAGATGTATGTGTTCGCCCTTCATCTGACCGTCACGGACAAGGTAAAATGCCGCAGTCAGACCGGCAAGTCCCGTACCGATGATGTATGCCGATTTTTTATCGACGTCCTTCGGCTTTTCGGGATGTGCAAACGATTCGTAAGTTCCTGCAGAATAATACATAAAAGGTTCCTCCGTTTTTTCTCCGAGCCTCGCAAGCTTTTTTGCGTCGCCCGGTCTTTTTTTATTTTGTAACCATATTGTAGAATGATACAAATTTTATTTCAATCGACAAAAAAACCGCCGTGTCGGAAATTCAGACACAGCGGTTAAAGTGTATTATTTTTTGACAAAACAGCCTATGTGTATAAAAAGCGAAAACTATTTGTCTGTGCGAAATCTGTCAAGCGCACGTTTTATGTCGCCCTTAATCAAAACCGAAAGTTTTTCTATAAAAGCCTCCGGCTGCTCCTTCATTCCCTTTTTTATCCAATCTATCATAAAGCCGACAAAGGCGTATTTATAAAAGTCGATTATAAACTTCTTGTCTTCCTCTCTTATTGAAACGTCAACCGCCTCCTCCTCGACTACCCCGAGCAAGAGGTCGTATGTCAGAGCGTATAAAAACCGCTCTACCTGCTCGCGACTGAGGGAATTGTATGCGTTCATAATGAGCCTGCGGTTTCGGAGCACGCCGTAAAGTATCTGCGTAAATCCCTGCTGCCACGTATCATACGTTTCCTTGCCCTCAAGAAATTCGGAAGCCATTTCCAAAAATATCCAATCCACAAGGTCATAAATATCTTTAAAATTATAGTAAAAGGTCTGACGGTTTACGCCGCAATCCTCGATTATATCCTTTACCGTTACCTTATCGAGCGGCTTTTGCGAAAGAAGCTTTATCAAAGACGCTGCAAGCGCCCTTTTTGTGACCTGCGACATTCAATCACTCCTCCGAGATGCTAATCGACATAGATGTCGACAACATTTTCATCAGCGCGTATGGTGGAAATTATCATATTGAGAGACTCATCGCTCTTCGGGAAAATCAAAGCCTTTATGGTAGAAGTGTTTTTCTTCTTACGTAATTTTGAATCGCTGTCGTAGAGTATTTCCATGGAATGTATAACAGCACCCGAACGTCTGATTATTTTTGAGAGCTGCGGCACTTCGTCGGCAAGGTCCTTAACCTCTATATAAAGTGCTTTTCCTGCGTGGCCTTTCGCGACTACTTTTTTGAGAGAATTCAGGGTGAGATATATTACAAAGGTTGCGACAAGTGCGCCTACAAAAAAGCCTGAGCCTACGGCAAGACCGACGCACGATACCGCCCAAAGACTTGCGGCTGTCGTAAGGCCTTTAACGGAAAAGCCCTCGCGGAGAATTGTTCCGGCACCGAGGAAGCCTATGCCGCTGACTACCTGTGCAGGCATTCTTGAAATATCGAGATGGTCAGGGTATCTCTCTGACATATACACAGCCGTCAGCATAACAACAGCCGAGCCGACTGCCACAAGAATATGAGTTCTGAAGCCGGCGGGGCGGTGAGAATGCTCGCGCTCGTAGCCTATTATACCGCCGAGTAATGCGGCAAGGCACAAACGTACTATTGATATAATTGTGTACTTTACAGGACTTATCGCCCACAGCCACTCGGCTGCGTCCCTTATCCATGCCAATATTATCAACTCATTTCCGTATAAATTACGGTTTTTTAAACCGCGGTATAAAAATCACAAGTGCAGTCCAAATAAGGACGAACATTATTATCTGAAGCGCCCCCGCCTGACTGAGTCCCGAGGTGAACGCCATAGCGGCAACGGCAAGTATTCCGATGCCCACGCCGATATATTGAAGGACGGAGGAAAGCCTGAATTTGTCGGTTATCAGGAATGCGGCGGCAAACGACCTTAGCAGCGTATAGACGCTGCCGTCGTGTATCACCTTGCAATCTCCCGACGGCTTAACAGTCTCATACAGTTCCTTAAACATCTTGCCGGCAACAGGGCTTATGACCTTGACAAAGCCGTGAGGCAGGTCAAAATACTGTTCTACAAGCTCCTCGGTGATATTCGGATCAGTCGTTCTGACAAGCACGCTCACACCGTATTTTTCAAGCCTATTCAAGTACCTTGCTATATCACCGTTCGGCTTGTATTCAACCGAAAAGCCTGCCGCTGTTTTGCCCTCTACTGCAAGATAAATAACCTGCCTGCCGGATTTCAAGAATTTCTTTTCCTCATCCTCGCTTGGCGGTGTCACATTGTGCTTTGAGAGCAGATCACGGTTACCCACAAGCACGCGCTGATTGTTTATCCAGCAGGAGCAACCGAGCTTTTCCTCATAGACAAGCGATTCCACAGGCGGCAAAATGTCGCGCTTTGAAAGTATGACGCTGTCAAAAACGTCCGACAATGCGCCGCCGCTTTTAATAACGACAGCCGCCGTATAGAGAAATGCGTCGTCTATACGCATCGAATTGTAGAGCTTAAAACCGTGCAAGCTGCATCCGCCGTAGAGGAAAAGGTCGGACGCATCTATAACCACCGCATTTGCGGTTGAGGCGTCCTCGGCGGCATAATAGCCGGAGACTAACGACCCCGAGCGTCTGAGCTGCTTATTAGTCGTTTTAAGTATGTCAAACGCCGACAGGCACGACGATGCCGGAAGCCCTATAAGAGTGACTGCGGTAAATGCCGACACGGCGTAAACTAAATTTTTTGAAATAACTCCGGCTACAACGGCTGTAATCACCGCCGCCGTAAGCACGGCAGGCAGAGAGAGCGCATAAACGCCGTCCGACGGGTCGCGGCGGAGCGTCATCTCGACAAATTTTGACGGGAATCCGATTTTTGCGCTGTATCTTATATCGGGGTCACCGAGCAAAAGCCCTCTGCCTATTTCAAAGGCCTCGCCCTCGTCCTCGATTTTGCTTACGCTGTAAAGCTCATCTGGGTGCTTCACTATGTACTCAAAATCAGCAATGTCGGTTTTGGCTCGCACTTTATCTGCGACAGCCGTAAATATAAGCGGAACAAACACCGCCGGCGCATAAATGTGGATATTGCCCGGCAGCTCCCCGTGCCCCGAAAAAGCCGCAATGCACTGCAAAATGCCTGCAAGCAACGCTACGGTAACACACATAGAACGCGTAATTTTTTTCCGCCCGAGAAGCGAAAAGCTCTTTTTGATTTCTCCGACATCAATAAGTGCCGCAATCAAAAGCAACATAAGATTGACGCCCAAGAAGGCATATTCGCTGTTTCCGAAAGCCGACAAATCGGCAAACATGGTTTTGAGCGAAGAAAACAGCGTGAGAACCACAAGAAAAATCACAAAAACAATTATCTTTGCGGTCGCTTTTCGTTTATTACCCGTCATTATATCATAGACGGCCTTTGCATCCTTGTTACTGTAATATTCGCGCGCTATCCTTATCGGCTCGTCGCCGTTATCTGATTTTTCGCGCTTGCTGCGCCGCTGCTTTTTCTTCGGCTCAAGATCTACGCCGTCGTCACCGCATTCGGCGGATTCGTCTATGACATCTCCGTTTTCGTCCTCCTCGGGGAGGTCGTCGAGAATGCGAATATTTTTTCTTATCTTTTCCGCAGTTTTGTTTTCTTCGTCCGACTCATTGTCCTCAGGTTCGCTGCGGTGAACTTCCTCTTTTTCGGTCTGTCTGAACGCAGGCTGCAATTTAAAGCTCTTGGCTTTTTTGCTTCGCCTGCCCAAAAGCTCTATTTCAGCCTCATATTCATCAACTGTTTCAGGCTTAACCTCTTCCTCAAAGCCGTCAAGCTTTATCTGATTTTGCAGCTGCTGTGTATCGCCGTCCGCAGCATTCTTTTTGGCGAGGGACTTAAGCTCGCCGGTGCGGTATTTTTCGGCGTTGCTTTTTTGTTCCCTCAGCTCATCCTCTGCCGAGATTATTGTGGGAACGGGCATCAAGCCCTCCTCGCTCGTCTTTTCGCCGTCGGGCTTTTTTACTATAACCCCGAACTTTTCAATGGTTTTGGGCGGGAGCGACGACATAAGCTTTTCGTGCTCGCGTGTTTTTTCCATATCAAGTTTCGGTTTATTAAGAAACCTCTCGCGGTATTTATCCGTCTCCATTCCCTTTTTGGCAGCGGTTTTTTTGTCGGTAAATTCCGAAGATGTTGTTCTGGTTATTTTTTTGCCTATATGATGCTCGATTTTATCGCTGCGTATGGCTCTTGCATCAACCTCATTGAAAACGCGCGTCTTTTCGAGCGAAATCTGCCCCGGTACCGATTCGTTTTCCGACTGTACGGGCGAATTTTCATTATCGCTTGTAAGACTTGGGGTTGTCCCTCCGAAAAGCGGATTCTCGGGGAGAATCTCGGAAGAAGCATTATTTACTCCGGCCGCTTTTTTCGAGTCATCGTCTTTTCCAAGAGCTTTCTTATCTTCTTCAATTTTCGCGGCATTGATTTTTCTGCCCTCGGTTTTTTCACTGCGGCTGCCGCCGGATAAAATCTCGTCAAAAATGGCAGGGTCTATGGAAAAACTGTCGTCCGACTTTTTGTCGGGCTCTTTTTTTGATGTGTGTAAAACCGGTGTCTTGCCGTTTTTTTCTTCGGCTGACTCATATTTTTTCTCTGCGTGTTCCGTCTGCTCTTTCGGCTCGTGAGCCTTCTCTGTTTGAACCTTTTCGGACTCTGACAGCCCCTCATCAGCTAAAAGGGCATCAATCTCCGCAAGCGACCAGAGCTTGCCCGGCACTTTTTCTGTATCTTTTTCGGTTTCGCTGAGAATATCGTCAAGAGAAAATCCCGACGACATATTACGGTCTGCCATTTTTCACACCCCAATTTTTATCTGTGCGACGCCGCCTCATACATAAGGATGCCTGCCGCCACAGAAGCATTCAATGAGTTTATTTTTCCCTTCATGGGAAGCGAGACGATAAAATCGCATTTTTCGCGGACAAGACGGCTCATACCGCGACCCTCGGAACCGATAACCAAAGCGACTCCGCCTGAATAATCCACAGACCTGTAATCGCTGCCGTCCATATCGGCACCGTATATCCAAATATTTTTTTCCTTAAGCTCATCAATGGTTGACGCAAGATTTGCAACCCTCGCAACCGGCACATATTCGAGTGCGCCTGCCGAGGTTTTACCCACAGTAAAATTCAGAGAAGCACTGCGGCGCTTCGGTATAATCACGCCGTGTGCACCTGCCGCATCGGCGGTTCTTATTACTGCACCGAGATTATGCGTGTCCTCTACGCCGTCACAAATTATTATAAACGGCTTCTCATTTTTCTCGGCCGCTTTATTTAAAATATCTTCAACGGTAGAGTATTCATGCGCCGCCGCCGAAAGAGCCACACCCTGGTGCACTCCTCCGCCGCACATAAAATCGAGCTTTTTTGAGTCAACCTCTTTAATGACTGCGCCTTTTTCGCGCGCCATTGAGATTAACCTTTTAACCGCAGGGTTTTGCTCACCGCGTTGAACAAACAGGCGGTCAATCTCACGGCCTGATTTGATTGCCTCAAATACCGCATTTCTGCCTATAATTAAATCGTTCTGGTCATTTCTTGCTTCGTCCATCAAAATACTCTCCGGTAAACGTCAATAAATTATATATATTATATTGTAACATAACTCAGCCTGTTTTTACAATAGAATTATCAAGTTTAAGCGCACCAAACCAAAAAAAGCCCTCGATTTTAAAAACCGCAAAAAAATCAGCGCGGTTATCCATCAAAAACGGGCTTTACTGTTTCGTGGGCAATAAATTTGAATGCAGAAAAAAGGCTTTGCTTTTCAGGCGCATTCAAATCCAAAAGGGATTGCAAAAAACATAAGTTTTTCACAACCCCTTTGCGAATAATTATATTGCTATATATTATTCTTTAGCTTCGGCCGTAGCGTCGGTCTCGGCGTCTTTTTTCTCTGCCTTGGGAGCAGACTTTTTAGCTGCAGGCTTTTTTGCTGCAGGCTTCTTTGCAGCCTTTTTAGCTGCGGCAGCCTTAGCTTCAAGCTCAGCCTTAGTCTCAACAAGCTCTATAATGCACATCTCGGCTGCGTCGCCGCGGCGTGCACCGGTCTTGGTGATTCTTGTATATCCGCCGTTAACATCTGCGTATCTGGGCGCAATAACGTCGAAGAGATTTTTAACAACGTCCTCTTTGGTAACGTAAGCTAAAACCTGTCTTCTTGCGTGTAAGGAGTTATCCTTAGCAATGGTGATCATTTTCTCTGCCATTGCTCTAACTTCCTTAGCCCTTGTAACGGTCGTTTCGACTTTTCCGTTTTCAAACAGGTAAGTTACCATTCCGCGAAGCATAGCCTTGCGGTGATCGGTAGTCCTGCCGAGTTTTCTTGTTCCGGGCATCTATAACACTCCTTCTGATTATTCGTCATCCTTGCGGAGAGTGAAGTTGAGCGACTCAAGCTTGGCGATAACCTCTTCAAGAGACTTTCTGCCAAGGTTTCTCACCTTCATCATATCGTCTTCTGACTTGCTTATTAAATCTTCAACCGTGTTGATTCCTGCTCTCTTCAGGCAGTTGAAAGAACGTACCGAAAGGTCAAGCTCCTCAATGGTCATCTCCAGAGCTTTTTCCTTGCCGTTGTCGTCTTTAACGACCATAACCTCAGTATTGCCTGCTTCATCCGACAGCTCAATAAAGAGATTGAGATGCTCATTGAGAATCTTAGCTGCGAGAGAAACTGCTTCCTTTGCAGAAATAGTACCGTTGGTCCAAATTTCAATGGAAAGCTTATCATAGTCGGTGATCTGCCCTACGCGGGTGTTTTCAACCGTATAATTAACCTTCAACACGGGTGTGTAGATAGAGTCGATAGCAATAACGCCGATAACAGGCTTCATCATCTGCTTGTTTCTCTCTGCGGAAACATAACCTCTGCCTCTGTCGCAAGTCATCTCCATGCTGAGATTTGCGCCCTCTGACAGTGTAGCGATAAGATGATCGGGGTTGAGTATTTCAACGTCCGAATCGGTTTTTATGTCGCCTGCCGTAACAGTGCATTTGCCACTCGCTTCTATATAGATAGTCTTAGGACCGTCGCCGTGTATCTTGAGGATAACGCCCTTAAGATTAAGAACAATCTCCGTGACATCCTCTTTAACACCGGGAATGGTCGAAAATTCGTGAAGTACGCCGTCAATTTTTGCTGATGTGATGGCGTATCCCGGAAGAGAAGACAGTAAAACTCTGCGGAGACTGTTTCCGATTGTTGTACCGTATCCTCTTTCGAGCGGCTCCATTACGAACTTGCCGTAGGTGCCGTCTTCCGACAAATCGAGTGCTTCAATGCTGGGCTTATCAATTCCTATCATTCAAAACCCTCCTAATTGTGGGTTCGGGCTAAGCCCGACTGTGGTTTGTATTCGTATGAAAAGTAATGCAGCGAGCCTATTATTTTGAGTAGAACTCAACGATAAGATGCTCTTCAACGGGATAGTCGATATCCTCGCGCTCGGGGAGAGCCACTACCTTTGCCGTAAGCTCGGCAGCGTTGACGTCAAGCCACTTCGGAGAAACGCCGAAAACGCCCTCTTCCTTAACGGCTTTAAATCTTGCATTATCTTTGCTTGTCTCTGCAACTGCGATTACGTCGCCTGCTTTAACAAGGTATGACGGGATGTTTACTCTCTTGCCGTTTACAGTGAAATGGCCGTGAGAAACTGCCTGTCTTGCCTCGCGGCGGGTCTTGCAGAAACCTGTTCTGAAAGCTACGTTGTCAAGGCGGGTCTCAATCATTGTAAGAAGTACAACGCCGGTCTGACCCTGAGCCTTAGCAGCCTTTTCGTAATATGAGTGGAACTGCTTTTCGAGAATACCGTAGATGAACTTAACCTTCTGCTTCTCGTTAAGCTGCATAGCGTACTCACTCTTTTTACGGCGGCCTTTAGTATAGGAATTTCTGGTAGTTTCCTTATTGGTATAACCCATAACGGCCGGTGAAATACCGAGCGCCTTGCAGCGCTTTGCTACGGGTTCCGTATTCTTTGCCATAAAAATTACACCTCCGAATTAAACTCTTCTTCTCTTGGGCGGACGGCATCCGTTGTGAGGAATAGGAGTAACGTCTTTAATCATAGTTACTTCGAGTCCTGCTGTCTGAAGCGCACGGATAGCTGCCTCACGTCCCGAACCGGGACCCTTGACGTAAACTTCAACGGTCTTCATTCCGTGGTCAACCGCAACCTTAGCAGCGGTCTCGGCAGCAGTCTGAGCTGCGAACGGAGTTGATTTCTTAGAGCCTCTGAAGCCCATTTCGCCTGAGCTTGCCCAAGAAACCGCATTACCTTGTACGTCGGTGATGGTCACGATAGTGTTATTGAAGGTGGATTGAATATGAGCTGCACCTTTGTCGATATTTTTGCGTTCACGACGCTTGCGAGAAGCAGCGCCTTTTGCTGTTGCTTTGGTAGCCATTTACTAATCCCTCCCTTATTTCTTCTTATTTGCAATGGTCTTCTTCGGACCCTTGCGTGTACGGGCGTTGTTCTTAGAGGTCTGACCTCTTACGGGCAAGCCCTTGCGGTGACGAATACCGCGGTATGAACCTATTTCGATAAGTCTCTTGATGTCAAATGCTGTATCGCGGCGAAGGTCGCCCTCTACCTTTACGTGATGGTCGATATACTCACGAAGCTTAGCGACATCTTCTTCGGTCAAATCCTTTACACGAGTGTCGGGATTTACACCTGTTGCTGCGATAATATCGCTTGCAGTTTTTCTGCCGATACCGTAGATGTATGTGAGGCCGATTTCGACTCTCTTATCTCTCGGTAAATCAACACCTGAAATACGTGCCATTTACAGTTGCACCTCCATTTTTGATGCGGCGGCAACTCTGACCGCCATTGAAAAAGCTTTTACAAAAAGAGCAAGCATCGTTGTTTAGATCTTTAACAACGATACGGGCAATCAGCCCTGGCGCTGCTTATGCTTCGGGTTTTCACAGATTACCATGACTTTACCCTTGCGCTTGATTATCTTGCACTTTTCGCACATTTTCTTGACAGAAGGTCTGACTTTCATTGGAATACCTCCTTAAAAAAGAACTTCTATTGTCTTGCTTACAAAGCGAAAATTTCGCTTATTTCGAACGCCATGTTATACGCCCGCGAGTGAGGTCATATGGCGACATTTCGACCGTCACCTTATCGCCCGGAAGAATGCGGATATAATTCATACGCAGCTTGCCGGAAATATGGGCTAAGATTTTGTGTCCGTTTTCAAGCTCAACCTGAAATGTTGCATTCGGGAGAGCCTCGACGACTGTACCTTCAATTTCTATCATATCCTGTTTTGACATAGCAGAAGCCTCACTAACTTTAATAATGCTTTTAGTCCTGAACCGAGAATTCGGGAAACCTCAGTTACGCTTGTGTTAAGATGAGCGGACCGTTTGCGGTTATCGCCACGGTGTGCTCGAAATGAGCTGATAGCTTTCCGTCTTTTGTTTTGACGGTCCAACCGTCGGGCATCTGTTTGATTGCCGCCGTGCCCTCATTTATCATAGGCTCAATGGCAATTACCATGCCCGGCAACAGGCGCACACCCCTGCCGGGAGTGCCGAAATTCGGTACGCTGGGATCCTCATGGAGTTTTGTACCTACGCCGTGACCGGTATACTCTCTCACGACGCCGTAGCCTCTGTCCTCGCAATAGCTTTGCACCGCGTGGCCTACATCACCGAGTCTGCCGCCAGCGACAGCCGCTTCGATGCCCTTATACAGGCTCTCTTTTGTGGTGTCGCACAGCCGCTTCGCTTCGTCGGAAACCTTTCCGGCAGCGAAAGTAGCGGCATTATCGCCGTTGTAGCCGTGAATTTTGGCGCCGAGGTCAATACTGACTATGTCGCCCTCACGGATAACACGCTTTTTGCTAGGAATACCGTGAATGATCTCATCATTTATGGAAATGCATGCGGTGGCAGGGAATCCGTACAGATGCAAGAAATTCGGCTCAGCACCATGTTTCTTTATATACTCATACGCGATGTGGTCAATCTCCCAGGTAGTAACGCCCGGTTTAACCGCCTCGCCTGCCACTTTTAATGCCTCCGCTGAAATACGGCAAGCCTCTTTCATAAGCTCGATTTCTTTCGCGGTTTTCAGCACTATCATGCTTAATCCTCCAATGCTTTGAAGGTGAGAGCTGTGGTATCGGCCACATCTTCCTGACCTTCCACTACGCGGAGAATGCCTTTCTTCTCGTAGTAACCCTTCAACGGTTCGGTTTGCTCATGATAGGTTTTAAGCCTGTCGAGTACCGTCTCGGGCATATCGTCCTTTCTCTGGACGAGCTTTTCGCCGCAGACGTCGCAAACGCCTTCCGTCTTTGGCTTTTTGTACTCGGTATGATAAGTTGCACCGCACTTGAGGCAGACTCTTCTGCCTGAAAGTCTTGCGGTTATCTTTTCGTCCGGTACGTAAATTTCGAGGACGCGGTCTATTCTGACACCCATCTTATCGAGAGCTTCGGCCTGAGGAATAGTCCTCGGGAAGCCGTCAAGGATGAAGCCGTTTTTGCAGTCCTCGGCCTTAAGTCTGTCTTCGATAATACCGATAACGACCTCGTCGGGGACGAGCTTGCCGGCATCGATATAGGACTTGGCTTTAAGTCCCATTTCTGTTTTAGCCGCCATCGCTTCACGAAGGATATTGCCCGTAGAAATGGCGGGAATCGAAAGCTTTGCACAGATTTTTTCAGCCTGTGTGCCCTTACCTGCGCCGGGGGCGCCGAGAAGTATAAGATTCATACTTTTCCTCCGTATCTTAATCAAGGAATCCCTTATAATGACGCATCATCATCTGAGACTCAAGCTGTTTAACCGTTTCAAGAGCAACGCCGACCATAATGATTATGGAAGTACCGCCGAGTGAAAGGTTTACCTGATGATGGAACGCACCCGTAATCTGTGAGAACAGAAGCGGGAAAAGCGCAACTACCGACAGAAGAAGAGCACCGAGCAATGTAAGTCTTGACAATATCTTGGTGATATAGTCCGACGTGGGCTTGCCGGGACGAATGCCGGGGATGGCACCGCTGTTCTTGCGGATGTTGTTCGCCATTTCGATGGGATTGTACTGAATGGCTGCATAGAAATATGCGAAGAATATAATCAACACAAAGTACATAATTCCGTATGCCCAATGAGTTGTTTCAAAAATCTTGAAGAAGCCTGCCCAGAAGCCGCCCTCTTTAACTGTGACAAACATCTGAATTGTAGGCGGAAGAGAAAGAATGGACGAAGCGAAGATTATGGGAAGAACGCCGCACATATTTACCTTAATCGGAATGTGAGTGCTCTGACCGCCGTACATCTTGCGTCCTACGACTCTCTTAGCGTACTGAACGGGAATTCTTCTTTCGGCGTTGTCCATCCATACTATGAAGCCTATCATAAGTATGAGTGATACAAACGCTATGGGAGCAAGTGCATAGTAAGCACCGCCCTTATCCATATAGGAGTAGAGGCTGTATAACGTGGTAGGCATTCTTGAAACGATACCTGCGAAAAGGATTATTGAAATACCGTTGCCGATACCCTTTTCGTTGATCTGCTCGCCGAGCCACATAATGAGTGAAGCACCGGCAGTGTAGCAGAAAATAATCGTTATAGCCTGAAGCACTGCGAAGAAGCCGGTAAATTTGTTGCCGTCTGCATCGAGTGAGAGGTAGTTCTGAGAACGGATATAGAAGTAATAAGCCGTGCTCTGCATAAGTGCAAGAACTACCGAAGAATACCTCGTTATAGTGGAAATCTTTTTGCGGCCCTCTTCGCCCTCTTTTGCGAGTCTTTCAAGAGCCGGGATAGCTACTGTGAGCAATTCAATGATGATGGATGCGTTGATGTACGGGGTAATCGACATTGCGAACAGTGTACCGTAGTTAAAAGCATCACCTGTCATCATACTAAGGTATGTCATAAAGTTGTTTGCGTTCTGATCAGAGATGAGTCCACCGCTGATATTGACAAACGGGACGGGAAGCGCGGCACCGAGTCTAAATATAAAGACGATAAGTGCCGTAAAGAGCATCTTTTTACGAAGATCCGCAATCTTCCACGCGTTTATGATCGTTTTAAACACCCTTAGATCACCTCAGCCTTTCCGCCGGCTGCTTCGATCTTCTGCTTAGCCGAGTCGGAATAAGCATTAACCTTAACAGTAAGCTTTTTGCTGATTTCGCCGTTTCCGAGAATTTTAACACCGTCAAGCGCCTTTTTAACAAGACCCTTTTCGATTAATGCGTTTACATCAACGACTGCGCCGTCTTCAAACGCCTTGTCAAGAGCTGATACATTAACAGCAGCGATTTCCTTAGCGAAGATATTGTTGAATCCTCTCTTGGGAATACGTCTCTGTAAAGGCATCTGGCCGCCTTCAAATCCGGGGCGCATACCTCTGCCTGCGCGAGCCTTCTGACCCTTATGGCCTTTGCCCGCTGTCTTACCCTGACCGGATGCAGGACCTCTGCCGATACGCTTTACAGCCTTCTTGGAGCCCTCTGCCGGTGAAAGTTCGTGCAATTTCATTTTCGCACCTCCTTACGCTTTCGTGACCTCGATAAGATGAGAAATCTTCTTTATCTTACCCTGTGTCTGCGGGTTGTCGGGCTGTGTTGCCTTGTCCCCGATCTTACGAAGACCAAGGGAAGAAGCAGTAGCAATCTGGTCTTTTTTGCTTCCGATAAGGCTCTTAACGAGCTTTACTTCTAAATTTGCCATTGTAAGCCCTCCCTTAATCCAATATTTCTTTAACTGTTTTGCCACGTACGGCAGCAACTTCATCAGCATTGCGAAGCTTTGAAAGTCCGTCGATAGTAGCTCTTACTACGTTGCAGGGGTTGTTAGAACGAAGAGCCTTCGATCTGATGTCTCTGATGCCGACTGTTTCAACAACGGCACGTACGGGACCGCCTGCGATAACGCCGGTACCGGGAGCAGCGGGTTTAAGAAGAACTACGCCTGCGCCGAATTTACCGGTGATCTCATGGGGAATTGTCGTTCCTTTGAGAGCAACATTGATAATGTTCTTTTTAGCGTCCTCGATACCCTTGCGGATAGCATCCGGAACCTCGCCGGATTTGCCTATACCGAAGCCGACTCTGCCTTTACCGTCGCCGACAACCACAAGAGCGGAGAACTTGTATATGCGTCCGCCCTTAACGGTCTTGGATACACGGTTGATAGTAACGACTCTCTCCTGAAATTCCTGCTCTGCGGAATCGTTTTTATAAGCCATTTCTTTGTTCTCCTTTCTTAGAAGTTGAGGCCGCCCTCACGGGCGCCTTCGGCGAGAGCAGCAACTCTGCCGTGATATACGTAACCGCCGCGGTCAAAAACAACGTCTTTGATGTTCTTTTCTGCGGCTCTTTCTGCCAACTTTTTGCCGACTGCTTTCGCAGCGTCAATGTTTCCGCCGTAATCCTTAAAATCCTTCTCGGTCGTTGACGCAGAAACGAGTGTAACACCGTTTACGTCGTCAATGAGCTGAGCGTAGATGTTCTGAAGTGAACGGAAAACATCAAGGCGAGGACACTCAGCTGTTCCGGAGATCTTTGAGCGGACTCTTGTGTGGCGTTTAAGTCTTGCCTTTTTGCTGTCAGGCCTTGTAACCATTTAAAACACTCCTTTTTATTTTCCGCCTTTACCGGCTTTACCTTCTTTGCGGCGGATATGCTCGTCAGCGTATTTGATGCCCTTGCCCTTATAAGGCTCCGGCGGACGCTTTTCGCGAACTTCGGCTGCGAACTGACCTACCTGCTGCTTGTCAGGACCGGAAATTACGATTTTATTGGGTGCCGGTACCTCTATTGTGATACCGTCAACCTCGGGAACGATTACCTGATGTGAATAACCGATATTCATAACAAGGTCGCTTCCCTGCTTAGCTGCACGGTAACCTACACCGTTTATCTCAAGCTCCTTCTTGAAGCCGTCGGTAACGCCGACAACCATATTGTGGATAAGAGTACGGGTAAGACCGTGAAGTGATTTATTAAGGTTTGACTCGTCGGGACGAGTAACTACGATTTCGCCGTTTTCCATGGCGACGTTCATATTGCTGTGTACGGTTCTGGTAAGAGTACCCTTGGGGCCCTTAACGGTAACAGTACTGCCGTCAATAGTAACGTCAACGCCAGCGGGAATGGCAATCGGATGTTTGCCGATTCTTGACATACTGAAACCTCCTTACCAGATGAATGCGAGAACCTCGCCGCCAACATTGGCCTTGCGAGCTGCTCTGTCAGTCATAACGCCCTTTGAAGTTGAAAGGATAGCAACGCCGAGGCCCTTCATGACCTTAGGCATATCCTCACAGTTTGTGTATATACGCAGACCGGGCTTTGATACTCTGCGAATACCGGTGATGACAGACGATTTGTTGGGACCGTATTTGAGATCCATCTCAATGATGCCCTGCTTGCCGTCTTCAACAACCTTAAAGCTCTTTATATAGCCCTCATCAACAAGAATCTGAGCAATCGCCTTCTTCATGTTAGATGCGGGAACGCTCACCGTTTCATGCTTAGCAGAATTCGCGTTGCGGATTCTTGTAAGCATATCACCGATGGAATCAGTAATTTGCATACTGTTTACCTCCTTTGCAATTGCTCGTAATTACCAGCTGGCCTTCTTGACGCCGGGTATCTGACCCTTGTGAGCTAACTCACGGAAGCAGATACGGCATACTCCGTACTTGCGGAGATAAGCATGCGGCCTACCGCAGATTTTACATCTGTTGTACTGTCTTGTTGAATACTTAGCAGGAGAAGCCTGCTTAACCTTCATTGATTTCTTTGCCACTGTTTATCCCTCCTTATTTGGCGAACGGAGCGCCCATGAGCGTAAGCAGCTCTTTGGCTTCTTCGTCGGTTTCGGCAGTCGTTACGAAGCAAATGTCCATACCGCGAACTGCGTCTATCTTATCGTACTCGATTTCGGGGAATATGAGCTGCTCTTTAATACCCATAGCATAGTTGCCTCTGCCGTCGAAAGAGTTGCCGTTGATTCCTCTGAAGTCACGAACTCTCGGAAGAGCGAGATTGAAGAGTCTGTCCATAAACTCAAACATTCTGTCGCCTCTGAGCGTAACCTTAACGCCAATCGTCATGCCCTCACGGAGCTTGAAGTTTGCGACTGACTTTTTAGCCTTGCACTCAACCGGCTTCTGACCGGTGATGGTAGCGAGGTCTGTCATTATAGCGTCAACAACCTTTGAGTTGTCTTTAGCTTCGCCGCAGCCTACGTTGATAACGATCTTGTCAAATTTCGGGATCTGCATAACGCTCTTGTAGCCGAACTTCTTCTGAAGCGCCGGAGCAACTTCCGAAGCGTACATTTCTTTAAGTCTTGCTGCCATGTTGTTATGTCCCTCCCTTATTCAAACTGTGCGCCGCATTTTTTGCATACGCGCATCGAAACAGTCTTGCCGTTTTTGTTTTCAACCTTGGTGTGGCCTACTCTTGTAGCAGCGCCGCACTTGGGGCAAACGAGCTGAACCTTTGAAGCGTAAAGCGCGCTCTCGGCCTTAACAAGACCGCCCTGCTCGCCCATCTTTTTAGGCTTAACGTGCTTTGTGACTACGTTTACGCCCTCAACGATTACCTTATCCTCGGCTGGAGAGACCTGCATAACCTTTCCTTTTCTGCCGCGGTTTTTACCGTTGATGACTACGACGGTATCACCTGTTTTAACGTGAACTTTATTCATCTCATTGCACCTCCCATTAAAGCACTTCGGGAGCAAGTGACAAGATCTTCATGTAATCCTTATCACGAAGCTCTCTTGCTACCGGCCCGAAAATACGAGTGCCTCTCGGGGTTTTGTCTTCTTTTATCAATACCGCTGCATTCTCATCGAAACGGATATAAGTTCCGTCGTCTCTGCGAACGCCGCTTACTGTTCTTACAACGACCGCTTTTACAACATCGCCCTTTTTAACAACGCCGCCGGGTGCTGCCTTTTTGACCGAAGCTACAATAACGTCGCCGATATTTGCATACCTTCTGCCTGAACCACCGAGTACGCGAATGCACATAATTTCTTTCGCACCGGTGTTGTCGGCTACTTTGAGGTAAGTCTGTTGCTGTATCACAGTTATAGCCTCCTTAGAAAATTATTTCGCTTTCTCGATGATCTCGACTACACGCCATCTCTTATCCTTTGAGAGGGGACGTGTTTCCATAACAAGAACTCTGTCGCCTATTCCGCACTCATTGTTCTCGTCATGAGCCTTGATTTTAACTGTACGGTTAATGATCTTATTGTAAAGCGGATGCTTAACTCTGTCCTTGATTGAAACAACGACGGTCTTCTGCATCTTATCGCTTGTTACGATACCAACCTGAGTTTTTCTGAGGTTTCTTTCACTCATTTTAAAAGTCCTCCCTTTCCTTAGCCTTGAGCGCCGTGTAATTCAACATCGCGCATAACGGTTTTGATTCTTGCGATGTCTTTTTTAACGGCACTTATGCGCATTGGATTATCGAGTTGGTTGATGGCCTGCTGGAAGCGTAATTTGAAAAGCTCATCCTTAAGCTCTGTGAGTTTAGCATCCAACTCGGAGGGGGAGAGTGCTTTTATTTCTTTTGCTTTCATTACTGCTCACCATCCTCTGACTGATCTGCCTTTGCGACAAATTTGCATTTAATCGGAAGCTTGTTTGCTGCAAGACGCATAGCCTCACGAGCTGCTTCCTCGGGAACACCGGCGATTTCGAAAAGAACTCTGCCGGGCTTAACTACTGCTACCCAATATTCGGGAGAACCTTTACCGGAACCCATTCGGGTCTCAGCCGGTTTTTCTGTAATCGGCTTATCCGGGAAGATCTTTATCCAAACCTGGCCGCCACGCTTAATGTATCTTGTCATAGCGATACGGGCTGCCTCTATCTGGTTTGCGGTTATCCATGCGGGCTCTGTTGCTACAAGGCCGAAGTCACCGTAAGTTACTTTATTTCCTCTTAAAGCCTTACCGGTAAGACGTCCTCTTTGAACTCTGCGGTATTTAACTCTCTTAGGTAATAACATTATTTAGTGCCTCCTTCCTTTTCCTTGCGAGGCCTGCGGTTGTCGTGAAGGACTTCACCTTTGTAAAGCCAAACCTTTACGCCGACACGACCGTAAGTCGTTTTAGCCTCTGCGAAGCCGTAATCAATGTCGGCACGCATGGTCTGAAGCGGAATGGTACCCTCGTGGTACTGCTCGGTACGTGCGATTTCAGCACCTCCGAGACGGCCGCTTACCTGAATCTTAATGCCCCTTGCGCCGAGCTTCATTGTTCTGCCGATAGCCTGTTTAAGAGCGCGGCGGAAAGAAACTCGTCTTTCAAGCTGACCTGCGATATTCTCTGCTACAAGCTGAGAATCAAGGTCGGGCTGCTTGATTTCTACGATATTGATGAAAACGTCTTTGTCTTCACCGAGTTTTGCTTTGCATACATCCTTGAGCTTCTCGATCTCAGCACCGCCCTTACCGATAACCATACCGGGCTTAGCGCAGTGAATGTTGATGCGGACTCTCTTGGGATCTCTTTCGATTTCGACCTTCGGAACGCCTGCGGGAGCAAGAGTGCTGAGTAGGTAGTTACGAAGCTCATAGTCCGAAATAAGAGTGTTGCCGAAGTCCTTTTTGCCGGCGTACCAGCGGGACTCCCAATCCTTTATAACGCCGACACGGAAGCCGGTAGGATTTATTTTCTGGCCCATTTTATTACCTCCTCCTTACTTACTCTGCTTCTTTAACCACAAGGGTTATATGCGAGGTTTTCTTGTTTATTCTGTATGCGCGGCCCTGTGCTCTCGGACGAATACGTTTAAGAGTCGGACCCTGGTCTACCTTGCACTCCGAAACGAAGAGCGATGAGGTATCCATATCTTTGTTTTCTGCATTAGCCATTGCAGACTTCAAAAGCTTTTCAAGCGGTTCACACGCAGCCTTCGGTGTGTACTTGAGAATAGCTAATGCTTCGTCGCAAGGCTTATTTCTGATAAGATCAAGTACGATCTGCACCTTACGGGGAGCGATGCGTACGTGAGTTGCCTTAGCAGTTGCTTCCATTAGTTAATACACTCCTTTCGCTGATTAGTTTGTTGTCTTTGATCCGCTGTGACCTCTGAAGGTTCTTGTCGGAGCAAATTCACCAAGCTTGTGACCAACCATATCCTCTGTAACATAAACCGGAACGTGCTTGCGGCCGTCGTGAACTGCAAACGTGTGTCCGACGAAGTCCGGGAATATAGTCGAGCTGCGGCTCCATGTTTTGAGAACGATCTTTTCGCCGTTCTTGTTCATTTCTTCAACCTTGCGAAGCAGTTTCGGTGCAACGTAAGGGCCTTTTTTAGTACTTCTGCTCATAATCTACACTCCTTTCGACTTACTTGCTGTTACGGCGCTTAACTATAAGCTTATCCGAACGGTTCTTCTTAGCTCTGGTCTTATAACCGAGAGCGGGCTTGCCCCACGGTGTGCAGGGACCGGGACGTCCTACCGGAGCCTTACCTTCACCACCGCCGTGCGGGTGGTCGTTCGGGTTCATTACAGAACCGCGGACTGTCGGGCGGATACCGAGGTGACGGGTACGTCCTGCCTTACCGAGCTTGACATTTTCGTGGTCGGTGTTGCCGACTGTGCCTACTGTTGCCATGCAGGTTGCGGGAACATTTCTGAGCTCGCCCGAGGGTAAACGAAGGAGCGCATATACGCCCTCTTTAGCCATAAGCTGAGCGGAGTTACCTGCCGAACGTGCGAGCTGGCCGCCGCGTCCGGGATAAAGCTCAACGTTGTGAACTACGGTACCGGTCGGGATATTTGTAAGAGGAAGTGCGTTGCCGGTTTTGATGTCGGCGTCTGCGCCTGCCTCAACCTTGTCGCCTACCTTGAGGCCTACCGGAGCGAGGATGTATCTCTTCTCGCCGTCGGCATACTGGATAAGAGCGATATGAGACGAACGGTTGGGATCGTACTCAAGTGTGAGGACTGTTGCCTCGCCTGCCTTATCTCTCTTAAAGTCGATCACGCGGTACTTTCTGCGGTTTCCGCCGCCGCGATGACGGACTGTGATTCTTCCGTAGCTGTTTCTGCCGGCGTTCTTTGAAAGAGGCTCTAAGAGGCTTCTCTCGGGAGCTACCTTTGAAAGCTCGGAATAATCTGTTACCGACATATTTCTTCTTGAGTTAATTGTCGGCTTATAGACTTTTATAGACATTTTTTCACTCTCCTTGATCCGGCTTAGCGGAGTATGTCGGACTCCATACATTGCCGGATGGATAAATCAAATTTAATTACTGCCGGTAAAATTACATCATATTATCGAAGAACTCAATTGTCTTTGAATCCTCGGTAAGTGTAACGATTGCTTTCTTCCAAGAAGAAGTATAACCTTCGTTATTGCCGTATCTTCTCTTCTGACCTCTGACGTTCATGGTGTTGACGTCCTTAACCTTTACGTCGAAGAGCTTTTCAACAGCCTCTCTGATCTCGGGCTTGGTTGCTGTTTTGGCAACACGGAAAGCATATTTCTTTTCAGCGATACCGGTCATTGTTTCCTCTGTTATTACCGGACGGAGGATTATGTCTTGTGCAAGCTTCATTATGCGTAAACCTCCTCTATCTTAGCAACGGCATCCTTAAGAACAACGATGGTGTTGCAGTTGAGGATATCGTATACATTGAGTGTGTTCACAAGAGAAACGTTGGTGCCCTCAATGTTGCGGGCGCTCTTGTAAAGAACATCGTTCTTTTCGGGGAGAACGATAAGAGTCTTTTTGCCTGCCTTTACGGCCGAGAGGATATTAGCCATCTCTTTTGTTTTGATAGCGTCCATTGAGAAATCGTCAACAACGATCATCTCGTCGGCAGCCACCTTTGAAGAAAGCGCAGACTTCATAGCGAGTCTTCTTACCTTCTTATTTACATCAAAGCCGTAATCACGCGGCTTCGGGCCGAGTGCGATACCGCCGTGAGTCCACTGCGGAGCTCTCGTTGAGCCCTGTCTTGCGCGGCCGGTGCCCTTCTGCTTCCAGGGCTTTTTGCCGCCGCCGGAGACCTCAGAACGAGTAAGTGTTGACTGAGTGCCCTGACGCTGATTTGCGAGATAATTGACGACTACGAGATGCATAGCCGATTTGTTGGGCTCGATAGCGAATATTTCGTCTTTAAGCTCGATATCCGATACTTTCTTGCCTGTTTTATCAAGTACTGCTAATTTAGCCATTATTCAACACTCCTTTCTTACTTACTCTTAACTGTATCTGCGAGAACGACGATTCCGCCCTTCGGGCCGGGAATTGCGCCCTTGACAGCTATAAGATTGTTTTCTGCGTCGACCTTTACGATGTCAAGATTCTGAACCGTAACTCTCTCCGCGCCGAGATGACCGGCAAGCTTCTTGCCCTTGAATACTCTTGAAGGATCGGAGCAAGCACCGAGTGAACCGGCATGTCTTGCAACAGGACCCGAACCGTGAGTTTCTTTAAGGCGTGAGAAGTTCCATCTCTTGATGGCACCCGCGGTGCCCTTACCTTTGCTTGTGCCGACAACGTCAACTCTGTCGCCGACTGCGAATACGTCAGCCTTGAGGATGTCGCCGACGTTCAGAGCGCTTGTATCAGCGAGTCTGAACTCCTTGAGCACCTTCTTCGGTGCTACGTCAGCCTTCTTGAAGTGACCTGCCTGCGGCTTGTTCACACGGCTGATTTTAACCTCACCGAAGCCTACCTGAACGGCTTCGTAACCGTCGTTTTCAACGGTTTTCTTCTGCACTACTGTGCAGGGACCGGCCTCAACTACTGTTACCGGGATAACGTTTCCGTTATCGTCGAAGATCTGTGTCATACCGATCTTCTTACCAATAAGACCTTTTTGCATTTTTATTTTCCTCCTTTGGTTATTGGTCGGCTTTCACCGACTTGACCTGTAAGCGCAAAATCAAAATCAGAGTTTGATTTCGATGTCTACGCCTGCGGGAAGCTCGAGACTCGTCAGAGCTTCAACGGTTTTGTTTGAAGGTCTGAGTATGTCGATAAGCCTTTTGTGTGTTCTCTGCTCAAACTGCTCACGGCTGTCCTTATACTTATGAACAGCGCGGAGGATTGTAACTACTTCCTTGTCTGTGGGAAGCGGAACGGGACCGGAAACCTGAGCACCTGTGCGCTTTGCGGTCTCAACGATCTTTTCCGAAGCCTTGTCAACAAGGTCATGATCGTAGCCCTTGAGCCTGATTCTGATTTTCTTTCCTTTTGCGGTAGCCATTTTTTTGCCTCCTTGATATTTAGGGCAAGCTTTTTTGCAACCCTGCCGGGTGTTTCCACCATTCTCTTTTTAAAATCCGAAAAACCAATGTTTTCCGGACGGCACAAAAAAGCACACAGCATCCTTATTCACGGCAGAGGTTGGGTTCTCGGCCGGAAAAAGAAGCTTATTAGTTCGCCCGGTTTTAAAATCGGACATACTCCGCGGTAATTCCCTGCATCAAAGTGCAGCCACCTACCGCATCATCGCATATCAAGCTGCGTATAAAAAGGCATAATACGCCCTTTCCACGCGTGCTAAAGTAGTTTAACACAAAAGACCGGCAAATGCAACAACTTTTTTCAAAAAAGTTCATTAAAAAAGCTGAAATTTTTTTGTCATCCGTTCCGCGTGTTCGCACTACACAATATATAGTGTTTTTAGCCCTATATCGGCAAATATGTAAAGCTTTTTCTCCGTAAAAAAGTTCCGTTACACCGACGCCGTATATTATATATATAATAGTATAGGATTTTTCGGCATTAAAACTAAAAAGTATTGTGTTACCGTCATTTGCGCGGCAAATCGAATAAATCATCTGTTCTGCCTGTTCTTGTCGGTTGACATTCGGTTAAGAATACTATAAAATTATATATTGATATTTTCGCGCACAGCCGGTGCGCTAAATACTTATAAAGGGTGATTAACCAATATGAAAAACACAGAAAAGACCATGGATCAGATAGTTGCTCTCTGCAAAAGCAGAGGTTTTGTCTATCCCGGCAGCGAAATTTACGGCGGCCTTTCAAACTCCTGGGACTACGGCCCGCTCGGCGTTGAATTCAAAAACAACGTAAAAAAAGCCTGGTGGAAAAAGTTTGTTCAGGAAAATCCTCACAACGTAGGACTTGACTCGGCAATACTTATGAACCCCGAGGTTTGGGTTGCAACAGGCCACGTAGGCGGCTTCTCCGACCCGCTTATGGACTGCCGCGACTGCAAAACAAGACACAGAGCAGATAAGCTTATCGAGGACTTCAGCGGTCAGTCGGCAGACGGCTGGACCAACGAAGAGATGAAAAAATACATTGAGGACAACGGCATAACCTGCCCGAACTGCGGCTCAAAGAACTTTACCGATATCCGTCAGTTTAACCTTATGTTTAAGACGTTCCAGGGCGTAACAGAGGACGCGAAGAGCCAAATCTATTTAAGACCCGAAACGGCACAGGGTATATTCGTAAACTTCCAGAATATCCAGAGAACCACAAGAAAAAAGGTTCCCTTCGGCGTTTGTCAGGTAGGTAAATCCTTCAGAAACGAGATAACTCCCGGCAACTTCATATTCAGAATACGTGAATTTGAGCAGATGGAGTGCGAATTCTTCTGCAAGCCCGACACCGACCTCGAATGGTTTGATTATTGGAGAAGCTACTGCCACAATTGGCTTCTCAACCTCGGACTTCACGACGACAATCTTCGCCTGCGCGACCACGCAAAAGAAGAGCTTTCATTCTACTCAAAGGCAACCACAGACATCGAATATCTCTTCCCGTTCGGCTGGGGTGAGCTTTGGGGCATTGCCGACAGAACCGACTACGACCTCACAAGACATCAGGAGCATTCGGGCAAGGACCTCTCATACTTTGACCAGGAGGAAAACAGAAAATATATCCCCTACGTCATAGAGCCGTCACTCGGTGCGGACAGAGTTGCACTCGCGTTCCTTTGCGACGCTTACGACGAAGAGGTAATTGACGAAGCAAAGAACGACAAGCGAATTGTTTTAAGACTTCATCCGGCTCTTGCGCCCATGAAAGCGGCGGTGCTTCCGCTCTCAAAGAAGCTCTCGGAGGAGGCAGGTAACATTTATGCCGAGCTTTCAAAGCACTTCTCGGTCGATTACGATGACGCCGGCTCAATAGGCAAGCGCTATCGCCGTCAGGATGAAATCGGTACTCCGTTCTCAATAACCTATGACTTCGACAGCAAAGAGGACGGCTGCGTTACAGTTCGTGACAGAGACACTATGGAGCAGACAAGAATACCTATTTCAGGCCTTGTAAAATACATTGAAGAAAGACTCGAATTTTAACATTCGCAAGGGTAACCATTATGGCAGAGGATAAAGCTAAAAAGCTTTTGCTTATTGTAAATCCGGTTTCCGGCAAAAAAATGGCAAAACGGTATATGATGAAAATGATAAACCGTTTTGACGAGGCCGGATACAGCGTCACAGCCTGCTGCACGCAAAAAAGCAAAAATGCGTATGACATCACGCTCTCAAGAGGCGCCGGCTTCGATTTGATAGTTTGCGTCGGCGGCGACGGAACCTTAAAGGAAACCGTTGCCGGAGTTATGAAGCTCGGCAAGGATATTCCGCTCGGATTCATTCCGCTCGGCTCCACAAACGATTTTGCCAAATCGCTCGGTATTCCCACCGATGTCAGCGACGCCGTAAATGCCATAATCAACGGTACACCTATGCCGGTTGATATGGGTGTGTTCGGAAAAGACAGCTTTATATATGTCGCGGGCTTCGGCAACTTTACCGCAATATCGTATTCGGCCAACCAAAAGGTCAAAAACGTTCTCGGCAAAAACGCTTACTATTTGCAGGCCGTGGGCGAATTCTTCAAAATGAAGCCTTTTCACGCCAAGGTTATAGCCGACGGCGAGGTTTTTGAGGGCGACTATTTTTACGGCGCATTTTCAAATTCGTACTCGGTCGGCGGTATGCCGGTTCTTCACAATATGGGCGTTGAGTTTAACGACGGACTTTTTGAAATGGTACTTGTGAATATGTTCAAAAATCCCGGAGAAATCGCATATCTTGCAAATTCAATGGTGCGTAAAAACGTCAAGAACAACCGTCTTGTCACAATAAGACATTGTAAAAACGTCAAATTTATATTTGACAAGCCGACACCGTTTACGCTTGACGGCGAATACGGCGGAGCTTTTACCGAAATAGACGCTTCGTGTATACATAACGCAGTACGCATAATGCTGCACAAGAGTGACTGGGTAGAGCTGCCGAATGACTCCTCCGCTGTAAAATCGGAGGACGAAAAAGAGCCTGTTGAGGCAAAATAACATAATATTAAGTTGGAAGCGGCATAAAATCAGTCGCGTTTCATCAACTGAAAAGGGTTGTAAAAACAAATGTTTTTACAACCCTTTATTATTTGTTTATGTGCGATAAAGAAGTAATAGAAGTGTAAAAAATTTTGCCGTTCCTATCCGGCACTTGCGCATTGTGTCGGATAGGTCGGGCGGTTATTCTGGCAAGTCAATCTTGCCGACAAAGCTGTAATAAATCTCAATGTCCTGCCTGCGGGTGCCGTTCTCGTCATAGCTGCACTCATGCACGACGATTTTCTCAATCATTTCCCGCAAGAGGGTGGGGGTAAGTTCCTCAAAGGCAAGGTGCTTTCGGACAATCCCCATAAACTTTTCCGCGTTGACGGTGGCGGCCTGCGACTTGTCCAGTTCGGCCTGCAAAGCGGCGGCGCGGTCTTTCAGTTCCCGCTGCTCCTGCTCATAGTCTGCCGACAGTTCCATGAAACGCTCGTCGCTGATTTTGCCGTTTACATTGTCCTCATACAGCCGCTTGATAATGCGGCTCACTTCGGCAATACGCTCCTGCGCCTGTTCAAGCTGCTTGGTGGCTGCGGCGCTCTTTCTCTTGCCGCCGATCTCGTTCTGCTGGATAAGCAGCTTCACAAAGCGGCTCTCATGCTTGGCGGCGTATTCCGTCACTTGCCGGAGATTGGAGAGGACACCAGCGGTCAACAGGTCGGTGCGGATAAAGTGTGCCGTACAGTCGCGGGTGCGCTTCTTGTAGCTGCCGCAGATGTAACAGTCCTGCTTGCGGGTTTTGTTCTGATACCGCTGCTGGTACATCACATGGCCGCAGTCGGCGCAGAACAGCATACCGGAGAACAGCCCCACTTCATCATAGCGGTTCGGGCGTTTGCGCTGCTTGCGTAACTCCTGCACACGCTCCCACATCTGGGTGTCAATGATAGGCTCATGGTGGTTCTCGAAAATCGCCTGTTTCTCAATGGGGTTCTCTACGCTGTGCTTGGTCTTGTAGGACGGCTTCTCCGTCTTGAAGTTTACCAGACAGCCCGTGTACTCCCTGTTTTCAAGGATATGTACCACGGTATTGGTCGCCCACTTGCACTCATAGCCGGGGTGGTAGCGGCGGGTGCTTCCCGTCCGACGGTATTCCAGCGTTCCCGGCGTGGGGATCTCCTGCTCTGTGAGCATACGGGCTATCTTGGTCGGCCCGTTCCCGGCAAGGCACAAGCTGTAAATCTGCCGCACAACAGGGGCGGCTTCCCCGTCAATGATAAAATTTTCGTCCTCGTCCATAAAGTAGCCGTATACGGGTTTGCTCGTGACGGGCTTCCCGCTCATACCCTTAGACCGTTTTACTGCTTTGATTTTCTTGCTCGTATCTCTCACCAGCCATTCGTTAAAAATGTTCCGCAGAGGGGCAAAATCATTGTCGCCCTGTGCGCTGTCCACTCCGTCATTGATAGCGATAAAGCGGACGCCTTTCTGTGGGAAAATCATTTCCGTATACATTCCCACTTGCAGATAGTTTCGCCCTAACCGTGACATATCCTTGACGATAACGGTGCCGACTTTTCCGGCTTCAATGTCCGCAAGCATGGCTTGAAAACCGGGTCTTTGGAAGTTCGCCCCAGAATAACCGTCATCTGTGTACCATTGCAGATTGGAAAAGCCGTTCTGCTTCGCATAGGTTTCAAGAATACGCTTCTGGTTTGAAATAGAATTGCTCTCACCTTGCAGCTCGTCCTCGTGGGATAATCTCGGATAAAGGGCGGTAATAAGGTTTCGGGTGGTCTGTCTTAACATAGTGTCCTCCATTTCCGACAGCCAGCCCCACTATTCCGTATGACTATCATACCACACGCCGGGGCTGGCTGTACAGTCCTTTCTGCTTCTTTACGTCCCGTCAAATTGCCGATTTTTGTGTAGCAGCTTCCGCTTCCAGCACTTTCAGCATTTTATCGGCGGCGGTGGCGGTGGTGTCCTGCTTGAAATAGCCGGAAACGACAAGGACAGAATTACCTATGCGGATTTCCGTCACGCAATCCGGGCGGCGGGTGCTGCGGTCATTCTTTGGGGTGTTGGTCATAGGCGGCTCTCCTTTCTGTTCATCAGCTTTTTCAGTTGTCCCATTTTCTCCTGCGCCGTGGCTTTTCGGAAGTTGCTCCCGGTAAAGCGGACAGGAGAACACATTTCAATCAGACGGTCATAAATGCGGGCGTGGGCGGTGTCCTCCGGGTGCTGCAAGTCCTCCAGCGTGAGATTAGTCGTGACGATCAGCGGCCTGCCGCTGCGGTAACGGCTGTCAATCACGTTGTAGACCTGCTCTAAGCCGTATTCCGTTCCCCGTTCCATTCCAAAATCGTCAAGGATAAGCAGCGGGAAGCTGCAAAGTCGGGAGATATATTCATTCCTGCCCTCAAAGCTGGCGGCAAGGTCACCC